>Ga0181538_10004119_pt1 | contig 13823 bp, 16 predicted proteins | sample PEATcosm2014_Bin_40_FD_119773 | JGI IMG/M metagenome (GOLD analysis project Ga0181538, IMG submission 119773) | Peatland microbial communities from MTU Mesocosm Facility, Houghton, MI, USA - PEATcosm2014_Bin23_30_metaG | ecosystem: Environmental > Terrestrial > Soil > Wetlands > Peat | place...
GTTCAACAATATGTTTATCAGAAATTGATGGGTGAAATGCGGGCGCGGGGTTTCAACGTGGTGGAGGAGGAAGTCAGTGAAGACCGTTCCATCCGCCTGAAAGTCAGGCATTGGGAGAATTGAACAGAGTCAACGCAAATGTTATGAGTAACAATGAACTGATCGCAAAAGCCAGAGCACAGGTAGATTTCCTGTTGCGGGATCCTCATAAAAACATCGGCATAGAACCGGAGAGGTTTAGTGAAACTGAGGTTTTGGAAACACCGTTTGCTATGGTTTGTTTCAGTTGCAAAGACCGAGATGATATCTTCAAAGTTGTTTTGAATACCGAGTCTGGCGAGTGCGTCCTTGCCATCCAAGCCAAGAAAATGCCTGATCGTCAGAGCTGTGGTTTGCACTGATTCTTTAATTCATTTTTATGCCGCAACGCGAATTTGAAATCACCATCGGCAAGGGCGGAGAGGTGGAATTGCACGTCAAGGGATACAAAGGCCGCGCCTGTCTTGAGGCGGTCAAATTGTTCGAGCAAATCGTCGGCGAAATGAAGTCACAGCAGCGGACCAGCGAATTTTTTGAACCCGAGGAACAGGTGCAATATCACATTGACCAGCGACATTGATGTTGGGCCCAAACTTTCGCCTGTTCCCGGCGAGCAAGCTGAAGCTTGAACTCCAACTTGTGGCCAGATTGAACGTAAAAGCAGCGGAATCGGAGTACTACCCGCCCCGGGCACGGTGGTACAGCCCGTTTTTATGTTTGGGCGCCGCCGTTCGGCGACGGCTGGCTTTGGATCGTATTCATCTGCCGCAGGAAATAACCTGGGGCGGGTTGGTTGCCGGCTTCCTGGTACCCGGTCTCGCGGTTTATATCCGGGGACCCAGACTCTGGGGAAAGGCTGCGTTGCTGGGTTGCGGGTTTTTGTTCCTTTTCTTCATGGTGTGGTTCGGACATCCGGCCGGAAATTTTGCCTTCGGCCTGTTGCTTTCGATTCACACCACCGGTTTCGCGTATTATTGCAGTCCGTTCTTGCGGAACGAGCCGCTCCAGTCCCGGCTGCTGGTTACACTGCTGTCTTTGGTTGTGATTGGCTTCGTCATCTACTTGCCGGTACGGAATGTCATCCTGCAGCACTGGTTGGTGCCGCTCCGCATCAACGGACAGGTGGTGATCGTGCATCGGCTGGGCGCGCCGCACGACATCAAACACGGAGATTGGGTCATGTATTCGCTGAGCGAAGGCTGGGCAGGCGAAGCCCATCGTGGCGGCGCGGTCTGGGTTCGGGCTGGTTTCGGTTGGGGACCGGTGCTGGCGATGGCGGGAGACCGCGTGGAGTTTTCGACGAATGCATTCACTGTGAATGGTATTTCACACCCGCTACTCCCGCATATGCCCGATTCCGGCGGATTGACGGTGCCGGAAAATCATTGGTTCGTCTGGCCAAACGTTGGTATAAGCGGGCATGGCAACGTGGGCGAAGGGGCCATCTCCGCCATGATGTTGCAGTTGGCAATGGTATCGGAAGACCAGTTTATCGGGAAGCCGTTCAAACGCTGGCTGTGGCGGCGGCAAATATTGTCATGAGCCGATTTGTCAATCTTGAATTCGGAGACGAGTCCGAAAACCAATCGCAAGCGGGGGAAAAAGCGCTGGTCAAGGATGAGGTGTATTATTTCGCCGAGGCGCGCACGGCTTTTGAAACCGGAAACTTTGAACAGGGTTTGCGGTTTTACTCCAAAGTTCTGGAATTCAATCCACAGAATGCCGCTGCCTGGACCGGCCAGGTGCGGATGTTGATTGAACTGGGCGAATATCGCGAGGCGAAGTTGTGGGCGGACAAGGCGCTGGAACGGTTTCCCAACGAACCGGAACTGCTCGCCGCCAAGGCCGTGGCGCTGGGCCGCAGCGGCGATTTGCAGGGCGCGCTGGCGTTTTCGGACGCGGCCATCGAGGAACGCGGCGACACGCCCTATGTCTGGCTCGCGCGCGGCGATGTGATGCTGGCACGCGAAGAGCACCGGGCAGATTATTGTTTTGAGAAGGCGTTGTTGCTGGCGCCGAAGGACTGGTTTGTGGCCTGGCTGGCCGCCCGGGTCCGGTTTTACTACAAACAATTCGTCCTCGCGCTGAAGCTGCTGCAGCAGGCCATCGAATGGAACGCCGGTCATTTTCTTTTGTGGCTCGAACTGGGCCAATGCCAGCAGGCCCTCGGTTTGATTGGTCCCGCCAAAAATTCGTTCTTGCAGGCGCAACAATTAAACCCCCATTCTCGCGAAACCGATCTGGCCCTCATCCAGCTTTCCGGGAAGGGGCTCCGGGCGCGGATGCGCGGCTGGTGGTGGCAACTCTTCAACCGATGAGCAAGGAAAATTTGAACCGGCTGCTTTCTGCGGCCAATGAATTTGACGCGTCCGACCTGCACCTGGTGGCGGGGGTGCCGCCCGCATTTCGCGTGAACGGCGAAATCATTATCGCCGATGAAGACGCGCTGACGGGGGACGAAATCGCCGCCGTGGCGGACAGTCTGCTGAACGAACAGCAGAAGAAAAAATTCGAGCAGGAATGGGAGCTGTGCATTTCCATCCTCCACAGTGTGGCCGGGCGGGTGCGGGCCACGTTTTACCGGCGCAACGGGCACCCGGAAATGAGCTTCCGCTTTTGCGGCGACAAGATTGCCACCCGCGAGGAACTGGGCCTGCCGGAAAAGATTGACGACCTGGCCCGCCGGCCGAACGGGCTGGTGCTGGTGACCGGGCCCACGGGCGCGGGCAAGACGACGACGCTCAATTACCTGATTGACCTCATCAACAGCGAACGCCGGTGCAAGATTGTCACCATTGAAGACCCCATCGAGTTTGTCCACGAAAACAAACGCGCCATTGTCGTGCAGCAGGAAGTGTTGACGGACGTGCACTCCTTCAATAGCGCCTTGATCCACGTATTGCGACAGGACCCCGATGTGATCGTCGTGGGCGAGATGCGCGATCACGAGGCGATTTCCACGGCCTTGACCGCGGCGGAAACCGGCCACCTCATACTGGCCACCATGCATTCGCCCAACGTCTCGCACGCGCTGGAACGCATCATCGGGGTTTTTGAAGGCAGCGCGCAAAAACAAATCATTTTGCAACTCGCCAACGCCTTGCAGGGCATTATTGCCCAGGACCTGTTGCCGGCGGCAGACCGCCGGCGCCGCGTGCTGGCTTGCGAATTGCTCGTGGCGAACGGGGCGGTACGGAATTTGATCCGTGAAAATCAGTTGCACCAGCTGGAAAACACGATTCAAACCGGGCGCAAGGAAGGAATGGTTCTGATGGACAATTGCCTTTACGATTTATACTGCAAGTGTGCCATCACCTACGACACGGCCATCAGCCGGGCCAATCATCCCGACCACATTATCCCGGAAAAGTCCCGGGCCGTTTAAATTTTACCGCGTGCCCGTGCAAAATAGAAACGCCGGGCGTGCAGCCCGGCGTTCAGGAACAGAAACCCGTCTTGAAATCAGACTCACTCCGTTGTCAGCTTTAGCGCGATTTCCTTTTCCAACTCGTGGGCAAGGTCAACGTCACCGCCCACCCCGGTGCGCGCCTGTACGGTCACCTGCGTGACTTGTGGAGTCTCCGCGGCCACGCGTATCCACACATTGCGCTGGTTCACTTTGCCGCGCAACGCGCGCACGGTGTTGGTCGTATCGTGCGGAATGTATTCCGTCACCATCACCCCGTCGTTTTGAATGACCTGCACCGCCGCCTGATACACCTGGTCCACGGAACGTTGATAACGGCCTTGAACCTGATCCCGGTTAGGCAACAAGGCTCCCGTTTTCGTGCCGCTCACCGTGCCGACGCAACCGGCGGTAATGATGGCCACTCCCAGAAATGCCAGAAAGATTTTCGTTTTCATGTTGCCTCCAAGACAACCCAAACCGCCGTCCGCGTCAAGCATTTTACGCGACTCGACAAGCGATTCGGGAAATGCGAGTTTTGGAGTCGTGTCAGCAAACAAACTTGAACATTTGCGCCAGTTATTGCGCGGCTACGGCTCATGCCTGGTGGCGTATTCGGGGGGCGTGGATTCGGCCTTTCTCGCGTGCGTGGCGCATGGGGCGCTCGGCGAAAGGTCCCTGGCCGTCATTGCCGATTCACCAAGTTTGCCGCGACGCGAACTCGCCGACGCGCTGGCGGTGGCTGAAAAATTCTCGTTCCCGGTTCGCGTCATTCAGACGAAGGAATTTGAAAACCACGATTACACGGCCAATCCGGCCAACCGCTGCTATTTTTGCAAGCACGAGTTGTTCGAACAACTGACGCCGCTGGCACGCGCCGGCCATTTCGCGGTGATTGCGTACGGCGAAAACGCGAGTGACGCGGGTGATTTTCGTCCCGGCGCGCAGGCGGCGGCGGAGTTTCAAGTGCGCGCGCCGCTCAAGGAAGCCGGCCTGGCGAAGGCGGAAATCCGCAAGCTGTCGGAGCAACTTGGTTTGCCGACGGCAGACAAGCCGCAAATGGCGTGTCTGAGTTCGCGAGTGCCGCATGGCGAACCGGTGACGCCGGAAAAATTGGCCATGATTGAACAGGCGGAAAATGTGCTGCGGGATCTGGGGTTTCACGACGTGCGGGTCAGGCATCATGAACTGAGGGTGACGGGTGACATGTGGCAAGTGACAGGAAATCACCCGACTTCGGATGGCAATACCGTCACCCGTCACCCGCCACCTGTCACTCACCTTGCCCGCATCGAACTTGGACCGGCGGAGATCCCGCGATTTTTGGAGGGTGGCATTTCAACCAAGGTCACGCACACGCTCCAAAAGATCGGGTACACGCACGTGACGCTGGATTTGCTGGGTTATCATCGCAGCGGTATGTGAAACTTTTGATGCGCAACGGTTTTAAATAAAGGGATATGCCGCAATTTTCCTACAAGGCCCGGCGCCGCTCCGGCGAACTGGTGGAAGGCGTTTTGGAGGTGGCCGACCGTCCGGCGGCCCTGGTGCAAATCCAGCGGCTCGGGCTTTTCCCCATTGCGGTGGACACGGCCAAAGGCGGCGCGGCTGCCAACGGCCAGCCGAGCGACGGAAAAAAAATGGATTTGCTCGCGTTTTTGCCGCCGGCGGTGCGCGCGCAGTTTCAAAAGAAACGCAAACCGAGGTTGCAGGAACTGGCGACGTTCACCCAGCAATTGGCGAACCTCCTCAACTCCGGCATGCCGCTGACGGTGGCGCTTAACAGCATGACACATCTGGAGTCCAAGGGCATTCCCGCCGAGGTGAGCCGCGATTTGAAACAGGAAGTCTCCGAGGGCCGTGGTTTGTCGGACGCGATGGCGCGGCAACCGCGCATTTTTTCGGATTTGTATGTCAACATGGTGCGCGCCGGCGAGCAAAGTGGTTCGCTGGTGGAAGTCCTGCGGCGCATGGCGAACCATTTCCAGCAGTTTGCCGAGGTGCAGGCAAAGTTCACTTCAGCGCTGATTTATCCGGCGATGGTGTGCTGCGTGGGCGCGGGCATCATCACATTTTTCATGTTCTTCATGATGCCGCGCTTCGTGCAGATTTTCAACGGGTTCAACGTGCAACTGCCGCTGCCGACCCGCTTGCTGATCGCGCTCAGCAATTTCGCGCTGCACTACTGGTGGCTGCTTGCGTTTCTGATGATTGTGGCGGTCATTTCGTTCAAGCGCATTCAGGCCAGCGCGGAGGGCGCGCGCAAACTGGACGAATGGAAAATGAAGGCGCCGGTGCTCGGCAAGGTGGTGAAATTGAATTTGTTCGCCCAGTTCGCGCGGACGCTCGGCACGTTGCTGCAAAACGGCGTGCCGGTGTTGACGGCGTTGAAAATCACGGAACAGGTCATGTCCAACCGCCTTATCAAAGAAGCGATTGCCCAGACGCGTGATGCCGTTACGGACGGCAAGACGCTCGCGCAGCCGCTGGCGCACAGCAAACTTTTTCCGCAGTTGATGGTGGACCTGGTGCGCATCGGTGAGGAGACGGGTGACGTGCCGGGCGCGTTGAACAATCTTGCCGACACTTACGAAGGCGAATTGCAAATCGCCCTGCGGGTGATGACCAACCTCATCGAGCCGGTGCTCATCATCCTCATGGCGATCGTCGTGGGCTTCCTGCTGCTGAGCATCCTGCTGCCGCTGTTCCGGCTGGTGGCGCAAATCCACGCGTGAGGGCCAATGAGTAACCCGTGGCCATTGACAAGTGACAAGAAAGACACCGCGACGTGCGAAGCACATGCGTGTCACGTATCACGTGACCCGCGTCAGCCGCCGGCCTTTACGCTGATTGAAGTCATGATCGTCGTGGCCATCATGGGCCTGATTGCGGCGATGGGTGTGCCTTCGATCCTCCAAACCTTCCGCAAGGATGGCATGCGCAAGGCGATAAGCGACGTGGAGGACGTTTGCGGCGAGGCGCGGACGCGGGCGATTTTGCAAAACCAGAGCACGGCGGTCGTATTTTATCCACAGGAGCGCCGATTCGAAGTGGAGGGCGCGGCGGGGGGCGTAAATGCTTCCTCCGGCAGGGTCGTGTCTGCCACTTTGCCCACGGGGATCGAGATTGCGATGCTCGACATCGATGTGCAGGACTGCGGCGCGGCGGAATCGGCGCGCGTGTTCTTTTATCCCAATGGGACGAGCAGCGAGATGACACTGGTGCTGCACTCCAGCGACGACTGGCGCAAAATCACGCTGGAATTTTCCACCGGCCTGGCCACCGTGTCGGACGTGAACAAATGAATACGGCAACCACAACCGGAGCGCGTCGGAATGGATTTTCACTGCTGGAGGTGATGATCGCCATCGGCGTTTTCTTCATGGGCGTGTTCGCGATTTTGGGGCTGGTGTCCAGCTCGCTTGAAAACGCGCGACGGTTACAACGGCCGCTGGTGGACGCGGGCGCGGTGGCGTCCTGGCTTTCGGCGACCAATCAACTGGTCGAAGGCACTTACACGATCAACCTCGGGGACCTGCTTGGAGACGCCTACAACGGGTACGATTGCACCTACGAAATCGAGGAGGTGGGAACCAATAAACTTTTCCAGGCAAGTTACATCGTGCAAAGCACGACCGGCAACCATGAGATTGTCTCCAGCATGACCAATTTGTTTTTTGCCCCCCTGTCGCCCGCCGGCAGTCTTGATGGAGCAACCGTGGCCAGACCCTATAGAAATTGAAAAAGGCATTTCCAATTCCGAATTCCGCCCGCGCCTTCACGCTGGTTGAAATCATGGTCGCCATCGCGATTTTCAGCATCGTCATCGCGGCGATTTATTCGACGTGGACGCTGATTTTGCGCTCGTCGCAAGTCGGTCAGAACACCGCGGCCCAGGCCCAACGCCAGCGCATCGCCCTCCGGACGATTGAGGATTCGCTTACTTGCATCCAGTCATTTCAGGCGTCCATGCAATATTACGTCTTCACCAACTCCACCCAGAACGGCAACCAGTCGGAATTGAGCTTCACCGCACGGTTGCCGGAGGTTTTCCCGCGCGGCGGAAAGTTCGGCGGTTTCAATCTGCGACGGCTCATTTTCAGTGTTGAGCCGGGGCGGGACTCGGAAATGGACCTGGTGCTGCGCCAGACTCCGGCGCTCATGGACATGGACCCGGACGAGCGGCAAACGCCGCTCGTCCTGGCGCGCGACGTGAAAAAATTCACCGTTGAGTGCTGGGACACAACAAACATGGACTGGGTTGATGTATGGGACAGCACGAATTCGATTCCCGCGATGGTGCGCATCAACCTTGCGCTCGGCGGCAACGCGGGTGCTGGCAACGCATCGCCGGGGTCCGCGGTAACGCGCCTCATCGCCATCCCATCCGTCACCCTGCCATCCATCCTGCAAACCGGCCACTGATGAAAATCCGCCCTGGCCACAACTCCGACGGCATAGCACTCATCACCGCGTTGATTGCAATTCTGGTGTTGTCCGCCCTGGCGGCGGGTTTTGCACTGTCAATGAAAGTGGAGACCCGGCTCGCGTACAACGCGAATTCGGAGACGCAGTTTTATTGGCTCGGCCGTTCAGGCGTGGGACTGGCGTGTTGGGTTTTGGCGCAGGAGAAGTGCCCTTATGATTCCTTGAATCAAATCTGGGCGGGCGGGTCGGGGTCCGATTGCGAGACCAACGGCCCGTTGGCTGGTTTGTCGTTGAACAATTATCCCGTCGGGGACGGAACCGTTTCAGTCAAAATCATTGACCTCGAACGCAAGGCGAACATCAACACCGCCAACAGCCTTGAAATCCAGCAGGCGCTCACGGTCATGGGTGTGGACGCCAATGACATTTCCGTGGTGGCGGATTCGATTCAGGACTGGATTGGTCCGGCCGGCCCGCCGCGCGTTGCTGGCGCGGAAAGCGATTATTATCAGGGCCTCGATCCACCCTACTATGCCAAGAACGCGCCGATTGACGACATATCCGAACTGCTGCTCGTTCGGGGAATTCTGGATCACCCGGAAATTTACTGGGGCGGCTGCGCGTCGAACCGTCCGGGCCCGACGTTCCAGCACAAGCTCGGCTTTGGCAACTCGCCCAACGAGAATCCGTGTTATCCGTTCGGGTTGAAGGACGTTTTCACGCCCATTTCCAACGGACACATCAACATCAACACCGCCGACGCAAACGCCCTGCAATTGATTCCCGGCGTGGACGCCGCCATCGCCGAAAACCTTATCAAATTGCGCGCCGGTCCCGACGGCGTGGACGGCACGGAGGACGACACGCCTTTCCTAAGCCCCGCGGTGGCACTTCAAAGTGCCGGGGATAATAATCCAGCGGCGGGGAACCTTGTCACCACGCGCAGTTCCACGTTCGAAGTCCAGGTCACCGCGCAGATCGGCAACGTCCCGCCGCGCAAATACACCGCCATCGTCTTCCGCAATTCGCCGACGGACATCCGCATCGTAGGCTTTTATTGCGAATAGCGAAAAGGGAGTTGAGTTTGCCGCGCTGTTCGTTATTGTTCCGTCATGCGCCGGTTCTTGATGATTTTGCTGCTGCTAGCCGTGCTCCCGGCCTTCGCAGACGGGATTGAAAAAGGCCGCATCGTTAAAATGTTGCCCTTGTTCCTCGACCTGAAAGGGCACGACGCGGTTTCGCCGAGCCTTTACGACCGCGATGCCTACCAGGCTTACCTGAGCCGGCACACTAATGACATTTCGGCCATCCGCTTCGACTTTTTATGGCAGGTCGAAAACCCGTCCGCCGCAACATACAAGCTGCGCATCGAACTCCATGGCATCGGCGCGGGGGGCAAGCCCACCCGGAGCATGCTGGAACAGGAAGCGCCGCCGCCGCTCCTGCGACGCTGGAATTCGCTGACCCTGGGCGGCGCGGATTACAAGAATTTCGGCGGGCTCATCGCTTGGCGGGCCACACTCTGGCGCGGCGACCGGTTGTTGAGCGAACAAAAATCGTTTTTATGGTGAAAGCTATTTGGCATCGCCGGCACTGACGTGATAATTCCCATTAAAATCATTTGCGGCTGCGGCCAGAAATACGCATTTGACGTATCTCCGGTGGACGGCCGGATGCCGGGGCCGGTGCAATGCCCGCGCTGCGGCACGGATGGCACCGCTGTCGCCAACGCAATCATCTCGCTTGCGCTCGGCGTGCGGCCGGCGTCGAGTCTTCCCGCCCAGCAAAATGCGGAGCGGCTTGTTGCCACGCGCGATGCCCTCGCGCCGCTCCTGGCGCAGGCAGTCAAGGAAGCCGTGGTTCAGGAACTGGCCGCCCACCGCCGCGAACTGCTCCGGGCACAGGAAAACGCCGCCATGGAACTGGTTGCGATGATCCACCGGCTGGACTCGGTGCAGGCACCGCTTCAGGACCGGATGCGAGCCTATGAATCGCGCATTCAGGAACTCGAAAAGGAACTCACTGCGCGCACCGAGGAGAACCACGAGTTGCTCAAGCTCAAGATTGAAATGCTCCGCCGCCAGGTTGAAACCGAGCGCGTCCGCAATCGGATGGAATTCAACTGACGTAACGGCAGGACCACCCGGTCCTCACGCAAACTTCTTCTCCTGCGTTTGCAAAGCCTGTTCGTAACACCGCAACGCCTCGTCGTAGCGCGCCATGCGGTTGAACAGGCCGCCCTTGTGGAGATAGGCGATGGTCATCGAACCGTCTGCCTCAATGGCGTGATCGTAACAGACAATGGCGTCATCCAGCCGTCCCAGCTTTTCAAGCGCGCCGGCCTTTTTGACAAGTGCCTCGGCGTGTTTGGGCTGCAACTGCAATGCCACGTCAAAACATTCCAGCGCCTTTTGTGGTTCGTTGGCACTCAACAGCGACTGGCCCTCGGTGATCAGGTTGGCGACGCATTCTTCGCGATCGTCTGTATCCGGCGGCGCCCCATTTTTGTTGGCGGAGGACGGAGCGGCTGGTTCGGCCAGCGGCGCGCGCGCGATTTGTTCCAATTCCAAAATCCGCTTTTCCAGCCGCTCAACCGCGCCGAGCAAGCGCGTGTTCGATGATTCCACTGCGGCGCGGCCGGGGGCGGCGAGTTCGTTGGCCGCCTCCACCAACGGCAACGCCCGGTTGTCGCCCAGCGCGAATACGGAGGGTTGCCGCGTGGTGATCTTGATGAGTTGTGTGAACACGCGCCACTGGAAATACACCATCAGCAGCATGATGCTCAAACCGATCAGCCCGAAGGCACCCGCCATAAACAGCGCGAGCTGCTGCGTTTTGCGCGCCGCCTCGATTTCGCTGGCGCGCTGATCGGCGATGGTTTGTTCGAGGGCCTGGAGGCGCGCCGTCAAAGCGGCGGTGTTGGTGGCGGCCTCCGCCTCGGCCTGCAGACGGTTGGTTTCAATCGCCAGGAGCGTGGCATGAAGCTGTTCCTGAATCTGTAGATAACCGTTCACCACGGCCTGCGTCGAAGCCTCGGTTGATTGCGGTGGAGAAACCAGATCAGTTTCGGCGGTGAAAGCCCGTGCGCCGCCCAAAACGCCGACGCACACCAGCAGGATATTCAGGCGAGACACAATGTTCATACTGACTGCGTGCAGCGTGCGCCTTCCCGGCAAAGTTGTCAAGCGTGTGGCCGGCAGACTTATTCTCATTTTGCTCCCAATCTTATTCACCCAGGTTTGAATACCGCTCGATTTGAGAACACTGGATGACTCACGGCGCCTTCAAATCAAACTCCAGCCGTGTGCGCGAGCCAGTCTGCACGTTGTCAATTTCCATGCTCTCCACCTGCCACTGGCCCTTCACTTTTTTGATGTCCTTGGGATAAAATTCCTTAAGCAACTTGCCCTGCGCGTCATACGCTTGCGCCTGGACGATGCCGAGCGTCTCGCTGTCAATCCAGCAAACGATGCGCGAATAGCCGTTCGTGGTTGGATCCGGATTCGTGCTTTCGAGAACAGTGCAACCCCGACTGCGCTTGACTTCCTTTTTCAAAACCTTCTGCGCCGGCCAATGGAAAAATTCCAGGCCCAGGTCGGCAATCCAGAAATCCGAGCCGCCGAAGGGTGACATCAGCGCCGGTCCTGAGACTTGATGGCTGCCAAAAAGATGGCCCACCAAGGGGATGTCTCCCAGCACTGGAACGGCGTCGCTGGCATTGGTGGAATAAGAATACAGGTTTGTCAGGCCGGTAGTGTGAATGACCCGAAGGTATTCCGACTGGTTGGTCAAAGCGGCCTGATAAAAGGTTTGCCAATCCGGGATGGTGATGTTGGTGCCGGCGACGAAAACCGTGACGACAATTTTGCAAACGATCGGAATTTCTGAGCGCTTGCCCTGTGCGTCGCGGATTTTCAAAACGCCGGTTTGCACAAAATTGGTAACCGGCTGTTGCTGCAAAAGTTGCTGTGCCAGTTGGTGGCCTTGAATCTCAGCGTCGGGCAAAGTGTTCGTTGTTTCTGCCGTTGCGCAAAAGGCAAACAGCAAAATCATCGCGACCAGAACCGGCAAGATAAACTTGGTGGGGCGAGACTCCCGGCGAGCCGGTCCTAGCAGGTGAATGTCTCGGCTCGCGAGGACGCTCGCCCCCCCATGTAAATTCTGATTCACTTCGGCTCCAGCGCGAGTTGCAGGACATCCGAAATGTGCCGGACGAAATGGACCTTGATTTTTGCGCGCACCTCCGCCGGCACTTCGAGCCAGCTGTTTTTGTTCTGTTCCGGCAAAATCACTTCCTTGATTTTGAAGCGCGCCGCAGCGAGGACCTTTTCCTTGATGCCACCCACGTGCAACACGCGGCCGCGCAGGCTGATTTCGCCGGTCATGGCGATGCCTGCCCGCACACGCCGTTTCAGCAACAACGACGCCAGCGCCGCGACGATGGCCACGCCCGCGCTCGGGCCGTCCTTCGGCGTCGCGCCGGCGGGCACGTGAATGTGCAGGTCGAGTTTGTTGTAATCGCTCAAGTCAATGCCGAGCTTTTTGGCCTGGCTGCGCAGGTAACTCAACGCCGCCTGCGCGCTTTCTTTCATCACGTCCCCGAGTGAGCCGGTCAGCAGCAGATTGCCCCGGCCGCGCATCCGTGTCGCTTCAATGAACAGAATCTCGCCGCCGACGGGCGTCCAGGCCAGGCCGGTGGCAATGCCAAATTCGGTGATTTTTTCCGCCGTTTCGGAAACAAATTTCGGCGCGCCCAGAAAATCCCGGAGCGTGGAACCCGCAATCACCACCGGCCTTCTGGCCGTGCTATTGCCGTAGATTTTGCGGGTCACCTTGCGTGCCAGGGCGGCGATTTCGCGTTCCAACTGGCGCACGCCGGCTTCGCGGGTGTATTCCTGAATCAACTTGCGCAACGCGGCTTCGGTGAACTTCATTTCCTGCCGTGTGAGGCCATGTTCTTCGATCTGGCGCGGCACGAGGTAACGCTTGGCAATTTGCAATTTTTCGGATTCGGTGTAGCCGGGCAGTTCGATGACTTCGAGCCGGTCGCGCAGCGCGGGATGAACGGGGTCAAGCCAGTTCGCCGTCGTGATGAACAGCACGCGCGACAGATCGAACGGCAGATCGAGAAAATGGTCCGTGAACGTGTTGTTCTGCGCCGGGTCCAGCACTTCGAGCAGCGCCGACGCCGGGTCGCCCCGGAAATCCGCGCCCACCTTGTCCAGTTCATCCAGCAAAATGACCGGGTTGCGGCTTTCGATGCGGCGGAGGGTTTGGATGATGCGTCCGGGCAACGCCCCGACGTAGGTGCGCCGATGGCCGCGAATCTCAGCCTCATCCCGCATGCCGCCGAGCGAGATGCGCGCAAACTTGCGGCCCAGTGCGTCGGCCACGCTCTTGCCGAGCGAGGTTTTGCCGACCCCGGGCGGACCCACCAGACATAGAATCGGGCCTTTGATCTGTTTCCGCCGTTTGATGACGGCGATGAACTCCAGCAGGCGGTCCTTGACTTTTTCCAGGCCGAAATGCTGCTCGTTCAAAATCCGCTCGGCGGTCTTCAAATCCAGTTTGTCCTCAGTCTCCTTTTCCCACGGCAGACTTAAAATCCAGTCGAGGTAATTGCGCGAAACGGCGTATTCGGCGGCCGCGGGCGGCGTCTGCTGAAGGCGTTCCAATTCCTGCAACACGGCCTTGCGCGCTTCGTCGGGCATCGGCGTCTGCTCGATTTTACCGCGCAACGTTTTGATTTCGTTCGCGCCCGGATCGGATTCGCCCAGCTCGCGTTGAATGGCGCGCATCTGCTCGCGCAAAAAGAAGTCGCGCTGGGTCTTGGCGATGGAGCTGGCGACGTCGCTCTGGATTTTCGAACTCAGCGTGAGCACCTCGTACTCGCGGTTGAGCATGGGCAAAAGCTTTTGCAGGCGTTCGCGGACGGAAACGGTTTCGAGCA
>Ga0181538_10004123_pt1 | contig 13813 bp, 12 predicted proteins | sample PEATcosm2014_Bin_40_FD_119773 | JGI IMG/M metagenome (GOLD analysis project Ga0181538, IMG submission 119773) | Peatland microbial communities from MTU Mesocosm Facility, Houghton, MI, USA - PEATcosm2014_Bin23_30_metaG | ecosystem: Environmental > Terrestrial > Soil > Wetlands > Peat | place...
CAAGGAGATCGGCGAACACTGGCCGACTTCACGCGACCCATTCAATGCGGCATGCAGGCTAGGCCCTGACATCGCAGGCGGATCGCCCCTGCCCCATGCCATCCGCGCCAAATTTGCTAGAATCCTCTTGATTCTTCTGGACCTTATGTCCTCGCGCGAACCTATTGAGTTTCTCAGCATGGCGTGCTACGATTCAGGCGAATATAAGGCGAATATGAGGCGAATATGCGATGGCAAACCAATTTGACGTTGTGGCTCAGTTAACATCCGGCTATCTCCCCGAATCAGAGCGCCTGGTACGGTTGCAGGAGTTCTCGCGCGAACTCGGATGGCGGCCGACGGATCGCCTCGACACCCCAGCGTTGCGGGAAATCGCTGGAGCTCAACTGCTAGTTGAACACGGCCTCGAAAACAGCGCCGTGGTTTCCTTCCTACGGAATCCAAAGCAATACTCGACCTTGTCATCGGAAGAGCGGCAGTCCCTCCTTAGTACGTCGTACAACAACCTCGTTGATTGGCACGTCGCAATTGACGGCGCCGGGGTTAGCTTTGTGTACGTCCGGACAAGGATTCCAACATCTGTCGCGCGGCACGAGGTATCACGAGAAAACTACGAGAGCTTACGGAGCGAAATATTCGAACAGGTTGTTGGGCGCCGACCAAGCCCAAATATCCCCGCACTCGACGACGCTCTGATCAGAACTATTTCGTTTTGGAAACGGAACCTCAACGCAGAGCTAGAAAACAAAGTCGGCAACGCGCAGCTCGCTCGTCTGTTCAATTCGCTGATCTTTGTTCGGGCGCTTGAGGACCAGCGTCGCCGCCTAAGCGACAATGCCAACGACCTACTACTAGAGAAATGGAGGGACCCGAACCCGCCCGCAACTCTCCGTGCTCTTTTGACAGCCGCCCTCCCAGAATTAGCGAAGCAGGATATCCCCGCCTTTCTGTTTCAAGAAAAGGACCTGAAAGTTTTTGACCATCTCGACCGCGGCTTAGTTCACAGCCTCCTATTCGACTTCTACGAGAATCGCTTCGCCCCGTATCGCTATGATTTCGCCGTAATCTCAAAGCACGCGCTAAGCAGGATTTATGAACAGTACGTTTCCCTGTTGAGGCAGGATGAATCGGCGCAGCTGAGCCTTATTCCCCAACTCCCCTCCGAGTTTGCCGATAAGTCCTATGGGGCTGTTTACACTCCCCTCTTTATCGCGCGCTTTTTTGCTCGGTTCCTGCGCGAGCACATTCCGCCGTACCAATTCAAGAGACTTCGTAGCATGGACCCGGCATGCGGCTCAGGTATATTCCTTCGGACTCTGCTTGAGTTCCAGTGTGATCCCACCAACGACTCACTGCCCCCTGAGATTATCGGCGCAGCCTTTGAGAACGCCTTTGGGTTGGATCGAGACCCGAATGCGGTGGCGGCGGCGCAGTTATCTCTTTCCTTGCTGCATCTTGTTCTTACCGACCGACTGCCGCCGAATCTCTCTTTGTTCACTAGGGACTTCTTCGAGGACTCGACCCCACCCCCTGGCGTCGACGCCCCTTTCGACGCAATCCTGACCAATCCCCCCTTCGTTTCTACGGAGGTACAAGACGCAGACACCCGAAAGCTGCTTGCGAAATTCCTCGGGGCTCACGGGAAGGGGCGCGTTGATCTTTATTTGGCATTCCTGAAGGATGCTGTTGAACGGCTCCCTCGCGGAGGGTTTGGTCTCTTTGTCCTGCCTCACAGCTTTCTGCTCAGTAAGAGCGCGCAGGGCGTTCGCGACTGGCTGCTTGAGCAATGCTGGGTGCACTGCCTCGCTGATTTGTCAGCCATACGTGTCTTCGAAGACACCAACATATACGTCATTTTGCTGATCGTCCAGCGGAAGAGCGACAACCTGCCCGAGGTCCAAGCAACGATCATCAAGTGCCAGGATCAAGTTGGCCAAGCTCTGCAGGACGCTATTGAAGGCAAAAGGATCGAGGGAAAGTTTTACAGCATCCACTCAGTGGAGCAATCCAGCTTCAAATCGGAGGGCTGGCTAGTTCTCGCGCCCACTGAGTCCGCAATGGACAAACGAATTCGAAGCCTGCCTGCCTTGGAAGACTTCCTCGAAGTGCGGCAAGGCGTAGTTACCGGCGCTGATAGCGTTTTTATCATCGACTCAAGGGCCGTTCCGAACGATGAACCATCCCTCTTCATTCCACTTCTCGACGATCGCGAAATGGAGGCATACACAGTTCCAAAGCGGACTTCGCAAAGCGTCTTCTTTCCCTACTACAAGGGCACGAAGGTTAAGGAGAAGGAGCTGCGCCGCGATTTTCCGAAAACTTGGGCATATCTGACGGAGCATCGTGATTCGTTAAAGAATCGGGCGTCGCTCTCCCGATATCGTAAGGGATGGTGGGAGCCGATGTGGCCCCGAGAGCCCAACACCCTCCTTCGGCCGAAACTGGTTGTCCCGCATTTGGTCATCATGCCGCGGTTCGCCCTCGACATTCGAGGTCGTTATGCTGTTTCCCGCTCACCCTTCCTAATCGCGCGCGTGCTTAGCGAAGAGGGCAACATTCTCAAACTAATGCTCGCGGTCCTGAACTCAAGTGTGTGCTTCTGGTATCTCCAGACGCATTCACACGTTTACCGCCATGGCTACACGATGCTAGAGAACAAGACCCTGGCAAGAACGCCCGTTCCGGACATCAATCTTTGGAGTTCGAGCGAGAAGTCGCGACTGCTGAGCCTAGTCGAAAGGCGACTGAAGGCTGATGCGCAAGGACGCGCCGCGCTAAACGCTGAAATTGATCTCTTCATTGGTGACGCCTACGGTTTGACGGCGAGCGAACGAAAGGCGCTCGGACTAGGGGATATCCAGCACTGATATGAGACTCTCGGAAAAAGAATTAGTTGGACGCGGCGCTCGCATCAGCAAGCTGCTTCGCCCCATTTCTTTGAGAGAAACAGGGCCTGCATGGTCGAGGTTAGCGCGAGGCGGGACGCAGATCATCATTGGTACACACGACGAAGCTCGGCCGAGCAGCGACTACCGCGACTGGCGCTTCTCCATCAATGCAAAAGGATTTGTTGCAATGTATTTTGAGCTTTGGACGCTTGAATCGCGAGACCGCTTTATCCTCGAAAAGGCCTACCTCAATCTTTACAGGTGGAACGGCTCATCCGAAAAGGAAATTGTCTGTCTCCACTGCGATCCCTCACTCTCCGCGGACGCGGATCACGCAAAATACAAGCGGGGCCCTCACCTTCACATGGCTGTTGCGGGATACCCGTACGATCGGGCTCACATAGCGCTCCAGGGGCCTGATCTCACGCCGGTTCTGAAATCTACCGAGACGTTGCATGACGCCCTCGCGTGGGGAATAGAAATGATTCGGGATGAAATGATAGGGCTGATGCAGATGATGGCTGCTACAGAGGAGTGATGGCGCCTTGGGATTCGTCCCGGGAAACGCCGATGTAGGCTGGAGAGTTTCTGGGATGATGCCAAATCGCCTGAGCGCATTTCCATGGCGATGGGGGCTAGGATCAAGGGTTGGCCAGTTGTCGTGAGTTGACATCGAGTTCTCTGCTGTAGGTCACGAAAGCCGGCGGCCGCAAGGTTTATGCTGATTCTCAACTCTCAAACTGTGTCGCCCGGTCCCGGATGGGGGAAATTCGAGTCCTCACTGAAAGAAATGCAACAATCGTCACCACATCGGAGCTTCAAAGACGGAGTAAATCGGAATGTCCTCTGAATCAAAAGTTCCAACCTATGACAAACTCCTGTGGCCCGTTCTTGAGGCAATCAAAGCACTGGGTGGGTCGGCGACAAACGACGAACTGTTGGACAAAGTGATCGAGTTGGAGGGTATCTCTGCTGCTGTCCAGAATGTCATGCACACCGAGCACCAGACTAAGCTTGGATACCGTCTCGCGTGGGCGAGAACCTACCTCGGAAAAGCGGGTGCACTTGAAAATCCAACCCACGGGGTGTGGGCGATCACTGAGAAGGGTAACGCTCTGACGGCAGACAAGGTTGAGCAGATTCCAGCCGAAGTCAGAAAGCTCTACAAGGTAGAGAAGGGGAAGAAGCCGAAAGATCACCAGGAACCAGAAGACCTGCCGCTAGAATTGAAGGACTGGAAGGACGGTCTGTTGGCAGTCTTGACTAACCAACTCAAGCCGGATGCTTTTGAACGCCTTGCGCAACGCATCCTTCGAGAATCAGGGTTCGTGAAAGTAGAGGTGACTGGACGAAGTGGCGACGGCGGCATAGATGGCGTCGGAGTACTGCGACTCGCGTTGCTTTCGTTCCAAGTTTACTTTCAGTGTAAGAAGTACAAGGGAAGCGTCTCGCCAAGTTCAATCCGGGATTTCCGCGGGGCGATGGTTGGTCGCACTGATAAGGGCCTGTTCATAACGACTGGGACGTTCACGGCTGAGGCAAAGAAGGAGGCTACACGCGACGGTGCGCCCGCCATTGACCTCATCGACGGCGATTCTCTCTGCGATCTTCTAAAGAACCTCAAGCTTGGTGTGACCACGAGAATGGTCGAAGAAGTCAGTATTGATCCGAGTTGGTTCGCCAAGATCTGAAGACGTAAGCTGGGCTGTACTAGTCGGTTGGCGTTGGAAACAAGAGCAGACTTCGTTGTCCGGGTAAACGTAGATTACCTGGACCGCCTGTGAGCTGGAAACGCGACTCGGCCTGTTGGCAAGATTTGAACCCATCGCCCATCCCGGCGAGAAACGCATACCATCCCCGTCCCGACGCAACTACAATTGGCCCATCGGCAAAATGCCTGGGCAAACGTCTTCCGGAAAAGAGAGTTTCATCCCTCGGTGGCAGAAGTCGTCTGCATCCGAGCGGGCAAACTACGCTCTGTTCCTCTCAGAGCTTTGCGACTATCTCGACTTGCCCCGTCCGGAGCCAAGCCAGGCCGACGAGAGCCTGAACACCTACGTCATCGATAAGGCAGTCGAGTACAAGGAACTTGACGGCGCAACGACCACCAACTTCATCGACCTGTACAGAAAGAGCTGCTTCGTGTTGGAGGCGAAGCAAGGCAGCAATCCCACGCCGGAGGCCCTCTTCGATACGGCCCCGCCAGAGCCCACCCGGAAGATGAAGCGCGGCACTGCCATACGCGGCACACGCGGATGGGACACCGCCATGCTTCGGGCTCGCGGGCAGGCAGAGCGCTACGCCAAAGCGCTCCCTGCATCGGAGGGTTGGCCGCCGTTTCTTATCGTCGTCGACGTGGGCCATTCCATAGAGCTATTCGCCGATTTCTCGCTCACCGGCAAGGCGTACCTCCCGTTCCCAGGGCCGAGAAACTTTCGCATCTCCCTGGAGGATTTGGAAAATCCCGAGATTCGCCAACGCTTGCGCGCGGTTTGGCTAGACCCCCACTCGCTTGACCCCTCTCGCGAGCGGGCACGCGTCACGCGAGAAGTCGCCGGCAAGCTCGCTAATCTGGCCCAGAACCTGGAGCTGAAATACAAGCCCAAAGAGGTAGCCGAGTTCCTCACCCGCTGCATCTTCACATCCTTTGCCGAAGACGTTGGGCTTCTGCCCGACCGCGCGTGGCTTGACTTGCTTGAAAGCCTGCGGGGAGACGAAAAGAACTTTCCTCCTGTCGTTGAATCCCTGTGGAAGACGATGAACGACGGCGGCTATTCCCCCATCCTGCGCCGCGATGTTCTGCAATTCAACGGTGGACTCTTCGAATCCACGCGCGCCCTGCCGTTGAATAGCGATCAAATCTACCTCCTCATTGAAGCCGCCAACTCGCGCTGGCGCGATGTTGAACCCGCCATCTTCGGCACCTTGCTGGAAAGAGCGTTGGGCGCAGACGAGCGCCACGCGCTTGGCGCGCACTACACGCCGCGAGCCTACGTCGAACGTCTTGTGCTGCCCACCATTGTCGAGCCGCTTCGCGACGATTGGCGCAACACGCAGGCGGTCATCACCAACTTGCTGTCCGCCGGAGATCAGGAAGGTGCAATCGAGGCGGCTCGTCAGTTTCACCAGCAGCTATGCACCGTCCGCGTCCTCGACCCCGCATGCGGAAGCGGAAACTTTCTCTACGTCGCGCTGGAGCATATGAAGCGGCTCGAAGGCGAAGTGCTGGATACGCTTCACACGCTTGGTGAGGCACAGCAGGCGCTTGAGCACACCGGGCTCACAGTCGATCCCCATCAATTGCTCGGCATCGAAGTAAATCCCCGAGCAGCCGTCATAGCCGACCTCGTGCTCTGGATCGGGTATCTCCAGTGGCACTTCAAAACGCGGGGCGACGCACAACCGCCCATTCCGGTGATTCGCAACTTTCACAACGTCAAGGAAGCCGACGCCCTCATTACCTGGGCCAAACGCGAACCGGCCATCGATGACGACGGAGCTCCGATTACAGTATGGGATCGCACCACCATGAAGGAGCACCCAACTACGGGCGCCATGGTGCCGGACGAATCGGCCCAAGTTCCCGTCTACGAATATTCGGGTGTCAAGAGAGCAAAGTGGCCTGAGGCCGATTTTGTGGTTGGCAATCCTCCGTTTATCGGCGGCAAGGACATTCGCGCATGGCACGGCGACGGCTACGCGCTCGCTATCCGCAGTGCGTACGACGAAGTTCCCGAAAGTGCCGACTTTGTCATGTATTGGTGGCAGCGTGCCGCCGAACTTGCACGGGCGGGAAAGCTGCGGCGGTTTGGATTCGTTACCACGAACAGCATCACCCAAGTCTTCGACCGCAGAGTCGTTGCGCAGAACCTCAACGCAACAAAGGACCCTCTATCCATCGTCTTCGCGATCCCCGATCACCCATGGCTTAAGGCGCTCTCTGACGAAGAGGAGACCGCGACGCGCCATGCCGCGGTTCGGATTGCCATGACCGTGGGAGAGCGCGGGGAGCATCAGGGTCATCTCTACACGGTCACAAAAGAAGGCGACGCCCACTCGGAAGGCACTGACGTTGAGCTCGCCGAACGGACAGGACGAATCTTCGCCGATTTGCGGATTGGTGTGGATGTCGCGGGTGCGGTGCCGCTCAGAGCGAACGAAGAACTGAGCTGCCGCGGAGTCGTGCTGCACGGAGCGGGATTCATTATTACGCCTGAAATCGCCGCGTCCCTCGGTTTGGGCCGCATCGACGGCCTCGAACAACACATCCGCCCCTACCTGAACGGGCGCGACCTGACCGGAAGGTCGCGAGACGCTATGGTGATCGATCTCTTCGGGCTCAGCAGTGAGGAGGTGCTTAAACTTTACCCGGAGGTTTACCAGTGGGTCAGTGATCGGGTAAAGCCTGAGCGCGACCAGAATCGCGAAGATTTCATTCGAGAGAATTGGTGGATATTCGGACGCCCACGGCCTGAGCTTCGAAAGCCCCTGGCAGGGCTCTCGCGCTACATCTCCACCGCCGAGACAGCGAAACATCGGGTCTTTGCGTTTCTCGACGCGAGGGTTCTGGCGGATAACAAGCTGATCAACTTCGCATTCTCCGACTCATTCTTTTTAGGTGTTCTCTCCAGCCGGGTCCACGTCTGCTGGTCGCTGGGGAGTGGAGGACGTATCGGGTTCGGTAACGATCCGGTGTACGTGAAGACCCGCTGTTTCGATACCTTCCCCTTTCCGAACTGCACGGACGCGCAGAAAGAGACGATCCGCGCAGTCGCGGAGCGGCTGGACGCGCACCGCAAACGCCAGCAAGAGCTAAGCCCCGACCTCACGTTGACCGGGATGTACAACGTCCTTGAAAAGCTGCGCGCCGGCGAAGAGCTGACCGCCGAAGACCACTCCATTTATGACACTGGCCTCGTGGGCGTGTTGCGCGAGCTGCACGACGAGCTGGACGAGGCCGTCTTTGCCGCCTATGGCTGGCCCGCCGATCTCACCGACGAGGAGATTCTGGGCAATGTGGTCTCGCTGAATGCGCAGCGCAGCGCGGAGGAGCGCTCAGGGGTCATCCGTTGGCTGCGCCCCGAGTATCAGGCCCCCAACGAACTGCTGGTGCAGACGGCCCTGGCGGGTATGATGCCTGTCGAGGTCCCGGCGGCCGCGCGCCGCAAGCAGCCATGGCCCGCGAACCTGCCCGACCAGGTGCGAGCGGTCAAGGATGCACTCCGCGCCGAACCCATGCAGAACGTTCAGCAGATCGCGGCAGGCTTCAAGCCCGCCAGCCGGACGCGCGTGGCCGAGATACTGGAAACCCTGACAGCGCTCGGGCAGACCCGCCAAGTCAACGACCGGTATTCATTGTAGTTCGGGCGTACTTTGCTGCGGTGATGCATATCTATATGAGTCAGAGAACAAGCAAATTGCCGATGCTCGGAAACTACTTGCCTCCAACTCTGCACAGCTTGCTCATATTCTTGATTCGCGGTCGGGCCAATGTGCGCACTGCGGCATCGGTCACGGCCAATGCCCCAGGCTCCCCGAGCTTCCTCGGACCCAGCCTGCCGGGAGGGCACGAGATTCCAGTCGCCATGCCGACTCCCAAGGAACAAATAGTATTTCTGCTCATCCTGTCTGGCCAAGGCCAGTTGCACGCTTTTCGGGGCTTATAGATGTCGATAGAATGGTTGCGCCCGAAGACCTCAGCCCTTATCGGGCCTTATGATTCGGGCAGCTCTTCGAACGGCTTCTTCACTCACCTTGCCAGTTTCTTCTCGCATCATTCCGAGAGTAGCATCCGAACGGAACTGCGGAACCGGCCTGCTCAAGTTCCGATTCAAGGTGTCGCTTCGTTTCTGTTGAATCTCGCCCGCTTGGGGCGGAGTCTTGTCACGGTGGCGCCCATCCAATCCTGGCTCTTTCATCTGATTTCCTCCTGTTACTTTCTGCTGGGCCAATAGCTCGTGCGATCAGCGCGAAGCGAGAAGGTCTCGATGCCGCCCGCACTGCACTTCAGCCGCGGTTCTTAGGCGAGAAACCCACGCTCAATTTGTTGTCTGTGCTCCTCGCTCGACAGCCAGTGGAGTGTGATTGCAAATACGATCGCAATCACGAGCACGCCCACCCACATCCTTGTGTTTCCGCCAGCCAACTTTAGGGCGTGCGTAATGTTCGCTGCATTCATGGTGCCTCCCGTTGTGAGTCAGTGTAATGGCGTTAGACCGCCCGCCAGTGATCGGGCCTCTTCTTGTCGTTCAGGTGCCTGACACGAGCAACATGAGGGGAGTGGCCATTTGCCTTCGCCCAGTCGGTTGCTGCCTTCTGAGTGCTAAAGACGCCTAGCACTTGGTCGCCTTGGGTCTCGACCACATAATCATCGATGCGCGATCCTTCAGGGCGACCTTTAGGCCGGGCTTCAACGTAGACTTTTGCCATATGGTTCTCCTCTTCATTCAGTCCTTGCCGTAGATGCAGGACTGCGAATATCCTACAGTAGGAAGTTTAGGGGAGTGTGGGCTCTTTGTCAACGCCAAAAGGAACAAATTTGTCCCTTAAGAGGATCGATGGAAATCTATAGGTTCATCGGCGATCAAATTCGCAGGTTGAGATTGGAACATATGGGCCATGTCGTTAGCCAGGAGGCACTGGCAAATGCGTTGGGCACAACTCCAAATACAATCTCCCGTTGGGAGACGGCTGTTTACAAGCCTTCCGTTGAGGACCTCGATCGTATCGGCAGGTTTTTCGGCGTGCCTGTTTCGGTTTTCTTTCCCGGCACGGAGACTCCATCGCGGCTGAATGCGCTCATGAGCGCGACAGGCGATCTGGATGATAACGACATAGACGAACTGACGCGCTATGCTCAGTTTCGCAAGGCCCGCAAGAGCCTCGCAGATTCGAAACGAGGTGGGCGTAAGAAGGGGGGGTAGAGCGACGTGCACCTGTACGAACATGCGAAATTGTTGGCGAATCGCAAAAGAACTGAGTTCGGAGTCACCACAGAAACTCTAAATCTCAATGTGATCCGGCGTATCTATAGAGGCGAGAGCATTCGTATTGACAAATGGGACTTCAGCCCCGGTGTCCGCGCTGTCTATATGTGTGATGACGGGGACATTTCTGTTGCGGTGAACCGAAAGCTGCCCAGGCAACCTTACATGTTCGCACTTGTGCACGAATTAAAACATCACTTTACTGACATCCCACTTCTTCAAGGTGGCGAGCTACGTTGCGGCGATTACAACGCGAATGATCTGATCGAAAAGTCGGCTGAAGTGTTCGCGGCCGAATTCATCTTTCCAGAGGCCGAATTCATCGAACGTGCCCAGGCAATCGGTATTCAGAAAAGGTCGTGCTCTGCTGAGGATGTTGTTCGGTTGAAGCGTTCGTGTAACGCCTGCGTCAGCTACACGTTCATCCGCAAGCGTCTGGTGCGCCTCGGCTATGCCGAAGAAGCGGCATTTGCGAAAGTGAAGTTCACGAATCTTGAAGAGTCAATGTTTGGAAAGCCTATCTACAAGCAGGACTGGTTCCGTGCTCGGCGCAAGGCGAGGTTAAGTAACTGATCTGGTGAGCGCTCGGAGTTTAGCCCGGAAAAACGCCTCAGGGTCCGGGAATAGTGTTGTGTCTGGATGGTAAATGGACAATTTGTCCAGTTCCCTCGGCGCAGGACACCCTTGGCGCGAGGTACCCGCCTGGCGTGCGGGTACTAGCGACGGGTTAACTCCCATACCTAGGCATGGAAATTGCAGGATACATGCCACGACTAATTCTCGCTTAAAACAATCATCGAACCCGAAATTCGTGTCTGAACCTCTGTGGAAGAATATGAAGGCGGCTACTTGCTCGGCGACCTCATCGCACCGCAGTGGGCCGGCGTCTTGCCCTGTGCGGCTTTCCTCGACGGTCCGATTTAAGAGACGAGGGCAGCGATTCGATACTCGTTGATGCCGGCACGATATGCGGCGGCTTCAACCGCACATTTCAATGGCTCAAAATCCTCAATTTCTGCGACGGATATCCGCTTAGGCTTCTGGTCATGTCGTGGGAGATCCCGCAGCAGGGAGCCCAAGGAGGAACTTGCTGGAATCATACGATTGATCCCACGCCTATTCGGCGAGGTCGAGGTTTTGACTCGGAATCGGTCTGCGACTGCGATGAAATTGAAGAAGTGCACAAGTCCCACGGAACCGGTCACCTCATGCGCGGCGACAGCCCACGGAACTGCCCATCTCTTTCTTAGGTTCAGCGTTGCGCCGAGGAGACCAACCGCCGAATTGCCGGAGGCGAAGACCGCCGTGGACACTTCGCTGGCCGGCAGGAGAAGGCGCCGAGCAAACATGTCGCACAGGCCTTCAATCCGCCAATATTCCCGGGCACCAAGCGGCTTCGGGACTTTCAACTGTGATAGGAGAAAGTGTCCCAACTCGTGTGCGACGAGAAATCGATCCCACGTCGATAATTCGTTGCCCTCCAAATCAGTCGGGGGCAGGACGATCTCTACCGCCTGGCTTGACTCGACCAGAAAAGCCCGCTTTCCCTCGACCCGCTGCGATGAATCTCGCCTGATTTGCACCCCGAAGCGAAAACAGAGTCCGCGGATCTCGACCGGGGGCGGGGAGTTTCGGGCCAACGCATCTGCAGTCTCGCACAGTTTTTGGATCAGATCATTCATGGAGGACCCCGCTACTCTTCGATAAATGAACGGATGCTATTTGCACCCAAGGGATAACTGCCCGTTGCAGTGCTGGAGTCTTGATAGGCAGCCATCAGGCTCCGGTCTCGGACTTTCTTGCCCGACCACCGAGACCCCTCAGTCTGCGTGAGGATTTGCGCGAAAGAACGGACCGCGTGCATTTTTGAATCATCGTCAACGATGTGACCCAAAGCGAGCTTGTCGATCGCACTTTGTAAGACATGGAGCCTTTCGCCAAGCCCCTCCTTCACCTTGGGATCAATGAAGAACTGAACCCGCCAAAGGCGTCGAAATCTCTTTAGCTGAGCATCTAGATGTCCGCCCGCAAGTTGATCGTTGTGTTTCTCTTCGTATTTCGCAAACTCGTCGATTGCGTCTCCGACAGCTATCTTAACCCTTGCAATCTTCGCGTTCATGTTGCCCGGGCAATACATTGCCAGCGCGCCCACAGGGAGCCCAAAGTCACTCTCGAGAACTCGTAGAACGCGATTCCGGTTCCCTGCTGCTTGCTTTTTGTCGACAGCCTCAGCGCCATACGTCTTCTCAATCGCAGCTACCACGTCCGGCGGAAGATTCTCGTAGAACCTCGTACTAAGGGCAGTGAAAACTTGGCGATTTTGCAGCCTCTGCAGAAGGGAAGCAGAAACGCCTCCCCTCTCGTCATTTCGTGCTTTCGATTTTTCGATTCCAAACGCAAGCAATTCTTCATCGCTGAGGGGCAGTAAAAGATCCTCCAGGTCCTCTTCCGCATCGCTCCAAAGTTCGAAGAGAGCGCGATCAAGCATCGCCGCTGCCGCCGTCTTCGTACGATGGTACAGAACAGATTCTGCAAGCTGATACCGCGATTCCAACAGCTCCAGGATCGCGGATATCGCATCGGTCCGGATTTTTGGACGCTTTCCGGTGGATATAACAAAGCAGTCGCTCTTGTTAGGGACAGTGCGGACCTCCATATATTGGAGCAGGCGATCATCAAAGGGGCGAGGTTTTCCGATGTGGTACCAGTCGCGATAAAGGTAATCGAGGATGTCGGCGCAAATCGTGTTTCCGATCATGTCCTTGCAAACTTGATGCGCGAAGTCCGCTGCCGCAGCGGCTAGGGTTTCCTCGTTGCCATGATCATCCTGGTGCCCTTCGGCGGGAGTTTTCCGAATCAAAAGCCGAACGAGAACCGACGCGCTCACTTTATCGCGCAAACTTGCGGGTACGTATTTGGCGTACTCGCCGTCGATAACTTTCGCAAGGGTACGGCCTTGCTCGTCAAGCCAAGAATCGCTTTCGAAGATTTTGTCGAGGCGTCTATCCGCATCGTGTTTGCCGAGAAGAGATAATTCGTCCTCGATCGTGTGCCCTGCTGCGAGATGACCGATATCGTGCAACAAAGCACCCAACCGAATGAAACGCCATTCTGAATCCCGGAGCTTCCTTCGGCGAGTTTCGCCGTCGAGTTGGTTCTTGCGTCCATTGTGCTCTACGGCCTCGATCATTCTTTGAGCGACATGAACAGCTCCAAGCGAATGCTCTATCCGTTTATGGGTCGCGCCTCTATACACAACATAGGTCTGCCCGAGCTGGTTGATCCGACCGAGCCTCTGGAATGTTGGATGGTCAACAACCCGCACCTCCTCGGGATAAAGCCACACAAACCCGCTGACTGGCAGGAAGAACTCCTGTCGCTGTTCCTTGCCGGTGCTGCCAGCCCCCACGTCGACCTCGGCGCCTGAAAGGGTTTCCCGTCCGCTAAGGCCGTGGCTAGAAAGCGCTAGCGGTTCAAGGTTTGGTACGTCGGCTTCGCCGACACCGTGCATCGGAAGCTGACCTTCCAAATCTCGCGCTTTCTTGGTTGCCATGGTCTCCCTTTCTGCAGTACTCACTAGGCGGGAAGCTCCAAGTCGCTCTCATTCTACAGCAAACCTGCAAATCCCCCGACGAGCCGAAGTGAGGAAATGTCGGCCCAATCCAGCATAGAGCGACCGAGGTCCCGTTGCATACGCGGTTGCGGGCCTTTGGTCCGCTGAGTATCCGATAACGAACGTATCGAGTTGCTGCTGACTGGTTTGAACCTGTAATTGACTGCCGCAAAGACTGAAGAATCAAAGATTAGTACCGAAAGACGTTAGGTTCCTATCGGGACTGCCCCGGCAGACGAGGCGAGGTCGAGCCCGCTGCATTCGGCCGGGGCAGTTTCGATAGGATCGTTTGAACTGAGCCTGCGGTGTTTGCGGCGGATGCGGTG
>Ga0181538_10004124_pt1 | contig 13813 bp, 8 predicted proteins | sample PEATcosm2014_Bin_40_FD_119773 | JGI IMG/M metagenome (GOLD analysis project Ga0181538, IMG submission 119773) | Peatland microbial communities from MTU Mesocosm Facility, Houghton, MI, USA - PEATcosm2014_Bin23_30_metaG | ecosystem: Environmental > Terrestrial > Soil > Wetlands > Peat | place...
GAAATGAACAAGGTTCTGGGTATAGATGCAAACCTCTGCTTTGGCCATTTTGCTATCGATCTTGAGGATGGGTACTATGCCGTGGAAGATACGTCCTCGGGAGAAGGATTTCTGCTGCGCTTTCCGCTCGACAAGTGCCCGTGCTTGTGGTTGTGGCTCGACTACGGGGGCTGGCGCGGCCTGCACCACGCCATCGTCGAACCTTGGACCAGCATCGCGCTAAACCTCGCGCAGGCCTACGAACAAAAGTTAAGCAGGTCCCTGCGGCCCGGGGAGGAGTTTACCGTGGAAATAAGCGCAACGGCGTATCACAAGCCGGAAACCTGGAGAGAAGCTTCAGAGCGATTAAGATGCGCTCCGTGAGGAGAACTCGTGATGCTTGCGAGCCATACTGAGATCGAAAGGTTCATTCAAGAAAACCTGTACGTGGCTGCGGTGTGCGACATCCTGGATGGGCTAGGCTACCGCCACCAGGCCATGCACCAACGGCTCCGCCCCTTGTTGCCAGATCGCAAGACTTGCGGGTTCGTGGGCCGTGCTCGAACCGTCCGTTGGATGGAGATCATCGCAGCGTCCATCCGCCATCCACTACAAGGTTTGCTCCCGTGACAAACGAGGACTCATCGGAAGCGAGGAAGAGAGCGGGATACGCGACTTCTTCCGGCGTCGCCGTCCGTCCCAGCGTGGTCATGTCTCTTTGCCACTGGTGCAGTTTCTCGTCCTGGGCTTCGGGAGTGGTCGGCGTGTCAATCGGTCCAGGCGAGATTGCATTCACTCGGATGTTCTTCCTGCCATAGTCAATGGCGAGCGACTTCGTCAATTGCAGCACTCCGCCTTTGGCGGAACAGTAGGCGGCGTAATCGGCGAAGCCCACCATCCCTCCCACCGAAGCGATGTTGACGATGGAGCCGGCGCCAACTTTGATCATCTCGGGAATCGCATATTTCGAACACAAGAAAACGCCCTTCAGAGTGACGTCGATCGAAAGGTCCCACTCGTCCTCGGGTGTTTCGAGGACCGGCTTGAAGTTCACGAGATAGGCTGCGTTGTTAACCAGAATGTTAATCCCACCGTACTTCTCGACTGTAACCCGCATCAGATTCTGCACTTCGCTTGAGACCGACACGTCGGCATGAACGAAGGTAGCCTCACCGCCCAGGTCGGCGATGGATTTGACGGTGACTTCGCCACCCTTATCGTTAATGTCGTTCACTACAACTTTTGCTCCCTCTTTCCCGAAGACTTGCGCGATAGCCTGCCCTATGCCCGAGGCCGCGCCGGTCACAATAGCAGTCTTGCCTTTGAGTCTCATGATGTGAACCTCCTTGGATCGAAATCTTCTCCCGGCTCAGCGTGTAACGAGGCAGGAAGTCGTGGGTGGTAAAATGAGCACTGCGTCAAATCGTTCGCGGCCGTTCCCGCCTAGGCGGGAGAACCGCCGATCAACCGGTCAATCCTGCGCTTGTCGCCCCAGACGGACTCCGCGTGGGATCGGATGTCCGCAGGAGTGAACCAAAACTGCTTCACCGTCCTCTTGCTGTGCAGTTTCGCCAGGTCATTATAATGGGGCGAGCGAGGATCTTCCGACTCGCCATACGGCAACAGGCTCCAAATCTCTTTCGGATCGCTCTCGACGACTACCAGGATGTGTCCCCACCCATCGTTGTCGTGGATGCGGCCGTCGTCCTGCTCTTCGCCGCTGTCCGGATGCAGCACGTCGAACATCGCCGTTGCGCCGTCCATCGGGAATTCTCCGCCACGGACTACCAGGTTGACTTGGCCCCAGGGTACGTCCGCTTTCCCAAAGTCTGCCTGGATGCGATTGATTGCTTCTCGGAGCGCCCTGAGCGCCATCGCTTGCTCTTCCGCCGAATCGATATGGATTCCGTATCGTCCGTGATCGATAAAGCGCGAGAACTTTTCATGCGAGAAAAGGTCTTCGTAGGCGCGTCCCCAAAATTGCAAGTAGGTTTGAGCGATCGAATCTTCAGCGGAATATCGGCTCCAGGCTTTAAGCACCTCGATCGCATGCTCCATCTGGCGATCCCTGAATGGATTAGCCGGGCCGGAGTAGGCCTGCACGAGAAGCGGAACGATGACGTCGGCCGCCACGACATAGCTGTCAAAAACCATATTCTTGATGTCGTCGACCGTGAAGGTCTTATTTTGACTTAGCAGCTTAAGCAGCCGTTCACCTCGTGGGTTGAGGTTTTCGTCCGTTTCGTAAGGCTGGGGCTTCTCCATTTGATAATACGGCGCCGGCTCCAGGGGATCGAGTCCGGAATTGACCGTCGAGAGCCAGGGTGGATTATTGCAGTTCTGAATAAATCCGGAAGGAGGATTCAGGAGCTGCGGCATTTTCTCCAACGGGAAGTAAGGACCCCACTCGGTCTCCTTGGTCCAGCCTGGGACCGGTTTGCGCCAGTCGTAACCAGGCGCGCGCACCGCGACGGCAGCATTGTCGACCCAATAAATGGTTGACTTGTCGCTATACAGATAATTCCATCGAGGGATAAGGTGCTCTGCGAAGATACTCTTGAAGTCCTCCAGGTTTTGTGACTTCATGAGCCGGTACATTCCGGTGGAATAATTGACGCTGTCGAAATTCGGAAGCTTTATCGAGTAGGCCCGGTGCGCGGCGCGATCGGTCTTCACGATAGGGCCGTGGTGAGTGTAATAGCAGGGAAGCGTGATTGTCTCCAGTCCTTTCGGCCCCTTGATCTTAAAGGTCTCATTCTCCACCTGGATGCTTTTCCACTCGCCTTCGTAGCGGTATTGAAGCGGATTCTGCGGATCAAGTTTTTCTTCATAAACGTCGGCGATATTGGGGAAATTCCAGGTGGCTGACCAGGTGATGCGGTCGTTGAACCCGTCCAGGAAAAATGGGCTCCCAAACCAACTAATACCACCCGCATTAAGTTTGCCGGGAGTGATGAGGTGAGCTTCATAATTCTGAAAGCGATTGGCCCAGGGCATGTGTGTTTCTTCGAAGTGGATCACGTGCCCATTCGTCGATCTTTGTGGCGCAATGGCGAACTGGTCGGAACCCAAGTTCGGAAACACCCGCGGCAGGTTGGTCAGCTTGATCAAAGCCTCATTGACACTGTAAAAACGAAAATAGTGGCTGCGCTCCTCCGCCTCGACATCCTCCGGCGTTATGGGTTCGATCCAGCGAGGTATTTTGCCGCGGTGTTCCGCGATATAGGCGTTGACCCCACGAGCAAACCCCCTCAAGACCACATAGGTTTGAGGGTCGATCTTGCCTTTGTTTTCGACAACACCCTTCTTAGTACGCAGCAGCCGTTGCAGGTAGTCGCCGTCCCAGCGATATTCATCGGAATCAGGAGGGCCGACGTAATGCAAATATCCCTGGCCGAGCGCGTCAAAGCCCCGGATTTCCGCCAGCCGCCCCTGAGCATCCAGGTAGTGAGCCATCATCTTCTCGAGATGGTCCTGCGCCTGAGCGTAACCGTAGCCAAAGAATGTCGCCTCCTCAGTCTCTCCGACGATATGCGGGACGCCAAATTCATCCCTGTAGATTGTCACCTGCGCCGCCAAGGGATCGATTGCCTGACTTGCCGGCGAAATACTCTTGCTTCCCAGATGGGGTTTCCCCGCGGCCGAAGTGGCCACGGAGCCTGCCAGGACTCCGAGCAGGAAATCTCTGCGGTCCATCGGTTCGCTCCTCATTGGGGATTCTGATGCTTCAATCGAACAGCCGTCGCTGAGGACGGTCGGGCTGGACACTCATCTTCGCCGGCAACTAACCCGTTGTGCAAACCGCTGGCACCACGAGGGGCAAACATGCTGCAGCTCGAGGCGCCTCTATTCTCTAGCTTCGGCCGCTCTCTTGATGAAGATCTCTCTAGCCTTGCGGTAGCGTTTCTGCGCGGCTTCACGGTCGTCGCTTAGATACTGGCTCCATGCGCCCCCGGGGGATGTCATCCGGAGCAGGTTGTCGATCCATTGGACGAAAAATTCCGCGTCGTCGGCGCTGGCGCGAATGGGCTGGCCTTTAACGATGACGAAAACCGCGCCCGTGTGGGTCTGGTGACCGTCATTCCCCCACATGGGCATCCGCCGGGCGGCCAGCCACCCACTCTTGTTGAGATCGACCGTGGTCTCGAAAACTACGGGTGAGCCGGGTCCCCCCCAACCTGTCTTCGAAGCCACGACCGAGCCGTTGTGAACCAATTCGATTCTGCCCAAGTCCTTCGTGAGCGACTGCCATTCGATCCTTACACGGACGGGGCCTTTCTCCGCAAGGCGAATCTCGTCTCCCGGCGCCGCCGTGCCGTTCACCTTGAGATCCAAGAATTCGTTATGAGCGTTCCGCGAAACGACGGTACGTCCTTGGGCGATTCCTTCAATCCACTTGCGGTAGGTTAGTTTCCCGTCGGGGATCCTGACGTAGGTCAACAAGGTTCCGTAAGGCTGCATGTTATTGCACGGGTAGTCCGTAGACGCCGCGAGGCCGGGACGAAAGCCGGTGTTTAATATTCGATAATAGCCCTCAATCGCCGAATCGCTTCCGCGCACGTCTTCCATCAGAAACGAGGCGCTTCCCAGCGCGGTTTCCACCGGATATTCAAGCGGTGCACAGCAATCGAGCGACTGGGGGATGCCGTCGGGGGGCGGGTAAAACGCGTAGGGCAGGTATTGCATGTGCGCGAATCCGGTGGTGGCGCCGTGATCTTTTGCCCATGCAAACACGGGGTATGTATATTGCGAAAAGAAGATCTTTCCTGACTCCAGACCGAGAACAATCAAGTGTCCCCCGATCGCCTTCCTGTCAAAGGTGACACCTTCCGGATCAAAATGCCACTCCGCATCCCAGTGCACAAGGCGATCGGGCGTTGATACTGTACTGTCTTGTCCGTTGATCAGCGGTACGTCTTTTTCCTGGTATTTGCCTTCTCCATTACCCATATCCGCGAGGACGGAAATCACGGCCAGGTTGTTCGCCTTCATTCCCTGAAAGAGCTCCTCAGGTGTGAGCATCTCCTTCGCATCCGAGCGCCCGCACCCGATTGACCGGTGCACATGCGCGTCGCCTGCAAACCAGTCGGAGGGCTCCGGCCTCGCAGTGGACTGCCCATCGCAGAGGTGCGGAGTTGAGAAATAGAATCCGAGAAAAAAGGACAGAGCAATGAATCGCATAGACGCTTGGCCTTGCAAGGTTCTCATGACGACGGTCTCCCCCCGGAGCGCGCGCCAAAGAATGATTCGGGCACGGCGGCGGCCGATTTAACGGCTCCTCAGAAGATCAATTTCAACGCAAATTGCAGTTGGCGGGAAGTCGTGGAGGTGGACGTGATGGTTCCCGCTACTGAAGGAATGTCAATGAACGGATTGGGATCCGCGAAGTTCGGGTGATTGGGCAGATTGAACCCTTCCGCGCGGACCTGCAGGTTGAACCGTTCCGTCAATCGGAAATTTCTCATCACCGCGGCGTCAAAATCGATCAAGTTTGGCCCTCGAATAATGCCCTTTCCAGCGTTCCCGTACTGGAGCGGTGGGGCGACGACAAAGGCCGCCGGGTTAAACCAAAGAGCGGGATTTCGTGTGCCGGCAGGGAAGATCGGCACTCCAGGGACGACGTTCGGGCGGTCCGCATACGTCTCCGTTTCGCTATTATCAAAGGAGATGCGCGGCGTCACTGGAAAGCCCGACTGGTACGTAAAGATGCCGGAAACTTCCCAGCCGCCGATAGCTTTCTGGGCGAAGCTTCCCGCACTCGCTGGAGCCGGGACTTTGTAAACCCAACTCTCCACGAAGCGCTTCTCGAAGTCCGAGGTGGACGGCCCGTAGTCACAGTGAAAGCAGTACGCATTCTGAAAGCCGGGATCGCCCGGCGCGCCGGCCGCGTTGCCTTGGCTTGTGTTATCGAGGTATTTGGACCAGGTAAATGAGGTCATGGAAGTGAAGCCGTGTGAAAACCGCTTTTCGAGTCTCGCCAGCAGGGCGTTGTAGTTTCCGTACTCGAGATTGGTCAAGTAGGTTATACCGCTGTATTGGGGGTAGGGAAGTACGAACGTTCCATGCTGCAGGGGCGCGTCGAGATTTCGCGAGGCAAAGAACTTGGTATTCTTCTGCCAGTTGTAGTCAACCTCTGCAACCAATGTGGACCCAAACTGATGCTGAACTCCGAAGGAGGCCTGCTGCTGGTATCCATTCTGAAGATTAAAGTCGAGCCCTTGGATAAAGGGTGTTGCGGGTGTCGTTCGGGTCGGCGACAACGCATTCTGGATTGTGATACTGGGAACCTCTTGCGTCGTATTGCCGCCGAGATATTCCGGAAAGCTCGAAAACGGGGGATTGGTGCGCGTTCCCTCGCAGCAGTTCTCCTGTTCCACATCGTAAAAAATACCGTAACCGCCTCGCAGGACGGTGCCTGGATGGCCGGGGAGCGCATAGGCAAACCCGAGGCGCGGCGCATAATTGTCTAAATCGGGGTGGACGTTGCCGGAGGCTGACACGAAGTTTCGTCCGGCGATGACCAGTTGGCCCGTGGCCGGATCAAAGTTCGCAAGCCGGTCGTACTTTTCCGTGAAGGGACCATCGTACTCATACCGCATTCCGAGCGTCAGTGTCAGGTTGGGGTTGACCCGCCACTCATCGTTGAACCACCACCGCCAATTGTTGCGGAACATGTAGCCGCCGCTATCGCCCGATTGACTTGTCGCGCTCACCGGGTAGCCAAGCAGAAAATCGGCGAAACCAAATCCGGTGGTGGCCGTATTATTAGGGTCTTTGGTGAAAGACCCATCGAAGCTGAACGAGCCTTCGGGAAAGCTCGGCGCGGCATTCATAAAGACCTGCCAGCGGTCGTATTCGCCGCCCGCGTGGATGGTATGCTTGCCTGCGACCTTGGTCAACTTGGCCACGTAGGAATACTGGTTGTCAGCCCTGAATTCCGGGTCATAGGGGTCCGAACCGGGGTTGGTCAGCCCGGCGACATTTGTGATGAAGGGCTCATTCGGTAAGACCCCTTGAATACCCAGTTTTGAGTTGAGATCATTGCCAAGTTGTTGGGGGAGGAAGTCGTACCACATTCTCAAATACGAAACCTGAACCTGCAGGATGGTAGTGGGGTTAAACGTATGCGCATCTGCCACTGTCAGGTTGGTGGTGGTGATCACGTCATTATCGCCAAAGCCCGGCAGTGCGCCGCCGCCGAAAGTCTGTTTCGCTGCGTACAAGCCCGAGTTATTGAAACTAAGCCGGCCGAAAATCGCATCCTTGGGCCGCGTGTAGTCAATACGAACATTGGTTTGGTTGCGCGTGTTCCGATCAACACTGTTCGCAGCGAAATTATTGGCTATTCCCGGACTCGTGGGCACTGGGAATTGCGACTGCATAAAGGCTGAAGAGACGGAACTAATCAGACCTGAGGGGATGGTATTGCTGGAGAAGGCCTGTCGCGACACGCCAGACGAACAACTGGGGCAAGCTTGGGTGGTAAAAGGATTGAAGACGGGGTTTGAAACCTCAGTAAATATTCCTTGTCTCATCAACACGGTGGGCACCGTTCCAAAAAAGGTCTCCCCAATACGCTCGCGTTGCCCTTCGTAGCTTCCAAAGAAAAACAGCTTGTCTTTGAGAATGGGCCCGCCGAGCGTTGCGCCGAAATTATTCTTCCGCAGTTCCGGAATCGGCAGGCTGGTATTATCAAAATAGTTATAGGCATTCAACGCGCTATTGCGGAAAAATTCGTAAACGTCGCCATGGAACTGATCGGTCCCGCTTTTCGTCACCAGCAGAATCTGGGCGCCTGGTGTAGTCCCGAGGTCAGCTGCATAGGGTGTCGTTTCGATCTTGAATTCCTGGACGGCGTCGATAGAGGGCACGTACGAGCCGTTGATCAAGTGGCCCTCGATGTCAGCTCCATCCAGGGTGAAGCCGTTCCGGTCCTCGCCGGCGCTCCCGGAATTGAACGAGGTGCCGTAGTCATTGATGGCGCTCGAATAGAAGCTGCGAAGACCGTAACTGGTAACGCCCGGACTCAGTTCAGCCAGGTTGAAGTAATTCCGCCCGTTCAGCGGCAACTCGACCATTGCCGTCGGTCCGATAACTCCCCCGACCGTCGCGTCGGTCCTTTCCACCAAGGGAGCCGTACCGTGAACTGACACTTCCTGAGAAGTCTGCCCGACCTCGAGTTCAAAATCCACCGTGGCCGACTGGGCTACCTCCAAGGTGAGCGGCGGCCGCACGGCAGTCTTGAACCCTTCCTTCCTAACTTCCATCGAGTAAGCGCCAGGAATAAGATTGCCCACCACGTAGTAACCGGTGGAATTTGTTTCCGCGCTTACCACAACTTGCGTATCGACCTTGGTCACGCGAACCAAGGCGCCGGGAATCACAGCTCCGGTAGGGTCTCGGACAAGGCCTGACAACGTCGCCTGTTGCTGGCCCCATGCTATGGTTACAGCCACCATTGAAAATGCCAGAAGATACACGCAGCCAGGGCAGGGCAAACGGTACAGCCGATTCCACTGAACCCCTTGGGCGCCCACGCCTTCTCCGCAAACCCCGCTGGTTCCCCGCGGGCCAGTTAACACGCGGATTGGATATGAGTTAGGTTTCATCGTGCCTCCTCGCCGCCAAGGGCTTTGATGGCGATCCCATCTGATTTGAGCCATTTCAGGATCGTGGTGAAGAGAATGACCGATAGGAGTTTTATTCGACTTTGGAGGCGAAGTCAAGCATTTCTGTTTCGGGTATTTCAACCGATTGAACATTTTCTGCGAGGTCGGTTCCTCGGATGCCGTCCCAGTTACAACCCTGACAACTAGCGTTGCGTCACGGAAATGGGTTTACTTATACGCGATGCGTCAATCCGTTGTAGCGCCGACCTTTAGGCCGGCAAGTGCCGACCTAAAGGTCAGCGCTACGGTAAACGCTTGACGACTTACCTTAAATCCACAAAGATGGCGTAGTATATTCGTGGGGCTGTGACTCGCGGCGCCCAGGGGTCTCAGATCATTGGGCAAGGACCTGCAGGCTGAAAACGGTGATTGGCTTACCGTTCTGGATCACGCGGAAACCTATCTGGAAACATCTGTAGCCTGCTTCGTGTGCGCGGCCTTTCGCAAGGCCCTGCGTGCCGGCCTCCCGGATTCCTCGTTCGAAGGCTGTGCCTGCCGCAATTGGGCCGCGTGTACTAGGTCGATCTCTGAGTCTGGCCAACTGCTTGTTTCGGAAGCCACCCCGGAAGGGGATCTGGCTTCCTTCCAAGCGCTGGGCTTGGGGGTTTACCCTTGGGGGCAAGGACCGGCGCTTCGAGCCATCGAGGAGCAGTCAAGGAAGGAGTACGCATGATTATCGATTGCCACACACATATTTGGCAGTATCCCGGGCATCTGTCTGACGAGTTTGTTCAAGAGGCTAACCAGATCGCGCGCGGGCACCCGATCGACCTCAACGTGACTCCGGAGAAACACTGGGAGGCCATGAAGGGGGTTGACCGGGTCATCGTTTTTGGCATGCGCGCTCAACACTCGGGCATACTTACGCCCAACAAGTATTTGGCCGATTATGCAAACCGCTTCCCGGAAAAGGTGATCGGATTTGGCGGTGTGGATCCGCTGGTAGATGATGTCGTTACCACCCTGGAAGAGTTGGTGAGCTTGAAACTCAGAGGAGTCAAGTTGGGCCCGATCTACCAGAACATCCATCCCCTCGACGCACGCATGCTGAAAGTGTATGAATTCTGTGAGCGATCCGGTTTGCCGATCATGATCCACCAGGGAGCGACATTCCCAAGAAAGGCTCCGCTGAAGTACGCACTGCCTATTCTGCTGGAGGATGTCGCGCTGCAATTCCCTGCGCTCAAGATGGTGATTGCCCACCTGGGGCACCCTTGGATCGATGACACGCTGGTATTGATTCGGAAGCAGCCTAATCTGTATGCGGACATCTCAGCCCTGCACTATCGGCCTTGGCAGTTCTACCAGGCATTGATTACGGCCAAGGAGTATGGGGTACTTCATAAACTGCTGCTGGGATCGGACTACCCTTTCACTACCCCCGAGGCGACCATTGACGCACTTCGCAACTTCAACAAGCTGGTGGAGGGCACAAACTTGCCTCGGCTTGGCGCCGCTGAGATCGAAAGCCTCATCTACAGTCCGACGTTAACCTGCCTGGGACTTCAATGATGGTATGAGAATTCAGTTCGCAAGCTGGGAGATTATCTCGAGGCCTTTCTCGACGGTGATGCCGGCCGCCTCGGGCGCATAGGGAGTTACCCATACTTCGTAGCCGCCCTCTGGGTAAGCTTCCGCATTCGGCATATAGCCCGTAAACCCATTGGTATAACCGCTGAATAAGGTGAGCGGGAAGGGAGAGCGGCGCTTGATCTCCGCGCCCAGCTGATTGAAGGGCTCGCAGGGGATGCCGAGGAGCGCGATGTTACCGAGGCGCATCGCTTGAAACTCAAGATCCACGCTGGTTCCGCGGCTTCGTTCTTCGACAATCCACATCTCCAGGCTGGCTCTTCTCACTTCGCGATTCGCGGCGCGTACCTCTTCCTCCGGGGCGCCTGAGGCGCGTACGTCAGCCAGACGCTGGCGCAGTTCGGCCAGCCGCGCCAACTCGGCTTCCGTGGCAGGACCACGCGTCCACAGTGGCAGTGGGACCGTGCGCGAAACACACCGCACCGTGCCGTCCGGCGTCCCTTCAGGCACCCGCTCGACTCTGCCCATCGTCCATGAGGATTCTGCCGTCTCCCGAATCGCCAGCTTGGTCGGCCGGGTCTCAATCAGTCCCGCCACTCGCGCCGCCTCAATCCCGATTTGTCGCCCAATCCAGCGCGCGTCCTCCGTCCGGCCGCTATAATCGCAAATGGTGCACTGATTACCCGTCGATCCTTGTAAGAACAAGCATGGGGAGTTCATCATGCTTTCGACTGTGCGCCGAAGCGTGCCCGGGTAGTCGGTTGAGATCAGGCGATTCTCCCAGGCGAGGATTGTAGGGTGTGCGGAGAAATGAACAATCACTGCCAGGGGACGCCCCTTGAGATCGTCGATCCGGACCACTCCGACCTCGTGATCCGAATATCCGTCCGGATTAGGACCCAATATCATGCGGTCCTTCCACGGCTTTCGCCGGCAGACGTTGACGGGACACGAGCCCTTCGCTCCCGCCACGAGCGCCGGCTGCATGGCACGCCTGGCCGCCCAGCATGCGCCCGCGACCTTGTCCACGAGGCTGTCGTTATAAGGTTTCACCATCTCGGCCCCGGCATCGAACCAGGGCTGCGACTGGCTCGGACCCGAGTGCGTGTGCGAAGACGACATTCGAATGTGACTGGGCGGTACACCCGTCAGTTCCCCTATCCGTTTCCGATAAAGAGCCAGTTCTTCGCCCTTGGGCGGATATAGCAAATCCCACTCGACCAGCAGGATTTCCTCGTGTCCATCCGAGGCCGCCAGCACCGTGCACCAAAGCGGCAGGTCGATCCCCTCCGCGCGCTGATGAACCTGTGCGCTCCAGTTTCCGTGGGCAATGCCCAGCGGAGGAGTAATATCGCATCGCGAGACACCGACTCGAAGATTTTGCTCGGCCATTTCGCCTCCTCTGGAATGTCGCGTTAAAGTCTCTGCTGTGAAGATCTCAGGCGGCGGCACCCCGCGAACCCCGCCGTTATGCACCGCCCCCGGATCGCGTGCTTATCCCTTCGCGGTTGCGCCACTCTTTAGCGCGGTGCCGCTCAATGATTCGACGGAGGCGGCCAGAACATCAATCACCTCGTCAATCTGTTCCTTGGTAATAATCAAGGGAGGCGCCAGCAGGATCATATCCCCGCTGTCGCCATGCACGCAGCCCGTGCAGGAATAAATCACCAGGCCCCGCTGGAAGGCTTCCGCTTGCAGCTTGCTGCTCATTTTCATCGCGGCGGGAAAAGGAGTCTTGTTGCCTTTGTCTTGCACAATTTCAATTCCCAGCATCAATCCTTTGCCGCGCACATCACCGATAATCGGGAGGGGTAGCAGCTTCTCTTTCATGCGTGCGAGAAAATACTCGCCCATGCGCGCGCTATTGCCAACCAGTTCCTGCTTGAGGAGATAATCGATCACGGCAAGGGCGCCCGCACTGGACACGGCATTGGCGCCTAACGTGTGGCCCGCGCGGAAAGGAGAATTGTTGGCGATCAGCGGTTCCCAAACCCGATTGTGCGCGATAATGGCCGCCAGCGGGGTGTAGCCGGAAGTCATGCCTTTGGCGGTCGCAATGATGTCAGGCGTCACACCCCAGTGCTCGATTCCAAACATCGTCCCCGTTCGTCCCCAGCCCGTCATCACCTCATCGGCAACAAGCAGCACATTGTATTTGTCGCAAATTTCCCGGACCTTCTCGAAGTATCCTTCCGGCGCGGGAACGGCGCCGAGGGCAGCTCCCACCACCGGTTCCGCGATGAAAGCGGCCACGTTCTCCGCGCCGTGTTGCAGGATGGCCGTTTCGAGGGCTTGGGCGCACTTCAAACCGCACTCGGGGTGTGTGCTGTCAAACGGGCAGCGGTAGCAATACGCGGGCGGGATATGTGGGCTGTCGACGAACATGGGCGTGAAGATCCTGCGCCTCAGGGTGTGGCCGGATATTCCTGCCGCCGAGATGGAATTGCCATGAAACGACTGCCATCGGCTGATGATCAGGTATTTTGAGTATTCACCCTTTTCCACAAAATGTTGGCGGGCAAGACGCACCGCTTCGTCCGTTGCGTCCGTCCCCGTGCACGAGAACCAGACCTTGGAATTGCCGCGCATCCCCTGAGGAACCAGCTCGACTATTTTTCGCCCCAGTTCCAGGGTGGCGGTGTTGGTGAACAGATGCGTCGGATAAAAGGAGAACTTGCCGGCCTGGCGATACATGGCTTCGGGTACTTCTTTGACGCCATGGCCAATGGTGACCACGACGGAGGAGCCCCCGGTGGCGTCGATGTAACGGCGGCCGTCCGTGTCGAAAAGATAGATTCCTTCCGCTCGCTCCATAACCGGAAATTCCCACTGCCAGTCGCGGTGGACGGTGTATTCATTTGCGCCGCTTGTTACGCTCATGTTGTTCTCCTCATCTTCAAATGATATCTGCGCTGCTTCTCATTGGTGGTTTCCTCTTTGCAGCGCTGAAAGGGGACCCTAGCTAAAAACCGGAGGAGTGTCAAGAAAAAGTTTCGCCTGACGTCTGCTGATATCAGATTCCTTCAAGAGCGGCGCGGGTGGACAAGTAGCTTGGTAAGGCGTACATTAAATGCGGCTTCGAAAGAGCTAACCACATCGAACTGGACAAGTGATTCCGGCCTCACCGCCCAGGTCAGCAAGCGGTGAAAGCTACACACCAGCAGGAGAACGCAATGAAAAAACTGGACGGCAAAGTGGCAATCGTTACGGGTGCCTCGAGAGGCATCGGGAGTGGCATAGCACGCGGGCTGGCCAAGGAAGGGGCCCAAGTCGTCATTGCCAACCTTCGGCCCGAGGCGGGCCGCGAGGCGGAGAAGGAGTTGTTGGCTGCGGGACTGAAAGCGCTCTCTATTCCCACTGATGTCTCGGATGAAGCGCAGGTCGCCGCTCTGTTTCAGGCTACGGTGGAGCGCTTTGGGCGCGTGGACATCCTGGTGAATAATGCCGGCGTGACGGACGGCGGGCCGCTGGACGAATTCCCGGTCGAGAAGTGGGACCGCGTTATGGCGGTGAATCTGCGCGGTACGTTTCTTTGCACCCGCTCCGCAATGCAGGTCATGAAACGTCAGAAAAGCGGACGGATCATTAACATCGGCAGTATCTCCGCCCAGCGGCCGCGAGCGAATTCCGCGGCC
>Ga0181538_10004127_pt1 | contig 13791 bp, 9 predicted proteins | sample PEATcosm2014_Bin_40_FD_119773 | JGI IMG/M metagenome (GOLD analysis project Ga0181538, IMG submission 119773) | Peatland microbial communities from MTU Mesocosm Facility, Houghton, MI, USA - PEATcosm2014_Bin23_30_metaG | ecosystem: Environmental > Terrestrial > Soil > Wetlands > Peat | place...
AGGTTATGCTGTTGGATAGACCGCTCATTGCGGCGGATGCCGCGACAAGGCCGCTCTGATTCGATACCATGGATGCAAAGGTCGCGACCGTTGATACCTGCACATCATAGGAAGCGGCGTTCGCCACCGTCCCCCAAGTCAATGTCAGAGCGGTCGCTTGATTCGCGGCACCGCTTGCGGGGGAGACCGGCACCGGAGCGGAAGGCGCCGCGATCACCGTGGTAAAACTCCAGGCACCCGACCAGGCGCTCGTACCGCCGGCATTTGTTGCATTAGCGCGCCAATAATAGGTTACGCTGTTGGATAGACCGCTCACTGCGGCGGATGCCGCGGCAAGGCCGCTCTGATTCGATACCATCGATGCAAAGGTCGTTACAGTTGATACCTGCATACCATAGGATGCCGCACCCGTTACGGCTCCCCAACTCAGGGCAAGTGAAGTTGCCTGGCTGGTTGCGCCGTTTGCCGGTGAAGTAAGCGTCGGCACTTCCGGCGTCGCCACAATCGTCGTAAAGCTCCAGAGACTCGACCATACGCTCGTGCCACCCGCATTGGTCGCATTCGCTCGCCAGTAATAGGTTATGCTGTTAGATAGACCGCTCACTGCGGCGGATGCCGCGGCAAGGCCGCTCTGATTCGATATCATGGACGCAAAAGTCGTGACAGTTGATACCTGCACGCCATAGGATGCCGCGTTCGTCACTACTCCCCAGGAAAGAGTGGGCGAAAGAGTCTCGTTAGCCGCGCCATTTGCCGGTGAGACAAGCGTTGGTGCTGCCGGCGCCGCGATCACTGTGGTAAAGCTCCAGGCACCCGACCAGGTGCTCGTGCCGGCGAAATTGGTCGCGTTTGCCCTCCAGTAATAGGTGGTATTATTGCCGAGTCCGCTGACGGCTCCCGAAGTACCGGTTATACCGGTCTGGCTTGAAACCGTGGATACAAAGGTTGAAACCGTTGAAACCTGTATAGCATAGGAGGTAGCTTCGCTTGATGCCGTCCAGCTTAGGGCGAGAGAGGTGGCTATGTTCGTGGAACCGCTTGCGGGTGAGGAAAGCGCCGGAGCAATCGGGGCCGAAAGCCCGGTAATACTCATGGGATCTGAAATGCCTTGATACGTGAATTGTGAAGTTGCGCTCGCTCGGGGCCATCCGGCAGGTTGCCCCCCCACAGGATAGTAGGTTACGGAAGCAGGCATTTGACCACGGGTAGTATCCCATACCTTGAAAAACATCGTTGCTCCCGGCTGCATGCCGGGGTTGCCCGTATTACCGTTATAGCCCCACACGGTGATACTGGTGTCCGGTCCGGCCGGCCATGAGGTCATGCCGTAGCAGTTGCCGAGGGAATCGAAGACGCCGATCTCATCACCCGAGTGTATTGCCGAACCATTGAGGGTAGGGTGAGATCCCGTATCGATGAATACAATCATAGTGACCGCGGTATTGCTGTCCGCAAGATGGAACGACGCAAAAGCGTTTCCAGCGAGGGCCGATAGAAAGATGACGACCGATGACCAGCGTTTGAAAGATACGACGAACATATGAGCCTCCTTTTCTTTTTTCATAATCGTTTCCCCTTTCGGGTGTGCGCCGTAACCGGCCGCACCTCTATTTGAGTTCAACAAGTTTCAGTCTTTTATCAAATCCATTCGCCTTCATCCTGACGATGTAGATGCTCGATCCCGAGGAAAGACTGCCCGCGGGTTTGCCGTTCCAGGAAACGACATAACTGCCCGCCGTGTAACGGCCCTTGACGAGGCTCTGCACGAGGCTTCCTTTCATATCGTAAACGCCGATTTCCACCTCCTGATCGGCCGCGCTCTGCAATGCAGGAACATCGAACGCGATGCGCACGCTTCCCCGGAAAGGGTTCGGGTAGACCCGCGGAAGGTCGAAAGACGGGATAAACGCCTGCGCGGGAACGGCAAGCGTTGCAATGAGAACCTTATTGGCCTCATAGGTTGGATCGCTGCCGCCAGTTACCTCGAGCGGATGCTCCTTTTGACCGTCCCATAACCGGAAGGTGATCTGCTCGGCAGGATCGCAGCCGTCCTTTGCCTTGGTCATCGGGTCTTTTCCCCATATCGCAAAGGCGGTCAGGCCGTTGACTACCGTTCCGGCTCCGACAAGGCTCCCTTGCGAGTCAAAAGCGCCGACTTCGCAATTATCAGAAGCGGCGCTCCCTGCCACTTCGATGTGCCGGGCCAGGAACAAGGCATTGTTACCGGTTATGCGGTGTTTCGCATAATGCCGGGGGGCAGGCAAGCTGAGAAGCGCCTTACCTTCGGCCACTCGCTTTGCGTCGCCCGTAGGATAGGTAAGTGTCGCCGCGGCGCTCGTGACGATAAAGTATCCCTCTCCGACCCGCATCGTGTCAATCTGATCGATATCGTAACCGGGCCAGTACAGATTACCCTCATTATCCTCGGCGATCTCGACCTGTGAGGCAATACCGGCAAGCGCCGTTGCAATGGGCATGTTCACCTGCGGAAGGTAGGCAATGATGCTCCAGTTCGAGGCCTCGAGCGAAATCAAGGTTGAGTCGACGGCGACCGGATTTCCCGTCAGGCGGATGGTGTCAGTCGAAACGGTATCGTAGATCTGGTATCCTGAACCCGTACGGATGGTATCGATCTGGTCGATGCCATACCCCGGCCAATACAACTCGCCCTTCCCGTCCTCGACCAGATACAATCCCTTGAGACCACTGAAAACCCCACCGGTCGTTGAATCGGCCGGATGGATATTGAGGGAGTTCATATTCCAGCCCTTGGCAAGCGGAATGACAAGACGAACCCCGGTGTAACTAGCGCTAAGGCTGGAAATAACAGCTATACCTCCGGACGAATACGTGGCGCCGCCCATTGAAAAGGTCACCGTCGCAATCCCCTCCTGCTGCGTCGCATAATGCCAAACGCGGAAAAACATCGTATCGCCTGAATTAAGACCATCAACCGTATCGGCGAGAGTACTCTGCCCTGCTACAATAATTTCCGTGGGTTTTACGCTATCCCAGACCGCATTGCCGACGCAAAGTCCCGCACTGCTGAAAACGCCGATTTCATCGTAAACGCCGAGCGGTACGCCATCAAAGGTGGGATGGGCTGAGATCGGAAAACCAATCGTCATTTGATCGCCCGTGGTCGTATCCCAAGAATAATGATAGGTGGTAAAGCTCCAGGTTGCCGACCAGCCGCTTGATCCGGACGAATTGGATGCCTGCACCTGCCAATAATAGGTGGTGGAGAGGGAAGGGTTAGTCATGACTGCTGAAACCGCTGTCCCGGTGGTTTGATCGAAAACAGTGGTGCCGAAGTTCGATGAGGTGGCTACATGCACCTCATAAGAGGTTGCCGAAGCGGCGGAGCTCCATGAAAGCCCCGATACCGTGTAAAAACCGCCGGTGCCGTTCGCCGGCGATTTGAGCGTCGATGCCGGAGGGGTAATCTGGGCGCAGACGCCTATAGCCCCGGCGATAAAAAAAATGGCGGAGCGGTACGCTCTTTTCAGGCAGAACTCCGGCATAACCACCCCTTCAAAAAGTGCTACTCTTGACACAGAAAAATTCAACCATTATGGCCTGCTGCCAAGAAACGGAACGCATTCAATTGCCAAAATATTCTTAAAAAACGTGAAATTGATTATCACCGTGGACTCGTCACTACTGCCCCCCTGGCACTCCACTGTATGATAAAATAGGCTGCCATGCGAAAGGAGTCAAGAAAAAAATCAAGATACCTTCGGCCCCCCTTAAGCGATAGCAAGGGGAGGTCAGGAGGGAGGTTCAATAGTGCCGCAAACTCCCCCGGGCGATGCACTGCCGTGGAAATGGTTTGGGGCGGTAAGAGGCACTACCGCAGGCGATTATTTTGACGGAAAGAACTGCGTAAGAGCGCACGGTAGTGCGCTCTTACGCAGAACCTGAAGAAGGAATCCGAAGACTGCACCCGATGGTGTGGTCTTCGGTACTATTCACTATTGGGCAAGAAAGAGCAAAATCTGCCTTTCGAAACTGCCGCTCTTCAAACGGGCGAGGTATCGACCGGGAGCCAGGTTACAGCTTCTAAGATTCACAATGTGACTGCCCGCCGACTCGGCGCGGCTTATTGCCAGGGCGGTCCTGCCCAGAACGTCGTAAAAAACAATTTCCACCTTCGCATCCGCGGGCAGAGTATAGAGTACGTTTCCATTCCGGAAGGAGAACGATGGCACGATCGCGCCCGCGTGAGAGGAAAGCGTTCGAGTGACATTACTGGTGGTGGTAAAGCTCCACACGCTCGACCACGCGCTCGTACCGCCTGCACTCGTCGCGCTCACTTCCCAGTAGTACATGGTGCTGTCCGCAAGACCGCTTACCGAAGCGGAAAGACCCGAGACATTCTGGCTCGATACCGTCGTCGTAAAACTCGTTGACGTCGATACCAGGACGTTATACGATGTCGCACCCGTTACCGTGCTCCAGTTCAGCGTCAGTGAAGTCAGCTGATTCGTCGCGCCATTTGTCGGTGACGAAAGGGTTGGCGCTACCGGTATCGCCATCGTCGTGAAACTCCACATGCTCGACCACACGCTCGTTCCGCCTGCATTCGTCGCATTCGCTTCCCAGTAGTACGTGGCGCTGTTCGCAAGGCCGCTTACCGATGCGGAGAGACCAGTGAGGCTCGTCTGGCTCACTATTGTCGTCGTAAAGCCTGTCGACGTCGATACCAGGACGCTATACGATGTTGCACCCGTGACCGTGTTCCAGCTCAGGGTCGGTAAGATCGCCACGCCCGTGCTCCCGCTCGAAGGCAATGCAAGCGTCGGCGCTCCCGGCGCCGCCACGATCGTGGTAAAACTCCACACGTTCGACCACGCGCTCGTTTCGCCCGTATTCATCGCATTCGCTTCCCAGTAGTACGGCGTCCCGTTCGCAAGACCGCTCACCGATGCGGAGAGACCAGTGAGGCTCGTCTGGTTCGCTATCGTCGTCGTAAAGCTCGTTGACGTCGATACCAGGACGTTATACGATGTGGCGCCCGTGACCGTGTTCCAGCTCAGGGTTGGTGAGATCGACTGACCCGTGCTGCCATTCGAAGGGGCCGCAAGGGTCGGCGCGCCAAATCCGGTGGTAAAGCTCCAGACGCTCGACCACGCCCCTGTACCGAGGGAGTTGGTCCCGTTTACCCACCAGTAATAGGTGGTGTTGCTACCGAGTCCGCTGACCGCTCTCGAAGTCCCGGCTATGCCGGTCTGGCTCACCACCGTGGTTGTAAAAGCCGCGGTTGTCGAAACCTGCACTCCATACGATGTCGCCCCGGGGGCGGTATTCCACGTCAGCGTAAGCGCGGTTGGCAGGCCGCCGAGGCCGTTTGTTGGCGACGAGAGCGTCGGCGGAAACGGACTGGCAGTAGCAGTGAGGCTGGAAATAACTTCATAACCCTGGGACGTATAATTGGCGGTGCCGCCACTAGAAAAGGTCACCGTAGCGAGCCCCACCTGCTGGGTCGCATAATGCCAGACGCGAAACAACATCGTATCGCCTGGATTAAGGCCATCAATCGTATCGGTGAAGGTATTCTGCCCTACTACAGCAAAAGATTGGTTGTCTACGCTGTCCCAGACCGCGTCGCCAACGCAAAGTCCCGCGCTGCTGAAGACGCCGATTTCATCGTAAACGCCGAGCGGAACGCCGTTAAAGGTGGGGTGAACTGAGGTTGGAAGAACGATATTCATCTGATCGCCGGTTACCGTATCATATACCCAATGAGCGGTGGTAAAGCTCCATGCTGCCGACCAGCCGCTTGGTCCGGACGAATTGGACGCCTGCACTTGCCAATAGTAGGTCGTAGAGGAAGAGAGAAGAGTGGTATTTTGCAGCACCACTGAACGCGCAGTCCCCCCTGCTTGATCGAGGATTGTAGTTACGAAACTCGATGTGGTGGATACCCGCACCTCATAAGAGGTTGCCAAAGCGGACGAGCTCCATGAAAGCACCTCCACGATCGATTGACCGGCGACACCATTCGCCGGCGATTTGAGCGTAGGCGCCGCAGGAGCTTGCGCGCCGACGCCGATAGCCCCGGCGATAAGGAAAGCTGCGGACAAAAACGCCCTTTTCAGCCAGAAACGAGACATACCCACCCCCTCTTGGAAAAGTTTTACACGTGCGATTGACGTAAAATCACTGACCGGTATCTGCCGCCTGCCGAAAATTCCCGTGGGCAACCTTTTGTATAAAATAGGTTTAAGGTGTGAAACAGTCAAGAAAAAATTGGAAAATTTGCTTCGACCGGCCTCAGCCGACTTCGAGTTCCGCCTGGGCATCGATCACATCGCGGTTGATGAGCAGCAGGGCCTCGTGCATCCGCTCGGCGACGACCGGGTCGGGAATGCGGTCGCGAAGGGTGCGCAGAAGCTGGATGGTCATGCGCAGAAGACGTACCAGATCGCCCTCTGGAACGCCGAAACCGAGAAGTTCCTTGAGGCCGCAGCCCGACGCCCAGGCATAGACCGGCGCCGCAAGCGAAAAATCGAGCTCACGGATCGGCGCCGCAATCTGGTAGCGGATCTCCCTGGCCCGCAGACGGTGAATGATTTTTTCGGCTTCGAACTTGAGCCTGACCGTCGTTGGCAGCGCCTGCTTCCGGCGGGACTCTTCGGTCACGATCGCCGCGAGCACCACCGGCAACTGGGCGGCAGCATACTCTTCGAAACTGCGGCTGTAGTAAAGTTCGGCGGTCTGGATTTCGTAGCCGCTGACCGCCGCGGCGAGCTTCCCCTTTTCCGTAAGTTCGATACCGTCAAGAAATCCGGCGGCCTGCAGAAAATCAATCCTCCGCCTGATCTGCTCTTCCTCCCTCCGGTATTCCTTGGCAATGGCGAAAATTCCCTTCTTGAAATTATGAAAGCTCCGCCGGAAGATGGCAAAGGCCTCCTCGCCGTAACGGTTGTAGAGATTGAGGATCGTCGAATAGGAGGCGCAGAAGCGGCTCGAAATTTTTTCGTTGGCGCCGTACAGGAGGCGCTCGATATGCCGGGGATCGGTCGCCTCGGGGATGACGAGCGAGTAAACGTACCCCTCGGTATCCATTCCCCGCCTTCCGGCCCGACCGGCCATCTGGTTGTACTCGCGGGTCATGAGGTAGTTGAACTCGACGCCGTCGAATTTCTCGAGTTCGTCGAATATCACGGTATTGGCGGGCATGTTGACGCCGAGCGCGAAGGTTTCGGTGCAGAACAGCAGTTTGATGAGGCCTTCGGCGAAGAGGCGTTCCACGATCTCCTTTGCGGCGGGAAGAATGCCGGCATGATGGAAAGCGCACCCCGCCTCCCAGAGCGAGCGGAGGGAGGAGATCTTTTCGTACTCATCAAGGTTGTACTGGACCACCAGGTCGTCGATCAGGGCGCGCGCCCGCCTTTTTTCGTCCCTATCAAGCAGCGCGAGACGCCGGTGCAGTTCGGCGTTGCGCTCGCACGCCCGCCGGTTGAAACAGAAGTAGAGGATCGGCATATGGCCCTGCCGGAGGACAAGATCGATTATCGATCGCGACGAAGGCTTATGGCGCAGGAATTTCTTGCGTTCGGCGGGATTGCCGCGGTACTTGCTCTTGATCCCCTTGAGCGTGATGATGCCGAATTTCGGGTGATAGAACGAATGCCGCAGCGGTACCGGGCGAACGGTCTCCTCGATGACGACAAATCGCGTTGCGCGCACCTCTCCCATCCATGCCGCGAGTTCGTGGATATTGGGGACCGTGGCGCTCAGGCACATGAATCGGATCGACCGCGGAGCGAGGATGATGCTCTCTTCCCACACCGTTCCCCGTTCCGGATCATCGAGGTAATGAATCTCGTCGAAGATCGCATAGTAGACATCGCCAAGACGCTGCGAATCCTCCAGAATGAGGTTCCGGAAGATCTCGGTGGTCATGATAAGCAACCGCGCTTCGGGATTGATGGTCACGTCGCCGGTCTGGATGCCGACCACCTCATCGCCGAAGCGCCGGCGGAAATCGCGGTACTTTTGATTGGAAAGCGCCTTGATCGGGGCGGTGTAGATCACCCGTCTGCCAAGCGCAATGGAGATATCGACCGCGTATTCGGCGACAAGCGTTTTTCCGCACCCGGTCGGCGCCGCAATAATGAGCGATTCCCCCCGATCGACCGCCTCAAAGGCTTTTTGTTGAAATTCGTCCAGCTCCAGGTTCAAATACCGCACAACGCTCCGTTTTTCCGATCAATGATTGAGCGCGGCATCGCGCTGAATTACGGAATAGTCAAGAAATATAGATTACCGTACTCGCCAAGAGCGCAACCGGGGAGGGGTGCTCTTGTTCCCGTTTTTCACAGAAAAGAATATGGCGCGTATCGCGCATGCGGGCAATCAAAGCGGCCGATGCGCACGGTATATTTTTTTTGTGGATTCCACGCCTCCCGCACAAAGGATCCGCCGTGAAACCGCTTTTCATCTATATGACAACGAAAGACCGGAAGGAAGCGCGGCGCATCGGAAAAGCGCTCGTCGAGGAAAAACTTGCCGCCTGCGTTAACATCCTCGACGGAATGAACTCGTTCTACTTCTGGGAAGGCAAGCTCCATGACGAACGGGAAGCCGTCCTCATCGCCAAAACGATGGATTCGCTCCTGCCCCGTCTCGTGACTCGGGTGAAACGGTTGCACTCCTACAGCGCGCCCTGCATCGTGGCAATGCCCATTGTCGGGGGAAACCGGAACTTTCTCTCGTGGATAGCGCGGGAAACTGCCGCGCCGGGGATTCGCGCTCCAAAAGTTCCCTCCCGCGCGAAACGCGGGAAAAAGGGGACCTGAGCGCGTTCAGCGCGACGGCGGCGTGCGGGCCGTTATTCCGGGCGCGCCCTCGTAGCCGAGACTTCCCCAGAGCGAAACGGCGTGCGCATGACAAACAGCAAGACAGCGGCCGCACCCGATGCACAGCTCTTTCCCGACCACATGCCGCTTTCCCGGAAAACCGGTGATCGCCCCTTTAACCGGACATGCGATCACGCACGCGCCGCAGCCATCGCAGGCGGTGTCGATATTCGCCCTCGGTCGAGCCCTGGCAAGATCGACGAAGCACTTCGCCGGACACGCGTAGGCAGCCGCGAGAAAATTCTCGCCCGGCGTCCGGTAATCGAGGACGGGCAGATGGTCCTGCATGGATACCGCTCCCGAGGAGGTGATGGTAATGCACTCGCCGCAGGAGGTGCAGCCCGCCAAGCAGCGCGAGGATACCCCGGTCCCTTCGTCATGGTTATTGCAGGCAAGAAAAATCTTATGCACCTCCGGAAGGATCGAAAGGAGGTTGCGCGGGCAGGCGTCGACGCAGGTCCCGCATCCGTTGCATTTTCTTCTGTCTACTACGGCGACGCCATCGTCATTGATGGACAGCGCGCCGAACGGACATTCCCGGACGCAGGTCATGAGGCCGAGGCATCCCTCGACGCATGCCTTGACACCGTTATCGAGAAGGATCGCCGCCCGGCAATCGACCACCCCCTCGTAGTTCGCGCGGTTAATGGCTTCCCGGCGGCCGCCCCTGCAATGGACGACCGCGATTGCGCTCTCGGCCGGTTCGGCATCGACACCAAGGACATCGGCAATGGCATGCGCCGTGCGCGGACCGCCGGCAATGCAGACCAAGGAGCCCGCGCCGTCGCCCGCCACCGCCTCGGCGAAGTCGGTGCACCGGGGATATCCGCAGACGCCGCAGTCGAGATCCGGCAGCGTCCGGCGAATACGGTCGATTCGCGAATAGAAAGGCCGCCGTACCCGGCCGGCGATGACCCCCAGGGCAATTCCGGCCGCCGCCATGACTCCCGCCGTAACGATCGTTGGAATGATAGCGCCCATGATAACCCTTGCTTAATGAAAAGTTTTGAGAATGCCGGTGAAGACAAGCGCAAGAAGCCCGGCGATGCAGAGATCCCGGGCGGGCGACGTCCGCGTTTCCGCTTCGCGGCCCGAGGCGATTTTTTCCCGGATGCCGTTGTACAATACCGCCATAACCGCATAACCCGCGCCGATTCCCGCCCCGCAGCCGGCTAAAACCGCGCAGCCGCCCATGGTTCCCCCCCGGTAAAACGGCAGCGAGGGAAGACCGAGGAGGAGGGCGATGACGGCCGCCCGTATCAATGCGCGATTCATGTTCGCGGCCAGCGCATCGGAAGAAAACAGCGTTTCGCCCGCAACCGCGCAGGCGAGGACCGCTATCGCGTATGCCGGCGCCGCAAGGTACCCCGCTTTGAAAGGCTCTAACACGTAAACCGACAGGAGACCCGCGACGGCCGCGCCGATGGTGACGAACAGGGGAACCATCATGAGGGAGGGGATGACGCGGCCGAGTCTCGCGGACGTTTCGACGCCAACACGGTTGCCGAGGCGACAAACGAGAAAGGCGCGATCGGCTAGAACCGCCGCGATCGCCGTCGCGACATAGAACGACGGGTCGATCATCGCGTCTCTCCTTTCCTGCGGGCCGCGACGAATTCGGCGAAGAGCGCCGGCAGAGCGATGAGAAACAGGGCGCCGGGAACGGACGCGAAAAAACGAACCGGATTCAACGCGGCCGGACTCTTTTCAATCAATACGCGCAGGCCGCCGAGGACGCCGAGGAGCGCCGCGAAACCCAAGCCGGTAACGATCGCTTCGACAAGCGATCGCGCCATCGTTCTCTTCGGCTCCGGCAGCGGGGCATCCGCGATCAGCGCCGCCGCAAGAATGACGAACGGCGCCGCCGCAAGAAACGGCGCATCCCCGCAGAGCGGCAGGCGGGCCAGAGCCATGCCCGAAAGGATCGTTATGCCGGCGCCCGTGAAAGCCGCGAGGCCGATACGGATATTCCTTGGCAGGCCCGGTCCGATGCGCGCGATGACGAAGACGGTCAGGACCAGGGCAATGACGCCCGCGAGCCCGAGTCCGAAGGCCGTGCGCATCGAGTCGCACTCGACGAGCGGAACGCAGAGCCCGATGCCGAGCAGCGGGGCGCTGACGCCGTAAAGAACGTTCGCGGAGGGGGTTTTACTTAGTGCCATTCAACTCTCCCGCCTGCGTGCCGGTTCGATGGCGGCAGCCAAAGGCCATCGGCCTGAAATAGCGATCGAAATAGGGAACCGTGAGGTTCATGAGCAGCACCGCGTGCATGGCGCCGTCATTTGCACTGCCGAAATTACGGAAAACAACGGTCAGGGCGCCGCAACCCGCTCCAAAGAACAGACGGCTGCGCCTCGTTGCAGGCGAGGTCACCGGATCGGTCGCCATGAAGAGCGCAACAAGGGGAACCCCGCCGGTAAGGAGTGCGGCAATCGCCGACATGAATCCCGAAGCACTAAGGATCGCGCTCGGCCCGCTTGTCACCCACGAGAGCAGGAATGCGCTGCCGAGGAAAGCGAGCGGAACCTCGATATCGATGATCCGCAGGGTCCAGAGCGCAACCGCGCCCAGAAGGAGCGCGACGGTCGACGACGCGCCGAGCCACCCTCCCGAATAGCCCGCAAACAAGTTAGCGAGCGTACCGAAGCCTCCCGATCCCGCTGCAATCCTGGGCGCGGACATTCCGGCCGCGGCAAACAGGGCGGGGAAGGTAAACGCGCAGAAGGCGCGCCCGGCAAGAGCGGGATTCAGGAAATTGCGTCCGAGACCGCCGAAAACCATCTTGACCACCCCGATGGCGAATATCGAACCAATCGGCGCGGCCCACAGGGGAAGCCCCGGCGGAAGGGAAAGCGCCAGCAGCAGGCCGGTAAGGCAGGCGGACCCATCGATCGACGGCATGGAGCGATCGCGGAGAGCGCATATAATCCATTCCGTCGCGGTCGCCGCCGCAACCGCCCCCAAAACCGAGGCAATCGCCCTGGCGCCGTACAGCGCGACGGAAAAGCCGACGGCAGGCAACAGCGCGGCGCAGGTGATGAGCATGATGCGCCGTACCGTTTCGGCGGAGCGGCCATACGGCGGGAAGGATACCGTGAGGATCGGCCCTTTCGCCGGATCGATCGCGGACGCGGCAACGCTGCCGGTAATGGTCAATTCGTCGCCATTCTCCGCCGTCATAACGCCGCCTCGTGCGAAAGAACGCCCGTCCGTTTCGGGGAGCGCTCGTGATGCAATTTACCATATGCGATATGCTGCACGAGGTTTATCCCGGAGGGACAGACGTAGGCGCAGCAGCCGCATTCGATGCACTCCGCGATATGCCATTCGTCGAGTTCGTCGCCCGCGCCCGCAATCACGAGTTTCGACAAACGCGCCGGTTCGAGCCGCATCGGGCATACGGTACGGCAGCGGCGACAGCCGATACAGGGGCCCGGCGATGGCGCCGCCGTTGCGGCAAGCGGCAGGAGCGAGTTCACGCTCTTGCTTATCGGTGTTTCAAGGTCCTGCACCGCCCGGCCGGAGAGCGCGCCGCCGAAAACCAGTTTTTTTATCGCACCGATATCGATTTTGCAGGCATCGAGCAGGCGGCGCGCCGGCGTTCCAATTGGCACGAGCAGATTTTTCGGGGCGGATGCCAGCGGCCCGCCAACCGTGACGATGCGCCGGATGAGGGGCGTCAGTCCGGTCACTGCCTCGGCGACCGCAACCGCCGCCGCAATGCCGATCACCGCGCACCCCGCTTCCGCCGGAAGCGCCCCGGCGGGAAGTTCGACGCCCCGGCAGGCGGCCAGAAGGAGCCGCTCGTTGTGGAGCGGATACCGGGCCTTTTTTATTTTGAGCACCGAGCAATCGCAATCGTTAAACTCTTCATCCGCCATGAGCGAGGAAACCGCATCGACGACCCTTGTCCGGTTTTCATCGATGACGAAGAGGCGCTTCGTTGCCCCGACGGCATATTTACAGATAGTTATACCGAGCGCCGCTTTTCGCGGCTGCTCGATCAGGAGGCGCGCGTCGGCCGAGCAATACCCTTCGGTCGAGAGCACGTTGATGAGCAGGGTGTCGACGCGCCCGGCGCGACCCTGCGAGAGCCGATCGGCAAGCGGAAACCCGTTGTCGATGATCCCGCCGAGGTGGATCTTTTCGACGATATCGGCCGGGGCGGATTCGCGCCACGCCTTGTCACAGGGAATCGGCGTGGAGAACTCGTCGTTGCCGTCGTTTTCGATGGTCACGCTGACGGCGTTGCGCTTCGTCGAATAGGGATAGCGGGCGATCTTGGTGACGATGCCCGAAACCGAGGCGTGAACCGGCACGGCATCGGCGGCGGTGGCAATGCCAATCTGGCAACCCATGGCCACGTGATCACCGACCCGCACCGTGGGTTCCGCAGGCGTCCCGGCATGCTGGATCAGGGGAATGGTGACGTGGGAAGGCGACGGCAGCGTTTCAACGGGAAGGTCATCGGCGCCCCATCCGGGCTCCAGATAAATCCCGCCGGAAAATCTTTTATGTTGCAAAACCAAGTTGTCCTCGTCTCGAGCCCGAAAGCTCAAAAAAAGAATCTCCGGGCGGGTTTAAAATCTACAAACAGCTGAGAAGGAATGCAAGAAATACAAGGAAAAAATATGGCGTTTCCACGGCCACCCGACTTTAACGATCCCCCGCTCCGCGCCCCCCCTTATCAAGGGGGGAGGATTCCTCCACAACTGAAATGCCGACCCGCAAAATAACGAGCAAACGGCAAAATGCTACCAAAATGATACCAAAAATGATACCGGTTTCCACGTCTCATGGTAAGCGAATTAAAAGGGCCATTTAAGGGCAATTAAACGGCTTTTAAAGAGCTCTTAAACGGCCCCAATTTGCTCAAGCGGAAAATTGCGCTGCCACTTCCGGTTTTTGCGCTACCGCGCAAAAA
>Ga0181538_10004132_pt1 | contig 13787 bp, 12 predicted proteins | sample PEATcosm2014_Bin_40_FD_119773 | JGI IMG/M metagenome (GOLD analysis project Ga0181538, IMG submission 119773) | Peatland microbial communities from MTU Mesocosm Facility, Houghton, MI, USA - PEATcosm2014_Bin23_30_metaG | ecosystem: Environmental > Terrestrial > Soil > Wetlands > Peat | place...
AGATCGAGCGTGAGGCGTTTGTTGAGGTCAACCGACAGCGTGCCGACGGTATGGTGGGTGGTTTCGCCGACTTCCTTACTGGTGTATTGGCCGCGGTACTGCAGGAGCCACTTGATGCGAGGAGTGATGGTCCATTTGAAGCGGCTGCCAAACGTGAGCGCGGCGGTGCCTTTCTCCGTTGGTTCTCCCGGTTCGGCAGATTCAAACCAGGCATACTGATAGGCCGGACCGGTGGTGATGTTCCATTCCATGTTGGGGCGGTCGATGAGGTCGTAGCCGACGCCGAGACCAGCGGTAACCCGATGCGCGAGGTTCTGGAATGGGTCTTTGTAGTACTCAACGGCCGGCAGCACCAGGTAGAACCGCCGCGAGAGCCACAGATCGAACTCGGTGTTCAGGCGGTGATTGTTGGCGCTCTCGACACCGCTAACACTGCTGAGGTTGCCGATGTAGTCCAGGCTGAGGCGCGTGGCTGGGGTGCGGCGCTGCAGACCAGCTTGGGCGTTGTATTGGACCGCCTTGGTATTGCCCGCCTGCAGGGTCAGCCCGAGCGTCAGGTCGATCGACCAGTAATCCCGCTCCTTGGACCCGCCCGGCGTGAGGCTTTGTAGCTGGCCACGTGGACCGACATACGGCGCTGCGCCGCCAACCTCGTCTTGCTCCGGTGTCACTGTGACCTGCTCCGGTGTCACCGTGACCGAACCGGACACCTTCTTGCCGTCCGTGAATAGTACGTCAATGGTGCGGGGGGAACGCATCTGTCGAATGTCCTTCCAATCGAATGTGATGTCGCTCAACTTTTCGCTGAAGAACTCGATCTGGCGCTCCTGCATGGCCTTGATGCGACCCTTGAGCCACTCGCCGGTTTTGAGTTGAATCCAGTCAAAGCTGTCCAGCGGCGGGACCCAGCTCAGGTCGGGTAGCGCTGACGTTGGGGCATTGGAGCGTTGAAGCGTGGAAAGGTTCGTCCCCGTGGTGAAGGGATTGGTGCTGGGAGCCAGGCTGGGGATGGGGACGTAATTGGTGATGACGACGATGTTCGTCACCACCACGTAATTCGTCGCTATGACGGGCTGAAGGGAACCGGCAGGTTCAGCACTGAAGCCTTGAAGTGCTGACACGGCGAGACTCAGGCAAGTGGCGGCGCGAACGGAGGTCCGAGCCGGACTGGCGAATCGCGCTCTGCCAAACAGTGACCAGTGGCCGGTAAGCAGTGGCTGTGGGCGAGGGGCCGGTGGCGAGGGGCACTTGGCGGGTGCGACCGGCAAGCGGTTGCGGTCCGATGGATATTCTGATTTGACGTTCATGTTACCCGAACTTTGTGCGGCCGGGCTACTGCGCCGGGATGGTGACCAGCGGGAGCTTCGCGGCGTCGCCGGTTTCGGCGAGCGTGAAGAAGAATATGACGGCGGTGAGAGCGCGCTTGGTTTGCCAGTCGCCGTCGTCAACCCAGAACCAGTGGTCACGGTAATGCACGGCGGCGAAGGCGTGCGGCGGCTTGTCTTTGCCGCTGTGAATGCGCACGACGTCCAGCCGGCTGCCTGGGGCTACCTTTTCGAAAGCGGGCACCGCGCTGTGTTCCTTCAGGTGCGGCTCCGGCGCGTCGATGTAACTGGCGAAGGCTCCCATGACTTGCAGCATGGAACGGCTGTTCACAGCCAGTTCATTCTCCGCCCCGCGCACTGGCGAATAGGTGAGCACGTATTTCTGCCCTTCCGCCGGCAGCTTGAGCAGCCGCCGGATTTCCGCCGCTTTCTCCAGGATGTCAGCAGACACGTCGTCGCGCCGGAAGAAGACGACTCCAGTGGAGCCTTTAGCCTTGTCTTCCTCGACGCGCATGCCGAAAGCGCCGGCGGCCTGCACCTGGCGCAGCAGGTCCAAGACGCGGGCAAACTCCGGGTCCGCCTCGCGCATGGCGCCCGCGCTTACCGAACGGTTGCGCACCCCGTTGAGACTCTCAACGGTCAGTGCCAGGATGAAATCCGCCGGGTAGCCGGCTTGAAGCATGAAGAAGATGTTCTTGGGGTCAATCGGCGTGATCAGCCCGCGCAGGAACTTTTCCCCGGTCAACGGCACGTAAGTGATGGTCGGTCGGTCGGTGTAGATGGCTTGTCCGCCCGCGGCCACGTAGTTGCCCTGGACCGCCTTTTCCGTGGAGAGCGTGCCGTTAAGGCTCACGCCCGTTTGCATGGAGTAGCCACTGACGATGGACGCTACGTCCACGAACACCGGCAAGTCCATGTAGCGGAGTTTGACGATGTTGAGGAGGGTCTGCTGTTTCCAGGAGTCGGCGATGGCCGTGCTGTAGTCGAAACGGTCCACGGCCACAGTTTTGGGGCCGAGGTGGGTGCAGCCGGTGAAGAGTGACGCAGCCACCACGACAAACACGCAAAGCTGCAAGTGATCAGTGATCTTTGGCCAGTGATCAGTGGTTGGTGAAAGGTGGTAGGTCGATGGTTTCATGGTGGGTTTGGCTTGGAGCGGGGTGTAGACGTCAGTCTTGCGCTGAGAAAACGGTAGATGAGGGCAGCCAGGAGCAACATGGCCACCAAGAGGCTGCCTTTCCAGAAGGCGTAGTCCACGATTTCTTTCCCGCTGGTTTGCGCCTGCTGGACCGCCGGGCTGACTTTCGCCGCGAGGCTCGCGAGGTTGGTCGAGTCAAGAATCTGGTCGAGCGTTTTGAGCAACTCGGTCAACTGGCGCGCCGCCCCTTCGAGTTGCACGGCCGTCTGCCCGTAGTTCTGGATGCGGAAGGGTTCGGCATTGGTGCTGGGCGGGCTTGCGTTATTCGTCTCGCCGACGCCAAACCGTTTCATCAACGCGTCAAAGGTCGTTAACGTCGTGTTCAGCGACGTGGACATCTGCGACCCGGCGGTGAGCGTCTGGCGCACCTCGCTGACCAGCGGCGTCAGCTTGCTTTCCTGCGCCTGGAGCGCCTTGAGGATTTCCTCACGCTCGGTGCCAAGTTGCCCCGGCAGCTTTTCGGCCACGGCGGCAAAGCGTTCCACGGAGGCCGCGATCTCCGTGGAGTTCGTGACCAACTGCTGCACGGCGGGCAGTTTCACCGTGTTCACACTCAGAAGTTCCGTCTGCCAGCGCAGCAACATCGGCATTTTCTGGGTCACGAAGAGCGCGCGCTCGGCAAACAGCCGCGTCTGGGCAATCTCGCGCACCGCCGGGTCCAGGCCGGCGAGCGGGTCAACCTGGAGCAGGTCGAACACGCTGCCAAGTTTGGCGGCGGTGGCCTGGTTTGCCTGCACGACTTGCGAAGCGAAACCCAGCGCCCGCGCCGCCAGCACCTTCTCCGGCTCCGGATTCTGCCGGCGCCACACCTCAATCGCCCGGCGCAATTCCGCCTGCTGCTCCAGTTTGAGCACGGTGCCAGCGAGTTGCCAGATGTCCGTCTCGGCGTTCCGACAGCTTTCCAGCATGGGTCGCGCGGATTCGCCGAAGACTTTGGGTTGCCAATAGTCTTCCAGCGCCGCCCGCATCACCGTGACGGAGACGGCCAGGTCCAGCAGATCGGCGACGGGGTTCGGTCCCGAGGCGATGGAACAGGTCTCGGTGCCGAGCATGATCTTCCATTGGAGAACTTCCGCAAGGTCAAGCTGGTTGGTGCCGCGCCGGAGGTTGTCAACGCCGAGGGTCATGCGTATGAAGTATTCATCCGCGAACCGCAACAGTTTCTCCTGCACCTCCACCGGGTCTATGGCTTTCTTGTCCTTCATGCCCGGGGTGACGGCGCGGACGGCTTGTCCGGGCAGATTGGTCGCGGTTTGCGCCAAGCGGCAGCCCATGCCTAGAGTGAGGAGGAGGCTCAGCGCGAGAAGTGACCAGTGATCAGTGACCAGTGGGCATTTAGTGCGCATAAGGCATCTGTTCCTTTACCTGGTAGGGCACCGAAGGTTCCGCCTCGGCGGAAACCCGGTACATGATGGATTCATGACTGCTGATCCTGGTGCGGCGGCCATAGCGGCCGTAAATGGTGCCCCCCACGCTGGTGGTTTTTGTCTGCACCTGCCCCGTGCCCGCTGCGGTGAGCGTGATGCAGACCGGTGTTATTTTGGCCTCTACAACCTGGACCTCAAGTTCCACGGGAGCCGTGAGGCAACGGTCGAGCAGCATGACCCGAAGCCGCTGGGTGCCAGGGCGAAACGCGAGGCGCAGGATCGGATCCCGGCTGGGGGTCGATTGAAACAGAACAGAACGGAACCTGTTGGCGGCGTCGTCGAAGCGCTGGACATCCCACGCCGTCCTTTCCTTCGACGCCAGGTGAAGGTCCACGTAGCCCTGGTTCGCACGCGGGGTGGGGGGATTTACGTCCGGCGAGGCGCAGCCGAACACCATCAATGGCAGAACAAACAACAGGAGACGGCTGATACCGGGCGCGCGAATGCAGGGCTTGAATACAAGATGCAATGAGCGTCTTGAAAAGCCTCGAAACGCTGCGTCTAACCCAAAGGCGAATGCATGACTCTGGTCGCTAAAGCTCGGCATAGCTTACGGGGGCGGAGCTGGCTCACTGGATCAGCGGCAGCGATGCGGCAATTTGCAGATCAATGGCCAGGTTGATTTGGTTCTCGATTTGGAAGAACCGGGCGGCTTTGACCGCGGGAATGACCTTCTTGAACTTCTTGAAATACTTCCGCTTCAGTTCAGTTCGTTTCGCTTCGAGGTCGAATGCCCTTCTAGCCAGGTCATTAGCCTGGGTGTCGGTCATGGTGCTTTGGCCCTGAAAGAACTCGAGGAGCCCGGCATAGCGAAGGTCCAGGAGCCTGGTAAACTCGGCATCGTACTCGTGCTGGAGCGGCCAAAACTCGGCGGCTTCGTCTTCCGTGAATGGTATGTTCTGCGCGAAGATGAGGCCTTTTTGCGTCCGAATCTCCGAACGGGCGAGCTCGACAAAGGCGCGGAGGTTGCCGAGGTCCACCCTGTCTGCGGCGGGCGCCGGGGCCGGGGAGCTTTGGCCCAGGAGCGTGGACGTGGAGAGGAGCGGCGCGCCCAAGGCGAGCGAGCGGAGAAATGCTCCACGGGAGAGAAGAGAAGATTGCTTCTGTGTCTTCATAAAGGTGTAACGATTCGACGACCTAAGGACGGGATTGGTATGTGATTTCAGAGCCGGAAGGAGGCAGGTTGAGTGAGGGTGAACTCCAGCAAGGTTCCGGGGGTAACGGTAATGGTCTGCCCCCGCGTGAGCGCGCCAGCGGTGGCCCCGATGGCCGCGCCTTTGCCCGCGTTACCGGCGATGGCGCCGATGGCGGCACCCGCTGCGGCACCCTTCGCCGCCTTCGCGATGGAAGCCTGGCCAGCCTGCTGGTAGCCGCTGGTGAGAATCGGCACGGGTTGACCGCCGATCACCATTTGGGCCAGGCGAAGGTCGAGCGTTGAGCGTCCAACGGCCTGGCCGGCCTGGGTAGAACTCTGCACTCTGCCATAAATAATCGTTCCGGCTTTCACTACCAGCGGGCCGCCCGCGGGCAGATCGTATTCCAGCCGGGTCGTGAATGGCGTGCCGGCCGAGTTTCTGGAAGAGACTGCGTCCATCGTCCGCACGAGCAGCATGGTGCCCGCGGGCAGAGTGGCGGTTTGGGGTTGAGCAACCGGCGCGGGCGCAGGGGCGGGTGCAGGCGCAGGAGCCGGAGGAGCAGGAGTGGTGAAGGTGAGCGCGATCAGTTGCGACGTCTCGAGCACCTGTACTCCGGCGGCAGTCTCAAATCGGAGTGTTCCTGCTGAACCTCCAACGTATTTGCCATTGAGAACCGTTCCGTTCTTGAGTTCAAGCACGTCGGCGCGAGCCGTGGGGCCCGCGCTAAGGAAGGCAAGGGTGACTAGCAAGTATGATGTGAGTTTCATGTATTGTTTTGGTTTGTGGTTTCATCGGGCAGGAGAATCGTTCAGACGCCCCATCTGCACCGAAGATGGAAGTCGCAGTCTCCCTAATCTGCGCCATGGACCGCGGCGGAATTTGGGCAGAGGCGTGGCTCATGCTGCCGGGTTGCTTGGCGGATTGGCAGCCGATGCAGCAGGCCACCCCGAGGAGGCCCAGAGCGGAGAGAATGGTCTTGGACTTCATCGTTTTCAGTCACCAGTTGACTACCTTGGGGGCGGAGACACCCGTGGTTTTATGCTTGGCCGCCGCATCCGCCTAGCAGCGTGTGCCTGCTCCGCTGTCAGTTCGGCGGCAGCTTGCGCCGGTGCGGCCATCGCGAACGAGGCGACGCCCAAGACGGCGGTGGCGATTAAGGACGGTCGTTGTTTCATTGTTTTGCTCTTGTGTGTTATGGGGCTTTTGATGTTGGAAAGCCGTGATCGGTGGTGAGCGGCTGAGGGTTAGAAGAGAACGCCAAGCTTAAACCAGACGTATTCGCCTTTGAGGCGATGGTTCACGTCAACCTCGGGCAGCCATTTGACCTCAGCCAGGAGTTGGCTCTTCTGTCCCAGCCCGTGGACGTAGGAGAGCACCGGGCCGACACCAGTGGTCATCCCCTCGAAGCCGCCGAGGCGGGCGCCAGTGCCGCTGTCGCTGCTAATCTGCTGGTAGTAGAAGGCGTTGGCGCCGACGCCGATGAAGCCGCCGGCCAACGGCAGGTGTTCGGCGAGCGTGGCGTCCAGGTGGAGCGAGGTGCCGCTCTGGTAATCGGTGGCGTCGTTCCTGGTGTTGAAGTCCACGCCGGCAAAGAGACTGGCTTCCAGGCCGATTTTGCTGCTGAGCCAGCTTGCCATGATGCCCGGCTCGAAGGTCCAGTAGTTCTTGCCCGCGTTGGCGATTCGGCCCTGTTCGTATCCTCCCGTCGGCGCGAAGATGCTCAGGCGTGTGTCGAGCTTGAAGTCGGGGAGCAGGTTGGTCCAACCCAGCATGAGCGGGATGAGCGTCATGTCGCCAATGCCGTCCGTGCTTTGTTTGGCGTTAAAGGCAGTGCCCAGGGTCCCATTGGGACTGATGCGCTGGACCTGGCCCTTGACGTCCAGCCAGACGTAGGGGACGGCAACGCCGAAAGCCAGGCCGCCGCCCAGCACGTTCCAAGGCGCCTGGTATAGCCCTACCAGGGTGTCGGCGTAGCACGTCGCATCCAGGCCCGCGGTGAGGGTGCCGCCGAGCATGAGCTGCCGACTGGCGCCGGCGCTGCCGTCGTAGTAGGTGAAGTAGTTCAGGATGGCGAGCCCGCCCGGTTGGCCCGGGAAGGCGTCAATGAAGGAGGCGGTGGTGCCCGGCATATAATGGGCGCTGCCGCCCTCTTCGGCGCGGAGGGTGGCGGTTAGTGCGATGGCACAGGCCAGGGTGGTTAGCAGAAGGTTCTTTCGCATTGGTTGACAGTGATCAGTTATCGGTGGTCAGTAATCTTCAGTCAGTAGTAATTGGCTTCATTTCGGGAAAAGGAAATCTCCGCGCACCGCCCAAATCACTTCACCTTCACGACCGCCGGTGCCGTCCACTTGCCTTCGATCGCCTCGGCTTTCGGCCAATAGAGACGCATGGCCATGAAGAACGGCCCTTTGGGTGCCGGCAGCCAGTTGGCTTCCTTGTCTGCGCCCGGGGATTCGTTCTGGATCAGCAGCGTCAGCCCGCCATCGGCATCCTTCTTGAGCTGCGGCAGCATCGGCGAGTTGATCAGGTAACGATTGATCGGATTGGCCACGAGAAGGCTCGCGGGCATCTCATACATGGTCAGGGACCAAAAGGCGTTGACCGGCGGCAATTGGCCTGGCGCAAAGCGCAAGGTGTATCGGTTGGCGCCATCGAGTTTCTGCCCGCCGGCATCAACGGTGTAGATGGGATACATCGCTTCCTGCTTTGAATTACCATAGATGCCGAGCACGGCGGCGGCCATGCGGTAGAGATAGTTGTTCTTCAGATATTCCCGCGTGCCGAACATGTCGCCGGAGGTCACTTGCTTGGCATCAACTCGCTTCTGCAAGCCCGCGAAGTCGGCCCAGGCGTCCGCCATCCCTTGCGCGATGGCGGACTTCATTTCGGGCGACAGCTTCTCCGCGTCAAACGTCTTGCCGGCACCGACGCCAATCTTGGCGAAACGCGCCATCAGGTCTTTCTCCGACGGAACCGTCGGGCAGAACTGGAGGATGAAGTTCAGCACATTGAAAAACTCAAGCGAGGTCTTCTGCGTATCCGGCGTGAGCGGCTTGATGAAATCAATCGCCGGTGCGGCCTTCGGCGCGGGTTGGCCGAGGAAGGCCGAGAGCGGCTGCACGCTGTAGCCCGCCTGCACCTTTTTGACGTTATCGAGGTCGTCCGGATTGAAAAGCTGGGTGCGATACACCGCGAGCACCAACTCGGTTTCCGTGTGGATTACCTGCTTCACGCCCTTGGGCGTCCGGCCTTTCCAGTTCGGCCCGGCGATGAGGAAACTGCCGCCGTCGTTGCCGGTCTCGCGGCTGCCGATGTAGGCGAAGTTGTGCATGTATTCGTCAATGAGCTGGATGCTGAAATAGCGCCCCTTCTCAATGGGCGGCCCCGTCAGCACGATCGGTTCGGCGCGCAGATCCAGGCCGGCCATGGAATAGGGCGTGTCCGAGTTGGGCGTCTGCACCGCCTTGTCCTCCGGCGTGAAAACGCGGGAGATGTTGCGGAGCTGGTTCCAAGGCGCCTTGAATTCGGGATTCTCGCGATTAACGCAGTAGGCGTATTGGATGCGGTAGCCGTCCACCATCGGGTAGCCGTAGATGTAGGCTTCCTTGGCGATCGCGCGGGCTTCCGCGGGTGTGATGTCCGCCGCTCGAACGGACGTGAAAGCCAGCGCGCCCAAGAGCGCGGCGGCGAGGAGGTTTTGTATTGGTTTCATAGTTGTGTTCATTTGTTGTTGGAGGAATTGGTTTGAATTCATTTCGGGAACAGGAAAGTGATTGCGAAGCGCAGGCCCCAGTCGGGGCCGCCTTTCGGGCCTTCGGCGTAATACTTCGCGCCAAGGGAGAGTTGGATAGGTTGCTTGCCGACCTTGAGCAACTGGCTCACGGAAACGTTGAGCGGCACGGTCCACTGACGGTGCGACCAGTCATAGGTGCATTCGGTGTTCAGCCCGAACGCGGTAAAGGTCTTCGTCGTGAAGGAAACGAACGGTTGAATGAAGGTGGCGTTGACCTCGGCACCGCTGCCATCGCTGGCATCACCGGCAGAGGAGCCGCTGTAATGGCCGGCATTCGCGTAAGACCAAAGGTGGTTGGCCAGCAGGCCGTAGGTCCAGCCGTTCTTCTGTTGCAGTGCCAGCGCCGTCGGCCCGGCGCCCCATTTGTCGAAACCGAGAGCCCGGTCGGTCGCGGACGGATACAACATCACCGGTCCCGCCGCCACGATCCACCCGTCGACCGGCGCCTTGGGCGAGAAGAAGAAACTCTGCACGATGTCGCCGAGGCCGGACTTGTCGCTGCCGCCGGCGACGGGGGATTCCGCATAAATCACCGGCACGATGGTGCGGGTGATAAGATTCCAATCATCGCTGATGGAAAACGGAATGACGGGCTGAATGTTGGCGGTATAGCGCATGGCGTTGGCCGGGCCGATGCCGAAGTCCCAGTTGTTTTGAATGGGCACGCTGATGAGGCTGGCGACGGGATTCGCGAGCTTCTTGGCGAGTTCGGCGGCTTGGGCTTTGTCGTCCGTGGCGGCATCTTGCGCAAAGAGCGCGGCGGTGGATGCCAGTGCGGCGACGACGGCGAGGAGATTTGATTTCATTGGCTTGATCTAGTGAGATCGTGTTGAGTGGCAATTGGCGAGGGCGGTCTGGATGGCGGAAAACAGGGCCATTTTATCCACGGGTTTCTTAAGATAGGAGCAAGCGCCGAGAGAGCGCACTCGGTCGGCGGTGCCGGGTTCATCATGGGCTGTGAGGACGACGACCGGCAGCGAGAGATGTTGAAATTGGAGAGCCTTCAGCACGTCGAAGCCGTTAACCCCAGGCATGTGCAGGTCGAGCAACAGGCAGTTCAGTGGATGTGAATCCAGGGCTGCGAGGAGGGCTTCGCCGCTCTCATACTCCACGACCCGAAAACCTTGGGAGACGAGCAACCGACGCAGCGCTTTCCGCATCTCCGGCTCGTCATCCAACACCGCGATCACTGGTCCTGCAACTGGCATCGGAGGGAGAGCCTAAAGGAAAGCAGCCAGGCGCTGCTACTAGACCTTGGTATAGTGCCAGGGAACCAGTGATCAGTGATCCGTAGTCAGTGCTGAATTCTGATTGCCAATTACTGATTACTGGTTCTCGTTTTACCCACGCCCAATTGCTCCGCGATGCGAACGAGCTCGGCGAGGGACTTGACGCCCATCTTCTTCATAAGGTGCGCGCGGTGGAGTTTGATGTTCTGTTCGCCGGTGCCCAGGTCGGCCGCAATCTGTTTGTTGAGCCGGCCGGCAATCACATGTTCCATTACTTCGCGCTCGCGCGGTGTGAGCGTGGCCAGTCGGGCCGCCCAAGCCGCCGTTTCCGCGATTGTCTGGCGCCGGGTCTCGGCCATTTGCAGGGCGTCGCGCACGGCCGGGATCAAGACGTCCGCATCAACCGGCTTGGTCAGGAAATTCGTCGCGCCGGCTTTGATGGCGCGCACGCTCATGGGAATGTCACCGTGGCCGGTCAGAAAAATGATCGGGATGAGAAACCTCTGGTGCGTGAGACGCCGCTGCAGCTCCAAGCCGTCCAGCTCCGGCATGGCCACGTCCAGCACGAGACAGGCGGTGTCCTGTGGACAGAAGGCTTCGAGAAAGGCCCGCACGGAGGTGAATCCGCGCACTTCAAAATGACGGGCACGCAGCAGGCGGGTGATCGCCTTGACCATTTCCGGCTCATCGTCGAGCAAATAGACGATGCCACCCGGAGTATTCATGGTTTAACCGCCGATCCGGCGATGGGCAGATCAAAGAAGAAGACCGCTCCCCGCTCGGAGTGAGGCTCCGCCCATAGCTGACCGTGGTGTGCGTTGATAATGGACCGGCAGATGGCCAAGCCCATGCCCAGTCCCTGGGGCTTGTTGGTATAGAAGGGCTGGAAAATCCGCTCCACGTCCCTAGGCAGACCGGCGCCTTCATCCCGCACGGAAGCGCGCACCCGGCCCTCTTGGAGCATCGTCTGGATATGTATCCGGCGTGTAGCGGGATCGTTGCCGGCCATGGCCTCAGCCGCGTTGAGGATGAGGTTGAGCACCAGTTGCTGGAGTTGCACGCGATCACCTGCAATCGAAGGCAAATCGGGAGCCAGGGCGCAGACGACGGCGATGCCACGCCCGATGAGGTCAGCCCGGGCGAGGTTCAACACCTCCTCGATGATCCGGTTGAGCTGGACCGGCTGCAGAGACACCTGGCCGTGCTTGAGCAAGGCGCGCAGCCGCTCAATGACGTCGCCGGCGCGGCGGTCTGCCGCCACGATGTCCGTGAGAATGGCTTGCGCCTCGGCCAGATCCGGCGGTTCCTGGGCCAGGAGTTCCTGCGCGGCCTGGGCGTTGCTGAGGATGATGCCGAGCGGTTGGTTCAACTCATGGGCCAGCGAACCGGAAAGCGCGCCCAGCATGTTCACACGCGAAAGATGAGCCAGTTGGCTGCGCTGCTCCGCCCTCTCCAACTCGGTCTTCCGCAAGGCGGCTTCCACTTTTTTGCGCTCGGTGATGTCCTCCTTGACACCGACGAAATGAGTGATCCGCCCGGCCTCGTCGAACAGCGGCGAAATCACCGCCGATTCCCAAAACAACTCGCCGTTCTTCTTGCGATTGTGAAATTCTCCGCGCCAAGCCTTCCCGCTGCTGATGGTGGTCCACAGTTCTTGATACATCTCGGTCGAAGACTTACCAGATTTCAAAATGCGCGGATTTTGGCCGACGCTTTCCGCGAAGGAATAGCCTGACACTTCGCAGAACTTTCGGTTCACATAAACGATGATGCCTTGCAGGTCGGTGATCACTACTGAAACGGGACTCTGCTCCAACGCGTGGGAGGATTGGCGCACCTTTTCCTCGGAACGTTTGCGCTCGGTAATATCCAGCGTCACACCCATGACCCGCCGCAGTGCCGACGGAACATCCTTCCGGAGCCGTCCCCGCGAGAGCAACCAGCGCGCGCTCCCATCGGGTTGGGGAATGCGAAATTCGACTTTCCCTTCCTTCTCGGTCCGCACCACCTCCTGGAGCACGCGCTCGACGATTTCACGATCCTCGGGGTCGATCACCTCCAAGAACCGCTGCCAAGTCACCGATTCGTCCGCCGTGAACTTGAAAAACTCCCGGACCTTCGGGGTCAACCAAAACTGGTTACTGGCGAGGTCCAAGCTCCACAAACCCACCCCGGCCGAATCGGCGGCCAGACTCAGCCGCATCTCGCTTTCCTGCAACGCCTGCTCATCGCGCTTTCGCACCAATGCGCTGGCAAACACCTGGGCGATGAACGCAAGCTGCTCCACCAACGGCTCCGGCCAAGCGCGTTCAGCCCGCATCATACATAAGGTGAGAACCCCAAAAGGTGAACCACCGCCCACTGCCAGCGGGAAACTGAGGACCGATTTGATACCGAAGTGCCGCCAGAACTGGCGATCCACTTCAGCATCCGCCGGGGTGCGCTCCGTGGAGGGAACGGCAAACATCTTGCCCTGCTGCGCCTGACGCAGAGACCAAGGGAAATACACCGCTGCATCCAATCGCTCCGGCACCGGTGGACCACCCAAGGGACGATAAAAATGGGTTACCACAAATGTCGCCGGCATGCCCAGTTCCCATTGCCAGAGCACCCCGACATCCAGTCCAAGACAATCGCAGACCTGTTGCAATGAGCCGTTAATTTCGTGGTCAATCTTGCCTGCCGGTATGCCGATGAACTTCGCTGAGAGATCGGCAACCACCGTCACAAACTGCAGGCGTTCTTCAAGTTCGACGTTAGAGTTCAAAGGCAGAAGATTCTCGGTAGCTGGGCGAGGGTCGTCAAGAGCCAGGTATACTTCGATGGCGCCGAGGAAATTCTCTACGCCGGCGTCATGGAGGCCTTGGAAGGTGCCGCTGAGGGCTGACCTCTTCGAGACCCCCGGGGATTACCGTCTGTGATCGACATCGGTGGCGACGCCCTTGACACTCGCCGAAGAGCATCTGTCTCCAAAATTGGAGACATTTCGGCGGGAGCCCTGCGGCCGGAGACGAGCCTTAAAACCGCCCACGAGTCGTTTGATCGAACGACCCGGGCCCCGAGCCCCGAGTCCACAGGAATATTTCCTTTGACTGGACCAACCAGGCTGAGCACATCAACAACCTTTCCCTCTCGACTGGACTCGTCGTGAGATTCCTGAGGCTTGGATTCAGGCCTGTGATCGTGGTGGATACCTTTAGTGGAAATAAGCTGACGAAGTTCCTCGCTGAGATCCATTCGCTCGAGAAGGGCGAGCAGCCGCCATGCGCCGTCACGAAGCCAGCGGAGACTTTGCCCCGCGCGTTGGAGGTTCCAATCGGCCATTCCAGCCGCAGGCTAGCAAGTGCCAGCCTCCCGCGCCAAGCCGGCAAATTGAGGTGGCCAGGCACAGACTACGGCCAGCTCCAGGTTGCTGGAATCGTCACGTTGAACGGCGTGATCAATGTGGGCCTGACCAAGGGGAACTGCCCCGCTATCAAGCGGTGTTCTACTTTTACCCCAATTCGGTTCCGCATCGGCAAACACGCGCGATTTTGCGCCAAAGGTGAGAATCGCCTATAAACACCGAATTGAGAGCGGTTTTCGTGAGACGCAGTGAGACGCTATGAAACACAGTGCGACCTTTGCCCGTGGGCTTTTCAGTCCTCTGCTCTACCAACTGAGCTACCCAGCCAACCCT
>Ga0181538_10004133_pt1 | contig 13786 bp, 14 predicted proteins | sample PEATcosm2014_Bin_40_FD_119773 | JGI IMG/M metagenome (GOLD analysis project Ga0181538, IMG submission 119773) | Peatland microbial communities from MTU Mesocosm Facility, Houghton, MI, USA - PEATcosm2014_Bin23_30_metaG | ecosystem: Environmental > Terrestrial > Soil > Wetlands > Peat | place...
TGAACGTTAAGCTAAAGCCATGAAGTCCGCATGGTAAGTGATGGAACGCGTCAGGTTGTGTTGCTTTGTATTTTGATACTAAGGCATGGATATTATTAGAATTGCCTGGAATTAAGACTGCTTCACTGACCATAATTGCTCCATCATCGAGCGACATTCTACAGCTGATTATTGGCTCACTATTTACTATCAGCGCGGTAGAAGATTCTTCTTTAGCCGTTCGCACACTGATATTGTGCGCAACGTCAGGCTTCCATTTTAGTGCAAAGTTGCCCGTAGCGGTAAGGCGGGCGAGAGCCTCGTTGAGTTGAGCTTTTTTTATAGGATATGTTTTCACGGTTGGGTCGATAGTGGTGTAGCGAGGATATGCTATTTGCTGGGTGGCTGTGCTAACAAGCATACTGACGGCAGTGTGGTAGAGAGCTTCTGAAATGGTTGATGCGGTTGGCGCAGGGGGAATAATTTCCTGACGTGTGAGATAGTTGCTGGTTTCATTAGAAATGGAAAAGCTGGCGAGGAATTTCGAGAGCGTATTCAAATGTTCGTTATGAGGCGCTATGTAGTGATGGCCTACTGCAGTAATGGCTGCATTCAATGGCAACGCTGCCAGCGTAGTTACGCTTGCGCGCACCGTGAGTGCCGTAATATCTGGTGGAATTGCACCGATCAAAGCAGCTATCGGAACTATAAGAGGTGGGCATACTAAAAGAGGCGCTGCTGCGGCAACGCAAGCTTGCATTTTTGCGGGCAAGGTGATTTTTTTTTGAGAATCGTTCATAGCGAGGAGCGAGCTGCTGATGATCAGTGCGGGCAGAACGAGCAAGTAAGAAAAAGTGTATTTCATTGTTCATCCTTTTAAGCGGTATGCATGAGATATTTTGATGCGTAAGCATAACACAAATAAGGCGAAGTAAAAATAAAAGGACTCTCAAACGAGAGTCCTTTTAGTGTCTTTTTTTCTAGAGTAATGAATTTATTGTAAGTTGATTCCGTGCCTTAAATCATGCGCCATTAATCTGGCGCGTTTAACTAAATCGGCGCGTGCAGCATAAAATCGTTTGTGGTAATTATCATACCGTTCACTTTTAGGAGCTGCCACAACTGGCTCTTGCAAGAGTCGGGTCCATGGCGCGAAACCATGAGGAAGGTAGAATACCTGCCACATCCATCCAGCATTAGTTTGCTCTGTTTTAAGTGCAAGATATGCATTGTTAGTTTTAACATAGCTGGCTGGAAAGAACTCCAGTTTTACAGGAAGCACTTTGCCTTTAAACATATTGGTCAATGATTCTTGTTCTTGTGTAGTTCGCTGTGTTCGTGCATGACGAAAATGTGCAGCGCCAGCAATGGCAACAATCGCACTTAAAAATAATTCAGGGCTCGCAGAGGCCTGCGGGGTGTTACCCAGCATTAAACTGGCAGCGATAAGGGATAAAATCTGTTTTTTCATGAGTTCACCTATATTTATCTAATGTAAGTATCACTACTATATAGTATAACTTAAGGGTGTTTTTTATTCAAAAGGGTGCATCTAGAGCCTTAATTGGCCAGATTGGGGGGGGTAAAAAGAGCTAAAAAAAGGCCCCCCTCGATTGAGAGTCCCTTATAGATCATTGTGTTTCTGATTTAGTGTATTGGGAGATAGATGAATTTTTTTGTAATGAACCGCCAGTCCATCCTTGCGTTTAAAGGTACTGGGGCATAGGGAACATTTGAATTGTTTCTCATCACGATGGATAACTTGATGTGCTTTGATGGAACTTTGATGTGGATTTGTAAGAGCTCCGCATACACCGCGCCCTATCGGATACAGACATCTATATTTATGAAGTATTGTATCTCCTTCCTTCTGTTCAATTTCCTCGTACATGGTTGCAGGAGAAGGGGCAGCATAGGCCTGCTCGTTAAAACCAACGTTTGCTATATTTTCATCGGTCGGTTCAACACTCATTTGACGCAGTGCATATGTGAGTAGTTCCTTGCATTGGGATTTATGATTGGGTAAATCAGTAATGCCTTGTAAGCCACATAAAAAGCATGGTGATGCTTGAGGGTTCGCCGGGGCTGCATTATTAACAGTGCCATGTTTATGTTCTCGATGATTTGAGAGTAGTAGTTTGGATATAAATCTTTTATGACATTGATCACATTGATGCGGTTGAGTATGACTTCTCAGATGCGAGAGAAAAGTGGAGTGAGCGTAAAATTTCTTATTTAAATATTCTTGATCTGTGTTTGGATTCAACGCACAAAAATGGCAGGTAAAAGAAGCTTCGTGAGTGTGCACACTATTGATGTGGGGAGAAATAGCTTTCTTATTGGTGAATGTTACATTACATCCCGGATATGGGCATTTAAAAGGTTTTTGTGCCGATAGTGCATTGTTATTAAGAGCATCATCAGCATTTTGATAAACTTGATCTATGGATCTTTTATTACCAGATAACAGCATCTGCATATCATGCACTTCAAGTAGTTCCTGTTCTTGTTGCGTATGAAAAAGAGGAGGAAGATCCATCGCCTTAATGTGCGATACTCCGCCCAGCATTAAGCCGGCGGCTAAAAGTGATAAAAATTTGTTCTTCATAGGGTCATATTCTTTTTCAGGTATTGGAATGATTGATAGTTGATGCGCTCGCATCAGTAACCGGGTTATGATTGCTGAGCAACTTTTGTTGCGTGTTCGATTAGGTGATGGTTCAGCTGAGTAGTAAGGTATGCTGCATATTGGCCATTACATGCTTTCCTTGGATCCACGGTATACTCTGATTTATTTTTCTCGTTCTTGTTTGTGGAATCTGTGATGATGATATTGAATACTTGCTTTTCTGGATCAGGATAGTACACAGCTTGAGCCGAATAATTTCCGTCTCGGTATACTTTAAATGTTGGTGTTTCTTTACCGTATTGCCTGTATATTTCATTCCATTCCATTTGGCGAAATGTGTCTACTTCTTGGTTTCGTTCAATTGCTTTTTTCAACTGCTCTTTTTTCAACTGCTCTTTATAGTTCGACCATCGAATGGCCGCGCCAGTTGCAACCGTGAGCAAAACAGTTTGTGGATCCATCGCCTTAATCTGCGATACTCCGCCCAGCATTAAGCCGGTGGCGATAAGTGATAAAAATTTGTTCTCCATAATAAGTCCTATAGGTTATGCTTCTTTTGTAGTTTTCTGATTATAATATTTAGCATTTATACCGAAGAAATCTTGCTTATAAAATTCCTTGCGATCATGTTCTTTTGCATAGTCTTGGAGCGCTTCTAGATCGATAGGTTTTGGATCAAGAGAAGCATCCCAGTTTCTGCTTTCGAATTGTTTATCAGAATGTTCGTATTGAGCTTTGAGGTTATCAGCTTCTTTTTTGAGCCATTCTTTAGCTTCATCAGTTATCGAGAAATGAGAGAGAATATAATTTTTTATATTCCAGCCGTTAATTGCTTTATCTTTTTCTATATAATCCCAGGATGGAGACGCAAAAGATTCTGATTCAGTATCAATAAATACGCATTGCCCTTGTTTGTTCTGCATAATATTTTGCCCGGCAAATCCTAAATCAGAGAATCCGAACTCAACAACGCTGTGGAATAGTTCTTGAGTTTGAGTAAGGTTAAGCGGTACTGGGTGTGTGGGCTCGGTTACTTTTTCTGCAACTGATATCCACTGATTTCCAGCTAAAAAGATATGTTTTTTAGGCACGGTTACTGTTTTGTATTTTTTTTCATCGAAAAAATTTCTCATTCGATTTGCGTTCACAATTCTCCATATAGGTTCTCGTGTTCCTTTTAGGAAGTAGGAAGATCCATATGCTCCGAAATCATTGGAGTAAACTTTTTTCTCATCTTTTACTAAGGATGCGTATAGATCTTGAGGAGCAGCATGATCTTGATAAAATTGTTTCATCGCTTTGCTCCCGCCAATGAAGGCTTGAGTTCTTTTTTTATGATCTTCTATACGTGTTGCGAGTTCCTCGGGAGAGACATTACTATAGCGTTCCAATTCTTCTTCGCGCTGTTTACGCATTTCTTCATAGTTATTCTGCTCGGCTAGGGCGGCTTTATATTCGGCTGATTGCTGCAGATTTTCGAAGATTTTCTGGAATCGCTCTTCCTTTTTACGTTCTTGATATTTTTCATAACCATCTCTCATCGCTGTGATAAGTTTGGCTGTGAATATACCTACGAAAGCATCCATGCGGAATGTTCCGGTTAGCATCAGGCCGGCGGCTAAAATTGATAAAAATTGCTTTTTCATAGGGTCTCTATTTAACTCTTTAAATCCAGGTTAGTTTTCTTGCATCTAGTGGCAACTGCGAAGCATGCTTAAACATTAAAGCCATTGCCATATTGGTTATGCGCTGTTGATATTGCTCAGGAGTTTCACCATCTTTTATTGGCGGAAGAACTACTGACGCTATTTCGCGCCCATTTTGTCTGGCGGTCCAGGGATTACTACGAGATGAATCTTTCTCGAGCGTTGCCTTTAGACCATTTGTGTATCTATCATTTTCCAGCTTGATAGGAGCGCAAGCGACTCTCAGGCGGCTATATTGCTTGGTTTGGGGATCAACGGGGCCTTGCAATAGAAGCGGGTTAATAACAGGGGGGACAAACATATGAGCATACTTATTGAGTAAAAGTTGTGCACGAGTATTCAAGCGCACTATATACTGTGCAAGCGGCTCTTGCTCTTTTACCTTTGGTAGTGGTACCGAAGTTAATTTCTGTGACGAGATTTTTTGACTGCAGAGATTGGGAGAGTCGCTATGCCAGTAGGTGTTGCATACTACAGATAAGCCACTAGCACTAGAGCCATTTGGAAGTTTTGTATAGCCAGTATCGGCCGAAATACAGTTATATTCATCATGGGGGTCGACGTCAGTTTTTATTGACGTTGCTCGAAATTGTACGGTGGCAGCGTGTTGAATGTCTTTCGCATCCATCGCCTTAATCTGCGATACTCCGCCCAGCATTAAGCCGGCGGCTAAAATTGATAAAAATTGCTTTTTCATAGGGGCCTTCCATTCATTAAAAAACCTTTATATATCTATATAAAGTGTACCATAAATGGGCCCTATTGCTCAAAGGGGGGCATCTAGAGGGCTAGTTAGTGGGATTGGGGGTGAAATAGAGGGAGCTGCGATAGGTCCTCTGATCGATCTTCTGAAAGAGGCGAACCAGATCGTTATGGTTTTCCGCCTTCAGGTATATTTTACGGGCATGGGTGTTTTTGATCTTATGAACCGGCGGTTTGGCAGGGCCGAGGATAACGATATCCTTTGCAATTGCGGGTTGATGGGTGCGCAGTTCGCGCAGCAGGCGATCGGCTTCATATTCAAGGAGCGTCACGTTATTATGCTTCATTTCAAGTTCAACAAGCCGTTTGCAGGGCGGATAGCCAACCATTTTGCGTGTTTCAATTTCCGCATCATAAAACTGCGGGTAATCCACTTCATTGATGAATTCAAAGATGCGGTGATCGGTCATGGATTGCACGATAACCATACTGCTATCGCGCTGGCGGCCTGCACGGCCTGCCACTTGAATGAGTTGTTGCAGTGTGGTTTCCGAAGCATTGTAGATCGGAAAATGTAAATTCAGATCGGCCCAAAGAACGCCCACGAGCGTAACGTTCGGGAAATGATAGCCTTTGGTAATCGTTTGGGTGCCGACCAAGATATCAATCGCGCCATTCTTAAAATCATCGACCGTTTGCTGCCACGCATTTTTCTTGACCGTGGTATCCATATCAGCGCGGGCAATGCGTGCGGTTGGCAGCATTTTTTGCAGAATGGTAACCACCTGCTGCGTGCCGATTCCTTTCTTGAGAAATTCCGTTTCAGCGACGCTGCATTTTGGGCAGGCATTAGGAAGGGTTGTGCGATATTCGCAATAGTGGCACGCCAGCTCATTATGTTCATGGAGCGTCAAACTCACCGAGCAGCGCTTACATTCAAAGATAAAACTGCAGGCTTTGCATTGCACAAAAAAACTATAGCCGCGGCGATTAAGAAATATAATCGCTTGCTCTTTGCGCTTGAGGCACGCCTTCATCTGATTTTCAAGTTCCTGGCTTACCCAGAAATTGCGGCGCAGCTTCTTATCATTGAGAAATACGGTTTTGATGGTCGGGAACGATCCGGCGAATCGTTTTTTCAGTTCGAAGAATAACCAGCCTTTTGTTTTTGCATTATGCAGCGAAGTGATTGAAGGCGTTGCCGAGCCGAGCACAACCGGAATTCCTGCGAGCTTTGCGCGCCAGATTGCGGCTTCTTTGGTATTAACTTTGGGATGTTTTTTCTCTTGATAGCCCGGATCATGTTCTTCATCAACGATAATAAGGCCGAGCTTTGCAATGGGCAGCAAGATAGGCAAATGAACGCCGATAATAAGCAATGGTTGCTCGCGCAATAACGCTTTCCAAAGATCGGTTTTCTCTTTGCCGGTGGTGCCAGAATGGAAGCTGAAAATGTGTATGTCCGCGCTGAGTTGCGCTTTCATCAGATTGGCAAATTGCAGCGCGAGCGTAACTTCTGGGAGCAAAAGCAGCGCAGTTTTTTGTTGCGCGATGGCTTGCTCGATAAGGCGCTTATAAATTTCGGTTTTTCCCGATCCGGTGACGCCGTGAATAAGAGTGGGTGTGAATACTGGATTGATGATGTGTGGCGTGATGCCATCGCAAATTTTTTGTTGCTCATCGGTTAAGGTAACTTCTTTTGCCGCATGTTTTGCTTCTTCATCCATGCGCCGATGTTTCACTTCTTTTTCAACGATAAATTGGCGCACACGCTTAATGAAATGGATCGGATCGAGCTGATAATAGCGCGCGAGTTGCCCAATAAAGGTGCGATACTGCGGATCTTGCGGGAACGGTTCATGCGAATGCGCATCTTTGATGGTGAAAGTGCTGCCGCTTGGTGGAGCATCGAGCTGTTCGACGACCACAGCGGGGGTAATCCGATTCTGAATGGGTACGCGGACGATACTGCCGATTTGCAGTTCGTGGGCCCATTCTTCCGGCACTTTATAAAGAAGCGGTTGGTTAAAACCTTTGAGTAATTTTACTTGGATAAACATGGAGTAAAGTATACCGGAAATTTGGTTGAAACGATATGGATCCGTTCTTCAGACCCTTCGACACATTTTTCAGTTTCATTGCATGAAAACTGAAAAACACTCAGGGCGAACGGAGGAGGAGACTTTGTTTTTCTGCAAGCTCTTTGCTCTATAGAAGCTTCCGCACAAGTTTGAAAATTCTCTTCACCCGTTCGCCCTGAGTGTTTCGACCGTATAGGGAGAAACGTGTCGAAGGGTTAGAAGAACGGGACAGTATAAAAGCGTAGAGGGATCGGGTATAATAGATGCGTCTTAATTCGATATTCACATTAATAAAGGAATCTGATGATAAAAAAAATATTATTAGGTGTGTTGTTGGTGCCATGTGCAAGTCATACGATGGAGATGGTAGGTTGGGGAAAGGTTATTGAATACTGTGATGACGATGCACACACTAAATACACTTATAGGGATCCCCAGGGTTCTACAGCGGCAATATATTTAAAAGGAAGTGAAACATACGTAATCTCAAGATCAGGTCAGCATATGGATTCTAAAAAAGACTGGGATAATGGGAAGCCGGCAGACAATTTTGCAACATTAAAAGCAGCCTATGAGAACCGACGAGCAAAAGATAATAAAGGATAATAATTGAAAGGAGTCTCATGATTAAACGAATATTATTAGGTTTGTTGTTGATGCCATGCATTATGCATACGATGGGAGAGGAATATTATGCGTGTAATTATGAAGATGATCAGCGCATTGTATATAGTCTCGGAAATCCAAACACAGATTTTGAGCAGGTGACCTATAATAAAAAGGAAATGGGGTGGCCTGAGTTAGTTATCCTTCATTATGGCTCTCGCACCCTTACAATAGGGAGCAAGTCGCAGAGCGTGTTGCATGCGATCCAAGCAGCACGTGCAATGCAAAAAAACCCGATTTCTAGATATGAAGATGCTGAGCGCATTGTATATAGTCGAGGAAATCTAAAGACCAACTTTGAGCAGGTTACGTGTGATAAAAAAATAAAGGTGCCTGAGTTAGTTATCCTTCATTATGGTTCTCGCACCCTTACAATAGGAAGCAAATCGCAGAGCGTGTATGAAGAGCTAAAAGCAGCATATGAGAAGCAAGAACAAGAAATTGAAGCAAAAGTGAAGAATAGATAGGCGAAGATAATTCGATGAAATCTCTCATGAATAAACACACTCTATTGGGCTTGTTATTGATGCCATGCGTTGCTCAAGCGATGGAATCAACATGCAAAATAACCAAAAATGAAAATGACGAGCTTGTCTCATATACTCGTACTCGATATTGGAAGACGGGCTGCTATACAGAAATTGCTGTGTATTATAAGCAAAGCGGTGTTCATAAGGTGTTCGCACACCTGAATCGTGATGAAGTAGAAACAGATGGTATTCCGTCTTACGTTTTTGACACATTATCTAAGGAGTATGCAGAAAAACAAGAAGAAAAAAAGTAATTAATACACAAGGAAGACCATGAATAAATCAATATTATTGGGTTTGCTGCTGGTGCCATGCGCTGCTCATTCGATGGAAAAAATTCGTAAAGACGGAAATGATGATACATATGTGGTTTATACAACCAGGGTGCAGGGCACCTCGGATACTCTGAGCGCTCACTGTAAGAAAAACGAAAATGGCACGTATACATATTCTGCATATCGACAAGATAGGGATGGATTTTCAATGGATTGCGGCGGCGACCAACAAATTTTTGAAGACTTAAAAAGGCAGTATGATCTCCAGCAAGCGTCGAAGAAATAGTAGACGTTGATAAATGAGCAAGCCCATTTTTCTTTTTTGGGGGATGCCTTATAATGGACGTAATACTTTAAATATAAGGTTTTCCCATGACCATAGATCCTAAAAAACTTGATTCGAAAAAGACGGTTTATCTCATTGATGGATCCTCTTTCCTATATCGCGCATATTACGGCCTGCGCCCGATGCATACGCCGCAAGGCGCTCCCGTGCAAGCGGTTTTCGGCTTTTGCCGCATGATTAAAAAATTAATAGATACCTTCACGCCAGAATACTGCGCGCTCGTTTGGGATAGCAAAGGCAAGACGACGCGGCATGAAGTGTATGAAGCATATAAAGCGACGCGCCAAGCGCCACCGAGCGATCTTTTTGAACAAAAAGAACTCATTACCGAATTTGCCGATGCCATTGGTTTGCGCCAAGTCAGCAAAACGGGCATTGAAGCCGATGACCTTATGTTCTCGCTTGCAAAAGAGGCGCGTGAACGGGGCGAAACGGTGGTGTTCGTGACGTCGGACAAAGATATGGGGCAAGCGCTTGATGCGCATACCTTCATCTACGATACGTTCAAAGATATCTTCCTTGATGTTCCTGGTTTTGAAGAAAAAATGGGGTTCCCGGTCGAAAAACTTCCCTTCTATTTTGCGTTAGTCGGGGACACCTCGGATAACATTCCCGGCGTGCGCGGCATTGGGGATAAGGGCGCAACCGAATTGGTAACGCAGTTTGATTCACTTGAAGATCTTTATGAAAACCTCGATAAAGTGGCAAAGCCTCGCATGCGCAATGCGCTCGAAGAAAATAAGAAAAATGCATTCCTGAGCCGCGATCTATTCTTGCTGCAGTATCATGCAAGTAAGCTTTCCAAAGATGATTTGGCGTTTAACGTCGATGATTGGCAAAAGGCGCGCAAATTATTTGAAGATCTTAATTTCAAGAGTTTGCTCAAAGATATGGGGGAAACGAAGATCCTGGGAAAGCCCCTGCACGAGCTTTACGCGTTCAAAACCGTAAGCACCCAAAAAGATCTGGACGAACTGTGCGCCGTACTCAAAAAAAGTGACATTTTCGCGCTTGATACCGAAGGCAAAGATTTAAAGCCGGGGCAAGGCACGATGGTGGGTATGTCATTCTGCGTTGAGGAAGGCACAGCCTATTACGTTCCTTTCGGCCATGGTGCGCCGCAAGCGCAACTTTCCATTTTGGGCCAGACGGAAACGCGCATGGAAGGGCAGTTAACGCGCGAGCAAGTGTTTGCCGCGTTAAAACCAATCTTGCAAGATGCAAAGTATAAAAAAGTTTTACAGCATGCCAAATTCGATATGCACGTTCTCTATCATGAAGGCATAGAGTTGAATGGCGTGATCTTCGATACCATGATTGCGGCTTATTTGCTCAGTAAAGATGATCAGCGCGTTGGCCTCAAAGATCTTTCGCTGAGTTATTTTGGCGAGCGTATGCTCAGCTTTGACGACGTGGTGAAGGCCAATAAGTATAAAGATTTCTCGCAAGTACCGCTCCGCTTAGCAACTGATTATGCTGCAGCCGATGCGCATCAAACGCTCAAGCTGTATCACGTTTTGGGCAAGGGGCTCGAAGCAGAAAAGGATGTTTCGCAGCAATTTTATGAGCTTGAAATGCCGATGCTTCACGTTCTTTTTGCAATGGAAACGAAGGGCATTATTCTGGATTCCGCAGTGCTCAAAGAGCTTGATGTACGCGTATCGCGCCGCCTGATTGAAATAGAAGATGAAATTATTCAATTGGCAGGTGAAGAGCATGCCGGGATCAACTTAAATTCTCCACGCCAAATTGAAACATTGCTTTTTGAACATCTTAAATTGCCAACGCAAAAAAAGAGTGCCAAAGGCACCAGTTATTCAACCGATCAGGAAGTGCTCCAGGCACTCTCAGAGTTGCATGTTATTCCCGCGCTTATTGTGCAGCATCGTGAATTATCCAAACTAAAAAGTACGTATATTGATGCGCTGCCGACCTACGTTAATCCCGTTACCAAGCGCATTCATACGACGTTTCGTCAAACGGGCGTAGCAACCGGACGGCTCGCAAGCAGCGATCCGAACTTACAAAACATTCCCGCCGATGCATCAGGATTTGGCATTGAAGTGCGTGGCGCATTTATTCCCGAACCAGGGCACGTTTTCCTTTCAGCCGACTACTCTCAAATTGAGTTGCGCGTTCTTGCATATTTTTCCAAAGATCCCGCGCTGGTAAACGCATTCTTAAAAGGCTCTGATATTCACGCCGAAACGGCATCGCGCTTATTTGAAGTGGATCTCGATAAAGTGACGCAAGAGCAGCGCCAAATTGGTAAACGCATCAACTTTAGTATCTTATATGGCCTGACGCCGTATGGATTATCAAAAGATCTGGGGATTCCGTTTAAGGATGCAAAAATCTATATCGATAAATATTTTGCGCAATATCCGGGCGTTTCAGCATGGATGGAATCGGTAATCGAAGAAACCAAGAAACATGGCTACGTCGAAACCCTTTGGGGCAGACGCCGCTACATTCCGGCGATTTACGAAAAAAATAGATCACTCTATGAAGAAGCGCGCCGCGTGGCGATCAATACCAAAGCACAAGGAACTGCTGCCGAAATTATGAAATTAGGCATGCTCGCGCTTAATTCGAAATTCGCAGAAACAAATCTCAAATCATACATGCTGCTGCAAATTCATGACGAACTTTTGATTTCCGTTCCCGAAAGCGAACAAAAAACCGTCGAGCCGATGGTGAAAAAAGCGCTTGAATCGGTCGTCGATTGGCAGATCCCGTTGGTGGTTACCACTCGCTTTGGCGCCAACTGGAAAGATGTGACAAAGTAGTCCTTCGTGACGGCTCCTTCGTCAGGCTCAGGATAAACTGCCCTACGTTCATGGTGAGTAGCGAAGCTTATCGAACCACTCAGGATGAGCGGAGGAGGGATGCTCATTCCCCGTTCGCCCTGAGTAGCGAAGCGTATCGAACGGGTACGGGGAACACAGTTTGCATTTCAGAATGCGTTCCATTAAAATTAACCCATTACATTCATTATTCATTATTTAGAGGACTCATATGAAAGTATTCTCCAAGATTTTAATCTTATGCACTATCGCACCATTATGTTGGGGCGCGCAGGAAGCGACACTGTTAGATCAATTTAAATCTGCAGTGAACTCTGGGGGAAAGATGCTCTATGAGACAGGAAAAGGCACGGTGCCGGTTATTTTAGTTGATCCTGTGGAGCGTGAAAGACAATTGCAAGAGTTACGCACAATGACGAGACCAGAAATGGCGCTTCCTGTGGCGACGGGCATTGCTTCGGGAGTTGCATATGCATTTTGCGCGGCCCATCTTGGGGCTGCATATGATGGAGGAGATGGGGGAAGATTGGCGTATGCTGTTGCGAGGACCATCGCTGCAGGAATAGGCATACCAATGGCTAAAAAAATGCTTTTTGGTTACTTACATCCAAAGGAAAAAAAACGAGATGCAGTAGATTCGATTGATACGATGATAACGGCGCTTACTTTTGTGGCGGCAGCGCGATAGCGGACGTTAGTAGACACAACCAATGAACACTATATACTAATTTCGCTTTATTATTCATCTCATTGTAAGAAAGGATATACAATGAAATCTACTTCAGTACACGCGCTATTCTCATTGACCTTATTGTTAAGCGTTTCGAGTGCATTAGCAAATCCAGTCATATATGGCCAAAGAGAAATTGATACCGTTCCTGTCGTGCTTCTTTCACCCTATGAATCTGAAAACGTATTAAAAGTAACTACTCAAAAAGCGGCACTGTCTGGTGGCGTTGGTTTAGTAGAAGGTGCGATTGCGCAGAAGCTGCTTGGCGCGGATAAAATTTTGGAAAAAGCGGGCCAGGGAGATACAGTAGCTGTGTTACAAACTATTGGACTAGGCCTTGTGTTATGGAAAACCGGCCATATGGCGCGCGAAAAATTGCAAGATGGTGCAAAAAACAGCGATAGCTGGTACCAAGAAATGTTCTGCAGCTTAGCAGGTTTTGCAGGTTTCGCAGCAGGAATTAAATTGGCAAAATAACCGAGAATATCAGTAATATACTAATGAGCTGGATCATGAAAAGATTGATCCGGCTCATTTTTTTTATCTTATTTTGGCAATGCTGGCAAAGTTCGATGCTACTCCGATACACTGCCTCTGGTAATAATGGCATCCTTTTCGGGAGGAATGATATGAAAAAGTTGTTATTAGTCGGCGCATTGGTGTGTGGCATGTATGCAGATGTTTTAGCGGATCAAGCTACGTCTTCACAAACGCCAATTGCGGCGACATCTTCAAGCAACGATCTTGATTATTATTATGATCAATTAATGCCATACATTGGGCCATTTAGTTATGGATTTATGATTGGCGCTGCCACTGGATGCTTTGAAACCGAACTGGTGAATCCCGTTGTTTCATACGCATTAAAAGGCTGGAGTGATCTTTTTGTAGTTGCTACTGAGCTTGGCCTGATTGGCGGTGCGGGATATTTAGCATGTAAAGATCAGAATAGTGACGAAACGGTGTTTGCAAAACCAGCATCATTAATTGGTGTGCTGGCCGGCTTCATTGCATGGTACAATATTCACGGATGAAGGGTTAGGTTTATAGTCATGTCTGGTTAATACAATGCAGGGATATAAAGGGCCTTTGTACGCAGAGGCCCTTGTTAATTGTGCATGATAATATACACTAAGCGGACATTCATAAATCTGAGGAGTATTCATGTATACATATAAAAAAATGATGATGGCAACGTGCTTCGGCGTAGCCATGCTTGCAACCCCAACAGCACGTGCGGATAACGATGTGCCGACGATAGTGGTGCCAACAATAACGGGTATCGTATCGGGATGCATCTATGGGGGTTTTCTAAAAAATGGTCAGTTGCTACCA
>Ga0181538_10004134_pt1 | contig 13784 bp, 26 predicted proteins | sample PEATcosm2014_Bin_40_FD_119773 | JGI IMG/M metagenome (GOLD analysis project Ga0181538, IMG submission 119773) | Peatland microbial communities from MTU Mesocosm Facility, Houghton, MI, USA - PEATcosm2014_Bin23_30_metaG | ecosystem: Environmental > Terrestrial > Soil > Wetlands > Peat | place...
GCTCAGTGACTCAGTGCCTCAGTGGTGAAAGGGTGTTATGTTCGAAAAAGAGATCATCGACGCGGGTTACAAGACCCTGGCAAAAAAGCACCACCCGGACAAGGGCGGCCGCGCGGAAGATTTTCGAGCGCTCCAGACCGCCCGCGGCAACCTGATCGGAATTTTGAGCAATTGGCAAGACTGGCAGCGAAAAGGCGGAGCCGCCGACCCGCCACCACGCGTGGTTTACCCGGCTCCCGGCCCGCCACCCATCGTGCCGGGAAGCCGCCACACGGTTGATGATGTGATCGACCTAGCGGGAAAAATCGTAGACATGTTTGGTGGCAAGCCGAAGCGAAGACGCACAGCCGGAAATCGCAGATCACCAATCGGAAATCACAAATGACTGAATCTTGCATGAAATACGTTGGCGGCGCGATCACCGTTTGGCCGGTGCGCGGGAAGGTTTTGGAAGTGGGGTCCTACGATGTGAATGGAAGCGTCCGGCCGCTTTTCAAGAACCGGCAGCGGTTCCCATCCTACACGGGAATCGACATGCGGGAAGGCCCCGGGGTTGACATGGTTGGAGTGGCAAGCGACCTGCCCTTCGACCCGGAATCGTCGACTGCGTTGTCACCACTGAAATGCTCGAGCACGATGCGCGAGTGTGGGTTTCCGTTCAGGAGTTTTTTCGAGTCCTAAAGCCGGGCGGATACCTGATTGTCACAACCCGCAACATCGGATTCCCATTCCACGAATACCCTCACGATTATTGGCGATTTACGGCAGACGGCCTGCGAGTGCTCCTCGAATGGGCCAAGTTTACCGTGCTCGACGCGAAAGACGACTGGCAGGATCACGGCAGTTTCGCCACGGGGAAGAAGTAGCCAGATGGGCAGATCGGCAGATCGCCCAAAAGATTGGCGCGACCGGCGCGAAGAGGAAGCGAGAAACTATCTCAAGAATCGAGGTGAGGCCATTGACAAACAAAACGCTGAACCAAGGATCGAACCCGTGCAAGCTCCAGCAGAAACTTCTGCTTTGTATTGCCCTAATGGGTGGCAGCTTGAGTGGGAACGGCCAGATGTTGCCGCTTTGGATGATTGCAATAAATCCCTCACTGACGCAGAGAGAAAGAATGGCGTTGGATGCTATGGGCCAGGAATCCCCAACCGGCAGTTCTGTTATCCCAAAGGTTCAGATTGACCCGCGCCCCGGCGTGGCAAGGCTGGCGGGATAGAGAAGACCACGCGCAACAGCAATCGCAAATCACAAATCGCAAATCACAAATGAAGGTCCGCGCCCATGCCCATCACACTTGGTTTTGAAATGAAAACCGGCCGGGAAGTGAAGATCCCGATCCGGCATACCGCCGTAACCGGCCAATCCCAGGAATCCGGCAAGACAACCACGCTTGAGGCTCTGATTGCTCGGTCGGGGCTCCGCGCCGTGGCATTCGTCACCAAGCGCGGGGAGCGCAGCTTTATGAGCGCCCGCGTCATCGCTCCCTATTTTCGCGAGCCCCAATGCACCATCGAAGAGCCCATGTGGCAGTACGTGACGGCGATTCTCAGGGCTACGCTGAAGCAAAACATGAAGTTTCAAGAGTCCTGGATAATGAAGGTTTGCGATTCGTATGACCATAAAGATGGCTACTGGCAAAAGGCTCATAACCTAAAAGATGTTGCGGCTAACATCGAAATCGCGCTCGTGCGAGCTCGCGGGCTGAACGAAAGCGTTTATACCCAGCTCAGGGAATATCTGCGCATCGTGCTTCCCCAAATCGACCGCCTGCCCAAAAGCGACCGCCTGGATCTGAAGCCGGGAATCAATTGCATGACGCTCACGGATTACACGCCGGAAATGCAGGCGCTGGTGATCCGGTCGGTTGTGGAGTGGGTGACAGAGCACGAAGACAAGACAATCGTAATTATTCCAGAAGCGTGGCAGTTTATCCCACAGGGAAGGGGTAGCCCAGTCTTGGCTGCTTGCGAGCGGCTGATCCGGCAGGGCGCCGGGCTCGAAAATTACATTTGGCTCGACTCCCAAGATATCGCCGGAGTCGATGCGGACATTAGAAAGCAAGTCGCGGTTTGGATTCTGGGAGTGCAGCGCGCGGATATGGAAGTAAAGCGGACGCTTGAACACATTCCCCGGCCGCGGCCCACGAGCGATCAAATCATGCGCCTTGGCCGCGGGCAGTTCTATGCCTGTTTTGGCGAAACGATCAAGCACGTCTACGTCCAACCAATTTGGATGGACGCGGGCCAGGCCCAACTGATTGCCTTTACCGGAGACAAGCCGCCCGCCGCCCCGGCGCGCGCCGCTCAGAGTCTCGAACGTAAGGAGGAAGAAATGTATCGGGAGAAATTCGAAGAGAGCCAGAGCCAATTGGCGATCGCACAGACGCAGATAAAAACGCTCACCGATGAGCTGGAACGCCAGAAGCGAATCAATACTGAGCAGTTCGACCGATTGTCGCAGGCGTGCGCGACGTTGCCGAAGTCGGAAGCGGAGAAATCTCAACAGCCGGACCACGGGCCACGGCTGGCACCTCTTCCCTTCGATGGGACCTTATTTCAATCTGATTTTGAAAAAATCTATCAGTACGTTCTTAGCCGTATCAAGGAAGACCCCGCCGTGCTCGCCATTTTGAAGGCCAAGCCCACGATCCGCGTTGACGTCGTTGAGCACACTCTGGAATTGGATGGAAAGGGCCTTGCCGGAAAAATCGCATTACTCATTCATGATGGTTTCTTTGTCGCGCCAACGAACCTGACACAGACAGTCAATGAATTGAGGCGGCTCGGCAGTAACCCGTCATTTTCCGCTGTCTTGGCTCAATTGAAGAAATTCACACGACAGGGATTCCTGGTGAAAGAAGCCGACAAAACCTACATGGCGGTTAAGGGTATGCGGGTGGAAAAGACGTAGGGCCGAACAGCGTTCGGCCTGAGGGCAGAGGCAACGGCATCGGCAAAGACAAGGGCATCGTCAGGGGCATCGGTATTGTCAGGGACATAGGCAAGGACACAAAGGCACTGGCATTGGCAACGGCACATCGGCATCGAGAACGGCAAGGCCACTGCCATGGACAAAGGCAACGGCAGTGTCATTGACAATGACACAGAGGCATCGTCACGGGCATCGTCACGGGCATTGGTAGAGTCATAGACATAGGCACTGGCATTGGCAACGGCACATCGGCAAAGGCATCGTCAAAGTCAACGGCACAGGCAAGGGCATAGGCAGCGACATGGACACTGGCAGTACAATCGAAAGATTAGGAAGTTTGCCATTCGATCACTTCAAATCTTCCATAGCCTTGGCTTCTAGCCGCTCCAATTCCAATCACTTTGCCGCCCCATTCGGTCATACGGCGGAGGTCATCGGCCTTTAGCATGGTGGTATCGCAAAACATCTGACCTGTCGCCCGGAAATCGCGGATATAGGGATTGGTTTGCCAGGACCGTTGATTGGACTCTTCGAGCTTGACGAAGCGGCCAAACTCGCCATCGGGTTCTTTCTTCCCTGTCAGAATGCCAGGCCGGGTCACAAGCACTGCCGTCCTGACTAGCTGGTAGGAGATCGGACAGACGTTTCGCGGCGCCGTGTGGCAAACGTGAGAAAGAAACGCTCCAAAGTTGCGCGCGGGGATGATGATTTCGCCATCGTGGTAAACGAAACTGAGATTTGCAATGCGTTCAATTTCCAGGTATCGCTCTTGCGTCATGCCCATTTTCTTAATTTGCGCTTCAAGCACTGCGGCCCGCTTCGCATCCGACTTCTGACGATTCAGGCCGCTGGCTTTGGCAATGTTGATGATCGTGTTTCGCTCTTCCGTCATCGGGTGAGCGATGTATCCGGGTAAGCCAAAGTGTAAGGCAAAGTCTATTTTCATTTTTCTCCTTTTGATGTTTAGGTTCGATCTATCGAGCCGCCAACTTTCCATCTGCCGATCTGCCAAACTGGAGAGGGGGTTGCCCGCGCTCATTATGAATTGTCCACCCCACGCAGGAGATCGCGGACTGGCCCCCTCAGAAAAGCAGTTCACAGTTGACGGTTGACAGTTTACAGTTCATGCGACTCCGAGCCTCAATGCCTCAGTGGTGAGCCCACTGTTGCCGTTCCTGGTCGCACTGCACCGGCGTGCAGTACGATTCCACGATCAATTCAATGTGCGCGTTTACTTCTGCGGGCGCCGGGTGGGCTTGCTGATAGGCGCGGAGAGCCATCAACAGCAAGGCGCTGCCACTGGTGGGAATCCCCGTCGCGGCCGGCTGCGCCTGGCGCACAAAGCCGATAAAGTACCCGCTGGTAGACGCTGGCACACGGAACGGCGCGCCTGGTGCGGCTGTGCCCAGCGACAGCGGCGGAATGCCTTGCTGAGCGTTTTGCCAGTTCGTTCGATCTAAAACGGTCATCCGCACGCTCCCGTCAGAGCTGGCAAACTGTCCCTCAAGCCAGAATCGGACGCCGTTCGGATCGCCGGGCAAGCCTTCCATGTACCAGCCGGAAGGCGCTGCCATTGCCCACGCTTTATTGACGAGCACGCGCCGGCCAATCGCCTGCCAAGACTTCGGCGCGGGCGAAGGATCAAGCGACAACCGGGAACCGTTCCCGGCCCACTTGTCGAGCAGGATCCACACCAGCGCGACGAGCATGACGAGTGAAATAATGGTTCGCATGAAGACCCTTTTATTTTTGATTTGCGATTTGTGATTTCCGATTTCACTGTCAAACTGCCTGCCTCCGCGCCTCAGTGCCTCTGTGGTGATTTCCGATTTCACTGCCGGGTGTTTTTGGGGAGAAGCCCTTTAGCGATCAGGTAATCGCCGCAGACCAGTTCCAATTCATCGGCGGTGTGGCGCTCCCTGGTATCGCACAAAGTAACTGCCCCGGCCTGTTCCAAGCGCGTCTGGCGTTTGGGCGCGGAGGACAAACGATCCCGATATCCAGAGGATTCCCCGAAATGAAAAGGTGCGTGCAAACGTACCATAGGCTATCAGAGTGATTAGCTGTTAAATTCAGCATCCCGTTTCTCCCATTTGTCGATTATAAAATGCGTCTGTTCCACGGCTTTTCACCACTGAGGCACTGAGGCGGAGAGAAAACTCTTGTCCAATCTACCGACCTCCAAATCACCAATCACAAATCAGGAATCACAAATCGCCGCTAAAAAGACTCTCATTCAACCGTCGTGAAAATGCGATACTGCCCAGCCGTCTCAGCATTTGGGGCAACCTCGCGAATCTCTTTAAGTTCGACAAGTCGATCAACGCAAGCCAATGCAAACCAAGAGTCACCGCTAATGACTCGCACTGCTTCCTGCATTCGCACAGCGCCAGCCTGAGATAGCAGTTTCTTCACATGATCTCGCACCTTCAGAAAGTCACGCTGTCCATCATCGGTGAAAATCCTGCCCCGTTCCTGGCTGTACTGGTACATACGATCCTCCATTCGATATGATCAGAAAGGCACTGCCGATCTTCAAATCACAAATCACAAATCAGAAATCACAAATCTCCCTACTGCCGATCCCCCCGATACCGTTCCCAACAGTGGAATCGGTAAATCAGTTCATCCGTGAAATGCTGGAACCATAGGGCAAAGAGAATAATGCCCACGGCGGCCGCCGCCGCGCCCGAATACCATTCCAAAACGAGATTGACCGCGAAAACCACGGCCCATGCCAGAGCCGTTCCACCCGTCAGGACACATCCCAAAAGCACCCATCTTGTTCGCCAGTAGCGCATTGTTCGCGGCTCACTTTCTATCTTTGACTCTCGACCCTCAACTGCCTTTCCATTTGTCTGACGTATGATGACAAAGCGAAGTTACAGTGTCAAGAGCTTTTTCAAAATATTTTCGCGTCGTATTTCGCCTCAGTTTCGCCGCAAAAAATTGCTTGACATCATTTGTCGGACAAACTAGGATGCCCGGCATGGCTAAGAATCTTGAGCATCGGAAATCCATCAGACTCGATCACAAACTGAGGCAACAGGCGGAGCGCTACGCGAAAAAGAACGATCTGGACTTTTCCCGCGTAGTGCGCCTCGCCTTGCGTGATTTTTTCGCGCAACGCGCGTACGTCAATGGCAAATCCGCTGGAATGGCTCAAACAGGATAGGAGCGGCCCATGCGGCGCGTTTGTTCCTATTGTCGAAAAGTGTTTGGCGAGAAGTGCGGCAAATGCGGGTCTGAAAACGTGGAGCTTCAAAACGGGCGCGGCGGACCACGCTGGCTTTGCCTGATTTGCAAAGCCACCTGGCGGCAGGGCTCGCAGCCGCAGACTCACGGCGTCTGCCCGGATTGCGAAACGGCTATAACGCACGCCGCGCGGCGTAGGCGCTCACCACTGAGGCACTGAGGCGCAGAGGAATGAGCCAGGGGGAACTGCCGTTTGAATACACGGTCTGCATTGATGGCTTGCTTGGCCCGAAACTCAAGGCTATGGGAATCAAGTGCCCTTGCGCAAAGTGTTCTTCTGGCGGACCGGAAGACGACGTAACAGAGAACGGGGAACATGGAACAGATGAGGACGAAACTTTGTTGGATCGGCCACCTGGCCCGCGCCGAATCCCGCCGGACGCGATTCGAGATGGGGAAGAGAAAAAGCAAGACTGAGCATTTGTGATTTCTGATTTGTGATTTCCGATTTGAAAGATGCCCAGCACCCAAAAACCGACTTGCCATCTCTGCCACGGCCGGCAGTCGAGCGTTTTCTGTCTCGTCCACAAAACGTACTGTTGCGAAGTCTGCGCGGCCCATCACGATCAGCCGAGAATCTGCCAATGGCAAGCCGCCGCGCCCTTGGCCATCCTGCGCAAGCGGTGCCAGCTCAGTTTGTTTGAAGACGAGACGGCAGACCGGCAGGCTGGCAGTGGACGCCCGGCGGTAAGACTGACGACCGATAACTGACAACTGAGAACTTCTGAATGCCCTCCGACCCCGCATCCGCCTACAGCAACCTTCAGGCCGAGCGCGCCTATCTTGGCACGATTCTCCTGGACCCGGTAGGCACCACAAACGGCAATTTCGAACCTCTGGCGGTTGACAGCTTTTTCAGCGAAGCCCACCGCATCATTTACCGGACTATGCTGGAAATTCGGGAAGCTGGCCGGGAAATCGAATTTGTTGGGCTATGCGAGCGGCTAACCAACAAAGGGCTAATCGAAAAAGCGGGTGGTGGAGCATACCTTACGAGCCTAACGGATGGGGTCCCGGTAGGGGCGAGCCCCGCCTTTTCCGAATACGCCCGCATTGTGCGTGAGAAGGCCGCACTCCGGCAGATTGTGAATCTGGCGCAAAATCTGATAGCCCGCGCGGGCGAAGGCGCAGAGCCTGGCGTTCTTTTGAACGTCGCCCGAAGCGCTACCGAGGAATTGTTTTTGCAGGAGACGGCAAGCAAGGCGGTTGCCGAGCAAGCCAAGGCAAAAAAAGAAGGCAAGCCAGTCGGCAAAGTCGCTCGATTGCGGACCTATCCCGACGTTCCCAAAGCCGCCTGGTACGGTGCCTCAAGCCTCTATCTAAAAGCCTTCGAGCGGACAACCAACGCCAGCAACAATTACCATTTGGCGGCATTCCTCACCATGGCCGGCGTGCTGCTGGGGAAATCGGTTTTTATCAGCGAAGGCGCGGACGACACCTATCCCAACCTCTTTACGGTGATCGTGGGAGAGTCCGGCCGCGCGCGCAAGGACACTGCCGTTAACCGCGCCATGAAGCTGATGCGCGGGGTTGATGGGTCGATCGTGCTTCTCCCCACGATCAACAGCGTCGAGGGGTTCGTTGACGAACTACAAGTCGAGCAAAAGCAGCTCGAAGCCAAAGGGATTAAGCCGCCACTGCGTCTTATGGTGCGCTTCCGGGAGTTGAAAAAGTTAATTGCCAAAGCCGGGCAAAGCGCCAATTCCGGCATCATGTCTTTCCTTTGCGAGCTGTACGATAACCCGCCCGAATTGAAAACCCCGGTCCGCTCCAAGCCCGCCCACGTGGATGAGCCGGTGGGGTGCATCATGGCCGCCACCTGCCCCGAATGGCTCAAAGACATGGAGATTGGGGATCTTGAGGCGGGGTTAGGCTCACGCACGATTTTTGTTCCCGGCGATCCCAAGCCGCGCCTGCGCAGGCGGGAAGCGCCTGACCGGGAATTCATCGAGCCGTTAAAGATTCTCCTGGGGCAGCGTCTGGCAGTCTACCGAAGAGAAGGCCCTGCCCGGTTTGAATTCACCCGCGAAGCCCGCGAGATGTTTGACAATTGGGCCGATGCGGTGGACAGCAAGCGAAGCGGCAACCCTCTGATTGATTCGCTTACCGCCCGCGACGAGGAAACCTGCCGAAAGGTCGCGCTAATTCACGCCGCATTGCAAAATACCGACCGGTGGGAAATCGACGCTGACCAGACCGCGGCGGCAATCGTCTTTACGGACTTCCTCTATGAGTCGCGCTTCCCGATCTTTTCCGAGCATGGCCTTTCCCCCATGGCTGAAATCGACAATCGAATCGTGAAGCGAGTTAAACAGTCCATGCCGTTTGGCATCATTTGGGGGGAACTGCGGCGTGCGCTTCAGCGCATCGACTATGAGCTTTTCGAGAAACGAGTTCACCTGATGGAGCAAGGCGTCGAGCCGGTCTTGCGCTCCGTTCAGGTAGGCAGAACCAGGCGAATTTTCGCGGTGGAACCGTGAAAAACATGGGGATTATATCGTTGGCTCCATAGAAAGCAACCATGGCCAAACAGTATCCTAAATACATTGTCAGTTCGGTCGCTGAGAGCTTGCCAGAGATTGGATTGGTTCACATCGTGGTGATAGATCATGGTCCTTGTGACTGCGGAAAAATACATTGCCTCTCAAAAGCAGGCTATTTCCCGCTTCGAGAGCACGCTCTCATGTTTGCTGACTGGATGAACAAATTTGCTCGGTTAAAGTTAATCTGGCCAAGATCGGGCCATAAGCCCGTTTAGGGCGGGTCATGCCTCCTGCCGAGGGAATCGGCCAACGAAGCAAGAAGCGCTTCGCTGAATTGATTAAAGGCTCACTGGCGAGAGTCTCCCGCCCAGCTCAAACAGGCAAGGGAGTTAACGATATGAGCCCCAAAAACATGATCGAGTTGGTAGGGGGGGGGACCCCCCAAAGGCGTTGAGGTTGAGGGATGGTCTGCAAGCCATTGAAAGGGTTGAATTATGATTTTTTGTACAAAAAATCGACATAATAGAATCAACCACTTATCCCTCAACAGGGGTGCGTTGAGGGTTGGTGAGGGCAACCCCTTTCCTCAACATCCCTCAACATTTTCTCTTCTCTCTCTCTTTCTCTCTAATACTAAGAGAATACAGGTGATGTTCGCGTTTTTTAATTTACCCTCACCAACCCTCAACGCTTCGATGGTGAGGGATAATGTGTTGAATACAAAGGACGAAAGTGCCAAAAATGGCTGCCCTCAACGCACTTTGGGGGGGTGTCCGGTTAAAAATCGAGTTGTGGGTATTATGAAACTTGTGAATTTTTCCCAAAAAACCGTAGCCGACTACCATCGGCCCAAAATTGGCCTTCGTCGGGGCAAAATCGGGCTCCATTGAAGGAAAAACGGCAGGCATTTGTGATTTGCGATTTGTGATTTGTGATCGACCGCGCGCGGCTGGCGGGAGATGGGAAGCGCGAAAGTATTAAATCGGGGGAAACGTGAAAAACACTAAAGATAATACCGAAATCGTTCTGGCGGTGCCCGAGCCGGCCGAACCCAAGGACGGAATATCGTGTTGGGCGGTGGTGGAGTTGTTTGGGCGCCAGAGGATCGTTGGGCGGGTGAGCCAGCAATCGCTTGGCGTGGCGGCGCTATTGCGAGTTGATGTCCCGGACCTCACCAAAGACGGCAAGATCGTCCGCAAGGGGTTTACCCGCTTTTACGGACCAGGCGCGATTTACTCGCTCACGCCGGTTGACGAACAAGCCGTCCGCCAGCTCCTGCCGATGATCTCCGGCGAGCCCGTGAAAGAGTGGGAGTATCAATTCCGGGGCCACTCGGAAGATGACGGTTATGGAGGCTAACTATGCACTGGTTTTGGATGTTTGTGGAAATTGGCGGCGGGATCGGCGTGGGTCTGTTTCTGGCCGCTTGCGGCCTGAGTGTCTTTGCTGACTTGATAAGGGAGTTGGTTGACCAGGTGATCCGCTTGCGCATTTCCGGCAAGCAATGAGACACAAAGGCACAGAGGGCCAAATCCCAGTGACTCAGCGCCTCAGTGGTAAAACGCCCCTTTTTTTCGCGTTTGGCGGCCCCGCCCTCCGTCTTTCAGGGGCAAGGCTAGGTACAAGTACCCGAAAAGGCTAGGATTTTTCAAAAATGCCCAAAAATCGGCTACACGGGCAACGAAGAATCAACGACTTACAGACAGGAAAAGACGGGTTATGTCTGATAAGAACCAGTATGTTAACTAGGGATTATGGGTTGGGGATCGGGAAACGGCATGAACTGGTACACCACAGAGGCGCTGAGTTCTTGAATCTCTGTGCCTCAGTGCCTCTGTGGTGAACTACACATCGGTCGAGTCTTCGTTTCGCTCTTTGGCGATGCGGCGCATCATGTCGCGGAAGTTAATGAAGTTCTCGGAGCCGTCATCGTGCATCTGCCAAAGGCCCTGAGTATCGCGTTTCAGGTGGGAGAAGGGGTCGAAGGCGCTTTTTCGCATGAGTTGACGCTTCTCAACGTATTTCCGCTGAGTTTTCTTTCCATGCCAATTGTGGAAAATCACCCCTTCCATCGAGCCGAGGTTGCGGCGAATGTGCTTGCGGCATCTGCTTTCCCACTCCGTCAGAGCCAGCCGGTAATTCGCATGGACTCCCTGGTGGATCCGCGCAGAGGCTTGCTCGATAAGCGCATGGGACATATCGTAATCCCCGCCACCCCAAATGGCGATATCGAACAGACCTCCAACGTCATCCCAAGCTTGCCGCGTGCAGGCAGTGGCCAAACCGGGGAAAATGTTCGGCATCCCAGGCGGCGCGATGTAAGGATAGTCGATGTCGTGCGTGAGCTGCGCCACGTCGGCAACCACTTTCCCAAGGTCCGCAGCGAGTTGCTTAACGTCTTGCCGGATCGCTGGCGTGATCGGCGGGGCTGGCTGGCGAACCACAAGCCTTTTGTCGGGTTCGGCTGTGATGATTCCCTGCTGCCAGGCGTGAGCGAAGCTGATTCCGCTCGAGTGCGGGTAGCCATGAGGCAGCATTTCGTAGTTTGGGGAGAGGTCTTGAGCCTGAGTGAACATCTGAAGAAACTTGTAGTGCTGCAAAAGCTGAATACACTCTCCAACCCAGTTCGGACGAACAAAAACCACGTCAGCATCGAGCCAGCAAATCTGTTGCCAGTCGAAATGCAGGTCCGCCAGGCGCGCGGCGCCGGCATTGATGGCCGATTCCTTCAACCACAATTCGCTTAAAGACCGCAACCCGATATAGCGATGCCGGAATTTCGAATCCGCGCCGAGAATCCCACAGTTAGCCGGGAGCCCGTCAATCCCTGAATCGGCAAACACTGCTTCGCGGCGATTGAAAGCGATTTCGATGAGGTAGACCACCGCGCCGGAGTCCATGTAATGCTTGATGGCGCGGGCCGCGTGCTTGTATCGGCTCTTCCATCGCCAGGCGTTTTGAACCGCAACCATGCAGTAAAGAGGTTCACGAACGATGTCTTTTGCGATTAGGACGGGCATGGAAGGAAGCCTTTCTCGATGTCTCTATGCGTCAGTGGTCAAACTTACGATGTCACTTGCTTCAGGTCCGCCAAGAGTGCCGGAAGATTGATTCCCTCTGGCGTCTCGCCGTCCGGCTGAAACCATGGCGGGGCCACCAGCGCGTAGCATTCATCCACGTAAATCTGTTGCCAGAGCCAGGTTGCTTCTTTCACGGATCCCCAAGTCGATAGTTTGGTCATGCCGGGGATTGTCTCTCCAACCGGCGCGGGATAGACATCATCATAGTACCCATAAGGAAAGCAATGACCGCCCCAGCCGCCCGGACATCCATCGGAAGAATGCAGCGAACCATTGACCACATGCCAAATATCCTGAGTCTGAGCCAGGACGGGCAGCTCTGCGCCGGCGTAGAGCCCCCCGAAGATGTCCATGCAGACTTTCATTTCGTTAAGGTCGGTCGGGTTGGCTTCCGCGTAGGCAGTCAGCTTGACGCCGCCAATGGGGTTTTTCAGCCACCAGTTCAGCACGTCCACGAGCACACAGCCGTCATCGTTCGGGCTGAGAATCTTGTAAACCCGTAAAACTTCGCTTCCGGGAATAACCAACGGCTTACCGGCCGAAAAAGACCATTGCTCGATGATATGCCCGATGGCGGCGATCGCGCAGTTGCCGTACACATCGTTGCCGTACATCGGCCACGTAGTAACCTTCGACATCCAGTCAACGAGCGGTTTTGGGCTTGGGAGTTTTGGTTTTAGCTTCATCAACGAACGCTTGCCCATGAAATAGTCTCGAATCTGCGGCATCCCTGGAACGATCTTCTTTGGCTTTTTCCCTAACCTCATTTTCGAATGGTCGGTCATGGTTTCCTCCTTGCCTCTGTGGTTAACTCCTTTTTTTCTGCCGGATCCAGTTGGGCTGAATATAAATACAGCCGCAGTCGGGGCACCAACCGCCTTGCAGATTGTGCTTTCCGATGCGGCCGCGCGTCATGCGGTGAATGTCCCGCATGTCAAGATTGAGGAATGCGGCAAGGGAACAGCCAACAAGAAAAATCGCGATAATGAGCCAAGCTGCCCCGGCTAAAGTCATTCGAACCCGCCCGCTACCTCTCGGCTTGCCCTTTCTTCTGCCTTTCCAATAGCCGGTTGATCTCCTCGAGCGCCTTCTTGGCCTGGGTGTATTTTTCGTTGGTTGGGTCGGCGCGGAAGTCTGACCATCGCAGCATGAACCGGCCAAGAACCACCTGGACCGCCTCTTCGCCGGCCTGCGTCACACCCGGATGGCAGTGGCTTTCATTGGGAATTATATCGTTGACTCCCGTATGGGTTACTCCCCTTCTGCAATTTTCAGTCCAGAATGAAAAGGCTGTGGCTTACATCTTGTTTATGTTCATAGAGCCGTTCCAAAAACGCTTCGTAATGTTCGCTCATTTTCCCCAACGTAAATGTGCTTCCTCCGGTGGTGACGAATCCTTCTTCACTGTCAATATCGAGCACGTAAGTGTCTGTCAAGAGGCGATATCGCTGAGGGAACCTTGGATTATCATACAAAACGCCTTTAAGATGCCCGTTTCCTTTGGCTCCAGTGGTGAAATTTCCAAGATCGTCAACGAGCGACCAGTTTTCTACTTCCCCTTGGGGCTTTTCCCATGACGGAACTCTATTCGTGAATTTGATATCGATTTTTCCCATTGTAAACCCTTCTTTCTACTAGGGGAGTTAACGATATAAGTCCCTTTCATTTCCCCTCTGTCGGCCTTCCGATCTGCCCATCGCCGCTTTCTCCCTGGCCATTGGGCTTATCCGCCTTGCCGATGAAAAAGTTCTTGATGGTTCTCCCGATAGTCGCCGCAATCGCCAGCGCGCCCGCCAGAATCCCGCCCTCAAAAAGTGGAGCCATATATGGAAGTTCTCTGTGCCTCTGTGGTGAACGCTACTGCAAACTCAACGCGTGAAGTTTCGGGTTGCCCTTCGCGATCTTGTTGTACTCGCGCACAAAGTCTTTGGCCGTCCAATGCTTCACAGGCGCTGGAAACTTTGCCGTCAACGCAGGGGTAGAAACTTCCGGGATGAGCGCGGCGATTTCAGAAACGGCGGCGCTGACGAGC
>Ga0181538_10004136_pt1 | contig 13771 bp, 7 predicted proteins | sample PEATcosm2014_Bin_40_FD_119773 | JGI IMG/M metagenome (GOLD analysis project Ga0181538, IMG submission 119773) | Peatland microbial communities from MTU Mesocosm Facility, Houghton, MI, USA - PEATcosm2014_Bin23_30_metaG | ecosystem: Environmental > Terrestrial > Soil > Wetlands > Peat | place...
CCTCTGTAGCCAAGTTGATTTTTCTCTGTAGCAGGGTTGCATTCCTCTGTAGCAGGGTTGCGCAACCCTGCTACACAGGGCGGTAACCCTGCTACAGAGGATTTGCAACCCTGCTACATAGGATTTTCGCTCTCTGTAGCAGGGTTGTTTTCTCTGTAGCAGGGTTAAATCTTGCAGACTCCCCTCAAGTAATTTTCATCTGCGGCTCCGCACCACACTTTTTTGCCATGGCACCTCTGTATCAGGCCGTGGTGGCATCCTGGTTGCCTGTGGCTGCTTTATACCAGGCCATGGCTGACCGTAGGGGGTCTGTGCTAGGGATCGGGGGCGCTGACCGTGATTACTTGAGGGTGGTCTGCATGATTTAACCCTGCTACAGAGAAAACAACCCTGCTACAGAGGGCAAAAATCCTCTGTAGCAGGGTTGCAAATCCTCTGTAGCAGGGTTACCGCCCTGTGTAGCAGGGTTGCGCAACCCTGCTACAGAGGAATGCAACCCTGCTACAGAGAAAAATCAACTTGGCTACAGAGGATTTTCGGCCTGTGTAGCAGGGTTGCGCCCTCTGTAGCAGGGTTGCCAAATCCTCTGTAGCAGGGTTGCGCAACCCTGCTACAGAGAAACGTAACCCTGCTACAGAGGAAATGCAACCCTGCTACAGAGGATTTTTGCTCTCTGTAGCAGGGTTGCATTTCCTCTGTAGCAGGGTTGCGTCCTCTGTAGCAGGGTTGTTTTTCGCAGTCTCCCCTCAAGTGATGCAGTTTACTCTTGCATGGGCACGGCGGCGGCCGCGGGCGGGACGGCGCCGAGGTAGGCCGGCCGGGCGTCCGGGTAGCGTGCGCCATAGGCGAGGGTGGTGCGGTGCACAGTGAGGTACCACTCTGTGGCGGCGACGTCGCGAGGCGCGATGAGGTGGACATAGTCGACCTCGGGCAGCAGCGGGTGTGCAGGGCTGCCAAAAAGCACATCGGTGTCGACCCGCGGCACCTCGAGCAGCTCGGCCAGCTCGTCGCGGTGGTCGGCGAGCATGGTGCGCAGCTGGGCATCGAGATCCTCGATGCGGTACATAAAGGCAATGTGCGGCGATGCGCCGGCGAGGTAGACCGCGCCGTCGGCGTGGTCGGTCAGCGCGACCAGGCCGTCCGAGGTGTCGACGTAGACGTACTCGACGAGCTCGCGCATGAGGCCGCGGTCGAACTTGGGCATGTTGATGCCGTAGCGTTGCACAAGCGTGTGCACGGCATGCTGCCAGCGCGCACCCAACACCGGCGGCACCGTCGGCACAGGCGGGTTCATGCCGAGGATGCGCTGGATCTGGCGGCTGGCGACGTAGATTTGCAGCTCGCGGCCGCCGTCGGCCGGCGCCACCCAGCCCGTGGCGAGCACAAGGTCGACGAGCAGCTCGAGGCGCGAAAAGCCAAACAGCATTGCGGCCTCATCCTGCACGACCCAGTGGGCATGCGTGCCTGGCGCCAGGTACATCATGCGGTCAGGGAGAATCGTCAAGAGCTCGTGGCGCATGACAGCGTCGCGCGGCGACGTCGTCAGCATAGTGCCATGGCCGGAGGGCGGCTGGTTGCGGCTGCGGTAGAGCGTCGCGCCGAGGCTGGGCAGCCACAGCGGCCGCGCTAGGTACTCCTCGGGCTCGAGGTAGGGGCGCACAGCCTCGGCAAATCGCTGCTCCTGCGCAAACCGGGCCAGCGAGGCCGGGCTGGGGTCGCTGCCGGCCAGGTCGATTTCCAGCGCCTGGCGCAGGAGCTCGCGGCGACGCTCGGGCACGATATCGATGCGCACGGCGCTGGCGCCGACAGCGTCGCGCGCGGTGATGTTCATGCTAGCATCGTCGCCGGAAAAATCAGCTGTCTCCCAGCGCACCGCCTGGGTGCGGTGCAGTGCGTTGGGCAACACCGCCGGCTGCTGGAACACGAGCAGCGGCTGCAGCCGCTCGTACTGCTCGGCGCTGACGGCTGCGGCAGGGTCGTTGGCCAGCGTGCGCGTGCCGTCGTCGACATAGATCGCGTACTGTGCCTGCACAACGCCGTAGCGCTCGAACGACGTGTCGTCGAGGGCGAGCGGCAGCTTGGGGCCGAGGTGCTCGCGCGGGAACGGGCCGGCGCGCGCCACATAGTGCAGCAGGCGGCCGTGCCAGAAAACGAGCTCCTGGTCGAGCTGCGCTTGCGTCAGCATCGTCGACAGCGTGCTGCCGTCGTTGTCGATCTGCAGCCGCAGCTCGAGCTCTGGCAGCGCAGCCAGCAACGGCTGGAGCACAGCCGACGTCGGCCGGCCGCCGTCGTGCAGCTGGTTGACGTAGAGCGGCACGCGCGCCGTGGCATATCGCGTGTCGACCCAGATGCCGCCGGCGCGCAGCAGATGTTCGTAGACGTGCAGTTTGTCGTCGGCGCCGCCCGACAGTGCCCACAGCAGCGGCACGGCCGTGGCGATGATGCGGTCGGCCAGCGCGATGCGCTCCTCCGGGCTGCGCAGCGCCGGCTCGGCCGCAGTTGTGGCGGCCGCCGGCTTGGGCGTGCGTGCGCGGCGCGGCTCCTTGGTGCGGGCGGCGGCGCGCTTGCCGGCGTCGCCGGCCTCTTCCTCGGCGTCGCGCTTTCTGATCTGCGCCAGCAGCGCACGCTGCTCGTCCTTGAGCACCTCGCTCATGCGCTCCAGCTGCGCGACGCGCTCTTCGATGGCGGCACGCGCCGCGGCGCTCAGGCTCGTGTTGGGCGCGCTGGGCGGGCCCAGCTTGCGCATTTCCGTCAGCAGCGCATAGCTGGTTTCGGCCAGGCGCGCCGTCACCGCGCGATACTCGTCGTCCAGCGGGTCGCCGATGGGCTGCGTCAGCTCGAGGGCCTCGAGCTCGGCCAGCAGCGCCTCGGCCGACGTCGCAGGCATGTGCGGCGTTGTTTTGCTGTTCTGCGTACGCAGCAGACGTTTTATATGCTCCTAGCCATCGGCCAGGCCAACCTGGACGCGCTCGAGCTGCTGCAGCGGCACGAACGGCAGCGCCGCGTCATCAGCAACGGTGATGCCGGCGAACAGCGGGTCGGTCCGCAGGTAGGCCAGCGCCGCGTTGCCGCTGGCCTCGTAGCCGGCGTACGCCTCGTAGAAGCGCAGTTCGGCCTGCATCAGCGTAGGGTCCAGCAGGTCGGGATGCACCGGCTGGCCGCTGCGGCGCATGCGGTCGCGCGCCTGCGATATCCGGCTGACGGTCGACACGAGCAGCCGTAGCACGTCCAGGTGCGGCGGTGGCTGGTTGTTCGGGTAGCTCGTGCTGTCGTGCACAACCTGCAAATACGGGCCCTGCTTGCGGTAGTCCAACACGTTCGGCACATACGTCACGATGCGTTGCACCGGGGGGCTCGGGGTGCTTACGCCCCCCGCACCCCCAGCCCCAGGTCCACCAGCCGACGGCCCAGCGGCCACGCTGCTTAGTTCGAGGATGCTGTGGCCAAAGTCGGCCATCTTGAGCAGGCGGCCGGCCGTCCACGCGGCGTCGATGCGCACCGTCGCGGTGCCGGCCGGCCGCATGCCAAACTGCAGCACATAGTCGCGGCCGTCGTCGGCGTCGGCGTCCTCGACGTACATGTTGTAGCCGTGCGCGTCGCCGTGCGACCACAGCACGAGCAGCTGCCGCAGCACGGCGGTCTGCACGACAAACTGCGCCACCACGGACGCCATCATGCGCCGCAGCGCGCCGGGCGGCGCCGTGGCCTGCGCGGCGAGCTTGAGCAGCGCGTCCGTCAGCGCCATGGGGTAGCGGTCGAGCACCACCATGCCGTACAGCTGCGCGTGCCGCCAGCCCTCCTTGCGGTGCATACGCAGCGACGCAAAGTCGCCGGCGCTCAGCCAGCCCGACACGTCCGCCGTGCATATGAACCAGTCGCGCATGCGGGCGACGCCGCGCATCAGCATGGGGTGCAGGCCGCGCAGGCGCTCGAACACCACGTGCACAACCAGCTCCTCGCGGAAGCCAATGTGCTCGGGCCCGATGGGCTGCACCTTGAGCGCAAAAACCTGGTCGTCGTCGGCCGCGCCGTGCCGCTGCACCGCAAATGCCACGGCCGAGGCGCCGCCGCCGAGCAGCGACCGCACCGCATAGTGCTGCAGCAGCGGCGCCACATCGACGTGTGCCGTGGCCGACAGCGGCCGCTCGTGGTGGTGCAGCCACGCCAGCGACATGGTGGTGGCCTCGCCATGCGTTTTCTTGCGGCCGCCCGGCTCTTCGTCCGCTTCGTCGTCGGCGGCATGCTGCGCCTCAAGCTGCGCCTGCTTGAGCTCGTAGCGCAGCGCAGCACGCTGCAAGCTCAGCTCGGCCAGCGCGTCGGCCGTCGCCGCCGTGAAGCGCGCCAGGCTCAGCTCCTCGATGCGCTCGTCGAGCACCGCTAGCTCGGCCCGCGTATCCTCCAGCTTGCCCTGCAGCAGCGTGCCCGCTGCACCAGCTGCGCCGGCTGCCTCGCTGCGCTCGGCCACGGCGCCTGGTCGGCTTGACGGCGGTGCCCCCTTACAGCCCAGCAGCAGCAAATCGTCAAGCTCAGGGCGGCCCAGCGCCGCGGTGATGGGTGCGATGGGCGTTGTGCCGGCAAACGGGTAGGCCGGCGCCACGACGATGCTGCCGTCGTCGGCGCGCAGCCAGCCCAGGCCGGCGAACAGCGGGTCGTGCAGCAAGTAGGCCACGAACGGCGCCGCCTGCTGGCTGTAGCGCGGCCAGTCGCGCAGAAACCGGGCGTCGGCGCCCATCAGCACGGCGTCCTGCAGCTGCGGCAGCGCGCCAACCACATCCATGCGCTGCGCGTGCCGCAGCGGCCGCAGCATCGACTCTAGCAGCATGGCCACGTCGTTTTGTGACGGTGTTACGGGCTGCGGCGGGATGGGCTGCGTCATGCCGACGCTGCCGTCGTCCAGCAGGTAGTACCACGGCACCGACGGGCTGTAGGCGTCGACGTTTTGTTGCCGGCCGGGCTGTGTTCGAAAATGCAGCTGGCTACGCCCAAAGTCGGCGATTTTGAGCTGCTGGCCGCCCGTCCACGCCACGTCGATGTTCAGCTTGATCGCAGGCGCAGCGTGCTCGTGACCATGCCCGTGGAGCGCCAGGGTATACTCGAAATAGCCGCTGGCGACCTCGACCGGCTGCATGTAGAGGTTGGCCGTGTGGCCGTCGTTGAGGCGCCACAGCAGCGCCAGCGAGCCCAGCGCCTCCTGCTGGCCGACAAACTGCGCGACGACGGACGCCACAAAGCGTCGCAGCGCGCCGTCGGGTTGCTGCACCGCAGAGTAGGCGACCAGCTGCTGGTGCAGCGACCACGCCAGCCGCTCCAGCACCAGCATAGAGTAGTGCCGCGGCACCAGCCAGCGCGGGTCGTTGCGGCGCTGCGCCAACTCGGCGACGCCCGGCCACGTGCCGACGTTGGCCAGGCAGTAGAGCCAGTCGTAGGCGCGCACCATGTTCTGCAGCAGCGCCGGGTGCCGGTCGCGCAGGCGCTCCAGCGCCACATGGATGGCGATCTCCTGGCGCGCCGGGATCGCGGCGTCGTCCAGCGGCTGCACCTTGACTACGAGGGGCAGGCCGCCGCTGGCGCCGGGCACTAGCGGCGCGAGCCCATCGGTACCCTCGTAGGCAGCAAACGCGGCGCCCGACATGCCGTCGCCGAGCAGCTCGGTGACCGTGTAGTACGACGGCAGCGCGCTGTAGGGCAGCGGCGGCGCGGTCAGCGGCCTATTGCCGTGGAACATGTCGGCAAGGCGGTCGGCCTCGCGCGGCTCGTCGCTCTGCTCTTCGCTGCGCTGCGACATTCTGCCAGCGCCGTCGCATGGCTCATAAATACAAGCCGTCGGCAGCATGGCGCAGCGCAGCACCGACCCTGCGCAGCCCCTCGACCAGGCTGCATTTGACGCGCAGTTTGTGCGCCTCGGCGTCGCGCAGCCGTCGGACAAGCCGGGCGTGCTCGACGTCGTCAACAACGAGGGCGAAATCGTCATGCACATGGCAGATCCCAACTACATTGCGCCGGCATCCTACAAGCTCGTACTTCCGATACTGCCACCATGCGGCGAGCATACTGCGTTCATGACATGGCTGCCCGACGAGATCAGCCCGCACATGTTCTTCGACGACCCCGACCCTGACCCCTGGCTTCGGGACCGACGACCTCCTGGCCCGCCGGCGCCGACCACAGATGATCATCAGTAAACTTTACTACCCCACACCGCCCGGCGCAGGGGGTGAGGGGGCGTGCCGCCCCCTTCTACGGACGTGCAAAGATGTGGGGTGGCCACGGGATGACGTCGACGTGCTCGACGCGCAGCTGCGACGCGGCGTTGAGCTCATAGTCGTAGGCAAAGCCCGGCACGAGCACGTTGCCCTCGGTGCGCAGGTAGTCGATGAGCCAGCCGCCGCGCTGGCCGGCGGCCTCGCGGGCGCGCGCAAAAGTTCGCAGGCGCGACGACATGCCGGCCAGCACGTGGTCGACCGGCCGGCGCGGGATATGGGGTGTGGCGGCCGCCGGCGGCAGCGCTGCATATGCGTCCATGTACTCGCGCACAGAGTCGGTAAAGATCATGAGCTCGCGGCCGTAGCGTGCCTCCCAGCGCGTGTCGAGCAGCTCGCCGTCGTGCACGCTGCCGTCGGGCTCGGCGTAGCGATAGTGCACGACCGCGCGGCCAAAGTCGGCGATGCGCAGCGCGTGGTTGCCCGTCCAGTCCGCCGGCAGGCTGAGGCGCAGCGTGCTGGCCTGCTCGGTCACGGCGTCGATGGCGTACGGGTAGACGCACACGATTTCGGCCGCCGCGACGGGCTGCACGTACAGGTTCTGCAGGTGCTGGTCGCGGTGCTGGAACGCGCCGAAAATCATCGTCGCGCACTGCAGGAACGACACCAGCTGCGCCAGCATCGACAGCACGTAGCGCCGCACCGTGACCTCGTCGTTGTCGGGCGCGTCGAGGACCTGCCAGAACTGGTCGCCCAGCAGCGTGCCCAGGCGCTCCATCACGATCATGACGCGGTCCTGCTGCGTCGTGTCCGTCAGCTCGCCGGCCGCGGCGCCGGCCCATTCTGGCCAGCCGTCGAGCACGCCGCGCGTCACCACAAAGTCGTACATGCGCACCGCCGCCTCGAGCAGCTCGGGCTGGCGCGTGCGCGCCTCCTCCAGCAGCCGGTGCACGGCGATCTCTTGGCGCGTCGCATCGTTGAACAGGTCGACCTTGACCACGTAGCTCAGGTGGTTGCGCCGCGCGCTGTACGCCGAGCCCGTCGCGCCGCGGCCCAGCTTGCGCGACAGCCGGTAGATCTGCGTGATCGGGTTCACGGACGCCGTCGGCACCAGCGCCGCGTCCATGATGCGGCCGCGCAGCATCTGCGCCCGCAGCGCCAGCTCAAGGTAGCCTTGCGGCTGCGACGACACCACGGGCGGCAGCAGCGTCGGCCGGAACGCCGCCATGCGCTCAAACTCGTCCGGATCGCCCTCCATGATCAGCTGCTCGTTGAGGCCATGAAAGTAAAAGCCGAACGCCTCGGGCACGTGCCGCGTCTTCACCGCCCACTCTTGCAGGCGCGCCTGCAGCCGCGCCGACACGCCCATGCGCACGGCCCGCTCCAGCGCAGCGCCGGCCACCTCGGCACTTTCGGGCGACGTCACGACGCGCATGTGCATCGCCTGGCGGTAGTTCTCCAGCAGCGCCCAGTACGCCATGCACAGCTCGTAGAGGCGCATGATGCCGTCCTCCAGCTGCGCCGCCGGTACGTATTCCAGCTCCACGCCCGTGGTGTACACGGCCTGTTGCGCCATGCGCGCTGCACGCCGCAGGTTGTCGGCCGTGCTCGTCGCCATGCCGTGCTGTTCTGCAAGCCATCGGACACCGCCGCATTAATATGCGCTGCGGCTGCGCTGGGCACATTATTTTCGGGCCGTGGCATGCCGCAGCGTCAAAGCCGCTTGGCGCCGGCCGACGCCAAGAAGTTTTCTTCGTGGCTGCGCCTCGACATTGTCCTTGCCGTGGTGTTGTCGGCCACCGCCGTGCTGCTGACGCACGTGGTGTGGCACGCCAGGGCCGAGGCTACGCTGCTCGAGGGCCCGTCGCTGGTGCTGGGCATCGGCCAGCAGGCAACGATGCACCGCTGCCGCGTGACGCCGCTGCGCCGCCAGCTGTGGTGCACGATGGCCGACGGCGGCATCATGTCGATCGTGCTGCGCACGGCAACCAACGACTGGATCGGCCACACGGTGCCGCAGGACGGCGTGCCGCTGTCCGTGGGGCAGGATCAGCAGCCCGACCGGGCGACGCTGCGCTTCAACTACCGGCCGGCCAACCCGGCGCTGCGGCGGCTGCCCGCCTGGGGCCCGTCGGCGCCGTACGTGTGGCCGCAGCAGACGGAAGGCGAGCCTACTTGGGGCCAGCTGGGCTGGGCCCCATGGCCGTTTGATGACGTGGTCGGATAAAATGAAGCTGCCCTACGCACAAAAACAAAAGATGGCAGCACGCCCCACGCCGCGCCCTCGCCGCGCCGCCATGGTGTCGTTTACGACGTCGGCGCGCAGCGACGCGCTAATGGCCGGCGCCGTCATGCTCGACATGTTCTACGACCCCGCGACGTCGCAGTACTATGCCTACACGCGCCTCGGCAAGATCACGCCCTGCCTCGACACCGACCGGCGGCTGCGCGCCGCCTACGCCGACGTGCGCGACATTGTGCACGGCGCCAGCTACGACAAGTGGCTCGACTACATGGCGATGAACTTTCCGCTCGGCCGCGGCGACGGCCACGAGGGCCCCATCGTGTCCGCCGCCGCGCTGGAGGGCCCGCGGCCGCCCAAGATCAAGCAGCGGCAGCGCAAGCGCCGCAACGACGATTTCGAGGGCGGCGCGCTGCTGCAGCGTGCGCCGACGGTCGCCGAGGTCGTGCCCAAACCGCCGCCGACAATGAACGCGTTCGAGCGCCGCCGGCGCAGCTACGGCGAGCACGGCGAGCAGTTTGCAGCGCTCGTCGCAGAATACAGCGCGCGGCCCGTGCCGCCGGCCGAGGCGCTGGCCCGCGCCGCGCTGGCCGCACAGTGGACCGGTGCGTTCTCGGTGCACCGCGGCGCCTCGTGCGCGCCGGCCATCGTCGACTTTGCGACGCTATACGCACGCTACAAGACGACGGCGGCGCCGACCCCAACGCCTGCGGCGCCGGCCGCCACGCCGGCAGCGATGCCGACCAAGCCGCTGTGGGACCCGCGCGCCGCCGACACGCTGCTCGTGGACGCGCTGGAGCGCCTGGCGACGGACCGCGTGGTCGAGCGCGCGCGCGACTGCCTGCCCGACCTGACGCAGCACAACAGGCAGGGCGCGGCGCTGTTGCGCGAGGCGCTGATGCACTATGATGCCGCCGGCTACCTGGGCGGCCGCGCGATGGCCGAAGAGGCGCGGCGCGAGCACGGCACGACCGTCGCGAGGCTGCTGCGCACCTACACGATGCTGCTCGACGACGACGGCGTCGGCAGCGTGCAAAAGGGCTGGGACTACTAAATGACACAAACAGCGTTACAGAGGCGCTCATGCGCATTGTACAGGACACCAGCTGATGCATAAAAATAGGTTTATACGTACCTCAAAACCAGGCAAAACGCAGCGCAAACCTGCTCATTCTCGATCTATCTCGTACCGCACATGGCGCGAAATGTTGGTAGAAAATATGTTGGCTGATTTTTCTGCGAGCACCCTCGGCCTGGCCCACGAACTGCTTGCCGAGGAGCAAAAACTGCGGCATCGACGAAATCTTGGCATACTGCACAACGCAGCAAAATGCATGCCATGGGATCCTTTTGATGTCCCACGAGCATGTATCACAAAGCCCTCGCCGATGGTGCAGCATAGCAAGAAGTTGGCCATGGTATGCCAAAACCGCCGCGGCGTTGCCGCTTCTTGTGGTTTAGTGTTTGGTCGTTTATTCCGGCAGTTTTATTGTTGGCTGATTTTCCCGCGAGCACAAGGGTCCTCCAGGCCAAGCCGACTTTTTAGTGCATCAAAACACCAAGCACTGTCCCGTCGTCACGCGGCTGCAGTTGAAGGCCGCCGCAAAGCCCTGGCTCTGCGCCAGCGGCCCGTTGACGCGCCACTGTGCCGGCGCGTGCGGGTCGCTGAGCAGCTGCTCGTACGCCGTCGCCGCGCTCGTGGCGTTGCCGGCGCACCACGTCAGCGCCCATGCATAGTAGAAAAGCTGCTCGGGCGTCAGCTCGAAAAACTCGAGGTTGTTCGCGGCCTCCTCGCTGCTCAGCGCCGCCAGCATGCCCAGCTCGGCCGCATGCAGGCCGCCCTGGTCTGCGATGGCCTCGTTGAGCACCAGCGTGCCGTCGACCGACAGCGTCATGTTGTCCAGCGTCACCGTGTACGCGCTGTACTGTCGCGCGACGCACGCCGCGCGCACCGCATACTGCGCCAGCGACGCGTTGCTAAACTGCTCGGGATCCCAGTCGCCGTCGGCCGCAAACTCGCTGCCCGTCGGGTCCAGCATGTGCGCCAGCTCGTGGCCGCATACCGCACCAAAACTGCCCATCATGACGGGCAGCGACGCGTTGGGCGCCCAGAACGTCGCCAGCACGATCGCCGCCGGGAACACCGCCGCGTTGCTCTGCGGCGCATAGTAGGCGTTGACGGTGTCGGCGCTGATGTGCCACGCGCTCGTGTCGTACAGCTGTCCCACGCCGGCCCAGCTGCCGGCCGTCAGCCACGCGCGACCGGCCAGCACGTTGGCCAGGTGCTCGTTGCTGCCGACCGTCAGGCCGGCCAGCGCGTCCCAGCGCTGCGGGTAGCCGACCTGCAGCGTCACGTTCATGACCTTTTGCACGGCCACGCGGATCGTCGCCGCGTCCATCCATGGCGAGGCGCGCACGACCGCCTCGAACGCATACTGCACCAGCTGCACGACGTTGCTGGCCGACTGTCGGTCGTCGGCACCAAACATCAGCTGCGTATAGTAGTGGCCCATCACGCTGGCCAGCGGCGCGCCGTTGACCGACTGTAGGCACCACCCTACTGTAGGCAGCGTGCCGCTGGTGCTAGCACCACCAAGCGCCCCTAGCGCTTGCTCAAACTGCCAGCGCGCCGCCATGAGCGCAGGGTTGCCGTCGCGCGCCAGCGCCAGGCCGAGGCGCCACACCAAATAAGCACGCATGGTTGGCCAGCTCTGCGTCGGCAGCGCCGCCAGCCAGCGCGCGCCTGGCAGCACGACCTGCACGAGGCCGTCGCCGGCCGGCAGAAAGTCGGCGATGCGCCAGTATGTAGGCCACTCTACGTTGGCGGGGCCGTACGCCGGCAGCTGCGTGACGGGCGCCGTCAGCGGCACATAGTAGTCGGCCGGCGTGCCCTCCTGCAGCATTGTCATGCTGAGGTTGGCCAGCGCCAGCTCGTACTGCCACACCAGCGTCGCGTTGTAGTTGGGCTGGCCGGGCGCCAGCAGCGCGAGGACCTGCGCCAGGAACGCCTGCGCCGCCGCGACCATGCTGTTGGCCAACGCGTTGTTGCCGGCCGCCAGCATCACGGCGGCGTCGAGCGGCGGCCGCGGCGGCACCAGGTACGCGACGCTGCGCGACGCATTGTACAGGTCGGGGCCGATCGACCAGCCCCACACGGCCTGCACGTCGAGCTGGTGCAGCGCCGCCAGCGCCGCGCCCAGCGTCTGCGGCGAGCGCACCAGGTTGATGACGCCCAGCAGCGGCTGCAGCGACTTGATGGTGCGCGCGCCCGGCGTCAGGCACGTGTCGTACCAGGTGCCGACGACCGGCCACTGCTCGTTGGCGACCTCGTAGACGATCTGTTGGCTGATCTGCTGCCACAGCTGCAGCCGCGCCGCGTGGTTGTAGCGGCCGCAGGCGTGCGCGTAAAAGTCGTCGCACGGCGCCACCGTCGGGTCCACGCTGTCGTTGAGCAGCTGTGCAAAGGCACGCCAGCTGTCGGGCACCTCGAACGAGTAGTTGTGCGGCGGCGGGGGCGGCGGCACGGGCGGCGGCGCGATCTTGGGCGCCGCCAGGATGCCCACGGCGAGGCTCGCCCCCAAAATGACGACCACCATCAGCGCCGCGATGCAGCCCTGCACATGCGCCTGTCGCACGTTGGGCTCGTAGCAGCAGCATCGCACCACGCGCTGCAGCTTGGCGCGCAGCGACCGCTTGCGGCGGCCCGAGCCGGCGCCAAAATGCAGCTCGACCACGCCGTGGTCCGGCTGCAGCCCGCCGTCGGCCAGCCGCAGCGGCTCGACCGGCGGCAGGCCGTCGGCATCAAATCCCTCCAGCCGATCGACGCCGGCCGGCAGCGTCGTGTTGGTCGCCGGCGGCGCTGCGTTTGTTGTCGGCGCCTCGGCGTCGGGCGGCGGCGCCTCGGCCAGCAGCGGCGCCGTGTCGGCGGCCGCAACGGCCTCCAGCTGCTGCGCGTTGACGTTGCTGCGCCAGCTGCGCGCAAACCAGCTGCTCGGCCACAGGCTCTTGCGTTTTTGCGGCGGTTCCAAGGCCGGCGCCACGTCGGCCGCCGACGGCAGCACCTCGGCCGCCGCCGGCTTGAGCGGCGCCAGCGGCTCGCGCGTCGGGTTGCGGTCAAGTTCGTACGGATCATGATGTGCGGTGCCAGGGGGGCTAGCGCTCGGGGGGCTAGCGCTCCCCGTACCCCCCTCACCTCCGGCACCGAGCGCCGAGGCCGAGCGCAGCGAGGCTGACGGCGCAGCTGGTGCAGCGGGCACGCTGCCACCTATGGCTTCGGCCAGCGCCTCGGCCGCAACGTCCCTGGCCGGCCGGCGCGCCGGCGTCCAGCGGCTGACGCCGGTGCCGCCGGGCGTCGTGTGCAGCGATGCGCGCGCCTCGTCGTGGCTTTGTCGGCGACCAGGCGCCGCCGCCGAGCGCAGGCCCTCCTCGCTGCTGCGACGACCACCAGCCGCCGCGGCCGAGCGCCATGGAGCCGGCGGCGCGGCATGTGCAGCACAGATGCTGCTGGTCCGACGCTCGGCCTCGCGAGGTCGGCGCTCGGCCTCGCGAGGCTCGAAATCGGCGTCGCTGAAGAGGCTCAGCGCAGTGGTGGCCGTCGTCGCCAGGAAGGCATCCGCACCGTAGCTGTCGCCGTAGCTGTCGCCGCCGTCGTCCATAACGCACAATGGCCGCTCTTGCCGAGCTCGTGCTGCCGCATCAAATAACAGCCATCACCACACGTCTTTTGCCCTGCTTTCTGCCTCAACCCCAACGCCTCACGTCAAACAGAAAAAAACTAGGAAGAAAAGCCTATAAAAGCTCGGCGAGCAAGATGGGAGGGGAGGACTTGTTACGTAAAAACAGCGAGGCGCCCGCCGTTCGATGCACAACCCCCCTCGCTCTTTTCTGGCTGGACTAGGTTTTAGGGGTAGACGTTTAGTCGCTCTTGGCTGCTAGCCGCCTGCCCAGGCCGTCGACGATGCGGACGCGCGGCCTGGGTTCCTCGGCCTGCGGCAGCGGCATGTAGGCGCCGAGGTGGACCGGTGCGGCGGCGCTGGCGGCCGACGGCAGGGCGACCGGCGCGGGCAGGACGCGGGGCTGCGCGGCGTTCTCGGCCAGCTGCAGCTTGTTGGCGTCGGAAAAGTACCAGGGCCAGAAAAAGGTGTCGGCGGGCACGTTCTTCTGCAGCACCTGGCTGTAGACGAGCTCCTGGCTGCATGCGCCGCACACGCAGCAGTAGCACCAGAGGCAGCAGATGCAGGCGATGCAAGCGAGGCAGATGAGGATGAACCAGATGAGGGGCTGGTAGTTGGGCCGGATGCAGGTGTTGGGGTCGCAGGTGAACTCGCGC
>Ga0181538_10004141_pt1 | contig 13758 bp, 19 predicted proteins | sample PEATcosm2014_Bin_40_FD_119773 | JGI IMG/M metagenome (GOLD analysis project Ga0181538, IMG submission 119773) | Peatland microbial communities from MTU Mesocosm Facility, Houghton, MI, USA - PEATcosm2014_Bin23_30_metaG | ecosystem: Environmental > Terrestrial > Soil > Wetlands > Peat | place...
GAATTGCAGCGCGTTCGGAAAGAGATTCAGCGCACCTACGATTTGTATCAGCAGGAAAAACTGGACGCCGATGGATTCAGCAAATTCTACACCCCGCTTGAAGAACGACGGAAACAGCTTGAAGCGGAGATTCCCCGCTTGGAAGCGGAAGTGGACATTCTCAAAGTGAACAACCTGACAGCCGAGGAAATCGCCTCCCAAGCGAGCAACCTTTACGACCACTGGCAGACGATGCAGCCGGAAGAGAAGCGGGAAATCATTGAAGTCATCACCGACAAAATCACCGTCGGCAAAGATGAAATCACCATAAACCTCTGCTACGCGCCTTCTTGTAAAGATATGGCAAATAGGTGGCGGAAGGGGTGGGATTCGAACCCACGTTAGGATTGCTCCTAAGCCTGATTTCGAGTCAGGTGCCTTCAACCACTCAGCCACCCTTCCGGCCTTGTATTTACTGTGGTTTAGCGGATATTTGCATTTCACGATTGACTTTTACAGACTGATGTTATAGACTGGTTTGATGGAATCCGAAAAACACAGTCCAAAACGGTTTGAAAAGTCGTCCGTTGCGAATTTATACCGCTACGTCCCGACGGGCGTGTATTATGCCATGCCGCGTATTAGGGGCAAGCTAAAGTCGAAGTCGCTGAAAACGGACAAGTTCAGTGTGGCTCAATTGCGTCTCGCTGATTTTCTCAAAGAAGAACATCAAAAAGCCGAATCTTTCGAGAACACGGTGCGTGGCAAGCTGACATTCGGAGACGCTGTTGCGGTGTTCAAAAAGAGATTGGCGGCCAACGTTGAGCTTAAACCACGCTCCAAAGAATATCGGTTGGAACGTTTGGAAGCATTGCTTCGTAGTTGGCCGAAACTTATGACTACGGACATCAGTCGAATTCGCAGACATGACTGTCTGGAGTGGGCCGGAAAATTTGGCGCGTCAGCAAGCGCGACAGCCTTCAACAATACAGTGGGCACATTACGGATGATTTTGGACATCGGCATTGAATATGGTGCCCGTTACGACAATCCGGCCAAGACCATTAGCAAACACCGTGTTCGGCCAAAGTCATTGCAATTGCCCAGCAAACAGCAATTTGTGGATTTGGTTTCCGCCATTGAATCCGTGCGAGTTGGTAAAGCCAGAGACTGTGCGAACCTCGTTCGGTTCTTGGCCTTCGGCGGTTTCCGTATCAGCGAGGCCAGAAAAATCACTTGGGACGACTGCGATTGGGAAAAAGGCCAAATCCGCGTTAGGGGTGATGCTGCAACCGGCCCCAAAAATTGGACAGTCAGGTATGTGCCGATGATAGAGGAAATGGAACAACTTTTGAAAAAACTTCGCGCAGAGCGGTTAGATGCAAAGCCGTCTGATAGAGTGATGCTGGCGTCTGAGTGTCAAGGTTCGTTAACGCGAGCTTGTTTCAAGGTTAATGTCCCACGCATCACTCACCACGATTTACGACACCTTTTTGCCACGCGCTGCATTGAAAGCGGCGTGGACATTCCGACAGTTTCAAAATGGCTCGGCCACAAAGACGGTGGTGCGCTGGCTATGAAAATCTATGGCCACTTGCGTGAAGAACATTCAGTAAGCATGGCCAGAAAAGTTTCGTTTCAGTCCCAGCCCGCAACTCCCGTCGTTCAGGTGGCTTAAGCGGAATGCCGCTCAAAGAAAGTTTCCACATCCTTTCGGGGGATTCGTATCCGGCCAAACTTGTTACACCTTCTCAGATTCTGTCTGGCAATCTGACGCCTGACGGACTTTTCACTCATTCCTAAAACAGTGGCAGCTTCTTTGATGTCATACGCCAACTTAGTCAGGTTGGCTTTCGGGGGGGCGTTACAAGAAGGATTTGGTCTCTCGACGGGCGGTAGTTCATCGCACAACCATAACGGTCTACCCATCCCATTAATTTTCAGTTTCATACTCATATTTTATGTGTGTTTATTCGACTGAGACGCTGCCATCCGCGCCTTCCCCAATTCCCGCAATCAATGAGTAAATGCGGTCGGCCCGAATTTGTTTTAAAAGTTCGGTAAATTTTTGGGCGCGGTCGTGGCGGCTTTTCCAGCCAAACCATTGGCTCGGCCTGAGTCCGAATATCCTCATTCACCTTGCAGACCCTTTAATTCAATGCTGCCCCAACAGGCCCCGCGTCCACGCCCCTTGCCAAAATCCCTACCGGCTTCTGAAATGGGCGGAAGTGCCAGAGTGGACATGCCCAGCCGGTGCACTCGGTTATCGCCTGCCGGTCAAACCCGACGCACTCCAAACAGTGGGCTTTGATGGCGCGTCGAGGCGAGCATTTTCCCGCCCAAGCAGCCACGAAGTGACCCTTGACCGACTCAGGAGTGGTCGCCAGCCTTCCGGCACGTTTGAGGGCGATTTTTGCGCTCAGGGAAGGGGTTTTGGGGTCTTCCCGTTCGGTGCCCCAAGACGACAGAACGTCGGTGCTAATGAATTTCCGTTTTTTCATATTGTTGCCTCACGAATCAAATGACTAACCTCACCGGAGTCGTACCGAATAACGCGTTGGTTGAGGTGGATGCCCCTAAGTCGCCCCTGTTGTGTCCAACGTTGGATAGTTTTTACGGTCACAGAGAATAATTCTGCAACCTGCCGTCGTGTTAATAATATGTTTTTTCGCATAAAACGTAATGTCCAAAAACAAAATGACAAACTATGAAGCCCGAAGGCTCCCATTTAGTTTGTCATTGTCATTTTCCCTGCCGAAGTTCATCCCCAGCAGGTGCTCACTATTTCTAGTTTGCGGGCGAGAGCATGGCACATTTCCAATTGAAAGTCAAGCACAAAAATTTCCTCAACTCAACCGTCTTGGTAGCTCAAGTTACCAAACAGCCTAAACAGTGACGGTCGGCACGTTACACCAACCTCGGTGCCCAAAGCTGGCCGGTGATGCAGGCACGGAAGCCACGTCGTCATTTCTTGGCCAGTGTCGCTGACGCCTTCTTGTCATCTATGCGTTTAATGACAACACCAGCTTGGTCTTTGACTGCATCCTCAATCAGCTTAATCGCTTCTTTTATCGTAACAGGATGGTCTGGGTGCACCGTAATCAGCGTGTGCATCTTCTCGACTTCGGAAGACTCAACAAGCTGAAGCCCTGTCAATTTCCCGTAAACGTGCAAAATATCCTGCAAATCGTCCTTCTCAATATCTACCGTGAGCGTTGATTCCGCCGCTGAAAATGCAGTAGAGGATAAGAGCAGGCTTGCAAATATCAGTGAGAGTATTCTTCTCATAGCTCGTATCGGACTACCGTAAAGGCTCAGCCGCCTTGGCTGCGCGATTTGTTAGCCACAAGGGTGTCATATTTACTTGGATGGGTTGCTCGTCGCCGCCACTTCATCTCTGATAACTTTGGCTTCCACAAGTCTGGAGGCAAACTCGGGGCCTGTCTCGTGGCCATACTTCTGCTCGTAATGCTCGGACTGAACGGTCACGAGTGCTCCCAAACGCCGCTTGACCGCGTCAGTGTCGCCACGCGCCAAGCCTTGGTATGACTGCACGCTTACGGCGATAATAAACTGCTCGATGCCTTTTGCGGCTCTGTGCCTCTGAACAATCTCATAAACGAGAGAACCGCCAAGAACGGCAATGATGACGAGTAATACAACTGGTAGTAGGATTTTCGTTTTCATTGTGGTGACACGACCCTGTTCCTGTAACAGCGGCGTGTCCACAGGAAATTGGGTAATGGAAGCGCGCATTACAGACCACGTTTGGAGTCTGTAAGAAGTGGTTGCCCTGATTGATTCAGTCGGTGACAAAAACACTGACCACTTCCGGTAATTCCTTTCCGGTATAGAAAGCTCTCCACTTGCCATCGTTGTCAATAAACGCCAAATACCGGCGACTTTTGCATTGCACCCAATGCGGTTGGGTTATGTCTGGAAGTTGTTGTACCGGATAATCATCCAAAATTTGACTGTTTTTATACATGTCAAAAAACTAAAGTTTTGGAACGCAAATTACTATGGGGTGTTTACCCCAGTCGCCAAGCCTCGCCGATGGGTGTTGCTGCGTGAAGCCGCCCCAGCGCACCCAAAAGACCAGATTGGCCGGTTGTTCTGGCGGGCTGAGGATGGGGCTGTTTTTTGGGGGGTGATGTTTCTAAATTTTTGCCCCTCAAAAACAAAATCACCAAACCACACTGCCGCGACCCCAATGACTGGGTGTTGAGCCAGTCCCTGCATGTACTTCCAAACTGAGACCAAGGGTTTTTCCGGTGGTGGCAAGGAACACCCTAGTCGCGGTCACGCCAGATAAGACTTAACGTCGTCTTTGCCAAGAATACTGTGCCATTGCCATGAACGACCTAGTTAAAACTTTGAACTGCCTGCCGAGCATGAACCGGATTGAGCGGAAACCGTTGTATGCCTGTCTTGGTATGATAGGAGCCAAGCCAGTTAGACAAACTCGTGGATTTGGATTTCCAGCCCACCCCCGTCCGGGTTCGGGTTTTCATCATCTAACGCAATGGGAACTACACGACCTTTCCACCGAATGTCACAAGCTCTGGATTGAAGGCTGCAAAGTCATCCAGACACATTTGATTGAGAATCACGATGCGGCAGCCAAGTGGAATGCGTTATGGGCTAGGCTGGAGGAACTGTTCAAACGGAAAGGGGTTGAAATGGCATGATGAACAAAGTATTCTATACGCCCGCCACCATTAGCATCCAAGCTGATGTCTCGCTGGACGCTCCCGCACGCGCGGGGGATTCTGTTCGGGTCGAATTTTATGCGAACACAAAGCGTTTGGGTTCGGGAAAAAGCGTCTGGCATGACGAGATAGGGTCGAATCCGCACTCCCGCGATTTCCAGCCAATGCACATTACCCCCGCAGGTTTTTGGCCGGTCGAATTGATTTGGAATAACGCACCGGTGGGCACTTACGCGCTTACGGCCAAGGCGACTGGAGCCAGAGGGCGCTCGGCGGTTTCCGCACCAGTGAACATCACGGTTCTACCCTGACTGACCAATGAAACCAAAAGCAAAAAGTTCGACGGCAAAACCAACCACTAACTTTTTTTCGTCCGTTGACATTGGCAAGCTCACTCAAATGGGCATTGACAACATCCGCGCTATTAAACCCGCAAATCGCAACGAAGGGATGAAAGAGCTTCTTAAAGCTTGGGACGATGCGCATCCTGAACAGGCTGATTGCGTGGCGGTGGTTTTCGAGCCTGCGGCCTAGCCGCCCACAGGGCTTCGCGTGGGGTTCCGGGTCATCAGGGTTGGGTTCTCTCTGAAAAATTCCCTGCTGGCTGGTGGTTCCAGTGCGGTGGTTAGGCTGCATAAACAAACCTCTTACTCTTTTGGCTGATACGGCTTCGCCTTGAGCGTCAAAATGCCAATGACCAAAAAGACAAGCCCAACAACTAGCACGCTGGCCTTAATCCACGGGTCACTGCTCGGCACGCCATTGACATCTATCGTTGTGTTGTGGTCAAGAACTAATGTCAGACCCCAGATAGCAAAAACTCCACCGACGACAACGGCCCCGACGCCGAAAATGCGCGCCAAAGTATGCTTCTTTCCAATGAAAAGGCTGACAATGCATAAAAGTGCTCCGCAAGCTGCTACCAGCACCCAATAAGTTCTGACCATGAGTGTTAAAGTCTGGGCGGACGAATGGTAGGAACCCAAAATGTCGCTGCCGGTATTGAAAAGACCCAGCACCAGCAAAATGACGCCAACTACAATCAAAACAATCTTGCTCACCTTTGCTTGCATAAAACGCTCGATGCAGCCTAACTGTGGTTAAGAGAGCAGCGCCGGTTGCAGCCATGACAATCCAGCGCTGCTGTCACATAACCCTATGTGGAACAGCAAACGGACTGTTCCGTTGGTGAGCATGGCTGGATTTCGGTCGGGTTGCCAAGAAAAAGGTGGCAGGCATCCTGAATTTTTTTCTGGCCGGTTTGGTGGGTATATCAACAGGATTGGTTGCCCCTTGAGGCTAACCGGGTGGACGGCGATTATCGTCGGGTGAATTTTTGGATTTTTGCAAAACAATTCAACAGTGACTCAATTTGGTTTAGTCATTTTCAGTTCCTTGATTTCTATGTGTTGAGCGCGTTGTTTCACTAGGGCAACGTCGTCTTTATCGCCAGTTTCCTTCTCCAATGTCAGCGCCTGAAAAAAAGCCATGTTTCCAACGATGCCTTCAGACCGGTCGCTCAAATATGGGCTTCCAAATAACTGGTATCCTTCTTCCAGAAGGCCATTAACTGCTTTGTCCAATTCCGCTGCCGTGGAGGCGCTCGCCGTATGATATAAAATGGTTTTCATGAATTTAGTTTAGTAAATTCGCAATTTCTTCCAAGCACCAAACGTGGTTGCGCCCCCGTCCAGTACTGTGGTCGCCCTGACACCCTCGGTGCCTAGACTGGCCGCCTCTGATTCCAGTACCTCAAGGTTGTTTGGGTCGGCGGTTTTTGCGCCCCAGAATGCGCCGGAAGCCTGTCGGGGATAAAACCACAGCACCCCTGCAACAAACATCCGTTCTAGTTGGACTGGGCGGGTGTAGAGGGTTGCTAATCGCTATTCGCTACGGTACGGAACGGATGCGCCAGAAATTATTCGTGGTTCGGTCGGGTGTATCGGTGAACATCAGAGCCCCACCTGAGTCAGCGGGATTGGTCGCCACCGGCACCCAGTTGGCCGGTGACAGGCTGAACGTGTAGTCCAATGCATAGTTAGTTCCGGCAATGCCGACAAAGGACAAACTCACATTGCCCCCGCTCAAAAGCTGGATGGAGATTTGATTGTAGGCTGTATTAACGACAATCTGCTCGGGCCGACTAGTGTTGTTGTAAGTGCCGTCGCCCAACTGGCCATACTGGTTATCACCCATGGCCCACAGACTGCCGTCGCTCTTGAGAAACAGGCTGTGGATGCTTCCTGCGGCAATCGCCGTGACGCCGCTCGACACAATCTGTTCGGGCTGGTTGGTGGTGTTGTAAGTCCCGTCACCCAACTGACCATAAAGGTTCTCGCCCATGACCCACAGACTCCCGTCGCTCTTGAGAAACAGGCTGTGGAACTGCCCTGCGGCAATCGCCGTGACGCCGCTCGACACAATCTGTTCGGGCTGGTTGGTGGTGTTGTAAGTCCCGTCGCCCAACTCGCCATGGTGGTTGAAGCCCATGGCCCACAAACTGCCATCGCTCTTGAGGAACAGGCTGTGGTACGCCCCTGCGGCAATTGCTGTGACGTTGCTGGCCACAATCTGCTCAGACTGGTTGACGCCGTTGAAGTTGTAAGTGCCGTCACCCAACTGACCATAATTGTCCCAGCCCATGGCCCACAGACTGCCGTCGCTCTTGAGAAACAAGCTGTGGTAGTCCCCTCCGGCAATCGCAACGACATTGCTGGCCACAATCTGCTCGGGCCGATTTGTGTTGTTGTAAGTGCCGTCGCCCAACTCGCCATCGTAGTTGAAGCCCATAGCCCACAGGCTGCCGTCGCTCTTGAGAAACAGGCTGTGGAACTGCCCTGCGGCAATCACCATAACATTGCTGGCCACAATCTGCTGGGGCTGGTTGGTGTAAACGATGTAACTACCGTCGCCCAACTGACCAGAGCTGTTGAGGCCCATGGCCCACAGGCTGTCATCGCTCTTGAGAAACAGGCTGTGGTAGTCCCCTCCGGCAATCGCAACGACATTGCTGGCCACAATCTGCTCGGGCCGATTTGTGTTGTTGTAAGTGCCGTCGCCCAAGTCGCCAAAAATGTTGTAGCCCATAACCCACAGACTCCCGTCGCCCTTGAGAAACAGGCTGTGGTAGGCTCCGGCCTCAATCTTGGTCACGGGTTGCCCTCCGGTGGTGACGGCTTGGAGCAAGGCCGCACCCAACAGGCAGACAATCTTTGAAGCTTGCAGCGTATTCACGCCACACCAACTTATACCGCAAATCGAATTATGCCTCAAGCTAATTTTAACGTATGGTGGCGGGTCGCACTTTGTTAATTGGGATAACTCTTTTGCGTCGGCACCGGGGTTAACCCACAAACCGCTGGCACGGTCAAATGAATAAAGGGTGTCAAAAAAAGCCGCACCGGGCTGTGAAAGCAAGGTTCCGATGCGGCTGTCTTCTTATACGTCCAGAAGGGGCATCAAACTGACTGCCCAATGGTAAAGTTGGCATAAGTCGGCGGGACTGCCAAAAAAAGTTATTCACAGGGGGCATCCTGAAAAAAGCCGCACCAGAGAGTTTGTTCCTGATGCGGCTGGTCGTTTGGTGAGTCACGAACAGCAAACGGGCTGTTCAGGCAGCGAGAATGGCTGGATTCGGGCGGGCCGCCAAGAAAAAGGTGGTGGTTCATTTTGAAACAAAAAACCATGATAGGGTGCCAATTTATGGTTGGCAGTCCTTTTTGCCAACGTTAGGTTCATGGCGATGAAATGTGGTGTAAAATTTCGTTCATTGAAACTGTGCATGTGCCGTTTAATACCAACGTCAGAAGAAACACATTGGGTTCAATGTAGCGGTTACAGGTGTTCGGCGATTATTGATAAAGACGGCAAATTGAAATGCTTCGCCACCGGCAAGGAACTAACCGATGCTATCGTAGAGCATTGCGACTAAAGCAAGCCGACGTTTTCTTCGAAGCTCCAAAACAGTCGGCCCCCCGCCCAGTACTGTGGTCGCCCCGACACCCTCGGTGCCCCACAGCCGCCCCAGCCTCGCCGGTCAGGGGGTTGCTGCGCTTATGTAGCGTTGAAATTCTCAGTAAATGATGGCGTAGGCTACCCGGTTGGAATCGGCGACAGCCCACAAGTTGATTGAGTCCACCGATTGCGGAAACTTGATGAACCGCGCACTGAAGTCAGCCATGACATAATTTGAGCCGCCCGAACTGCCCGCTCCATTGCTTTGATTGCTCGTCGTGCCATTGTTGTCGTGCCGCCCTTGTTCAGCAATGCCGGTAAAATCGTTGCCGCCGTTCTCCAATAAATCCATGCAAAAATCGCCCGCGTCATGTCTTTTTTCTCCAAGAATAATCGTGTCGCTGGGCTGACCAATGGCATCTTCCTTCATGCTGTCTCCCTCGTTCATCCCTTGCGGGTCGGTCGGATTTTGAAAGTAATCGTTCCAGCCGTTAATGAGATAACTGCGCGGCGCAGCATCCGCGATATTGTTTGACGGTGATGAACCAAAGGTTGCCGGGTTGGCGGGAAGAACGGTGATGTCAGTGGGACAAAGCAGAATATTTACATTGTCGCCGTAGTTGTTATAAAAACGGTCTGGCCAACGACTGCTGTTGTCACGCGGCGGATATCCGAGGTAGGGCTGGGCAGTAAAAATGCGCCGTGGATAACGTATCAAATTCTATAGGGTTTATATGGGGCAGTTAGGGGCGGTGGCTATGGTGGCGCAGGCGGGGTTAGGCCACTCAACCATGTGTCTGAATCTCCCTCTGACGCTGCTCCGGCAAATGTGAAATCACTTCGGCAGGCACAGCGCAGGGAAAATTGGAGTCAAAGTTTGTCGCTCGAAACACACCATAATAAATGCTTCCTGTGTTTGATGTCTCGATATCAAGATAAAGCTGACGGTCGCCGTCGTAAGCCCACACTCTGGACTCGTTCTCAATGAAGACAAACCAGCCTGCCTTCGCTCGCCACCCGTGCGAATCAGGAGTAAAACTCACCTCGCCGGATGCCGGACGTGCAAAATGTATGGCATCTTCTGAAACTCCAATCTTCCAAGAACCATCTGGCGAAGGATGGGTGCCGAATACGGAAATGAGCATCGGGTGAAACGGTGGCGGTGTCACCACGGTCGAAGCTGCTGCTTGGGTGTGAACCTGTGAAGGCGAGTGGCATCCCGTGAGAAACGTCGCGGCGATGAATAGGGTTGGAATGATGTAGCGCATAGTAAAGTGGCCTAACGACCAGAGCCAAAGCTGCGCCTCGCTCACCGGTTTCGCAAGGTTTTCCGGCAAGCTGCAGAAACGCCGACCGGCAGCATGATTTTGGGGTTTAAAAAGGCGCAGGAACGACGATTGGCGCGTGGGTGGGGGGAATCAGGCCACGATGCGGAAAAAGACATCGTGGTTTGCCGCTTCAAAATCTTCCTGCACCTGACGCGGCAGTTCCCCCACCGCGACCAGCCGTTCCACGGTTCTTCTGTAGAACGTCCAGTGCTCCATCGGCATGGTGCGGGGTAAGACCAACCCATGAAGGGCCGCACCTTCAATAAATCTGCAAAAATTCAAAATCAAGGCGGTATCCTTGTTTGACACTAATCGTCCAAAGGCCAAGTCCTCGTCCAGCATGAGCCGCTCCCTCGCGGCAGCCTTCAGCACTGCCTTGGGGGGAAGGCTGTCAATCATGTTGCAGAACAATTCAAAATGACGATGACTCACGATGCGGAATATATTAGCCCCATCTGGTGCGACCGCGACTAGGGTGTTCCTTGCCACCACCGGGAAAACCCTAGTCTCAGATTGGAAGTATAATGGCGTATCCCCCGCCCCAGTGCTATAGTCGCCACGAAGGGGCACGAGAGCTATATGCTAATGGGGTTGTAGTGTAGTGATGTCATGTAATTTAAGTAAGTCGGTAGATTGACTGGGTCGGCGGTTTTTGCCACCCAGAACGCGCCGGGGTCTGTGGGGAGTATCAAAACCAGCACCCGCCCTCAAACGCCTGCCACAGGGTCAATACGGGTCTATACACCGGCTTAAAGTAGCCGCATGCGCCTCCCACCCGATTTCCCGACCGTTCGGCGGTCACAACATCGTCAATCGGTTCAGGGGGCACCGTGCAGTCGTCGTGATGGTTGGCTCAGAGGCTGTTAGGGTGGGCTTCGCTTAAAAAACCTCGCCGCTGGCTGTTTTGAGCGACCGGCCTTTCGCGTTCTTATGGTTGGCTGGGCAATGTGCGGGGGTGGTACGTTTTGAATTTTAGGGAGCCTGACGGATGGCGGAGTTGAAAATGAAAAGCGGCAGCGGTTGCCCAGAAACCAGAACGCGTTCCCATTTTCCAAAGAGAACCATCCTATCGCCTCGTTTCCATTTCGTTGACGTGTCAAAGAGAATTGCACTCACGCAGGAAATTTCGTCATACGTCTTTTCCCGATATAAAAAGAACGCTATATGCCCCTGACCTTTGTCTGGCAGTTGCGGCTTAGATTGAACAATGCCTTTAAGCGTTATAGCCACAATCCAAATTTATCAGATTTACGATTTCATCCAAGCTCCAAACGCGGTTGTTCCCCCCAGTACTGTGGTCGCCCTGACACCCTTGGTGCGCAAAGCTGGCCGCCTAGCGGCCCTGCGGCCCCACAGCCTGACTTCGTCTTTCTTCGGTGGTGCTACATCGGGTTGTTGATAATATTTAGACTTTTGCGAAAGGGTGGCGTGAAGAACGTCAATCGTAGTCAAGCAACTCGTTCTTCCAAAGTGGAAGGCAAACCAATTCCCAAGAGTCTATCAACAACCAACCCAAAATCTCGTCAGCCGACTTGGAGTGGCTTTGAAAATCACCGCTGCGAAGCCACAGCCCCATTTTCTCGCCATAGTACAGCCGGTCATAAAAATACTGGGCATCTTCATCCTTAATCCAGTTTAGCTTGCCCGTCTCAATCCATTCCGTGCAAATTTCTGAAATGGCATCCCGAATCACAGGCTCTCTGGCTATCATGTCACCGAGAGCAGCAGCGTTTTGTTGACGTAGTGTCACTAAGTAAGCCGCTCTGGCCGAAATCGAAGCCTGTCCCAAAATGGATTCTAACCGTTTTAGGGCCGCGTCCAGCGGATTAACTTTGCTGTTTCCCATATCTCCGCGCCCACCCTCCACCCTCCTTGGCTTGCCCAGAATGATTTGAGTGCTAGCTGCGCCACTCCACCAGCAATCCATGTGCTAATCAGTAGTGTGGCCAACGGAACTTGTTGTCAAATCTCCCGTCGTAGTATTTGTTTTTCAACCACGCCAAGTCGGCTTCGTAATTCTCTATCGTGCGCCTCATGATTGACCTAGGCCGCTGCTTTGCTTGTCGGCAGAAGGCAGCGATTGAATGCGCCATCTTCTTCAACCGCACGGCAGAATTTGGATTGCCCCATTCGGCAATGAAATCGCGGGAGACTATTTGTGGATGGCGAGCCAACCTAAATAACCGTGCCAGTATCGCTTGTCTTCGCGGTTTCATTTCATCTTTTCCGCCCACGACAAAACCAACACGATGCATAATTTCCCTTTCGCTGGATGGCAATTCGTTTGCCATCATTTTCCAGAGTGACGTTACGATGATGTCCGCAGACCTGTCAAGCCTGAATTATTCAGAGCATGACAATCGGTAATACTATGTAACCGCCAGCCCCCCACCTCGCCGGTCAGGGTTTTGCTACGTCTCTAGCCTGCCTTCGTCTTTCTTTGGCCCTTGCGTGTAATTTGCCGACCAATGGGCAATATCGGTGGATTGCCGGGATTTTGAAATGGTGATTAAATCGTGAGTGCTGTGACCAGCTCAAAATAACAATCCTCATGCGGACTTCCGTTCAAAACAAATTCCAAAACACCAATGGGAAGTTCCTGTTGGTGGTTTGCATGGCGTTGCTGGCAGGCACGGCTCGTGGCCAGTTGTTTGTGGCGAGTGATAGCTCTGGCACCATCGGCGAATACACGACCTCCGGTACGACGGTGAACGGCTCACTTATTTCAGGATTGCATGACCCGTTTAGCTTGGGCGTGCTTGGAAACGATTTGTTTGTGGCGTATTATTTTGGTGGTGATAACATTGGCGAATACACGACCTCCGGCACGACGGTTAACGCCGAACTGATTGTGGCACCAGCAGGCTTTACTTCCTTGGCAGTAGAACAGGTACCGGAGCCGGTATCATGGGCTGTCGTTGGGCTGGGATTGGCCGTGTTGTTCGGTGGTGCTTGGGTTCGGCACTGTTCGTACTCCGACGCATAGGACGGCGTCAGGGCTAATCCATAAGAGCAGCCCGAAGAAAATTAAGCAGCAAAACTCCACCGACCACTACCTCGTTGCCCAAAACTGGCCCGCCCGCACAACATCGCGCCCCCATCCTCGCCGATGGCAATGTCCTAGCAGATTGGTGTTGCCGTCCCAGCGTCGCCCCCAAAGGAGGGGGCATGAATAAAACTACACCCTACGGCACAACTTCCAATCGGAAAGCTCGGATGGTTTCGTTCGTGTCGCCTTCCGCTATTACAGTCCAATTGATATTAAATTCCCAATCCAGCCCTTTTCCGTGGGATGCGGATATTGTGGCCGGTTCGTTTAGCGAAGTCACAAGCGGCGGAAAAGATACGGGGCGCACAAATCCAATGTGGAGCCTTGAGGGCATGACGGTTCCGCCCCAATTGCGGCATTCTATCCGAATGTCATCGGGCTTCAAATACTGGACTGCCCCCATGTCGTGCAAAATTGCGCCACTGCTGTCGAAAATCAGAGAGGGCCGCGATTCGGCTGCTATTTTCCGCAAAATTGTCTCGTCGCTTAACACGCTCCGGGTTTTAGCCTCAACTGCCTTATCAATTTGGCCTTCCATCCACGCCCTAATGCCGAGCGGAATAGCAATTACTGCGGCAACACCCACAGCAAGCGCTATTGCAACCGTTACAAATTTATGAATCTCACCACCAGACAGTGGTTTTTTGCTTCCTGTATCGGCGTTAGCATCGGCGGCGGGCATGGCTGGCCGTGGCTGTTGCTGTCCGTCCTGTCCGGTTGGACTGTCTTTTTTGTC
>Ga0181538_10004142_pt1 | contig 13757 bp, 7 predicted proteins | sample PEATcosm2014_Bin_40_FD_119773 | JGI IMG/M metagenome (GOLD analysis project Ga0181538, IMG submission 119773) | Peatland microbial communities from MTU Mesocosm Facility, Houghton, MI, USA - PEATcosm2014_Bin23_30_metaG | ecosystem: Environmental > Terrestrial > Soil > Wetlands > Peat | place...
ACGTGGTCAAAGCTATCCACACTGTGGGGCCGCGGCTGTTTAACGTACACATGAAGGATCTAGCCAACTTCCAGAGTAAGGAAGGTCAAGTTTCCGTTGGAGAAGGTATCATGCCGATTCGAGGGATCTTCGAGGCCCTTATTGCGACTAAGTATCAGGGGTTCGTCGATCTCGAATACGAGATCCATGCCGATGACCCAATGCCCGGTGTCTCCGTCAGCTTTGCCCACATGCGCGGCGTTCTTGCAGGTATGGGATATGCAAACAACGGCTGATCCTCACAGGTATTTCGGTCATTGTCAAGCAAGACGGTGCTACTGCATTGGTTACATATTTAAATACCTTGGACCGCATGAACCCGTGGCTGATTACGTCGGAGGCCATGCATGAGCCGCATTGAATGGCTTACGATTGCGACAAATCGGACACTGGTAAAGCGCGGGTTTGACGGGGGACGTTCAAGTTGGAAACTCCATGCGGTCCGCTTAGAGGATGAACAACAGAAATTTTCCGATATTCCCAAAGGAACGGAGACTGTCTGTGGCATTTGGCGCCCGTGGGGATTCGACCTCAATTTGTTCATCAAAGACCGCTGCAAAACGTGTGAACGCATTCTCGCAAGAGTTCTGATTGGAACCAAACTATAAGCCGCTCGACTGTCGGAACTTTCCAACTGTTCGAGATGTTCCACGACAAGAAAATGTCCCACACATATCTGGATTGCCGTCTCAGAAGAAGGTGCCTCTGAGACGTCCGGAACTCGTCGGTCACCTTACGGTAAACTCCCGGAAGGCGGTCGGTTCAAGAAAGGCGTCTCGGGAAATCCCGCGGGGCGGGCAAGAAAATTGCCAGAAATCGGGTCGGCGGTGATGCGAAAACTCGACTCACCCCTGAGGATTACCGTGAACGGGAAGGAAACAGTCATCAAGAAGCGCGAGGGAGTCGCGAAGCAATTGGTAAATAAGTCTCTCCCCAGACATCTTGCGTCAACACGTATGGTGCACGTTTTGCAGCAGCAAGAACTCGAGAGGGCAGCAGAGCTGCAACGGCTCAAGTATCGGACAGCAGATGACTTTAGCGACGATGAGCTCGCGGCAATCGCTTGCGGGGACCTGAAAATCCAGCTGTATAAAGAATCCACTCCGGATGGCAAAGATGGAAAATAGCCCGGCAATCGCGCCAAGATCACGGGGGATAGAGTGTGAACGCAAGAGGGGCGCTCCCTAGAGCCGATTGAATGTGACATTTGCGTTGATAAGATGACCATCTGGAGTCTTCATTTTCAATTCACGCTCGATCGTGATTAAACGGCTTTCCCACTCAGGCGTGAAAGTTCCGTGATCGGTGAGAAATAAGTGGTATCAATAACCCGCATTCAATCCGATCTGCACGTTTGCTTGCGGCGCAGTGGCGATTTTGGCGGTACCTTTGAAAATGTTGCCGCTGATGATGGCGCAATTCACAGCCTCCTCCAGGGAAATGTGCAGTTTATTCTGACGAAACTCGCATCCCCGGATCAGGACCGTCCCGGAACTCGCCTGAATTGCGGCGCGATCTCCGTCCCTTCCCCATTGCACGAATGTGCAGTCGCTGAATCCCACGGTGCCTGTACCAGCGATCTTCGCAATCTGGTCGCAGGGCCCCCAAAAGGCGCTGTTGCTGAAGCGAACGACGCCGTGATGAGCTGGCCCTACCTCCACCATGGTTGGGTCAGTGCCATGAAACGAGGTGAATTCCGCGTTTGCGATGAGCAGGGCATACTGGGCGCTCTGTTCAACGAGAACCGCGCGGTTGCAATCATCTGCCCCGATTCCAAGAAAGTTGCCATTGCACTCTCCAGTGTCAGTCGCAATGAATTTATAGCCAACATGATATCCAAAGCAGAACGTGTTCAGAACATACTCCCAATCAGCCCGCCCGAAAATGAATGCTTCCCCGTTCTGCATTTGCCAGTCGTAAACTGCGCTGTGCGAGCTCCACCAGGGGTTGAAGTGAACGTTCTCGATGCGTCCGATATCATAGATAGCATCCACAAATATCCCGCGTCGGATGGGCTGGCCGGTAATGTTCCGTATGTTGTGTCGTTCGTTCATACTGGCGTCGATTCCCTGATAGGGATTGAGCAATTCCACATCGAAAATCGCGGGATTCTTCCCCCGCATGACGATCGTCCACGGATAGGGAACCGGCGCGGAGTCAGTGACCTGTTCGGGGTAGAAAATCGTGATCCCGGCAACGGAACTATTCGTGTTCAGCGTGAGAAACGGCGTGCCATCCTCGTTTCCCTTTCCCGCCGTCACCAGCAGGGCGGTGCCATCGTCGCCCGGTTTGGCAGCTCCCTGATCTCGCAAGCCAACGTGAGACGGCACGCAGGTGAAGGAACCGCGAAGCGTCACGCCAGCCGGAACGTTGATCGTTCCCCTGAAGAGATATCTGCCCGGCGGTGCGTAGACGGTCCCCCCACCGGCGCGGGAGACGGCGTCGAGCGCACGCTGAAACGCGGCAGTATCATCGCTCACCGCGTCACCCGCCGCTCCGAATTCTCTGACGCTCTGTGCGCCACATTCAAGATGAGCATGAACGGCGCCGCTCGCTTCTGACGGCGAGCTAAGCATCGTCATAACGCTGGCCGCGGTTCCTCGCGAAAGCAATTGCCGTCTCGAAGTCAACGCCGTCTCGCACGATTCCATCTCTATTCGCTCCTTTGAGGCTGTTTGCGCGTTATCGATCTGAAATGTCGCCCATCCCGAGCGTCCGGGCGCAGAGGTCGTCAAAGCATTCCAGACCAAAGCGAAGCAGGGAATTCCCGAAATGGCCGGACGAAGACTTGCTCGCCAAAGCTGATTTTCTCCTCCAGAGATTACATTTGGCGGATGGACATTAATGCCCACGGCGGTAGGCTGGTCTCGATGTGAAGTTTGCCCTCGGGATCCGCCCTAACGATCTCCTTCCGCGTGGTCCACGCCTCCTCTCGAAGCAGCTCTGTCTGTTCTTGATTTGGTGGTTCCGGTTTTCCCATCGCCTCCCAAGCTGCGACAGCATCGCCATGCTGTTTATCGAGAGTCTCGATGACAAAAGTTGCGCCGGCTGGCAAATGCGACAAATCCAAGGTGAAATCGCGCGCGCTGCCGCTATCATCGATTGCATCCGCGGCCTCCAGCGTGTTGCTCACCGGCAGCGAGACCTTCATCTCAGGCGGATAATTATAGGCCATAACGGCGATCCGCCCGCTCTCGCTGAAGCGAGTTATTATTCCTCCGGGGACCTGAGCCAGCTTCTGGTCGCCGAGTAGATTCATCAAGCGATACGCATGAAATGTCGGCTTCACGATCTCCTGATAGTTAATGAGGCCAAAGCCACCGTGGAAGATCGAGTCAGTATTTCTGTTCTCTTCAAAGACGTCGGTGAACACCCAGTAAGAAAGCGAATCTACCAGACCGATGCTTTCGAGGTTGGTCTTTGCAACGAAGGCTGCAGCCGCCAGAGAGTCATGTGAATGGTCCACGGGGGACGGACTCGAATTCCATTCTGTCAGTTCGATCTCCGCCTTAGGATATGGGCTGTGATCGATCATCTCCCGGAGCGCTCGAAGATCGTCACGTGTCGCATTGATACTCCGGCGATAATGCTGTCGCTGCGGTATCCCCGGCTGGTCAATAGCAAAATCCTGCGGATAGGGGTGAGTTGAGACAAAATCCACTGGCAGATGATTCTCGTGGCAATAATCCAGAAACTCTATAATCCAAATTGGACGCCATGGAATCGAAAAGGGATCGAATGGCTTTCCCGAACCTTCCGCCTTCTGAAGCGCCTCCTGATCCATATTGAAATTGCTGGTCGCGGGACCGCCGACCCGAAGCTGTGGGTCCACCGCCTTGATAGTCTCAACGGTCACTTTGTACAGCTCGAAATATTGCTGTTGTGATCCGCCTCGGAAGAATGACTCATACAGATTCGGCTCGTTCCACACCTCGAAATACCACCTGCGAACCTCGGCGATTCCATATCGATCGACGCAATGCTGGACAAATGCTTGGACTAATGCCGACCACTTGAGGTAATTGGACGGCGGACTGCCGTCGGCGCGCCACCAGAATGTCGTGCCATGCACGGTCGAAAGCTGAGCGGGCGAGAAACTCAGCTCGACAAAGGGGCGGACACCCTTGGCCAGCATGCGGTCATATAAATCGTCCACATATTGGAAGTTATAGATTGGATTTCCCTGCTTATCCTCACGATAGACAAACATGTCGTCTTGGAATATTCCATGAAAACGCACATATTGAAATCCGTCGTTCTTTGTTGCCGTCGCAAGTTCTTCCTGCCAAGTGGCTCGCAGGCCTTCGTTTGCACGACCAGCGCCGACAACCTTACTCCAGAAGTGCACGAGCGGCTTTCCAGGCGCTGTAGCGTCAGCCTTCAGATGAATTGCGGTATTGTCACCGGCGCCGGACGATAACGGAGCCTTGCCCGCAAGAGCGGCTGGAAGAAGGAACAATACGGCGAGACAGCCCGCATTTTCCGTCAGCCTACGACGGCTGACAGCTTCCTGTTTCTTCATTCTTCTATCCTCTAATCTGCATGGAATGCTGCCCAGCGAAGAACTACTACTGCAGACTGAGCGAGTCGTCGCTGGGCGACCCACCCGTTCCAATCAACGCCAATCAGAAGGAGAGTCGGGCGCCAATTTGCAAATTGTGCGACTGTCCACTGCTTATAATCCGGACCAGAGCGGAATCAGTTATAAGCCCGTCCGACTTTCCAAGGTCCCTGTTGCTGAATGTATTGTAAGCCTCGAACTTCAGCTTGAAGACGATGCCCTCATTGAATACTTACTTCCGATCCAGGTTCATATCCCAGATCGAATTACCTTCAGGCAAGGTTCTATCGTTCAGAATCGGTTGCTGGCCTGCCGGGCGCAGCGTTCACGTCGCGGGGCTTGCCCCCGAAGAGCGCTCTGGTGATGCCCCGGCCTTCGGTGATGGTGCAGATGCGTCTTTGTAACTGCGACGTAACCAACCTCCTCCAGTCGATAAAGACGACTGGAGAGTGTGCCCTTGTTCATACCGGTTTCGTGTTGTAGATACAGAAAGTCGGACCGGTCGACAGCGAACGGAAGTGCGACAGGTTGAACGAACAACGGCTATCGCAATCCTGTCGGAGGAGGCCCGCAAAGCATTGCGGAAGACGGTCGGGCGCCTGTCGGGTGATGCCGAAATCGATTCAGCGCTACTACCGCCAGCGAACCTGCAAGTTCGCCAGACGCAATGTATCGACAATTTCGAATGCAACACTTTAGTCAATTGAAGGTCCATCCGCATGAAATGGTCAATTAGCCTGATCGCATTTGGCTTTTGCAAGGTATCTACCGTTAGAGTGACTCCTTCGCCAATGCGCATTTGTTTTCATGAATTTATGGACACGTTAGAGTCAGACATAACCTTGTGTCTCGAATGACTTTCACCTAGAGTGATCACCGGGAAACTCAAAGTTATGCTTTGATTCACGACGGACTGGGAACGCTGGCATGACGCAGAGCGAAAGGCAGCGTCTCCCGAAAGAGCGGTTGCGGCTTTCGGCGCCGTGTCACTGTGGAATGCGATGATTACCGCTACACATCCGCGGAGAGTCTTTCTCTCGGAGGCTTCGTGGAACGACGACGATTCCTGACTTCTTCAATTGCGTTGTCCACAGTTGCGCTGGCGGGCAACGCCCTTGCCGCCTCCGGGCGGGCACGCCACGAGCGAAGTTATCAATTTGACCAGACCATCTCGCGCGAGGTGCTGGATAAGTATCTATCGCGCTCTATTTCGATGGAGGGCCTGCTCAACGGAAGAGGTGATCTCGACGACAACTTACGGATGCTCACCCACGTCGGCGCGAAGTACATCGGACGAAGCATCTGCCTGTGGGGCGGCGAGGCCAATTTGCTTCAGAATTTTGAACGCGCCAGGCAGCTGGTTCCGCAAGTCCGCGCAGCAGATCCGGAGATGATTCTTGAAGCCTGCATCTTTGAGATCGTCACAACCGATGTGGAGCAGGTTCCGGTGCCGGAATGGGCATTTATTGCTCTGGGGCTGCCGGTAGAGAAGCGCAATTTCCATTATGAGGCGATCCTTTATCCCGCGGCGCAGCGCAGGCGGTCATGGGGCAGCAACGGCGGCGTTCCCGATGTGAGCCAGACGGAGACTCAAATGTGGTTCTACTTTCTGGCAGCGTCGTATATCGATCTCGGTTTTGAAGGGATTCACTGGGGACAGATGGAGATCATAGATGATAACGATCCTCATCTCGACCACTATGCACGTGTCTTTGCGCTTGTTCGTGCCTATGCCGCGAAACATGCGCGGCGCAAGATGGTCCTCTGCAACGCGCACGTGCCCAGCGGCGGGCTAGTGCGCGACGGCGAACTGCTGCTCGACTTTCACGCGTTTCCGCTCAGAGTGAAGGAGGTTCCAGGGCATCCGCAGGAGGCGATTCTGCAGGTGGGCTATCTCGACAGCATTTTCCTGCGCAGCAAAGGCGGGAGGACTTACAGCGGCTGGCAGTGTGAGCATCTTCCTTACCTGGTGGAGCTCGATAATTATGGCGCAAGCAAACATCCTGGAGAGCCCGGACAAGGCAACGACTGGGTCTGGGGTTACGACGAGATCAGCTGGTTCGCGAACCAGAGCAGAGAATACCGCAGCGAGTGGCTGCGGTATGCGTGGAACTGGGTGAGGAAGACTGATCCGGACGGCTACCTGGAAATGCCTGGGAGCCGGACCGAAACATCGCCGCTCAATGACCGGCGTTGGTACTTTGCCAATGCGCCCAGCTCTGCCGTGCCAGAGGGGCTCGGCGATGAAGAGGCGATCCGCGCTATATGGAAGGGTGATCGGGCCTAGTCCGAATTCAGCACGGGGATCGAAGAAGGTGAATCTTCGCGTGGCAGAGTCCGATCCTCACGCCTTTTCAGTCAATTGCTGTGGTGTGCCGACCATAATTCGGAGGCAATCATGAGAATGCATTTCCGGGGCTGGGAATTCAGAAGCCGCTTACACACTTTCTTTCTGTTGGCGACGGTTGCGGCGAGTTTCTGTTGCGCAGCCACCGGCAAGGCACAGCGCATTGGAGTCACCTATGACGCAGGCGCGCAAACCGATGCGGCGCTGAAAGGTCTTTCGCCCGCTGCTCAGGCGGTGATGGAGCGGTTGTCGCGGATCGGCAGGCAGCCTGTGAACGACCTGCGTTATTACGCCGGAGACGCTCCAAACGGAGAGGCCGTGAATTTTGACGATTCCGGCTGGCAGACGGTTCAGTTGCCGTTGACCGCTTCGGTGGGTCCTGTGTGGCTGCGGAAGCAGATCGAAGTGCCAAAGACATTTGACGGCTACGATCCAACTGGCGCGAAGATCTGGCTTCAGGAACCCACGCGCGGCGGTGTGACCGTTTACTGCAATGGCCAGCGAATTGCCATGGGCGAAGATTTGGAGCCGATCGTCCTTTTCAGCTCCGCAAAGCCTGGAGAAAGGCTACTTCTCGCGATTCGGCTTGAAAGAACTGTCGCGCCCAAGCGTCTCAACCTCATGGAATTGCACATCGACTTTGCAGCAAATCGCCCGGACCCAAGCGTTCTATATACAGAGTTCCTGTCTGCGGCAATTCTGATCCCATCAATCTCGCCAGGGAGCCTAGCGGTTTTGGAGAAGTCTATCGTATCGGTCGATCTGAAAGCCCTGGATGTCGGAGACCAGGAAGCTTTCGACACCTCTCTGGGTAACGCGAGATCGGATCTCGAGCCCATAGGCAAGATCCTCAACGTGGCAACCTTTCACCTCACCGGGAATTCACACATCGATGCGGCGTGGCTCTGGCCGTGGACGGAGACAGTTGATGTCGTTCGGCGCACGTTTGGCACCGCAGCTCAGTTGATGGACGAATACCCGAATTACACCTACACGCAATCCGCGGTGCAGTACAACGAGTGGATTGCGGAAAAGTATCCCGAACTTGATGAAAGAATCGGACGGCGGATCAAAGAGGGCCGATGGGAGGTCGTGGGCGGCATGTGGGTCGAACCCGATCTCAACATGCCAGACGGGGAATCCCAGGCGCGCGAACTGCTGATCGGTAAACGCACATTAAAACAATTGTACGGTGTTGACGTCCGGATCGGCTGGAATCCTGACTCTTTCGGTTATAACTGGCAATTGCCGCAAATCTACAGGAAGGCAGGTATCGATTATTTCGTCACTCAAAAGATGTCGTGGAATGATACCAATCAGCTTCCACTCAAGTTGTTCTGGTGGGAATCTCCAGATGGAAGCAAGGTTCTAACCTATTTCCCTGATGGCTACGGAAACAGCAATTTCAGTCCGGTTCGCCTTGCGAACGATCTTGTCCACGCCCGGGCATTCGCTCCAGGCTTAGATGACTTGATGGACCTATATGGAGTGGGTGATCACGGTGGCGGCCCCACTCGTTCTCTCCTAGACGAGGGACTGCAGTGGATGGAGCCGGACAAGATAGTTCCGAAGATGAAGTTCGGAACAGCTCAGGCCTACTTCAACGACGTCGAGACGAGAATATCCGGAACCTCACCGGTATGGAATTATGAGACAGTGGCTACGGGCAATACGCACCTGCCCGCACCTTCTGAAGGACAAATCAGCATTCCAACCTGGAGGGACGAGTTGTATCTTGAGTTCCACCGTGGGGTCTTCACCACACAGAGCAATCACAAACGCAATATGCGGGAAAGCGAAGAACTGGTATTGAACGCGGAGAAGTATGCGTCGTTGGCGTGGCTAGAGGGGCAGCCGTACCCCACAGCGGAGCTCAATGAGGTATGGAAGAAAGTGGTCTTTAATCAATTCCACGATCTAGCCGCCGGATCCGGAATCGGCGTGATTTATAAAGACGCGCAGCAGGACTTTGATCAGGTGCGATGGGCTACGAAGGAGGTTACCTCAAATTCCCTGAATACCGTGGCAGAGCACATCAACACACAGGGCAGGAGTCATTCCGGCTCTGTTCCCCTATTGATCGTGAATCCGCTGGGATGGAGACGATCCGGCTTGGTTGAGACGGAAGTTCAAATGCCGAATTCGACCCCTGAGATTTCTGTTCTCGATTCCCAAGGCCAGGTTCTTCCATCAGAGGTGTTGTCCAGTGACAGGTCGACGAACATATTTCATCTTCTCATTGAAGCCAGAAACATCCCTTCGCTTGGATATGAGGTCATTCGGGTTGTGCCGGGCCGGCGTACCTTCGCAAGCGATTTGAAGTTTATCGGGACGACGCTCGAGAATTCTGAGCTCAAAGTGAAGGTCGATCCCAAGACAGGCTGTATCACCAGTCTGTACGACAAGAAGTCTCAGTTTGAGACCCTGGCTCCGAACAGCTGCGGCAACGAGCTGATCGCCTTTCAGGACAAACCGAAGATGTTCGATGCATGGAATATCGATGCGGACTTTGAGAAGTCATCTACCAAACTGGATAAGGCGGATTCAGTTCAGCTTGTCGAAGGCGGCCCTTTTCGTGCGGTTATTCGCGTCACGCGCTCCTGGCAGAATTCGAAATTTGTCCAGGATATCGAACTCTACAGGGGCGCGGACCAAGTGAATATCGTCAACGATATTGATTGGCACGAAACCCATGTCCTGTTGAAGGCAGGTTTCGACCTTGCGGCTTCGGCGCCGATGGCGACCTATGAAATTCCTTACGGGACCATAGAACGGCCTACTACACGGAATAACACCTGGGAAGATGCGAGATTTGAGGTTCCCGCAATTCGCTGGGCGAATCTTGGCGACGGTCGGCATGGGTTCAGCCTAATCAATGAGTCGAAGTACGGCTATGACGCAGCAGGTCACACTTTGCGTCTCTCCCTGTTGCGCTCACCGACCGATCCAGATCCCAATGCCGACCGCGGACACCACCACTTCAGCTACGCTCTGTATCCCCACGCCGGGGACTGGAAGCAGGCACTGACAGTGAGACGAGGCTATGAATATAACTACAAATTGCAGGCCATGCCAGTCGGTGTGCATGCAGGATCGCTGCCCCTCCAGCATGCCTTTATCACGCCAACTGCGCAAAATATAGTGTTGACTGCGGTCAAGAAGGCCGAAGACAGCAACGCACTGATCATTCGATTCTATGAGTGGGCCGGGAGGGATGGCGAAGTTCAGATTCAAATTCCGCGGGGTGCAACGTCGGCAAGACTGGTCAACCTGCTGGAACAGCCGGAAGGGGCTCCGCTCTCGATTAAAGGCGGAGACATAGTTGTTGTTCCTGCTCATCCATACGAAATCGTTACAGTCGAAGTCGATTATCCCGCTTGAACAATTGCCGCGGCGACGAGTTGCATGCGTGGGATACAATCCCCAAGGCAAGAAAAACGGAATAGGAAATTATGAGCGATCTGCTGCCAAATTAGCGCGAGTCGCCGCTTGATCTCTAAGCCGGTCCGGCACAGCAGTGCTGCGTACATTCACTTAATACCAAGCGCGGCGGTCGAGCGGCGACCGCATTGTTCGACTGCCCGACATCTCCAGCTAGCCATTCGGAACCGTCTTCCTAACCCAGTTCCAGGCATAACGCAGGCAGGCGCCCGATGCTGTTTGCTCTGATGTGCAAACCGAATGATCGCATCGTAACCCAAGACCAATTACCGCTTACCTTATCCAGCCAAGCCTTTAGTCGCGTAGTAAGAGTTCGAACATTGCGAGATCAGCCTGCGAAGAGGCAAATGATTGAATGAATAACGGTTTAGCCCATCCACTTTGAAACCGTTTTGAAACTGTTTCTCGGATGCCAGGCCCGGTCGCGGGACTTCAACGGAACGCCATGAAGCTAAAGTCTTCTTTGCAAGACTTTAGCCTCGATCGAAAGCGTTGCCTGTGTGTCGGCTGATTCCTCGCGAGGCACCGGAAAGGCTCAAAGAATGGTCGAATCAACCCAAATCCCGGCTAACGGCAGTACCTACCGTTACGGTGAGCTAGAAATGACAACTAATTTATTACCAGTAACGTACGAGGGCCGTTAGAACTCCTGCCTAACCTTGTCAGTCCTTCAAGTAGCGGCATAGGGTGTTGTTCGACGGCGAAGAGCCGCTCCGCCAGGTCACAAAAACTCGCTCGAAATTCAGGAGGACCAGATGACATTAACGAACACATTGCTTCGCCGCGCGATTGGAGGAATCGGGGAGTGCGCCCGGTTTATGGCCGGCACATCCAAAGAGAATCCAACGACCCGACAAAGAACTTGGTGCAAGCTCACCAATACGAGTTTGACGCTGATGGTGCTGTGCTTCGCAAGCATGTCGTGCTTCGCGCAACTTGATCGTGGGAGTATAGCAGGAATTGTTTCCGACCCGACGGGCGCCGCGATCACGGGAGCCAAGGTAACCGCCACCAATGTGGCGCTGGGCACGCAGAGCGGCACGATTACGACCGGTGCGGGAGTCTATACCATCCCGGATTTGCCTGCGGGAAACTATTCCGTTACGGTGTCGGCAGCGGGCTTTGAGGAGTTGATCCGCAGTGGAATCACGGTTTCGGTTGGAGAGACTGCAACTGTCAACTTGCAACTTTCTTTGGGTAAGGCCACTGCAACAATCCAGGTAACGGGAGATGCTCCCCTTCTCCAGACCGATAGCGCACAGATCAACTCCGAGGTCACCACGAGGGACCTGAATGAGCTTCCGATCAACATTAACGGCATCGGAGCTATACGCGATCCGATGGGATTTGCTTCCTTGCTGCCGGGATCGATCGGAGGCGGGTGGAACGATATCCATGTTCAAGGCTCGCCGGCAACAACCTACCGCGTATTTATGGATGGCCTGGACGACACCAATGCGACCAAGGGCGCCATCTCCGATGAGCAGCAGCCCTCGGTCGAGTCGCTTGCCGAAGAATCCGTGATGATCAACGATTATTCCGCCCAATTTGGTGAGTCCGGCGGCGGAGTCTTCAATTACACCTCGAAGTCAGGGACCAACAAGCTGCACGGGACGGCCTTCAACTACCTCGAAAATGAGGATTTGGACGCCGGACAGCCCTTCAACTACGTGAATGCGAGTACATTTCAGAAGGCTGACCCGGTTCAACGGGAGCTTAATTTTGGCGCTTCTCTGGGTGGACCGGTGGTGATTCCCCACCTTTACAATGGCCACAATAAGACCTTCTTCTTCTTCGCTTACGAGGAGTACCACAACACGCAAACCAATAACGACGGAACCATTACGGTTCCCACGCAAGCCTATCTCGCTGGCGATCTGAGCTCGAACCTGCTTGGTCCCATTGTGGATAACAATGGAAATCCGGTCCTGGACTGCTTGGGCCGGGCGATGTTAAACGGGCAAGTCTACAACCCGGCGACCACCAGAGTAGCGACTTGTACGAATGGTTCGACCGCGACGGTCCGTGATCCGTTCCCGAACAACTTTATCGGCGCGCCCAGCACATGGAATCCGGTAGCGCAAAAAGTTCTCACCTACATGCCTGCTCCATCTGGGGCCACTGCCAATGCGCTGACCAATAACTACCCCAATCTGGAGCCGAACAACAAATACCAGTACCTGACGAGCATCAAACTCGATCACTATATCGGCGAGAAGTGGCACCTTTCGGGCTACTATATGCACGAGATTGGGAACAAGGACAATGCGGACGATGGCATTAACACCGTGGGAGGCTCGACCCGCTGGAACCACACTCCCGCGCCGCAGTTGTATCTCAATGCCGACTACACGGCCACGCCGAATCTTGTGCTTCACGCAGGATGGGACTGGACGCGCCACGACGCCTTGCAGGATGCGGCGGTGCAGAACTTCGATCAGACGACTCTTGGGTTGCCCTCATTGGCGACTATGCCTGGCGGCGCTGCGAAAACCTTCCCGATTTTCTCGGGACTCACCGTCAACCATCAGAACGTTCCTCAGTTGGGCATCAACAACGCTCCCTTTATCGACAATGACTGGTACGACACAGAATCCGCGATCTGGACCCACGGCCGCCATACCTTCGACTTTGGCGGCGATTTCCGTCATCAACTCTGGGGCACACACAACGACCTGTCGGACGGATCTTACGGATTCGGTGCCGCTCAGACGTCTCTGCCCTCCGCGGCAGGCCAAAACCTTTATGGAGCAAGCCTGGGTGATGGTTTCGCCAGCTTCGTTCTTGGCCAGTTGGGTGGCGCGAGTATTGGCAACGACAACATTCAATGGTTTATCCGCATGGAGGGTGCGTTTTACGCGGAGGACACGTGGAAGGTAACAGATAAGCTCACGGTGAACCTTGGACTGCGCTGGGATCTCGAGCAGATGCAGCACGAACAGCATTACCGGGTAACCCAATTTAGTCCGACCGTCGTGAATCCGTCGGCTGGCGGCTTGCTGGGTGGAACCGAATACGAAGGGACTGGGGCCGGGCGTTGCAACTGCGTCTTCGAGCACTTCTATCCCTGGATGATTCAGCCTCGTGTCGGCGCCAGTTATCAACTGGATGCAAAGACCGTGATCCATGCGGCAACCGGATTCTACTCCGGCCCCCAGCTCTTCATGAATGAAGAAGGCTATAGCAACCAGGGATTCGGCTTTAACCAGGTGTTTCTCACCAGTCCCGGGAACGATCTTCCCGCCGGCCTGCTTTCCAATGGCATTCCATTCTCCCCTGCTGATATAACAGCCTCCGACTTCGATCCGGTCGCCGTCGCGAGTCTTGGTTCAATCAAGTCGCCCCCTAGGTTCTCTATTTCGGACAATG
>Ga0181538_10004143_pt1 | contig 13755 bp, 18 predicted proteins | sample PEATcosm2014_Bin_40_FD_119773 | JGI IMG/M metagenome (GOLD analysis project Ga0181538, IMG submission 119773) | Peatland microbial communities from MTU Mesocosm Facility, Houghton, MI, USA - PEATcosm2014_Bin23_30_metaG | ecosystem: Environmental > Terrestrial > Soil > Wetlands > Peat | place...
AGACACTGCGGCCCATCGAGCAGGGCACACGCTGGACTACATGGACGCGGCGGGTCTGCGTGGACAGGGACCGGTTGACTCATAACCCAGAGGTCGCAGGTTCAAATCCTGCCCCCGCTACCAAATCAGCAGGTCAGAGGCCTCTTCCGATTTCGGGAGAGGCCTTCTTGCTGTGCCTTGTGCACGGGAGATCGTGCACGAGCCTTTTGGCATCCGCCTAGGATGGATGTCACCGAGACATCCCGCCATGATCTGAGACTGTGTGGGACTCGTGGGACGATTCTGCTGGCGTTGCTGGGTGCCTGGCCCAGAGGCTGCAGGCGGATTCGGACTCCACGTCGGCCGACCCTTGTGGCGAGCGCCGACGCCCGGTTCTGGCTTGCGCGCGAGGCACACCGCGTCCTCATCGCGGTAGAACCGGACGTTGGCCAATGCCACTCGTCACGGCCCAGCAAAGGTTCTTGTCGCTGCTTCGGAACACGGCGGTGTGCCCTGCGGCCGCCGTAGCGATGAGTTCCGGACCTTGCGGCAGTCGTGCAGTTGCAGGCCGCGCCGCGTCCGTCGGCCCGGTACCAGCCCGGCATTAGATGAATGAACCCTGCGGGTCCCCCTTGGGGGATGGGAATGGTGGTGCGCGCGTGGCCAGCCGACGTCGGTTGCACTTGGCTTCGTGAGACGGCGCATCAGCCGATCGGGCATCTACGAAGCAGCGGACCCGGACACAAGGAAGGCGCGATTCTTATGGCGGGACGGCTCGACGGCAAGGTCGCGCTGATCACGGGCGCGGCCAGGGGGCAGGGCCGTAGCCACGCGGTGCGCCTGGCTCAGGACGGCGCCGACGTGATCGCGGTGGATATATGCCGGCAGATCGATTCGGTCGCCTACCCGCTGGCGACGCCGGCAGACCTCGCCCGGACCGTATCGGAGGTCGAGGATCTGGGCCGATGCATTGTTGCCGCCGAGGCCGACGTCCGCGACGTTGCCGCCATGCGGGCCGCTGTGGCCAGCGGTGTAGCGCGCCTCGGTTCGGTGGATATCGTGGTCGCCAACGCAGGCATCGGGATGATGTCCCCCGGCGCCAGCGAGGAGCAGGCGTTCCGCGACCAGATCGAGGTCAACTTGTTCGGCGTCTGGAACACCGTCCAGGCCGCTGCCCCGGTCATGATCGAAAAGGGCCGGGGCGGCGCGATCGTCCTTACCGGGTCCACGCTCGGGCTGGTCGGCCGTGGGGGCAACGGCCGCGGCGGATCGGACGGCTATTGCGCCAGCAAGCACGCCATCGTGGGCCTGGGTCGTACCTGGGCGCACTGGCTGGCCCCGTACAACATCCGGGTCAACTCCGTGCACCCGGCCGGGGCGAACACGCCGATGGTGATCAACGAGGCGGTGGCGGAGCTGTTCGCCAGTGCTCCCGCCTCCAGCGGAGCCGACGTGGGCAACCTCTTGGATGTCCAGCTCATCGAAGCCGTCGACGTCAGCAACGCGATCGCCTGGCTGGTCTCCGACGAGGCCCGCTACGTCACCGCCATAGCGCTCCCGGTCGACGCCGGCTTCACCGCCAAATAGTCAGGACCTACCCGCGATACACATCAACGGGCACCATGCTGCCGCCCGCTCATCAGGGGAGCACGCGCAGCATATCGGGCGCGCCGATATCCTGCGCGAGCAGATCGATGGGGCCACGGGCGACTAACGCAACGACCAGGGCCCGAAGCAAGCGGCCTCTCACAGGGGTGATGAGCACCTTCCTGGCCGAGGCCCCGCGTATCTGCGTGTCGTATCCGGCCTGCACGCTCTCCAGCCAGTCCCGGCGATCAGTCGTTCTCCGGTGCCGGGACGTACCCGCCGTCCGCCAGCGCCTTCGGCAGGGCGCGGGTCCTACCGCAATCCGGCTGCTGTTCTTCTTCCGCAGCCACACGGCGGTGCTGGTAGGCATCAGTGTCATCCTTCCACTGTCTCGTAGGCCCTGTCGTCGATCACGTACTCGCCGCCGCAGGCCAGCGCCAGCGAGGGGGCGAAGAGCGCCGCTAGCGTGAAGGCGCCTGGCCGGCGGCCGGGACACCATGAGCGGAGCCAGCCTGCATGAAATATTTGTGATCATCTGCTGCCGTCGGCTTCCGCAGTTCTCCTGGCGTTTGGGCTGGTTATCTAGGTCTGGCGGGGATTGGTTGGGCGGCACGGCCGGCGGCCGGCGCCGCCCAGTCTCCCGGGATGGCCGTGGCGCTCAGTCGTCGAGTCCGTGCGGCGGGCCGGTCAGCGTGACCCCGTGGTGCTCCGCGGCCGCGCGGAGCGCTTCGGGCGAGGGCTGCCAGCCTTCGGGCACGGGCTGGCTGAGGTCCCAGCCCGCCTCCCGGAAGACACCCTCCTGGGAGCCTGCGGGGGTGGACAGGACCAGCGCCCGGGAGGCGATGTCGCTGCGGACGGCGTGCGGGATGTGGCGGGGCAGGAAGGCGATCCCGCCAGGCTGCAGCTGGTGGCGCTGGTCGCCGACCCAGACCGTCATGGCCCCGTCCAGCAGCAGGAACGCCTCGTCGTCGCGGCTGTGGACGTGGACCGGGGATGCGTGGCCGCGGCGGGCGTGCGTTTCGATGACGGTGAGCTGACCGCCGGTGATGGCGGCGTCGAGGATGATGGCAAATTCGCCGCCGCCGGTGTAGGCGAGCCGCTGATGCTCGCCGGCCTGGCGGATGTAGGGCGGCAGAGAGGTGCCTGGCACTGACATGGTGAACCTCCGTTATCGACGTTCGCTGGGCGGTGGGCGGTCGTGGGTGGGTGGCTACAGCGGCTCGGCCGTGGCGCTCAGGTCGATGTTCAGGTGCCGGGCTGCCATCCCCGTCGCCGCGGTCAGCCCGAAGGCGTACCGGTCGATGCGGGTGGACGCGCGGGCCCGGAATCCCGCGCCGGCCGTCTCGACCGGCTCGATCACCAGCGTCACCGGCTGGCTTACCCCGCGCACCTCCAACTCGCCCGCCAGCGTCCAGCGGCCGTCGGCGTGGCTGAGGGTTCCGGCCCGGAAGGGTATTCCTCGGGGTGCAGGAATCGGGGCGAGCGGATGTCGCGGGCGCAGTTGCCGGTGCTGAAGGATGCTCCGCTCCTGGTCGCCGTCACGGACGCGTGCGGGGCCGCCGGGTCGACGGTGATCTCGCCGCCGGCGGCCATGGTTCCCGACACCGCTCCCAGCCCGAACAGGTGCCGGGTGCGGAAGGTGACCGACGACCGGGCGGGATCAAGGCGGTACCGGCCTGCCGGCGGGACGCCGTTGCGCTGGGTTGGAGCGCTGGAGTGAGTCATGACTACCTCCTTGTTGAGTTGCCGGATTGGCGGGCCAGTAGGCCGCGGCAGCGGGATGCCTCCGCCGCCGCGGCGGCAGGTCAGGCCGCCTGACGGTGGCGTACTGCGGTCTGGGTCAGCTCTTCGGTGACCGCGCGGAGATGGGCGCGAAGCTGCGGGTCGGCGAGCTGGCCTTCCGGGGTGAACTGGGAAAAAGGCGCGGGGGACGGCGAGCGTGGCGTCGATGACGCGGGCACCGGCGACGGCCAGCACCCTGCGCAGGTCCGCGGCGGCCGACGCGGCGCCGCGGGCGCTCGGGCTGGCGCTGATCACAGCGGCCGGCTTGCCCTGCAGCGCCGCAGCACGGTGCGGGCGGGACGCCCAGTCCACGGCGTTCTTGAGCTGGCCCGGGATGGACCCATTGTACTCGGGGGTGGCGATCAGCAGCCCGTCGGCGGCGGCGATCAGCCGACGGAGCTGGGCGACCGCAAGCGGGGCAGGGTCGGCCTCCCAGTCCTCATTGAACGGTTCCCGGTCCAGCGGGTCAAAGACCGAGAACTCCGTGTCGGCGGCCAGCACCTGGGCGGCCGCCCGCAGCAGCATCTGGTTGACCGAGCCGCGGCGAAGGCTGCCAGCGATCCCGGCGATCTTGGTGGACATATCGGCCTCCTCGGTTCCCCGGCGGCCGGGTGCCCGGCTGCCGGTTCCGAGGGTCGCGGTAAGCGCCGCCGCCCCGCGTCGGGCTGCGGCTTTATTTCCCGGGCTCTGTCACCGGCCATGGCTAAGACTTTTCCTAGCCGCCCCGACAGGCGACGCGGCCGCCGCCCGGATCTCAGCCGGTGCCGGTGAGGCCGGCCTGGTGGGCGATGGCCGCTGCCTCCACCCGGGTGTGCACGCCCAGCTTGGCCAGAATGCTGGAGACGTGGACGCTGGCGGTCTTGGCGGAGATGAACAGCTCGGCCGCGATGTCCCGGTTGTTGCGCCCGGCGGCGACCAGGCGCGGCACCTCAAGCTCGCGGCCGGTGAGGCCGAGGCTGGCCGAAGTCCTCGCGCCGGCCTCGGCCCGGGCGAGGTCGAGGCGGGCCCGCCGGGCCAGTGAGAAGATCTGCTCGTGCAGCGGCCCGGCGGCGAGGGCGGCAGCCAGCCCGGCGGCCTGGCGAAGCCGCCCGGCGACCAGGCCGCGGTCCTCGCCGCCGGCCAGTGCCGCCTCGGCGGCGTTCACTAGGGCCCGCGCCTGCCGGTAGGGCTCACCGAGCCGTTCCCACGCCGCGGCGACGTCATCCCAGGCGCGTGCGCCCGGCTGGCGGGGAGCGAGCCCGGCCTGCTGCTGGGCCGTGGCCTGCGCGGCGGCCGCCCGGTAGGCCGCGGCATGGGCGCGCCCCGCCGGTGAGGCGGGCGGCACGGATGCTGCATGTCCGGCCGACATCTGGAGTACCTCGCGCGCCAGCGCGATGAGTTCATCCGGGGACCCGGGCGCCGAGGCCACGCAGGCTACCCGCGCCGTGGTGGCCAGCAGCGGCCACAGGAAGCGTTTCAGACGGGCGGCGCGGGCTCCCTCGGTCTCCAGCACGCGCTGCGCGGCGGCCAGCGCGGCCGCGGTATCGCCCTGGGCGGCCAGCAGGGCGACCTCCAGCTCGGTCAGCCTCAGCGCCTCGAAGGTCCCGAACGAGCCGCCGCCGGCGGGTGCGTCCTGGCGGGCCTCGCCGAGCGCGGCGGCTGCGGCGGCGAAGTCGCCGCGGGCCAGCGCGATGGACCCGGCCAGGCGGAGCAGTTGCAGCCGCGGGCCCGCCGGGGGCAGCAGGTTGAGCGCGTGCTCGGTGACTTCCAGCGCCTCGTCCCAGCGGCCAAGCGAGGTGAGTGCCTCGGCCAGGTTGACGGCGAGACCTGCACCCCGGCCCTGCTCCGCACTGGGCAGCCCAACGACGCCTTCGGCGCCGCCGCCGTCGTACGCCTCGCCGATTGCCAACAGCGAACATCATCCGCGCCTGCAACCGGTAAGGAACTTACGAGGGGCGCTTGACGTATTTCATGGCCTGCTCAATTTCGCTGAGGATGTCTGGCCGGGCTTGGATTCCAGCGCAGCTGGCGGGCTCGGCGGGGTGCCGGGGAGCCGGCGGGGCAGGACGAGGAAGGCAAACACGGCTCCGAGGGCGACGACACCGGCGCAGACCAGCGAGCCCCGGCTGAGCCCTGCGACGAAGGCCCGGTTGGCTGCGTCGATGATCGCCGCGTGGGTGCTCGCCGGCGCCCGCCCCGCGACCTGGAGGGCGGCTGCCGGTGACTGCCGGGCGGCGGCGAGGGCTGGCGCCGGCAAGCCTGCGCCGTGCAGGAGCTGGGCCAGCCGCGGGCCGTAGACCGTTGAGAACACGGCCCCGACCACCGCCACCCCGAAGGTTCCGCCGAGCTCACGGGTGACGTCGTTGACCGCCGAGCCGACCCCCGCCTTGCCCAGCGGGAGGACCGCGAGGATGGCACCGGTCGACGGCGCGGTGACCAGGCCGAGCCCGACCGCCATCAACACCATGGAGACCAGGACCGGGCCGAAGTAAGCGCTGTCACTGCCGAGGGTCGAGGCGACGAAGAAACCGGCGCCCATCAGGATCAGGCCAGCCGGGACCACGATCTTGGTGCCCAGGCGGCTGGCGAGTGCCGGAGCGGCCGGCGCGGCAGCCCCGACGCCGATGGCGAAGGGAAGCGTACGCAGGCCGGCCGACAGGGGGCTGTAGCCGTGGACGATCTGGAAGTACTGGGTGATCAAGAAGATGAAACCGAACAGGCCGAAGAACGCGACCGCGATCGAGAAGCTGGCGGCGCTGAACCGGATATTGCGGAACAAGGTGACGTCAAGCATCGGCTCGCTGACCCGGCGCTCCCAGACAGTGAACACTGCCAGCAAGGCGACGCCGGCGCCGTAGCCGCCCAGGGTGACCGGAGCCGACCAGCCACGCCCAGGCGCCTCGATCGTCGTGTAGACGACTGCCGCCACCCCGGCGATCGACAGGATGAAGCCGGCCAGATCCAGCCGCGGGGCGGCGGGGTCGCGGCTGGTCGGCACGAGCCACGCGCCGAGCGTCAGGGCCAGCACGGCGATCGGGATAGTCGCGAAGAAGACCGAACTCCAGGAAAAGTGCGCGAGCAGCAGGCCGCCGGTGATCGGGCCGAGCGCCACGCCGAGGCCGGTGATCCCGGTCCACACGCCAACCGCCGCTGCTCGTTCTTTGGCGTCGGTGAAGGTGCTGGTCAGGATGGCCAGCGTGGCCGGGAAGATCAGGGCCGCGGCCAGGCCCATCAGGCAGCGGGCCACGATCAGCACGTGCGTGCTGCCCGAAAGCCCGGCGAAGGCCGAGAACCCGGCGAACGCCACCAGCCCGACCTGCAGGGCGCCCTTGCGCCCGTACCGGTCGCCCAGGCTCCCCCCCACCAGCAGCAGCGACGCGAAAACAAGCGAGTAAGCGTCGACGATCCACTGCAGGTCGCTGGTCGTCGAGTGCAGCTGCCTGCTGATCGAAGGGAGGGCGACGTTGACGATCGTGTTGTCGACGACCGCGAGGAAAACACTCACGCACAAGACGGCGAGTATCGCCCACCGCCGCGCATGCACCCGGTCAGCGTCGGCTGGCGTTGCCCGTCCCCGCAACCAGGCCCCCGGCCGGCCGCGCCGGCCAGGAACGACCGGCGGGGGCGCCGCGCTCAAGCCGGACATCACGCGCGGCCTTCATCGAGCCCGGAACCGGGCAGCGGCCCCCGCCGGGGATGCCGGGGATCAAGCGAAACGATTGGTGCTTCCATCGCTGGTCTCCCGGTTCGCCGTATGTCCGTGTGGTCACGGGGCGCTACCGGGGACCGGAGCAACGCTGTCGATGTCGCTATCAGCCTCCCCGAAGACCTGTTCCGTGGCAAGTGAGCAAAAACTTGCCGGTGCTCAAACTCTCTGCCATGCTCAGCTGGTGATGATGAGGCGGCGCGATCGTCGCAGACAGGAGACGATCGACGACATCAAGGACACGGCACGTAGACAGCTCGCCGGCGCAGGGCCGGCAGGGATCTCCATGCGCGCCATCGCCCGGCACCTAGCCATAACGGCGTCCGCCGTGCACTACTACTTTCCCAGCCGCCAGGCCCTGCTCGATGGCCTGATCGTCGACGGGTTCACCTCCCTTGCCCAGGCCCTGCGGACTAGCTACGAGGGGGCAGGTCCGCGCCCGCCGGGCGAGCAGTGGCTCGCCGTATGCCGGGCCCACCGGGCCTGGGCCCTGGACCACCAGGCGGAGTACCTGCTGCTCTACGGCCACGACGGCGCCTCCGCCGTCAAGCAGGGAAACCCCCAAGTCGATCAAGCCTACTCAAGTGCCGTCAACGTCCTCTTCTCGATCATGCGGGGAGCTGTCGCCGCTGATGAGATCGACACGGAACGCATCGAAGCGGGCACACCGGCATCCCTGCGCAGGCAGTTCGCCACGTGGCGCGACGAGGACGACGGGATCGGCCACCTTCCCGACGGCGCCCTCGCTGCGTGCATAATCACCTACGCCCAGCTGCACGGTGCCATCACCCTCGAACTGATCGGCCACGTTCCGCCGGCGCTCGCCGATCGCAGTGCGCTCTTCGATCTCGAGATGGTGCACGCGTACGCCGCGCTGTGTCGGCAGCCCTTCACCTGACGACATCGGCGGAACGCCCGCAAGGCCGTAAGTCCCCGATCCGGACCTAGTTCCGAGACCCCGTTCCATGATCCAAGAAACAGGCCCTAAGACGTGGCCCGATGACCCTCGTCACCGGCGGCCTGGGTATGATCCGGGCGCACACCGCCCGCGCGCTCGTCGACCTCGGACACGAGGTCGTGGTCACCGCGCACCGCCGGACTGAGGTCCCGTCGTTCCTTGCCGGCCGGGTCACCGTGGAACCCCTCGACGTCACCGACCGGGACGCCTTCCTCGCCCTTGCCGGTCGCCAAGACATCAGGGACATCGTTCATCTCGCCGGCAGCCTCCCCAGCGAGGACCCGGTCTGCTTCTTCCGCACGGACTCTTACGGCGGCTGGGACCGATCAGCCAGGAAAATCGAGACCGTCCGGCACTCCGAGTCCGACCGCACCCACGACCGGACTTCGTCCAACCTTGATCGGCAAACTGTTCACCGTAGCGATAACATTCCGAACCCGGTGGGTGAGCCTGGATCGCCTGGTTGGGACCAGTACTAAACCTGGCCACAACCGCACCGGAGCTTCACATGAGCGCTGATACCAACATCAAGACGATCGCGCAGGTATACGAGGCGTTCGGCCGCGGCGATGTCGCCGCGATCCTGGCCGCGGTCACCGACGATGCCGACTGGGCGGCGGAGGCCAGCTCGGCCGCCGCCCCCTGGTACGGCGTGCGGCATGGCAAGGACGCGGTCGCAGCGTTCTTTGCGGCATTCGGCTCGACCATGGAGGTGGAGGAGTTCACGCCAGTCTCCTTCGCCGCCAACGAGACTGACGTGCTCACCGTCGTCCGGTTCCGGGCCAAGTCGCGCCGCACCGGCAAAACCGCGGCGATGGACCTGCACCACTTCTTCCGGTTCCGCGACGGCAAGATCGCCTATTACCGCGGCACCGAGGACACCGCCCAGACCGAGGCAGTGCTGCGAGACTGACCCGGCAGGCTGTGGGCCGGCCTTTCGGCACGCTGATCTGCGATGGCCGTGACAGCCCGCAAGAGATAAGGACAATCATGCCGCCGGCGAGATATCAGCTCATCACGGACAGTCCGATCGGCGCCGTGCTCGGTTCTGGACCGAGTGCCACTCCTCCATGCGCGACGTCGAGGAAGATGTCGGCCATCCGGCCCGGTGATCGCATTACCGGGAAGGTGAGGATCGCTGGGATTGAGGGCACTGGGACGTGGGTGGTGGTAGAGCATGACCGGCTGTGTCACCTGCCCTTGAAACCGATCTGGCCGTCGGCCGGCTGCGGATCAGCTATCAGCTGGACACCGTGGCGGCGCGGCACGCGTTTCAGGCGTGACCTGAACGGTCCCGGACTGGGACCGAACCTCGTCGCTGTCATGAACGCCCAGTCGGCGGCGGGGTAGCCCGGCTGACACCGGCTGATCCCCCTGGGCCCAGGCCCGCGAGCGGACCTGCGACCGCCCGGCCGAGCCGCTTGCCGCCGCCTTGGTGGCGGCCGTCGCCGGACTGTACGGGAAGGCCGAGATGGACGGTCGGTCTCCCCGACGACTGGGATTTCAACCGGGAATGCTTACGGGCCGCGAGGACCGAGCCGGAAAGTGCTGTGACGACCACCCCGATAGGTCAAACGCATCCACGGGGTGAAGACGCCCGAAAGGTTGATCTGTGCTCGAGTCGGTTCTGACATCCGAGCGCGGAGATGATCACCCGTGTATCACGTCGATCAGCGCGGCTGAACACATGGGCATTGGCCACGGGCCTGACAAGTGCGTCCCGGTCGACTGGCTGGTGCTGATGGCGGCTTCCGTGTAGTAGCGCGTGTAGTAGAGACGCCATGGACAGGCGGCACGATCCGAGACGCGGTAAGACACTGCCGCGCATAGAGCAGCGCGGACGCTGGACTAGGTAGACGCGGCGAGTCTGTGTAGATGGGGGCCGGTGTACTCATAACCCAGATGTCGCAGGTTCAAATCCTGCCCCCGCTGGACACTGCCCCCGCTGGACAATGCCCCCGCTGGACAATGCCCCCGCTACCAATGCCCCCGCTACCATAACCAATTGCGCAGGTCAGAGCCCCTTCCGGTCGCGGGAGGGGCCTTCTGCTTGTGGCTTGTCACGGGAATTCCTGCACAAACCCTTCTCCCACCTGGCCGGGGCCCGCTGTCATCGTGGTGACCGGGTCGGGCCGGTGCGGCAGGCCTGGGTGGACTCGTCGCAGCCGGTGCTTCGGCAGGTGTGAGAGGCACCTGATGCCGATCTGGGACACCGCGGAAGCGAGTCGGTTGCGTAGACGACCCTTTCCCGCCGCGCGGCGAGCAGAACAGAATGTGGTCTTCCTGATCGGTAAGGCAGAGACCGGCGCGCGTTTCGATCCGGCTGAGCTCACCCTCGACTACTGTGCTCAGGCGCCGTCCCATGCTGACGGCTGACAACCGCGTCGACGGTTGAGCGCAGCACCTCAGCCACTGCGCCTGCGTCCGGGTCGAGCCCGCCAGCGGGAATCGTGTAGGCGCGGCATCCGCAGACACGCCAGAGCAGAGAGGAACGATCAGATGCCGTACACGCGACGGATATCGGTGGCGGGCGCCGTCGATACCGGCTACCCGGACTACCAGGCTGTCTTCGTGGCGAGCCCGAGAGCGCGACCGTGCTCGCCGGCTTTCTCGGCGTCGGCGGACACCCGCCGCTGCATACGCACGATGTTGATCTGTTCTTTGTGGTCCTTGAAGGCCGCGCGACTGTCCGGCTCGGACACGACAACGACTCTTGTGCACAAGCATTTCCTCCCACCGGGCTGGGTCGGCCATCGCCGCCAGCGTCACCGACCGGCGACGTTGCCCGCAAGCGTCCAGCCGACGAGGGCGTTGGCGTGCCCGTGCCCCATGCCATGTTCGGACTTCAGGTATCCCACGATGGCCATGTGCTTGTCGAGGCCACAGCCTGCGATGATCTCTTGCCATTCCGCGATGGAACGTCCGTAATTCTTCTCGATGGACGGGAAGTAAGATGCGGGTCCGTTCTTCGGCCATGGCGGCGCCTGCTCGGCCATGTTGATGTGTTCCTCTCTGGTTCCGACAGTGATCAGACCAGCCGGGCGGGCCGATCTCATCGTGCCTGCTGCAAGCTTTCCTCGACGCCTCCCTGGCACCCAATACCGCACCGAGGGCAGCGAGCCCCGCGGTAGAGCTAAGACTCCGCTCTTCTCCTGGCTCCATTATCCTCGGGGCTGTGAAACTCCACGTCGGATGCGCGATGTGGGCGTACGCACCCTGGCAAGGCCGTTACCTGCCTCGCTCGCTGTCACCGCGTGACGGTTTCCTGTGCCGTCTCCCGCGCGGGTACCGGTACTGCGCCGAGGTGCGGCACCGCGCGTTCTTCGAGGACCCGCGATCAGGACAGCAGCTTGAGCGGGTTCTCGGTGAAGCCGACGCCGAATGGGTAGCCTTCGACACCACCGTCCTGTTCGATGACCCACCGGCGAGCGATGCCGAGCGGGAGGCTTGGACGAAGAAGCCGCGCCTGCCGCGCCGGTCACGGGCCCTCACTGCCTATCCCGTGGTCCGCTACATCGGCCGGGACGACGCAGCACGTACGGTCGCGGGATGGCAGCCCTGGCTGGATGCGGTTGCCGAATGGCTACGTCAGGAGCGATCCCCGACTGTATTCATCCACACGCCCGACAACGTTGGCGCGCTTGAGCTGGCACGCCGATTCCATGCCGATGTGCGAGCCCGGGTGCCGAGGGTCGAGCCTCTGCCGGAGCCGATCCTTTCCGGGCCACCAACCCTCTTCTGAGTCTGCGCCAGACACGCTAGGTCAGCTCGGTCTTGTCCAGGCCGGGTGATACTCGAGCACGAAATCTGTTACTCCGGGCGGCGGTCGGCCAGGTCGGCCCAGGGCGGGGCGGCTTCCCCCGCGCCGACGTTGGCTGCTAGGTGGCCGAGCAGGGTATTGAGCGTCGCCAGGTCTGCGTCGGCGAGGCCCGCTCGCAGCTTGGCGTCGAAGGCGATCGCGGTGTCCCGCAGGCGCGCGAACGCCGCTTCGCCCGCTTCGGTAAGCGCGACTACCTGGACTCGCCGGTTGGTGCCGTCGCGGGTCCGGGTGACCAGCCCGCGGGCGTCCATGGCGTTCAGGTGGTGTGTCAGTGTGGCCTCGCGAACTCCTACCGCCTTGGCGAGTTCCCGCTGGTTGGCGGGCTTGCGGATCTTCAGGTTGAGCAGGATCAGCCAGACCGGCAGGGTGCCGCCCGCTTCGCCGAGAGCCTCGTCGAACGCGCGCTCTACGGCGCGGGCCGCCTGGGCCAGGCGGAGCCCGATCGGCAGGGGAAACGGTTCTGCCACGTCAAAACCATATCAGCAAGCATCGATATCTAACTGATTGACATCTAATCATTAGATTTCTAATCTTCTTGATAACAACCGCGGCGCACCGGGGCCGCCGCGGCAGAGCGAGAAGGGGCGTGCGTGATGAGCAAACCCGCAGTCGAGGCCCACGGCCTGCGGAAGGCCTCCGGCAAGGTGCAGGCCCTGGACGGGCTGAGCTTGGCGGTGCCCGCCGGATCTGTGCTCGGGCTACTCGGGCCGAACGGGTCGGGCAAGACCACCACTGGCGACGTTCACCGCTGTCGTCAGCGCGCTCTCGGACACGGCCGACGTCGCCTGGCGGAACTTGCTGACGCAGCTGCGCACCCCGCAGGCGCTGGTGTTCGCCACTATTCAGCCAGTGATCTTCGTGCTGCTGTTCCGCTACGCTTTCGGCGGCGCGATCCACGTGCCTGGCCCGAACTACGTGGATTTCCTGATGCCCGGCATCTTCGCGCAGACGGTCGCTTTCGGCCCGGTCGGCACCGCGGTCGGGCTTTCCGGTGACCTGCGCACCGGCATCCTGGTCCGCTTTCGCACCCCTGCCGATGGCCCGGATCGCGGTGCTCGGCGGCCGGACCGTCGCCGACCTGGCCTGCAACCTGCTTGTCGTAGCCGTCATGACCGGCGTCGGCTTCGCCGCCGGATTCCGCAGCCCGCACGGCGCGGGCGGCCTGGTCGCCGCGATCGGCCTGGTGGTCGCGTTCGGATACGCGATCTCCTGGGGCTTCGCGTCCCTGGCCTGCGGGTCAGCGACCCCGAAGCGGCCCAGGCGGCAGCGGTGCCCGTCCTGTTCCTGCTCGTCTTCACCTCCGCCGCCTTCGTGCCGGCCACCGCCATTCCCGGCTGGCTGCAGGCGTTCGGTACGCATCAGCCAGTCGACGCCCTGGTCAACGCCGAACGGGCGCTGATCCTCGGCGGCCCGGCAGCACATAACGTCCTCATCTCGCTGGCCTGGAGCGGCGGCTTGCTGGCCGTGTTCGCTCTCCTCGCCGTCCGCACCTACGCCCGTATGGGCCGCTAACTCTCATGAGGAGCAAGTAATGGCCGTCGAACTGAACCACACCATCGTCCCCGCGCACGACCCGCAGGCATCCGCGAAGTTCCTTGCCGACATCCTCGGCCTGCCCGTCGACCCGCCGGTGGCGCACTTCACCCCCGTGACGCTGGCCAACGGGGTCAGCCTGGACTTCGATCACTACGACCACGTCGATGAGCACCACTACGCATTCCAGCTGAGCGACGAAGAATTCCATGCTGCCTTCGGCCGGATCACAGACGGAGGCATCACCTACTACGCCGACCCTGGCTGCCGGCAGACCGGCCAGGTCTATGCCAGCAAGAATGGCCGCAGCGGCACCTATTTCCGGGATCCGAACGGTCACCTCATGGAAATCCTCACCCCTGTGAAAGGAGACACAGCGTGAGCGAGCGACGGGGGGCGGCGCCGCGCAGC
>Ga0181538_10004144_pt1 | contig 13754 bp, 10 predicted proteins | sample PEATcosm2014_Bin_40_FD_119773 | JGI IMG/M metagenome (GOLD analysis project Ga0181538, IMG submission 119773) | Peatland microbial communities from MTU Mesocosm Facility, Houghton, MI, USA - PEATcosm2014_Bin23_30_metaG | ecosystem: Environmental > Terrestrial > Soil > Wetlands > Peat | place...
AAGGCTGACGCCACCCTGGGGTCGACTCCGAACCGAATGCGTCGCCCTGCGAGTGTGCAAAACTTGATGCACAAGTCCCCAAAAGCAGGTATGCTCGGCTCTCTTCCCAGAGAGAAAACCAATATCGCCAGCGTCTTAGGATAGCTGTGTCGCTGGCTACCGGATTGCTAAGTTAATTGGGGCTAGCGGCTCGGGGAGCCGCTGGAAGCTAACGAAAATGTGGTGGTACAGGTACTGGAAGTCATGGGACAAGCTTGAAGGCCTAGTTCACTCTTCGTGGCGGCTGACGCAGTGCATTCTCCTGATCGGGACGGTCCTGCCCCTCGTCCTCGTTGTTTGGAAGTTGCATGCCGTCCCGCCGCTCGAGACTCGAACTCCGCCAGTGGTGTCTTCCGTACCCAGCACGAACTTTGAGGTTCCGCTAACCGACGCCGGCACATCCTTGCGGCCCATGCTGCCGTACTCGGTGATTCCAGGGGGCGCAGCGGACGCTGCAGAGCTGCGCAACGCCATCGTCCAGGACCCCGTTGTAGCCATCCACTATGCCGTGTTTGACGTCTCGAGGACGCACGTGGTTCGCCTCGATCGCAACCGCGCACTCTACGTGTCCTATCGCCTTGGCGACCGCGTCTTCTGGACGAAAAAGAAGCTGATTCTGCCTCGCGGGGAAACCGTTCTCACCGACGGCCAGCACCTGGCCAGAACCCGGTGCGGCAACCGTCTTTCCGAAACCGCCGAAGTGCCCACATCTCCCAAGGAACCCGAGCGGGCGGTGCTGGAAACCCCCCAGCCTCCCGAACTGACCGGGCTAACTCCTCCCCCGGAGCTGCCATTAACACCAGTCGGCCCGGCGCCTCCACCGCCTGAAACCGGGCCCATCCTGCCACCCCCGGTTCCCATCTTCTGGGGTGTGGGGCCGCCGCCCGGAAAGCCGCCAGTCGTTACGCCGCCCATAACAGGAGTCCCCGAACCAGGCACCGCCCTGCTGGTTTCAGCGGGATTCTTCGTCTTGTTTACACTGAGAAGGAAAATTCGGAATAGCTGAAAGGGAGCTTGCGGAAAAGAAAGCCCGGGACGGCGACGCCAGTTCGTCCGTCCCGGGACCAGATTAAGAGAGAGAGGAAGCTAAGTTCGGGCTCGGCGCTTCAAGCAGCCTTTGACGGCCCATTTAACCGATGGCGCCATTTCCCGAGAGTGCGGTTCAGCGGATGGCCCCGATGCAAGAACGTCAGCACCGGTTCGCGCCTCATACCCACCTTCTCGAGTGCGCGGCGAATGCGAAAATCGCGCCCCGCAGACACCAGCCCCTTTTCGAGCGTCACAATCGCGTCGTGCGTGCGTCCTGCCTGGAGGTAGACTTCCGCCAGGTTCAGATAGAGCTGGGCATGATTGTGTTTCATACCCACGGCTTCCCTGCACAGCGTTTCCGCGTCGCCAAAGCGCTTCTCGGCCAGCGCAGCTAGCAGGCCCGTATACGAAAGATAGAACGGGTTCTTGGGTGCAACCCCCAGGGCGCGCCGGGCGTGTAGCAGCGCTTCATCCGCTTGGCCGTCGCGTAAGTGCTTCAGACATTCCTTGAAGTCAGACATTCCGGCGTCCGAAGGTGAAGTGGTTCCGATCCAGTGGGACATAGGTTCCTTTCCTCCGCCCGAAGCGCCAGGACCACGTCTCAGGCTCGTAAGAAGAGGCTATCCCTTCAGCGAGTACACATAAATAGAACGCCCGGCCAGATTTCGGGCTAGTACGTTTCCTGTACCGAATGACAGGCGAAAGAGAGAGCAAGCGCCCCGCGGGCTATTTGCTGGTTTGCAGGTACTGATTGAACCAGGAAACAGCGCGGTCGATCACGTCGCGGCTGTGCGCCGGGTTAAGAAACACGTGCCCTTCGTTTGGATAAATGACGAACTGGGTCGGCACGCCCAGCGTCCTGAGCGCATGCCAGAATTCGAACGATTGTGGCGCAGGGCATTCGCCGTCGCGGTCGCCGACGACAATCAGCGTCGGCGTATTGGCCTTTTTGATGTAGTTGATAGGGGCGCTCTTGGCGTAGACGGCGGGATCGTCATACACCGAGGCGCCGAAGTACGGAATCATCCACTGGTCGATCTTGTTTTCGCCATAGTAGCTCAACCAGTTGGCAAGTCCCGCGCCTGCAACGGCTGCACGGAAGCGGTTCGTTTGGGTTACGCCCCACATGGTCATGTAACCGCCGTAGCTCCAGCCGGTAATTCCAAGACGGTCGGGATCAACGGGCGCGGACTCAATGGCCTTATCCACGCCCGCCATAATGTCCAGGAAATCGCCATAGCCGAAATCCTTAACGTTCGCTCGCGTGAATTTTTCACCCTGGCCGTAGCTCCCGCGCGGATTCGGCAAGAATATGAAGTATCCCTGGCTGGCGAGTGCCATGTAATAACTCCACCGGCTCGGCCAGGAGGGCATCGCCGCCCAAGCCGGTCCTCCGTGGACGGCGACGACCATCGGATATTTCTTGGCGGGATCCAAATTGCTTGGGTACACCAGCCAGCCCTGAACCGTCCCGATCCCGGTGGTCCAGTGCAGCGAGACGCTTTTGCCCCAGGAGGGGACAAGGCCGACATTGCGGTTGGTGATCTGTTTCCATGAGCCGGTTGGTCCAGCCCAAACTTCTGGCGCCCTCGAAAATGATTGTCGAATCACCGCCGACGTTTTTCGGTCGCGCGAAGGGGAAATGCTCGGAGTGAACGCGCCGGGAGAAACTCTTTCGGCTCCCGTCCAGATCGACGTCACCTTCTTGTCGGTCAGCGTAAGACTGTTGATGGCCGTTCCACCGTCCGCGATGGCTGTGAAAAGAATGCTGCCCGAGTCAGCCGACCAATCGAGTGACGATGCGCTTTTGCTGATTCCTGGAGTCAGGTTCGTTGCGACACCACCGGCTGCCGGAACCGTGAAAATATCGCCGCCGGTGATTCCTTCGTCGCTCATCAGCCCGCCGATGAAGGCGATCTGCTTGCCATCCGGCGACCAGCGCGGAACCGCAATCTGCATGTCCGTTTTTTGCAGGATCGAGTGCATGCTGCCGGAAGCGGCATCCACCGCGAACAGTCCGGCGACGTACCAATTGTCGTCGCCATTGCCGTGCGCTGCCGAAACCACCAGATGAGTACTGTCGGGCGCCCAGTCGAATTCGTAGGTGTACGTGTCGGCGGGTGAAATTTGCCGCGCGCGTGATGTCGCGGGATCGACGAGCGTGAGGCGCTGCTCCAAGAACGAATCCGAGACGACGCCTTCATCGGGAGTTTCGGCCACCAGTGGACCTGCGGCGCGCGTAGCGTTCTCCGTGTAAAGCAAAGCGATGCTTTTGCCGTCGGGCGACCAAGCAGGGCTCGACAGGAACCCTGTGAAGTGCGTGAGCGGCGTGAGCGCCTTTGCCTTCGCTGCGGTGCCTGCGGCGTCGATAACGAAGAGCTGAAGCTGCCCGTGAGTTACGGCGTCGGAGAGGAATGCGATCCGCTTGCTGTCAGGCGACCATGCGACATCGTGTTCCTCGTGAGGCACTTTGCCATCGCCCGCGGAAATGCGCGTGATGTGCGTGGGTGAGGCCAAATCAGTTACGAAGATTGCTGCATCCGAAGAGAGCGTGCCGCCGGGTCCCGGTAGCTCCTCCACCCACGCCACTCGCTTTCCGTCCGGCGAGATCACCGCCTGCGAAAAGGAATGCACGTCGAACATCGCACGAACCGCGTCAGCCAGGCGCGATTGGGAGCTAGCAGCAGGCTTTGGCGCCGTCTGCGCCGCTGCGGCGAGCGAACCGAGCCACGTTGCAGCGAACAGCGCTAAAACCTTTGTCCCTTTGCTTCTCATACTGTCTCCCGAGTTTGCGAAGCTCATCCGAACACTTAAGTCCAATTGCTTCGGCGGGCGAGACGCCCCGTTCGGGTTGTCATGTTGAGGTTGGCCGAAGCCAAAAGCAAGTCGCGAAACGCATCCTTGCAGCCACGCGCTTTCGTCGATATTCTCCGGTGTCGCTTGTCCCGGAGAGCGAATCGAACCAGTGAGGTGAGAAATGGAAAAGTGGACACGCAGGAAATTCTTCCTTTCCACGTTGGCCGGCAGCGTCGCAGCCAGCGCGGGAAAACTGTTAGGCGCGGTCTCGCCGGGAACGGCGAATAACTCCGCTCAAGCAGCGCATGCCGAAAAGGGCACGCGCCCGCTCATCATCTCGGCTCACAACGGACTGAAGCATCTCGACGAGGGGATGCAGGTATTGCGAAACGGCGGCGACACGCTGGATGCCGTGCTCGCTGTGGTAACCAAGGTCGAGGACGACCCGAACGACCATTCGGTTGGCTATGGTGGACTGCCCAATGAAGAAGGCGTGGTGCAACTCGACGCTTGCGTGATCCACGGGCCAACGGCGAAATGTGGGGCGGTTGGCGCGATCGAAAGAATCAAGAATCCGTCGCTCGTGGCGAAAGCCGTGATGGAGAAGACGAACCACACGTTCATCGTCGGCGCCGGCGCGACGAAGTTCGCCGAAGACCTCGGCTTTCAGCCGATGAATCTGCTCACAGACGACTCCCGCCTGGCGTGGCTTGCTTGGAAAGCGCAGAGCTCGAAAGATTGGCGTCCCGGGCTCGACAGCCCGGAGTGGAATAAGACCCTCGCAGCCTTGCTCGACACTCCGGAAAAGAACGAGCTGCGCGCCTGGATCGAAAACGTGGTGACGCATCCTCCCACCGGCACAATCAATTGCCTCGCCGTGAACGAAAAAGGCGACATCTCCGGAACCACCACCACTTCCGGCCTCGCCTGGAAAATTACCGGACGCGTGGGTGACTCGCCGATCATCGGCGCGGGATGCTTCGTCGACAACGAAGTGGGCGCAGCAGGTTCCACGGGCCGCGGCGAAGAAAACATCAAGATTTGCGGAGGCCACACAATTGTCGAGTTGATGCGCAAGGGCATGTCCCCCACGGACGCCTGCCTGGAAGCGATGCGCCGCGTGGTTCACAACTACAGCTTCGATAAGTCGCGGCTAAAGCTGTTCGACCTGCAGTTCTACGCACTCAATAAGAACGGCCAGCACGGCGCCGCTGCGCTGTGGTCCACCTATCCGAACGGCAAGCCGATCAGCTACGCGGTCCATGACGGAACGCAGGCAAAATCGGTCCCGTGCGCACCGCTGTTCCAGGGCACCGGCGGCGATTACTGATTTGGGCTAATGCACCACGTCTGACGCGAACACCAGCCGGACGCCGCGCTCTTCGAGTTGCGGCACCATTTCGGCAAGCGCGGCGATTGTGGCGGGATGTGGATGGCCGATGGCGATTGCGGAGCCGTCGCGCACCGCATCGCGCGCCGCCAAGTTCAACTGAGCCTCAATCGCTTCCTTTGCAGGATTGTCGTCGAGAAACACTTTTCGCGAAGCCGCCCGCACGCCGGAGCGTTCGGCAACCTCGTACGCCACCGTGCCAGTCGTCGTGCGGCTGTCGATGAAGAAAAGCCCCCGCTCCCGAAGCGCCGGCATCAGTTCCTCCATCAACGCTGAATCGGCCGTGGCGCGCGAGCCTTCGTGATTGTTCACGCCCGCCGCGTGCGGCACCGTTTCAAGCATTCCTGCCAGCACCGACTCCACCTGCTGTGAGCTCATCCCCACGCGCAGTTCCACGCTTTCCTGCTTCACGTTTTGCGATTCCGATTCCATCGGCAAGTGCAGCAACACCTGATCGCCGCGGCGGTGGGCCTCTTCGGCAACCTCGCTCGAAAGCGGAAGGTGAGGAATCACCGATACCGTAATCGGAAAAGGCAGAGCGAGCAGCGAATCGTCGGCGGCCCGGTCATAGCCGAGATCGTCGAGAATAATCGCGAGGTTTGCGTTGCCGCCCGCATGCGAGGCGGGCGTGCGCGCCTGCGATGCGACCGGTGCCACGATATGAACCGTGTGAGTCCGCGCTCCATTCAAAGTGAAGTCAAACCGAATGACGCCGCCGGAAGTGGTGGCAACCACCTGCAGATTGTGGCGCCGCGCGATATCCGCAAGGGCGTTTTCGAGCGGGCCCGTCTGCGAAGGATCGGAAAGCGAGATGTAGATGTTGTCTGCCGCGCTCTGGGTGGGAACGCCGGCGATGGACCGGTCCGCTTGTGGGCGAATCGTGATTTCCGATTTGTGCCCGGTGATTTTTTGAGCCGATGAAACGATCTCGCTCGTGATGGCGCGAAGCTCTGACTTCGACAGCGACTTCTTCGCGCACCCTGAGAACGACAGAAAGAAAGCCGCACCGAAAAGAAGGAACCGGCGAGTATTGCCTCGAACGTCAGGGCGCACGGGTTTGCAGGAACTAGCGGTTACGAAAGAGGGAGTCCGACGCGGGACGGTCCCGCGCGATGATCTCACGAGCGGCTACGCGGCCTTCCGTTCCGTGGTCGCGCCCTGCAAAATTGCGATGGCCTTCTTCAGCACGGGATCGTCGGGAGAAACCACCTGGCCCGGCGGCGGCGGAGGCGGCCCAGGCTGCGTCAACTCCGCGTAATCATCGGGCGCGTACTTCACTTCCACGGAAGGGACCACACCGTCGGCCGGAATCGACTTGCCGGTGGGCGTGTAGTAATTCGCCACCGTCAGAATCAGCGCGGAGCCATCATCGAGTTGCAGCAGCTTCTGCTTCGACGCTGTCCCGTACGTGCGCTCGCCGACAGTTTCACCCCGGTGATTGTCGGCAATCGCGCTCGCCACGATTTCGGCCGGCCCCGCTGTGCTGTTGCCAATCAACACGGTGACCGGCTGCGACCAAACCACTTTCGATGGGTCTGCGGAAGCAACTTCGGGCGAAACCGTCTGGCCCTTCAGGTTCGCGACAGTGCCGGATGAAACGAACAGTTGCGCGGTGGCGATCCCTTCCTGCGCGTCGCCTGATGCGCAGTCGCGCAAATCCAGAATCAACTTGTGCGCGCCCTGCTGGCCGAATTGCGTGACTTTGTCCCGAATCTGCTTGCTCATGCCTGCGTCGAACTCGGGAACGCGAAGATACGCAATGTCGCCTTCGAGCCTGGCCTCCACGAGTTTCGGAGCGGGGAACTTTGCCAGCGTGATGTCCATGTCTTGCGGTTCAGTCTTGCCGCGACGAATGGCGGAGATTTTCACTACCGTTCCGGGATCGCCGCTCAGCAGAAGCTGCGCCTGATCGATGGCCATCTGCGAGGTGGTAAAGCCTGAGATCTTCTCGAGGATGTCGCCAAAACGCAGGCCCGCTTTTTGCCCCGGGCTGTCCGGCAGGACGGAAACCACGGCAATGTATCCGAACCGCTTCGTCAGCGCGAGCCCCGCTCCCGCCTTAGGCTTATTCGCGCTCTTTTCCTTGTAGTCGTTGTATTCGAGCGGGCTCAGGTAACCGGACTGCGGGTCGAGCGAATCCACAAGACCGTGAAGAGCGCCGGAGGTCACTTGGTGGATGTTGGGATCATCGACGTAATCGCGCTGGATGTGGTTCAGCACTTCGCTGTAAACCGTAAGAGCGCGGAAAGCCTGGTCGTTCGAGGAGCGGGCGCGCACGTAGCCGGTGGCAACGTATGCAAAAACCAGAATCGAGAGTGTAACTACAATCTTCTTTGCCAGGGAACTCATGTGGACCCTTTCCTCTGCCCGCCTCGTGCTTGCCCGCTCTCCATCAGATGCAGCCAAGGCCTGCGCTGGTTTCTCGGCCGCCACGCCGACAAACGTCAATTATAGCATTTGACCAGAATGATTCGGTGGGATTTGCCTTCCGATCTCACGAACCCTCGAATGCCTACTGGGGATGCCTACCGGCGCGCGAGGGTTTGATGGCTGGAATGGACGTCGCCGGGATGCAACTCCATCGAGTCGATTCCACCGATAGGAGTCGCGGCGGTGACATACGTCTGGGAGATGCGATCCTGCCACGTGAAGTGATCCTCGTCCCAAATCGCCCACACAAAGCCGAGCATCAGCGTCGCGCCCGAAAGCAGATATCCAAAGCTGCGCCAGAGGAGTTGCCGCGTGTCCGGCAGGCTGCCGTCGAGCCGGACGATCGTCAGGGCCCGAAGCTGCATACCCGGGGTTGCGCCCGCCAGCGCTGTGAAGACGAAGAAATAAAGCGCATAGAAAAGATAGCCGACCACGAGATAAACCACTGCGTCCGTTCTCGCCAAGCTGATCTTGCCGTGCAGCGATAGAAACAGCCCCATGAATCCCGCAAACGTCAGCCCCAGGAAGATTGCGTCGATGAGGCCTGCCACGCGGCGTTCGGCGAATCCCGCCACCGGCACCAGCGCCGTTTGCGGATGGGCGCGGTCGTCGGGAGAATCCGAGAAATCGAGTTCCGGCTGGATGCAGATTTCCACGCGTTCGATTTGGCGCTGGCGCTGGACGGGCCGGGATCGAGGCCGCTCGCGCGGTTCCTCTGGCGCGAGACGCGGCTCTTCCTGAAAAGGGAGGCCCGACTGGGAGTCGGTCAGGCTAAGACGTCCGCGTCGCGCTCGGTACTCGTGCAGGCGCCGGGATACTTCGCGCCGCCATTCTGGCTCTGAGTCGCTCACCTCGCCTTCGGCAGAGCGTTCGACGCCCATGGTTGCTGGAACCGGCACATTATCGTCGATGGGGATCTCGCAGAACGAACACTTCTCGGAGTCGTCGAGTAGAAGAGAGCTACACTTCGGGCAGATGCGTATCACTGGTTGTTTTGCGCTGCGAAAGTTCCAGTGGAACGGGCAAATGGTAGCACGTCGCGTCGGGCCATGTGGCGATGATGCATGGTTGTCGCGTATTAGGCAACTCGCCTGGAACTGGCGGATTCTCATCCTCGGTCGCACTCCGCTCCGATTGCGGGTGTGCGGAGCGCGTGTTACGCTCGAACTTCTCTTTGCGGAAAAAACCTAGTCGATGCCCAACGCGACACCCTTGGAGCCACTCCGCAAGTACATCCTCCTGATAGCTGTTCTCCTAATGTTAGCCGCATCGGCCCGAACCGCCTCCGCGCAGGGCGGCACGAACATCATCCCAAAACTGCCGCAAGGCGGTGGCGAAGTCACCCTCGAAGCCGACCGCCAGGGCGGAGAAATTGGAAAGACCTACTATGCGGATGGCAACGTCGATCTGCGCTACCAAAATATGCGCTTGCGCGCCGATCACGTCGAGTGGAACGAAGAAACCGATGTCGTCACCGCGCGCGGCCATGTGCAGCTCGATTATTCGACGCAGCACCTTGAGGCCGACGATGCGTTGTACGAGTTGCGCACGGGCCGCGGAAAGTTCCATCACGTGCGTGCGAAGTTTGCGTTGCAACGCCGCCCAAGCCCGACGCTGCTCATCAGCCCCAATCCCCTCTATTTCGAAGCGGACGAAGCCGACCGCCTCGACGAGAATACCTATCGCATTCGCAAAGCCTGGCTCACGGTTTGCGATCCGCAGCATCCTACGTGGAAGTTTTATGCTCCGCTCGCCACCGTCGAACTGCAAAAATCGATCCGCCTCGAGAATGGCAACTTCCGTCTCCTGTCGGTTCCGGTGCTCTACCTTCCATACGCCACATTTCCGGCCGAAAGGCGCCGTGACTCGGGTTTTCTCATTCCTGAGGTTGGCGAAAGTTCCAGCAAAGGCTGGATTCTTGGCGAGTCGGTTTATTGGGCGCCGAAGGACTGGATGGACCTCACACTTGGCAGCGATTATCTCAGCAAGAGAGGCTGGAAGCAGAAAGCGGAGATTCGAATGCGGCCGTGGGAAAATGCGAGGCTCGAGGCCGACTACTTCGGCGTGATCGACCGCGGCCTCGAACAGCCCTCGGCGCCGCCCATCCCGCAGGGCGGCTATGAAGCTCACTTGCTTTTTACGGCGCTGCTGCCGGATGATTGGCGCGCGGTGGCCGATCTCGACCATCTCAGCTCGCTCACGTTCCGCCTCGCATGGTCTGAAACCTACATTCAAGCGGTGAACTCGGAAGTGCGGAACACCGCGTTCCTCACGAGGAACTTCAATGGGTACAGCCTGGCCTTCGCCGCGCTGAGCTATGAAAACTACCTCAGCGCCACGCCGCAAACGTCGATCACTCTGCGGACGGCGCCGGAAGCAAGATTCAGTTCGGTCGACCGGACCTTTTTCGAAAACCTGCCCGTTTACTTTTCGTTCGACGCTTTCGTGGGCGCCACCCATCGCGGCGAGACAATCACTCCTTTCGACACCTCCCCTTTCGTCGAGCGTACCGAATTCTCGCCCTCGGTAACGGCGCCGTTTCACTTTGGACCGTGGCTCGACCTGACTCCTACTTTCACGTTCCGCTCCACCTATTACGGCGGACAGATGCAGAACCAGCAGTTCCTCGACGAGGGATTCTTTCGCAACACGGAAGAGTTCTCACTTGATATCCGGCCACCCAGCATCGAGCGCGTTTGGGGTGACGATGACACCCGATGGAAGCACACCATCGAGCCGGACATCGTCTACAACTACGTCACCGGAGTGAACGACTTTGGCCGCTTCGTCCGTTTTGATGAAGACGAGACGCTGACGGACACGAACGAAGTGGAGTACAGCGTGACGCAGCGCCTCTATCGCCGAACCGATGGCGGCGATGCGGACGAGCTGATTACGTGGCAGCTCGCGCAGAAATATTTCTTCGATCCTTCCTTCGGCGGCGCGCTGGTGCCCGGGCAACGAAATGTCTTTCAAACGCTCGACGATCTCACGCCCTTCGCGTTTGCCGACGAGCCCAGGCGATTTTCGCCCATTGTCAGCGACTTGACGTTCGAGCCTGGAAAACGCTGGGACACGCAATTCATCCTCAACTACGATCCCCAGCGCAACCGCATGACCGCGATTGGCACCCTGCTGAAGCTCAAGCCGTACAAGGAGTCATTCCTCACGCTTGCTCACTTTTCCACTCTCAATCTTCCGCTCAATCCCCCGGTTCCGCCGCCGAATTTCCAGCAGCGCTCGAATCAGGTCAGGACGCTGATCGGTTATGGCGACCTCACGCGGCGCGGCCTGAACGCGACTTTTGGCGCCAGTTACGATTTCACGGAGCACGGATTCCAGAACCAGATTGCAGAGGTCAGCTACAACGGCTCGTGCTGCGGCATCGGATTCGAGTACCGCAAATTCTCATTCGGCACGATCCGAAGTGAAAACCAATACCTGGTTACGTTCCGGATCGCCAACGTCGGCTCGGCGGGGAACCTCCGCCGGGCTGAGAAAATCTTCTGATGCCTCAGTTTGGCAGTCGCGCAGACCGCTCGGCCGAACCCGAATTGGCTTTTCTCTCGATCCGGGAGGCGGCGCGCCTGCTGCGACGCAAGGAGATTTCGACCGTCGACCTGGTCGAAGCCGCGCTGGCTCGAATCGAAGGCTTAAACCCCGCCTTCAACGCGTTCATCACAGTTGTCCCCGAACTCGCCCTCCGCGCCGCAAAGATCTCCCAACGCGAAATCGCGCGCGGCAAATCGAAAGGTCCACTCCACGGCATTCCAATTTCGCTGAAAGACAATATCTGGACGCGCGGAATTCGCACCACCGCTGGATCGAAGATTCTGGCGGACTTCGTTCCGTCCGACGACGCCGACGTCGCCAAGTCTCTCTCGCGTGCCGGAGCCATTCTGCTGGGCAAGACCAACATGCATGAGTTCGCCTACGGAATCACCAACGAGAATCCGCATTTCGGTCCGGCCCGCAATCCGTGGAATCGCGAACGCATCACCGGAGGCTCGAGCGGCGGCTCCGCGGCGGCCATCGCCACCGGAATGTGTTTCGCGTCGGTCGGCACCGACACGGGCGGCTCGATTCGAATTCCGTCGGCGCTGTGCGGCATCGTCGGATTGAAACCCACCTTCGGTCTCGTCAGCGTTGCGGGAATTGTTCCGCTCGCTCAGAGCCTGGATCACGCCGGCCCGCTGGCCCGCAGCGTTACGGACGTTTGCATCGCGCTCGAAGCAATCACCGGAGAATATCCCAAAAGCGCGGTCCGGCCCGACCATCGCAAGTTGCGCAGCGCTCTGCCGAAGCGATTCCGGCTGGGTTGGCCCGAGCATTATTTCTTCGATCGCGTGGACGCCGAAGTGCGCGAGGCAATCGAAGCGGCCGCGAAAGTCTTGGGTTCGCTCGGAGGCCAAATCGAACATGTGGCGATGCCGCGGCTTGCGGGCGCTCTTCTTCCCGGCACGAACGATATCGCCCTCGCGGAAGCCACGCGCTACCACGAATCGCAGGGCTATTTCCCCACGCGCGCCGACGACTATGGCGACGATGTTCGGCATCGTCTCGAGCAGGGGACGCAAGTGCGAGCCGTGGATTACCTGCGCGGCCTCGCGATGAAAGCGGAAGCAGAGAAGGATTTCCGCGCAGCATTTGATCGCGTGGACGCGCTCGTCGCGCCCGTCACAGCCGTCAGCGCGACGCGAATCGGGCAGCCAGACGTGGAGATTGACGGCGAGACGGAAACGGTTCGATCCGCGCTCGTGCGCTTGAACCGTCCCGCAAATTTCACAGGGCACCCCGCGATTTCACTTCCGTGCGGCTTCACCCGAGAAGGCTTGCCCGTCGGAATGCAACTGATCGGGCCGCGATGGAGCGAGGCGCGCCTGCTCGCGATGGCCTTCGCCTACGAACAAGCCACGGAGTGGCACAAGCGCTATCCGAATCTAGTCTGAATCTTCCGCGCCCTCACCTGCGATTTTCGGAACCGCTCCGTGCCGCCACATCAGACTGCTCCCCGCAAGAAAGCCGACGCTGCCGGTTACAACTCCTCCGAGCACGTCCGCAATGTAGTGATACCGGGCGTACACCGTCGCCACACACATGCACAAGAAGAACGGCAAGCAAATCCAAAATAGCTGCCGCGAGTAGCGCCACGACGCCAGAATTGCCACCATCGAACCCGCGACGTGGGCCGACGGAAACGCCGCACCGTGCACCCGCCCAAAGCGTTCTATGAAATTCATCAACGCCGTCACGGCCCCTCCCGCAAGCTCCTCCGTTTGCAACCCGGCCAGCGAGTGATATGGGCTTTCCACCGGAAGCAGCAACGCGATCATGTAGACGGAATAGTGCGCGATGGCCGTCGAAGTCATCACCGCCCAAAACGCAAGGCGCTCGCGTTGCGCGTAAAGAATCGCCGGGAGGATGACGAGATACAGAAAGTACGTGAGATAGGCGAATTGCATGAAATCGTTCAGCGCGGGATTTGAATAACGCGCCAGCCAGACCGAGGGATGTACCCCGGCGAAGTTGTAATCGAATTCGATGAGCACGCGGTCGAACCACCCTGGAAAAATCGCGTGAACGAAACCGCCCAACTCCTCGAACAGCCACAAGTACAGCGGCAGCGGATACCAGTGGCGCGCGAATTGCAGACACGCGTTATCCCGGCGCGACGCAGCGCGTACCAGCGCCACAATCATCACCGCCGCACAGAAATGAAGCGCGATCGCGAACTTCGGATGCGCGAGATTGCGATGAAAAATGGCGAAGATCCCGAGCAACCACCCAAGGTAAGCAAACGTAACCCACTCGAATGCCCCGCACGCGCGACAGGTTTCCGCCACCCAGCGCGAAATGGCTCCTCGCGGTTCGCCGTGCGACTCGGCGTTCGAGTCAAGGTCCCATCCCGGCGCCTCGCAGCCTGATTGTTCCAGGAAAGCGGCGCCTCGTTGCGTTTTCATCGGGACTCCCGTGCTGCCGGCCATTGCCCGCGCTCCTGGTGAACTGCCGCTGGTAGTGCCCTCCAATTGAAGACGGGCCAGCCTCGTTTCCGCGCAATCCCCCACAACCT
>Ga0181538_10004148_pt1 | contig 13738 bp, 8 predicted proteins | sample PEATcosm2014_Bin_40_FD_119773 | JGI IMG/M metagenome (GOLD analysis project Ga0181538, IMG submission 119773) | Peatland microbial communities from MTU Mesocosm Facility, Houghton, MI, USA - PEATcosm2014_Bin23_30_metaG | ecosystem: Environmental > Terrestrial > Soil > Wetlands > Peat | place...
ATCATGTGTTAGCCGTTGCTGCATGGCGGCTTATATACGCCGATATTTTGCCGCCTACTGAAGGCGAATCCGCAAAAAGTGTAATGAAATCCGTCATTTGCGGCCAATTCGATGCCCAAATGTGTTTTAACTTCTTGTAGGCAAATGGATAACCTTAGTTTTCTGCCTTTGTAAGCGTTCGAGACGTCGATCTACGGGCGACGGCAGTTAAACCAACCAAGACGAAGCAAGAGAGCAGCTTGGAACAGCCCGAGCGTAGATTCGCCGATTGGAGGTTGTTCCCATTCGGTAAGATGCCATTAGCCTATGGGAGGCGTCCTCTTGTAAAGAACGCTAAAGAACGCTGACAAAGTCCTCGGATTTCCGGTCCCAGCTCTCAACTTTCTCAAAGCAGTGCCCAAAAATCGGGGAAGCCAGTACGCCATGCCTCCTGCAGGACAGGAGCCACGCCTTCCTTTGAGCGGATCAACTCAACGTTGGGCCAAATTCCTGCGGCGCATAGCCACATTCACCATATATGGAGAATTTGGGACACCACCAGTTTCCACGCCGCGCGAATTGGCACAGGCGCTGGTGTGGGAGGCTCCTCGCACTTGTCGGCCGGAGCCGCCAGGGAACGCCCGCGCGAAACCGGAATCTCGTGGCAAGGGCGGTAAGGTGCCACAGCGCGGGCCACCTCTCTGGGCAATGCCTGCCAGTAGGCGCCCGCGTGCCTGTTGCGCGCGTGTTCGAGAAACCGGATGAAATGCTCGACCGGGTATGTCATCGCGCCGGGCGCTTCGCCGGGAAATTGAAGATAGTCAGGATGGACGTTGACGAGCGCCATTCCGCCCTGTGCGGCCACCCAATCGAGCTTGTCCAGCCAGATGGCCGGCGTCTTTTCGCGGAAGACTAGAAAAAGAGTGGAATCCTGTGGAAGAGTATACGGAAGCTCGATGTAGCCTTTTCGGCTCGCGCGGCCTTCGACGGGGGCAACCCAGAACGGGAAGATGGTCCCGGCGCCATCCGCCTGAGGTTCGAAGGGATCGGTGTCGAACGTGGACGCGTCGTACTCGACTTCCAAGTCGTGCAGCCAATCCAATTCGTGCAGCATAAATCCCGACCGGAAACCCACCGCTTTCCATTCTTTGAGGTATGCATTGATCCGCTTGGCGTTCTTTCGGAATACGCTGCGGGAGGAATAGAGTTTGCCGTCATGGCGCAGATCGTGGACGCCGACTTCGAAACCCTGGTTCGAGAGCCAGGTCCCCAGTTCAGTGGGGATGGGGTAGTCGCCCTCGGGGACAAAATTGAAAGACGAGCGAAAGCCATGCGCCATCTCGAGCTCGGCCAGCTTCCTGCATCTGTCCAGCCCTTCCTGCGTTTCCACGTCATGGGTGAGCACGAAGGCGAATCGCTTTCCATCGGGCCAGCCGGGCCATCCCAGCGGAGGCTTGGCGGCCAGATGATGGATCGGCCAGATTGCATGCGCCGCGTCGCGCTGACAGGTAGCAACTGCGCGACGAATCGCAACTCGAAGCCGCCGGGGAATATAGGGCTTCAAGGTGTAGTATATCCGCCGATGCATTGGGCTCTTAGCCAAGACTCGGTTCAACCTTCCCGGCGTTGCGAATGGAATTGCCCTAGATAGGTAATTGTACCCATCCACCCGTTCAGTCAGGCTGGTCGTCATCCTCTTCGGCGCTCCTTGATGCTTGGAGCAGGCTCCTGCAAATAGCGCTGCCAAGGGGAATTTTATCTTGAATGCAGTCTCCTCACGTGTTGCGCGGACCATAGCTGTCTGAGCGGGTCAAAGCAGCCGGTTGCGCCCGTGGCGGGCGGCTACAGGCCAGGTCAAAGCCGCGGGCTAGGAGGCAGCGGATGCCTGGATGAGGCTAGTTGCACCGCGAGGCCTGAAATAAGAGTGGATGATCAGGCGAAGATGAATGGATAGGGGGCTTGCCTAGCGCTAAACGATGCTGGGTCCGGCATCAGGATGCCTCACTTTGGGAGCGGGGTCCTCTGGAACGCGAGATCCTTGCCTAGGAATGCCAGTTGGCGGCGGGGTACAGGCCCGCGCCCGCGGCAACGGGAGCGTGATGGCCACCGGGAACAGCGGCCCGCGCCGGCCTGACAGGTGCGGACCCCGCCCCCTGGCTCACCTCGTCGCCTGCCCCATCCGGTCGCCCATCCGCGCGTAGGTCTCGGTGCAGGAGGCGCTCTGCGCGACTATGTCCGCGTCGAAAACGACGCGGCTCCTCGCAAACACCGTGATCACGCACGACCCCCCGAAGGCGAACATGCCCTTCTCCTCCCCTTTCAGGACCGGCCGGCCCGGGACGAAGCCCTGCACAATGCTCCCGACCGCGGTGGCGCCCACCTCGACCATCGCCACCGTCCCGAAAATCGTCGACTCGACGAGCGTCACGAAGCGCTTGTTCCGGACGAGGTAGAGGATGTTGCCGCGGAGCGCTATCGGGTTCACCGAGTAGAGTCTGCCCTTGACGAGCCTCGGGTTGCCGGGGATGCCCGCCACGGGAAAATGGAAGCGGTGGTAGTCGCTCGGGCAGAGCCGCGAGATGAGCATCGACCCGCCCGACAGCCGCCCCGCAAGTTCGGCGTCCCCGAGGAGCGCATCCAGCGTGAACTTGGCCCCCTTCACGTAGAACCCGTCCGCCCTGTCGACGTCGGGGAACGCGAGGTGGCGGCCGTCCGCGGGGAAGACCGCGATACCGGCGCCGGGCTCGACCGGCCTCGCCTCGGGCTTCAGCGCGCGGTGGAAGAACTCGTTGAAGGTCTTGAAGTCGAAGGGAGACTTGGCGAATTCGGAGACCTTGATGTCGTAGTCCCCGATGAACTTGATGACCAGCAGGTCGCTTCCCCTGGCGTTCATCCTCCTGCCGTAGTACCAGGAGAAGAAGGCGCGCCGGAAAAGGAGCCAGACCGCGAACCGGCCGACGGGGTTCTCATAGGCGAGGCGCAGCCAGCGCTCGCCGAGGACCTTCTCGGTCTTGGTCGTCCCGTCGTAGCGGTCAAAATAGCGGATGGGCTCCTGGGGCACGGCAGCGGTTGCGGTTTTCCGCATTTTCCGCAGATTCTCGGTCTTCGCCATGGAAAACTTCACCTATTTCAACCCCACGCGCATCCATTTCGGCCGGGGCCAGATCGCCGCCATCGACCGCGAGCTCCCTCCCCAGTGCAGGGTCCTCCTCCTAGCCGGCGGCGGGAGCATCCGCGCAAACGGCGTCTACGACCAGGTGCGGAAGGCCCTCGGGGGCCGCACGGTCCACGATTTCTTCGGCGTCGAGGCCAACCCCGACTACGACACCCTCATGAGGGCGGTCGAGCTCGTCAGGCGCGAGAAGCTTGAATGGATCCTAGCCGCCGGGGGCGGGTCCGTGATCGACGGGGCGAAGTTTGTCGCGGCCGCCGTCCCGTACGCCGGCGACCCCTGGGAGATCCTCGTGACGCGCGGGGCCAAGCTCCAGTCGGCGCTCCCCGTCGGGGCCGTGCTCACGCTGCCCGGCACGGGCTCCGAGGCCAACGGCGCCTCGGTGATCAGCCGCCGCTCGATAAGGCAGAAGCTCGCGTTCATCCACCCGGTGGCCTTCCCGCGGTTCTCGGTCCTCGATCCCGAGATCACCTTCACGCTGCCGGAGCGGCAGATCGCGAACGGCGTCGCCGACGCCTTCACGCATGTCGCCGAGCAGTACCTCACCTACCCCGCCCGGGCGGCCATCCAGGACCGCTTTGCGGAATCGGTGATGAAGGTGCTGATCGAGGAGGGCCCGAGGACGGTGAAGCATCCGAGGGACTACGATTTTCGCGCCAATGTCGTCTGGGCGGCCACCTGGGCCCTCAACGGCGCGATAGGGGCCGGCGTGCCGCAGGACTGGGCCAGCCACATGATCGGGCACGAGCTCACCGCCCTGCACGGGATCGACCACGCGAGGACGCTTGCGGTCGTGCTCCCGAGCCTGCTCAACGTCCAGCGCGCAAGGAAGAAGGCAAAGCTCCTGCAATACGCCGAGCGCGTCTGGGATATCGACAAGGGGACCGACGGCGCCCGGGTCGACGCCGCGATCGAGAAGACCCGCGCCTTCTACGAGTCCCTGGGGCTGCGCACGCGCCTCAGGGACTACAACGTCGGCACCGAGGCCGCCTCGGAGGTCGCCGGCCGGCTGAAGGCCCGCGGCCTGGTGAAGTTCGGGGAGCGCGGCGACATCACGCCCGAGGTCGTCGAGAAGATCCTCAGGCAGGCCGCATAGCCGCCAGGACCCGGGTCACGGATGAATATCGCCGACGAGCTGCAGAAGCTGGCCAACCTTCGGAAGGAAGGGAGCCTGACCGACAGGGAGTTTGCGGATGCGAAGCGCAGGCTTCTCGCCCAGGAAGGGGAAGGGGGCGAGGGCCCGCCCCCGGAAAACGAGGGTGGCAGCGCCGCTCCCGCAGGCCCGATCGATGAGGAAAGATACCAGTCGAGCCGCTGGTCCACCGGCAACACGTTCTTCCCCGATTCGCTGACCCTGGCCAGCGACGGGATCCTGTTTCGAAAGGGACGGTTCTTCGGCTCGAGCGAGGAGCGCATCAGCTACAAGGCCATTGCATCGCTGCGCGTCAGGAACGGCATCTTCCTCTCCAGCATCTCGGTCGAGACTTCCGGCGGAAGCCAGCCGATATTCATCAACGGCCTCTGGAAATCCGACGCGAGGAAGATCCAGGACGCGATCCGCTCATTCCAGAGGGGCGCCTGAGCCGGGACGGACACAGGGGCGACCCCCGCCGGAATCAGGCGACCACCCATTCGCCGTTCTTGACGGAGAAGGTGACGGTCGATCCCTGCGCGACCTGGCCGGAGATCAGCCTGCGCGCGAGCCGCGTCTCGATCTGGCGCTGGAGGTAGCGCTTGAGGGGCCGGGCGCCGAAGACCGGGTCGTAGCCCTTCTCGGCCGCCCATTCCCGCGCCTTCTTGTCGAGCGCCACCGTCACGCGCTGGTCGGCCAGCCGGTGATTCAGGTCGGCAAGCAACAGGTCCACGATCGAGCCGATCTCCTCGAGCGTGAGCGGCTTGAACAGGATCGTCTCGTCTATCCGGTTCAGGAACTCCGGGCGGAATGAGGAGCGCAGCTCGGCCATGACGCTCTCGCGGACGCTCTCGGGGATCGAGTCCCCGGTGACGCCGTCGAGCAGGAAGCGCGAGCCGATGTTTGACGTCATGATGACGATCGTGTTCTTGAAATCCACCGTGCGGCCCTGCGCGTCGGTGATCCGGCCGTCGTCCATCACCTGCAGCAGCACGTTAAACACGTCCGGGTGCGCCTTCTCGACCTCGTCGAACAGGACCACGGCGTAGGGCTTGCGGCGGATGGCCTCCGTCAGCTGGCCGCCCTCGTCGTAGCCCACATAGCCCGGGGGGGCGCCGAGCAGCCGCGAGACCGTGTGCTTCTCCATGTACTCCGACATGTCGATGCGGACCATCGCGGACTCGGTGTCGAAGAGGGTCTCGGCGAGCGCCTTCGCGAGCTCCGTCTTGCCCACGCCCGTGGGACCGAGGAAGAGGAAGCAGCCGACCGGCCTGCGCGGGTCCTTGATCCCGCTGCGCGCGCGCAGGATCGCCTCCGTGACCAGGGTCACGGCCTCGTCCTGGCCGATGACGCGCTTGTGGAGCGTGTCCTCGAGCCGGAGGAGCTTCTCCTTGTCGCCCTCGAGGAGCCGGGTGACCGGGACCCCCGTCCACTTGGCGACGATCTCGGCGATCTCCTCCCCGGAGACCTCCTCCTTGAACAGGGTCGTCGCCTTCCCCTCCTTCTCGAGCTTCCTCAGCTCGCCCTCGAGCTGCGGGATCCTCCCGTGGCGCAGCTCCGCCACCTTGTTCAGGTCGTAGGCGCGCTCGGCCTTCTCCATGTCGAGCCGGGAGGCCTCGATCTCCTCGCGCAGCTTGCGGACGCGGCCCACGGAGGCCTTTTCCTTGTCCCACTGAAGCTTGAGCCCCTTGGCCTTCTCGCGGACCTCGGCAAGCTCTTTTCGCAGGACCGCGAGCCGCTCCTTGCTGGCATCGTCCTTCTCCTTGGCGAGCGCGGTCTCCTCGATCTCCAGCTGGAGGGAGCGCCGGGTGAGCTCGTCCAGCTCCTGCGGCATGGAGTCCATGTCGGTCCGGATCATCGCGCACGCCTCGTCGACGAGGTCGATCGCCTTGTCGGGGAGGAAGCGGTCGGAAATGTAGCGGTTCGACAGGACGACCGCGTTCACGAGCGCGTTGTCCTGGATCCGGACGCCGTGGTGGAGCTCGAAGCGCTCCTTGAGCCCGCGCAGGATCGAGATCGCGTCCTCGACGCTCGGCTGTTCCACGAGGACGGGCTGGAAGCGCCGCTCCAGCGCCGCGTCCTTCTCGATGTGCTTGCGGTATTCGTCGAGGGTCGTCGCGCCTATGCAGTGGAGCTCGCCGCGCGCCAGCATGGGCTTCAGCAGGTTGCCCGCGTCCATGGCGCCTTCGACCTTGCCGGCGCCCACGATAAGGTGCAGCTCGTCTATGAAGAGGATGACGCGGCCGTCCGACTGCTTGATCTCGTTCAGGACGGCCTTCAGCCGCTCCTCGAACTCGCCGCGGTACTTGGCGCCGGCGACCAGGGCTCCCATGTCGAGGGCGAAGACCGTGCTTTCCTTGAGGCCCTCGGGCACGTCGCCCCGGAGTATCCGCTGGGCGAGCCCCTCGACGATCGCCGTCTTGCCGACGCCGGGCTCGCCTATCAGGACCGGGTTGTTCTTGGTCCTGCGCGAAAGGATCCGGATCGTGCGGCGGATCTCGTCGTCGCGGCCGATGACCGGGTCGAGCTTCCCCTTCTTCGCCCGGTCCACGAGGTCCACGCCGTATTTCTCCAGCGCCTGGTAGGTCGCCTCGGGGTTGTCCGTCGTCACCCGCTGGCTGCCGCGGACGGCCTTCAGGGCGCCCATCACCTTGGCGCGGTCGAGGCCAAAACTCTTGAAAAGCTTCTTCAGGGCATCGGGCCTGCCGACCTCGATCAGCCCGAGGAACACGTGCTCGACGCTGACGAACTCGTCCTTGAGCGCCTTCGCGTCCTGCTCGGCCTTCGTGAGCACGTCGTTCACGGCCTGCGTCACGTAGGCCCGCGATGTGTCGACGCTTCCGGTCACCTTGGGCAGGCGCTCGAGCTCCCGGTCGACGGCCAGCTGCAGCGCGCTCGCGGACAGCCCCATCTTGTCCACCAGGCCCGGGATGATCCCGTTCTCCTGGCCCAGGAGCGCTGAGAGCAGGTGCCATGTCTCGACCTCGTTGTGGTTGAGGCGGCGGGCGATCGCCTGGGCGTCCGTGACGGCCTGGCGCGCCATCTGGGTGAACTTGTTCAGGTCCATTTCGTCACCTCCCTGCATGCGGTGCGCCATCGGCGCAAGCGCTTGATGCGGAAGGGGCAGCCCTCCGGTCCGAGTCCCCGGGTACAGCCATTTCGGCACAGTCTGCGGGCGGGCGGCGCCCAGAATGGCGCAGGCGTTTCATCATGGGCGCCCGTGCAGGGGTGGGTCATTCAGCGGAGTTGAGCTCGACCGTCGCCTCGCGCAGTCCCGGCGAACGCGCGGTGATGCGGATCGCCCCCGGTTTCCGTGTCGTCTGCAGGATCGCCAGGCACATGCCGTTGAAGGCATGCCGCTCATTGCCCTGGAAGCTCTCGGAGATCGACAGGTCCCCGCTGTCGACGCCGATGATCCTGGCCTCGCCCTGCACGTCATAGGCGATGGCGTTGCCGGCGGTCGGGACGGTCCGGCCGTCCCCGTCGACGATCTCCGCGATCGCGTGGACGACGTCCCTGCCGTCCGCCGCCGGCGCCGCCTTGTCGACGGTCAGCCTTACGGCCGCCGGCTCTCCGGTCGTGGCGACCTCGTCGGTGGCCACGACCTCCCCGGCCCGCTTGCCGACGGCCCTCAGGGTCCCGGGCTCGTAGATGACATCCCACGCGAGGTGAAGGTCTCCGGTCGTGTGGGGCCCGCGCGAGCGCGCCGGGAGGTTGTTCCATTCCCCCTCCACCCCGGCCCGCGGGAACTCGTAGGCCTTAACGCCGATCGACCGGCCGTTCAGGAACAGCTCCACCGTGTCGCAGTTCGTGTAGGCGCAGACGGTCAGGGGCCGGCCCTCGTTGCCCTTCCAGTTCCAGTGGGGGAGCAGGTGGACCATCGGCTTCGTCGTCCACTGGCTCTGGTAGAAGTAATAGCCGTCCTTCCTGAAGCCGCAGGTGTCGATCACGCCGGAGGGCGAACCCACCCCGCCCTCGCCGAGGTAGTCGATGCCCGTCCACATGAAGTCCCCCGCGACGTAGCCGTGGATCCGGACGAATTTCCAGAGCTCCTCGACGTTGATCCTCGGGAGGGAGCTGCGGAAGCGGGCCCAGAAGGCGCCGGGCCCGGGCTTCGCCGGTGCCGGGGAGGCGGCGCCTCCGGGCGACTCGGGCGGGGGGAACAGGATCCCGTAGTCTCCCCGGACTCCCCCCATCGACGGGCTCTCGGTCCCGATGAACTTCCGCTCGTGGAACCGGCTCCGGTCGGGGTCGTAGTACGTGCTGGCCCGGTCGCGCCAGCGGTCGACGTAGTTGTACCCCGCCACGTCCTGCAGCGCCATGAATTCGGGCGTTGCGCTGGCCGGCTCGGCATACGCCTTGTCGCAGGCGCAGGTGACCGGGCGCGTCGGGTCCTCCTTGTGGAAGATGTCCACCAGCCCCTGCAGGACGGCGGCGCCGCCGGCGGTCGTCTGTTCGGGGATCTCGTTTCCCGCGCTCCAGATGACGACGCACGGGTGGTTCCGGTCCCTGCGGACGAAGTCGGTCGTGTCGCGCACGTGCCACTCGTCGAAGAAAAGGTGGCACCCCTGCGGCGATTGCTGCTTCGGGATCTGCCACTCGTCGTACATCTCGTCCATCACGCAGAAGCCCATCCGGTCGCACAGGTCGAGGAAGCCGGGGTCCGGCGGGTTATGGCTCGTGCGGATCGCGTTGCACCCCATTTCCCTGAGCTCCACGAGCCTCCGGACCCACACGCCCTCCGGGACCGCCACGCCGACCGGGCCGCCGTCGGCATGCAGGCAGACCCCGTTCAGCTTCAGCGGGGCCCCGTTCAGGACAAAGCCCCTGTCGGAGTCCCATGAGATGGAACGGATGCCGACCGGCGTGTCGTACCGGTCCGCGTCGCGGCCGCCCATCCGCAGCGTGGTGCGGACAACGTACATGTAGGGCGTCCCGACCGACCAGAGGTTCGGCTTCCCGACCTCGATCCGCTGCGTGAATTCGCCCCGGGCGTTCGCGTCCAGAGCCCCGGCGCTCTCCGCGCTCCCGACGGCCCGGCCGTCCCGGTCGACGAGCGTGGAGGCCAGCGTGAACTGCGCCGCCGCGGCCCCCGAGTTCTCCACCCTGACCGCAACCGACACGGTCGCGCCGTCAGGCGCCGCCCGCGGGGTCGTCACGCGCGTCCCCCACTGCGGGATGTGCAGCGCGTCCGTCACGAGGAGCCACGTGTGGCGGTATATCCCCGAGCCGGCATACCACCGCGAATTCGGCTGGTGCGAGTTGTCGGCGCGCACGGCGAGCACGTTGTCCTCGTCCCCGAACCTGAGGTAGGGCGTCATGTCATACGCCACGCTGGTGTAGCCGTAGGGGCGCCGCCCCAGGGAGTGGCCGTTGATCCACACCTCGCCGTGCTCGCGGATGCCTTCGAACTCGATCGATACCTGCCTGCCCCTGAAGGAATCCGGGACGCGGAAGCTCTTCCGGTACCATCCAACGCCCGCAGGCAGGTATCCGCCGGGCCGTCCCGTGGCGGCGTTCCTGTCGAAGCCGAGGTGGATGCTCCAGTCGTGCGGCAGGTCCACCGCCTGCCACGTCGAGTCGTCGCACGCCGCGGCCTGGGCCCCGGCCGGGTCGCCGAGCATGAACCTCCAGCCGAAATCCATCGTCTGCCGCTGCCGCGGGGAATCCGCCGCACGGGCGCCGGCGGCCGGCGCCAGCAGGCCCGCCGCCAGGAGCCAACTCATCGCAATGGCCTTCATGTTTTTGGGATGCCTGATTCAAGCCCCGCCGCCCCGCCCCGCGCAAGCCCGAGCAGACTGGATTATTGGCGGGCAAACCCCCAACCTCCCCGCCGGAGCAGGATCCCGTTGATCGACGAACTCACCCAAATCCTCGGACAGGGGCAGGTGCTCACCGGAAGGGAGGACCTGATCCCCTACTCCTTCGACGGGACCGCGGCCCTGAAGGGCCTTCCCCGGGCCGTCGTCTTCCCGAAGAGCGCGGCCGAGGTCGCCGCCGTCCTGAAGCTGGCGGGCAGGCACAAGGTTCCCGTCGTCGCAAGGGGTAGCGGCACGGGCCTCTCCGGCGGCAGCGTCCCCACCCCGGGCTCGATAGTCCTGTGCCTTGTCAGGATGGACAAACTGGTCGAGCTGGACGCCCGGAACTTCACGCTCCGCGCCCAGGCCGGGGTCCTGACCCAGGCTGTCTATGACGCGGCCGACGCGGAGGGCCTCTTCTACCCCCCCGACCCGGGCTCGATGAAGATATCCACGATCGGCGGCAACGTCGCCGAGAACTCCGGCGGGCTGCGCGGACTGAAGTACGGAGTCACGCGCGACTACGTGATGGGGCTCGAGGTGGTGCTCGCGGACGGTGAGATCTGCCTCCTCGGGAACAAGTGCGTCAAGGACGTCGCGGGCTACAGCCTGAAGGACCTCTTCATCGGCAGCGAGGGGACGCTCGGCGTCGTGACGGAGGTGCTGCTCAAGCTCCTTCCCAAGCCGGCGGCGCGCCAGACGCTCCTCGCGACGTACGCCCTCATGGATTCCGCGGCCGAGACGGTCTCGGCCATCATCGCGGCGAAGATCGTCCCCTGCACCCTCGAGTTCCTCGACTCGAGGACGATCCGCTGTGTCGAGGCGTACGCCAAGGTCGGGCTGCCCCTGGACGCCGACGCCCTCCTCCTCATCGAGGTGGACGGGCATCCCTCGGCGGTCGCGGACGACGCCGCGAGGATCCGGGAGCTCTGCTCCCGGAACGGGGCCACCTCGGTGAGGGTCGCCGCCGACGCGGCGGAGGCCGAGCGGCTCGCGACTGCGAGGCGGAGCGCGTTCAGCGCGCTGGCCCGGGTGAAGCCGACGACCATCCTCGAGGACGCGACCGTGCCCCGGAGCGAGCTCGCCAGGATGATCCGGTTCATCCAGGGGGCCGCGCTCAGGCACCGCCTCGAGATCGCGACCTTCGGGCACTTCGGAGACGGCAACCTCCACCCGACCTTCCTCACGGACGAGAGAAACCCGGACGAGATGCACCGGGTCGGGCTCGCGATGACGGAGATCTTCGCCGAGGCCCTCGCGCTCGGCGGGACGATCACGGGCGAGCACGGGGTCGGGCTCGCGAAGAAGGCGTTCCTCAAGGGCCAGTACGGCGAGGCGGGCTACGCCCTCCTGAAGCGGGTGAAGCGGGCGCTGGACCCGGACAACATCCTCAACCCGGGGAAGATCCTCGACCTGTGAGCGCGGAGCGGAACCTGCTGCGGTCCCTGGATTATTCGGTGCTGCAGCAGTGCATGCGCTGCGGTCTCTGCCTTCCCTCCTGCCCCACCTACCTGGAGACGCGCCGGGAGCGCAATTCGCCGAGGGGAAGGATCTCGCTCATGCGGGCGATCGCAGACGGCGAGCTGGAGACGACCAGGACCTTCGCGAAGGAGATGGACTACTGCCTCGGGTGCCTGGCGTGCACGACGGCGTGCCCCGCGGGCGTCGACTACGGCACGCTCTTCGAGGCGGGGCGCGCGCAGGCCGAGGCCAGCGGCGCGGCGTCCGGTCCCCTTCGCAGGATGGTCCGCGCATTCTCGCTTCGCTTCCTCCTCTTCCGCCCTTGGGCGCTCCACGCGGCGGGCCGGCTGCTCTGGCTTTACGGGGCCAGCGGCCTCCGCCGCCTCCTGCGCAGATCGGGACTCTTCTCCCTCCTGCCCAGGAGGCTCGGCGAGCTCGAGCGCCAGGCGATCCCGATCCGCAGGCATTTTTCCGACGCCCTCATCGCCCCCGTCGAGAGGCCGCGCGGAGCCGCGCGGCACCGGGTCGCCCTCCTCTCCGGCTGCATCCAGGACGTCGCCTTCTCCGACGTGAACCGAGCCACGGTCGACGTGCTCCTTGAGAACGGCTGCGAGGTTGCGACGCCGCGCGCCCAGTCGTGCTGTGGCTCGCTCCACGCCCACAACGGCGACCTCGAGGCGGCCAGGCAGCTCGCCCGCCGGCAGCTCGAGTCGATCGACCCGGGGCGATACGACGCGATCATCTCGAATTCCGCAGGCTGCGGCTCCCACCTGAAGCGTTACGGCCATCTCCTCGCCGGCGACGCGGAGCTAGCCGGCCGCGCGGCCGCGTGGTCGGACAAGGTCCGCGACATCTCGGAATGGCTCGTCGAGATCGGCTTCCGCAGGCCCCTTGCGCCCCCGACGGGTCCGCAGCACGTCGCCGTCACCTACCACGAGGCCTGCCACCTCTGCCACGGGCAGAGGATCACGAACCAGCCTCGCGAGGTCCTGAGGGCGATCCCGGGAATCGAGCTAAGGGAGTGCCCTGAGTCCACGATGTGCTGCGGAAGCGCGGGGGTGTATTCGCTCACCCAGCCCGTGACATCCGGCTGGCTTCGGGACCGCAAGGCGGGTCACATCCGCTCCACCGGCGCGGCGATTGTCGCCACGGCAAACCCCGGGTGCCAACTGCTGATACAGCAGGGCCTCACAGTGGGCGCCGGCGGCAATACGCAGGATCGTCCCCGCGTCGTGCATCCCGTGGTGCTGCTCGCCGAGGCCTACCGTGCCGAAAAGGCGAACCGAGCCGTTTTCAGAGGCTGAAATGCGGAATTGCATCGAGGACAGCGGGCACTCATTTTTTGCGGTCCAGGTGCGGACGCTTAGCTCAGTTGGTTAGAGCACGTGTATCACACACACGGGGTCACTGGTTCGAGCCCAGTAGCGTCCACCATCTCCACGTTTTGACGGGTCTAGATCAAAGATTGGGGACGCGTGCGTATACATGGGAAGGGTTGGATCTGCTCTTCACTATGGTGCTTTTCCATCTCCGGGCGGGGGTCCATTCCACCCGGGATTCCCACTCAATATTACTTCAGCTGGCGGGGAGCAGGTCATCCAGCCCATCAAAAAGCCCGCCGTTTTGCGCAGGCTGGTGAACTGATTCAGATAAGGCTCTTACTTCGCAAACCGGCGGCGGAGTGCGGCGAGGGCGAAGATCGCGCCGCCAAGCATGGCGATAGTCGTGCCGCCGTCGGCTACGGATGAAGCCCCCTGAATTGACCAATCAAAATCAGCAGTAACTGAACCAGGAAGCTGCAGACCGTTAACAGGGATGTCGTAGCTGACGAATTGTATATTCCCGTTGTTCGACAGGGAAACCGTGTAAGTTTGTCCAGCCGTTAACCCTCCTTCAAAAATGCCACTCGAAGACGGGTCGTACTGGTTAGTCACCGGACCTCCTGCGTTACTATCGAAGTCGTCACTCAGGGTATATCCGGACAAACCGAACAATGCTCCGCTGCCGAGAATATCATAGTCCATCACGAAAGACCCATTCGCGTCCGCCGTGAAGGTGTAGCTCCAATCCGGAATCCCGCCAATTATACGATCTGAATTTCCGTAACTCGTAAGAAACTGCTCCCCATAGCCGGACCAGCCATACTGAAATTGAATTGTCCCAGAGTCACCGTCTAGTGCCCATGTTGCATTACCA
>Ga0181538_10004149_pt1 | contig 13734 bp, 7 predicted proteins | sample PEATcosm2014_Bin_40_FD_119773 | JGI IMG/M metagenome (GOLD analysis project Ga0181538, IMG submission 119773) | Peatland microbial communities from MTU Mesocosm Facility, Houghton, MI, USA - PEATcosm2014_Bin23_30_metaG | ecosystem: Environmental > Terrestrial > Soil > Wetlands > Peat | place...
CCCTGCCGCCTTATCTGCCTCTTGCCCTCGGCGCCGCCGACCTCACCTTAATGGAGCACACGTCTGCATTCACGGTTTTCCCCGACGACGGCATCCATATCGAGCCGCACTACATCAAGCGCGTAACCTCGTATGACGGCGCGGTCCTCGAAGAGTACCGTCCCCAGGTGACGGACGTGCTTCCGCCCGACGTCGCGCGCACCATGACCGCAATGCTCGAAGAAGTCGTCCAATTCGGAACGGGAGTGCGCGCCAAAGAGCTGGGCAGGCCCTCCGCAGGCAAGACAGGGACGACGAACGATTTCACCGACGCCTGGTACATCGGCTTTACGCCGCAGCTCACCGCCGGCGTCTGGGTGGGAAACGACGACAAGCGCATATCGCTCGGCAAGAAGGAAACCGGGGCTCGCGCCGCACTCCCCATCTGGCTCGAGTTCATGCAAGGCGCCACGCGCGGCACGCCCGTCGAGGATTTTCAGAACGTAGTGCCCCTGGAAAAACTAGCCGGCGCCAAACAGATCCTCGTGGATACGCCCGACACCGCCCCACCAGCCGACGCCGCCGAGCAAGGCCTAGGCCAAGGCGCCGCCCCAGCGTCGCCCGGCGTGAAACCCATCCCCAAGACCCCGACTCCGCCACCCACGCCGAAGCCAACGCCGACGCCAGGCTCACCCACCAAGACAACTCCCGCATCGCCGTCGCAGAGCCCACGCTAATTTCGCGTTGCCATCTGGCTTCCGCAGGGCCGGGTCTCAGCCTGCCCGCCGTGGCCGGACCCGCCCAGCGTCCGGTCGTTTTTTCTGCGTGGGGGCACGGCACCTGTGGTGAGCGCTGCCGAACCCATGCTGTGCCGTAACTTTCCTCGGGCAGAGCCGCGGAGGCGCGATTGTACTTAGCCCGGAGAGTTTCAGGGTTTGATGATTCAAACCCTGACATCCAGAAGAGCGAAGCGGAATGCCGGGTACCGAATAGAAACGACCGAGTCCCGGCACCAAGCGCCGGAGGCGCGATTGTACTTAGCCCGGCATGCAGCGAAGCGGAATGCCGGGGAACCAAGCCACAAAACAAGAACGAGTCCCGGAGGGACGATTGAGTGCGTGACAGTCAGCCCCGACCGCCATCGCCTTGACTCCCGTCAGGCGGTGGCAGAAACTCCCGGAGAGGGTGGATGATGCACACCTTGTACCAAGACCTTCAGTATGCCTGGCGAATGCTTCGCAAGAACTCCTTGCTGACGGCGGTGATTATCCTCTCGCTGGCGATTGGAATCGGCGCCAACGCGGCCATTTTCAGCGTTGTGGACGCTCTGCTGCTCCGTCCGCTTCCATATCCACATTCCGAGCGGCTGGCTGCCGTGTGGCTACATTCTCCGGCGCTCGGAATCTTCCGAGATTGGCCCTCGCCCGGCGAATACATGGATGTCCAAAACGAGAATCACTCTTTCGAAAAGATGGCTCTGGCGCAGAGCCAGATGTTCGTACTAACGGGCCGCGAGCAGCCGGAGCGGCTTTTTGGAATGACGGCGCAATCGAGCCTGTTGGAGATGCTCGGCGCAAAGCCTCTGCTTGGCCGTTTGTTGCTGCCTGAAGACGACAAGCCTGGCAAAGCGGACGTTGTGATTCTCAGCGAGCGAGTGTGGAAGCGCTTGTTCAATTCGGACCCAGGGATCGTGGGGAAGACCATCGTGCTCAACGGTAACCCGTTCATGGTAGCGGGCGTACTGCAACGGGATTTCATGCTTAGCGCCGAAGTGATGCCGTCGGAGACCCCCATGGACAAGATGGATATCTTCGCGCCGCTGCCCCTGGGGGCCGATGCCGAGAAAAACAGGTTCGACGAAAACTACAACATTATGGCGCGGCTGAAGCCGGGCGTCTCCGTGAAACAGGCGCAGGCCGATATCGATGTAATCGCCAGCCGAATTCGAGAGAAGGACAAGCGCGACGCCAGCTTCGGCATGCACGTGGTGGGGCTGCAGGAGCAGGTAGTTGGGGACGTTCGCCGGACGCTGCTGGTCCTCCTCGGATCGGTGGGACTGGTGCTGTTGATCGCCTGCGCGAACGTTGCAAACCTGCTGCTCACGCGCGCCGCGGGACGCGAAAAGGAATTAGCGATCCGCACCGCTTTGGGAGCCGGTTGGCAGCGTTTGGCAAGACAACTGTTCACTGAGAGCATTCTGCTGGGACTGCTTGGCGGCGCAGTCGGTTTTGCAGTGGCTCAACTGAGCCTTTCTGTGGTGCGGACCATGAATCCGGGGAATATTCCGCGACTGGAAGAGGTCAGCATCAACGGCCCGGTTCTGGCGTTTACGCTTGGCGTCTCGCTGGCTACAGGAATTTTGTTTGGCCTGGCGCCGGTGTGGCGCGCCATCAAAGTGGATCTGAATAGCTCGCTGAAGGCCGGTGGGCGCAGCGGGCAAATCGACGGCGGCTTGCACCTACGTCGACACAGTTTGCGCGGTTTGCTGATCGTTTCCGAGCTGACTCTCTCCCTGATGCTCTTGATCGGAGCGGGGCTGCTGATTCGCAGCTTTGTGCGATTGCAAAGCGTGCCGCCGGGCTTCACCACCCAACATGTGCTGACAATGGAGGTAGCCGCAGCGGGCCGGAAGTACCAGGACGAAAAAAACGATAAACCTATCGTGAATTTTTACACGGAAATCGAAAGCCGCGTCGCGCATCTCTCCGGCGTGGTGGCAGAAGGCGTGGTTTCGGCGCTGCCGCTGACGGGTGAGGTGGGTTGGGGACGAATCAACGTGGAGGGCTATGCACCCCCGCCAGGGCAGGAGTTGCAGTCGGATTTTCGCGTCGCCAGCACGGATTACTTTCGGACGATGGAGATTCCGCTCCGCAAGGGCCGATTTTTCACCGGGGATGATACGGCGGAGAGGCCGCAAGTGGTCATCATCGACGAAAAGTTCGCGCAGCGCTTCTGGCCAAACAGCGATCCCATTGGAAAACACTTGTGGTTCCACGACTCCAAGAAGCTGATGACGATTGTCGGTGTGGTGGGCGTAGTCAAACAATACGGCCTGGAAACGGATGGGAAGATTGCCACCTACCTCCCGTACCAACAGTTTCCCGGCAACAGAATGTTTTTGGCGGTTCGCACGTCAACAGAGACAGCCGCCCTGTCTTCCTTGGTCGTAGGCGAAATCCATGCCGTCGACCCGGACGTGGTAGTGTACGGAATTCGGACGATGCAGGAACGTTTGTACGATTCACTGGCGCGACAGCGCTTTTCGAGCACCATGCTGGGAACCTTTGCGGTGTTCGCGTTGTTGCTGGTTGCAGTGGGCCTTTACGGTGTGCTGTCGCATCTCGTAACGCAGAGCACCCACGATATCGGCGTGCTGGTGACATTGGGTGCACAGCCGGGGAACATTATTGCCCTGGTGCTACGGCAGGGGATGCAGTTGGCGGGGATTGGAATCGCAGTGGGCCTTGCGGGCGCACTCGGATTGACTCGCATTATGAACAGCTTGCTATTTGGGGTGACTGCCACAGATCCGCTCATCTTCGCGACAGTGCCGGCGCTGTTGGCGGCGGTTGCATTTGCCGCGACCATCATTCCGGCGTGGCGGGCGACGCGAGTGGATCCGATGGTCGCGTTGCGAGAAGAATAGCAGCCGTGTCGCTGTTTTATTTACTTGGCTGTATTTTCGGCGGTGCGTTTCCGACCTGGATTGCCGGAAAAGCGCCGCAGGCGCGGCGCACTCTTATCGACACCGCTGCGGCGGGCCTGAAACTCCGATTCTCTTAGGTTCATCAAAAGGGGTTCCACCATGCCCGCTAAGCGAACCAAGAGCGCGCTCTCGCCATACGTCGCTGACCCCGGCGTTCGAATCGGCCACGTCCATCTGAAGGTCGCAAACCTCGAGAGAGCGGTCGAATTCTATGGCGGAATTCTCGGTCTTGAGATCACGCAGCGGCTCGGGGACGGCGCGGCGTTCCTCTCGGCGGGGGGCTACCATCATCACATCGCGCTGAATACCTGGGAGAGTCTTGGCGGGCCGCCGCCAGCTCCCGGCACGACCGGTCTCTATCACACCGCGATTCTCTACCCCAACCGTGCGGCATTGGCAGTTGCGCTGAAACGAGTGCTTTCCGCGGGAATTCCACTGGAGGGTGCGGCAGACCACGGCGTCAGCGAGTCGATCTACCTCCGCGACCCAGACGACAACGGAGTGGAGTTGTATTGCGACCGGCCCAAGGACGTTTGGCCGCGCACGCCGGACGGCAAACTCGCCATGTACACGCGCGCCCTGGATTTGCACGGGCTCCTGCGAGAACTGGCGCCAGACTTGCCCGTCTCGCCGGGCCCTCAAGATCTGTGAACCCGCCGCTGCTTTTGTAGCGGCCGCCTTCAGGAGGGCGGAGTCAGCTTTGTTTAGGTCCATACGCCTGCGTCTTGACGCCAAGAAATCCACACCCATACGGCTCCGTCTGGGGGACGCCCATCCACGGTGCCCGACGGTCCTAGAACCAGCCCTCTTGACGAGCATGGTATAATAGCAATTTGGTTAACTAGGAGACTGGATGACGGAAAGGAAACCCGGTCGGGGGAACGGTACCCGAAACAACAGTCTATGAGATCGAGTGGAAGGATTCTAATAACGGAAACGCGATTAGAAATCACCGCAAATGACTGAAAACACTCACCCGCGACCCATTCTAATAACCGTAGGGGTAGGGGGGTACTTTGCCCGCTCGATTAGCCACATCCGCGCCCTTCCTCCCCTGGCGCGCCAAAGCGTCCCGCGCAAAGGCGGCTCGCCCCTCGCTAATCGGTACACTTTGCAAACGGAAATCGCCGTAAGTTACAGAAAATACGAGACGAACGCTTCGGTCAATCGGTACACTTTTGCGGGGTCTGCCCGTGAAAATTAGCCGCGAAGACGTCATCCGCGTCGCCGAACTGGCGCACCTCGAACTCTCGCCCGAAGAGATCGACCTCTACCGCGGTCAGCTGGACGAGATCCTCACGTACGTCGGCAAACTCGAGGAACTCGACGTCACCGCGGTCGAGCCAGTGGCCCAGGTCCTACTGAAACAGCAAGACGATGAGCACCCCGAACTTCGGGAGGACGTGCCGCGGCCGTGCGACGTGGCTCCCGCCGTCCTAGCCCAAGCCGCCGACGCCGCCCCACCCTTCTTCCGCGTCCCAAAGGTGATCGACCGATGAGGTCGATAGAGAACGACCGATGAGCGCCGCCGCACCTTGGACGATCGCCAGCGTCCGCAGCGCACTCAAGGCACGCAAAATCTCCGCCCGCGAACTGACATCCGACTTCTACGCTCGCATCGACGAGCGCAACCCAGAACTGAACGCGTTCCTCACTCTCAGTCCCGAACGCGCCTTCGCCCAAGCCGACCGAATGGACGCGGCTGTCGCCAGCGGCGAAGACCTGCGACCCCTCGCCGGCGTGCCGCTCGCCGTCAAGGACGTCATCAGCACCAAAGGCATTCGCACCACCTGCGGCTCGAAGATCCTCGAGCACTACGTCCCACCCTACGATGCGACCTCGGTCGAGCGCCTCGAGAAAGCCGGAGCCGTCATCCTCGGCAAGACCAACTGCGACGAGTTCGCCATGGGCAGCTCTAACGAGAACTCTGCATACGGACCAGTACGGAATCCGATTGCGCTCGACCGAGTGCCCGGTGGGTCGAGCGGAGGCTCCGCCGCGGCGGTCGCGGGAGGCTTGGCGGTCGTCGCGCTGGGTACGGACACCGGCGGATCAATCCGCCAGCCGGGGGCGTATTGTGGCATCCCGGCCCTGATGCCGACATACGGACGCGTATCGCGCTACGGCCTGATCGCCTTTGCCTCTTCACTTGACCGCATCGGCCCATTTGCCACTACTTCGGAAGACGCCGCAACGGTTATGTCGATAATCGCCGGAAGAGACGAGAACGACTCGACTTCCGCCCTAGTCCCGGTCGGCGACTATGATGCCGAGATAGCAAAACCTCTCAGCGGCGTTCGGATCGGCGTCCCAGAGGACTACTTCGGTGAAGGCCTGGACAGCGAAGTACGGGAGAAGGTGCAGGCAGGCATCGCGCTTCTCGAGCGGCTCGGGTGCAAGCGCATCCCGCTGCAAATGCCGCACACGGACTACGCGATCGCGACCTACTACATCATAGCCACTGCCGAGGCCAGCTCAAACCTGGCCCGATACGATGGCGTACGGTACGGCCTCCGCGTCCCGGGCACAACCCTGGGGGAGATGTACCGCCGCACTCGGGAGCGCGGATTCGGGGCCGAGGTGAAGCGGAGGATCATGCTCGGGACTTACGCGCTTTCGGCAGGCTATTACGACGCCTACTATCTGCGCGCCCAAAAGGTCCGGTCGCTGATTGCCCGCGATTTCTCCGACGCCTTTCAAAAGGTGGACGCAATCATCACGCCGACCGCGCCTACGCCGGCCTTTCGCCTGGGCGAGAAGACGGCCGACCCTCTCCAAATGTATCTAGCTGACATTTATACGGTTACGGGCTCACTGGCGGGCGTTCCGGGCATCTCAATCCCCAGCGGCAAGACCAAGGCCGGCCTTACTGTTGGCATGCAAATCTTCGGGCGGCATTTCGGCGAAGGCCGCGTGCTGCAGTTGGCGCACGCCTTCGAGCGCGCCGGAGGCTTTGCGCTGTGAAAAAATCCCTTGCGAATGTGATCTCGGGCGGCTCCGAGTCTTCGCCATCTGCGCAAGTTCTCTGATTTCTCGCACTCGATAAATTCTGCTTGAAAAAAACAATTCCGTGAAACAGTAGAAACATTCCACCTCTCGTATTCCTTTTTCCATTTTAGATTGACTGAACACGGAGCAATTCAGCAAGGCGAATCGAAGGTCTCGCGGTCAACTTACACAATGCAAAGCTTTTTGCACCGCGCTCTACCCGAAAGTCCCTTCGCGAATAGTACGGAACGCCTATTGCATGAAGATCAGGGCGGCGTTTATTGTGGCTTTAGCATCTAAGTCAGTTAGGAGCTCGAAAATGGTCCGTATAAAGTCGAGCCAGAAGTTCTTCACGGAAGATGAAGTGGCGCACCTGACCGGCATTTGCCTGGATCATCTTCGCGGCCTCGCCCGCAACCGCCACCTGGGAACCCTCGCGCGGGCAGCGGAAGCCGCGGGCGCCGAAGCCGAAAAGTGGCTGTTCACGAATTCGGACCTGATGATATTGACCGTGCTTCACCCGCGCTGCGAACACTAGATTTCTTCCCCTCAGCAAAGAGGCAAACATAGACGGCCTTCCGAATCGGAGGGCCGTTTTGATTTCTGTACTCCCGTTGCCCCGCGACGCCGGCAGAGATATCCTGAATCGCTCAACCTCCCAAGCGCACCTTGCGTCTGAGTCTTGAGAAGGCGGTATGGCGAAATGGCTCGGCACCGGAGATTACTAGCCCGTTTAGAACCAGGCGTCGCGCTAGCGCTCTTGACGAGCTTGCTCGCCTTCGGTCCCCTCGCCCTGGAGGCGCAACAAAGCACCCCAGCCCCGCCTCAGAAAAGCGCTGACTCGCTGTCGGGTCAGCCTGCCCCCGTGCCGTCAGCCTTGCCCCGCGGGAAGAAGCTGTTCCTGAAGGACGGCAGCTTCCAGCTGGTGCGCGAATACAAGGTGGAGGGAGACCGGATTCGCTACTACAACATCGACAGCTCGCAGTGGGAGGAGATGCCGGCGTCCCTGGTGGACTGGGACAAGACAAAGCAAGTGGAAGCCGATCAGGCGAAGCGCGACGCCGCGCTCGTCACCAAGGTGCACACGCAGGAGGAAGCGCGGGTCGTGCAGCCTCTGGATATCGACGCCAGCATTGAAGCCGCGCCGGGAGTTTTCCTGCCCCCGGGCGAAGGAGTGTTCGCGTTCGACGGCAAGGCCGTGCTTCAGGTTGCGCCTGCGGAGCCCAGTTTCAAGACCAGCAAAAAGCGCGAGATTGAGAAAGTGCTATCGCCGATTCCGATTGTGGCGTCCCGCCATTCGGTTTTGATCCAAGGAGAACACTCGAAGGTCCGCGTAAGGGCGAGCCAGCCCGAGTTTTACATGCGCACGACACAGGAAGGCGATCCTGATTTGGCGCTGGTGCTCGCAAAGGTCAATGCCACGACCCGGCAGATCGCCAACGTCGACGAGCTTTTCCGAATGCAGAAAACTGTGATGCAACCTCTGCTGCTACAACGTTGGGAAGTCGCAAAGGGCGTTTACCGCTTCACGCTGGGCCAAACGCTGAGTTCGGGCGAGTATGCGCTGGTGGAAGTGGTGCCGGGAAAGACTGACCTTGAACAACTGACTCTCTACGTCTGGGACTTCGGCGTCGATCTTCCATCCAATGTGGCCCGCAAGACCAACTGACCTTTCGCTCTTGGGCCTATTTCTCGGCCGTCTGTGGCTGCAAGAGGTCAACCAGAAGCGCGGCTAATGCGGACACGTGAAAGGGCTTTTGGAGGATTTGAGCGCCCTTCTCGCGAAACGCGGCGACCGTGGCCGGTTCGACCAGGTCACCCGTCATAAAAATGAATCGCGGAGACGAATCCGACGTTGTCGTTCGGAGGCGCTCGAAAAGCTGTTGCCCGTGCAATCCGGGCAGATTGAAGTCGCAAAGCACAAATTCATACGGCTGTGTGGGGAGCAACAAGAGAGCTTCTTCCGAATTCGCGGCGCAATCCACTTTCACGCCCCGCGCGGCAAGACCTTCCTGCACGATCTCGCGGATGCTCTCCTCGTCGTCCACCACCAGCACGGAACGCCCGCGCAACACCTCCGTGCTCGCAAAGCCCGAGTTTCCGCCAGAGAGCCGATGGCTTGCCGGTTCGGCCGGAACAGCCGGGAGCAGCACGCGGAAAGTGGTCCCATCCTTGCTCGACTGGACTTCGATCGTCCCTCCATGCTCCTTCACAACCGCGAGACAGATCGTGAGACCGAGACCGGACCCGCCGCCCGGGCGCTTCGTGGTATAAAACGGGTCAAAAATCATTTGAACATTTTCGGGCGGGATGCCGGGCCCATCGTCCGAAAACTCTGTACATACCTTTTGACCCTCCGCCGAAAGCGAAACGTGCAAGGTTCCTTGGCCGCGAACGGAGGAAATCGCCTGCTCCGCGTTGGTGACAATGTTCGAAAAAGCCTGCGTGAGCAGCTTGCGGTCGCCGGTGACGGCAGGCAGATCCTCCGGCGCCTCGAATTTCACCTCGATATTCTTCAGGCGCAAAGGCTCGCGTTGAAGTTGCAAGACGTGTTGAACGACTTCGGTGAGGCGGATTTTCGACCCGCCCTGTGACAGCGGCCGCGAAAACGCCAAGAGGTTCTGCACAATTTCGGCCGCACGACGGGCTTGCTGCAAGACGATTTCCGCGTGGCGCCGCGAGGAAGCGTCAGTAGCACGCTCGCGCAGAAGGTCGCCAACTCCAAGAATGGCGGTGAGCGGGTTGTTCAACTCGTGCGCAGCTCCCGCGAGCATTTGTCCCATCGCGGCGAATTTTTCCTTCTGCGAAAGCTGCCGTTCGATTCGATTGGACTCGGTGACGTCTCGAGCCGAAGCTACCACTCCGCTGATCCTGCCGGTGTCGTCGAATAGCGGGCCGGCGCTGGCTCGCAGCAGCCGCCAGGTTCCGTCCTGTGCAGGAGAGCGAAATTCCACCTGAAGCTGCACTTTCTCTCCACTCAGCAGCTTCCGCAGCTCTTCGGCAAGCCGGTGCTTGTCCTCGGGATGGGCGCGCATCCCGAGTTCCTCGCCAACATATTCCTCAGGACGCCTTCCTAGAACTTCCTGAATTCGCTGGCTTACATACGTGTAGCGGCCGTCTCGATCCAGCACAGCGATAATATCGGGAAAGCTCGCAACCAGCCGGCGCACGAACTCCTGCTCCTGGTGTAACCGGCGCTGCATTTCAAGCCGCTCCGTAACGTCGACCAGCGTTCCTTGTGCCCTCACGACGCGTCCGGAGGCATCCTTAATAGCGAATCCCGAGGCGAGGCAATGGATTTGAGTCCCGTCTTTGCGCTGGAAGACTAGCTCCCGATCCTGAATAGAACCCTTCTCCTCAAGGTCCCTGATCAGGGCGTCCCGGTCGGCCTGGTTGGCGTAAACTTCGCGAAAATTCCGGTGCTGCAGCTCAGTCTTGCTCTCATATCCGAGCATCCGAACGAGAGCGGGGTTCGCGTCGAGGACCTCGCCGTCAGGTGTCGTGAAGAAAATCCCCTCCCGCAGGGATTCGAAGAGCTCCGTAAAGCGAATCTCGGACTCATGTTCCGTGGTTACGTCGCGCGCCCATCCTGTGATTGCGGCAACTTTGCCATCTTCGACCACAGGCTGGGCCCAGCAAGAAAAATGCCGCTCCTGCTGTTCGTGCTTTAGCCGAACCGGGAGAATGCCCTGCCAAGAGCCTTTTTCCTCGACCGTGCCGAACATCCTCTCGAAGTCCGCAACCGTAGGAGATTCGATGAAGTCCGTGACGGACCATCCGATCAAATCGCGGAAGGATACGCCGAACATTTCAGCCAAACGGCGATTGGCTACGCGAATCTCGCCTTTCAGCGACAGGGTGAAAACGGCCTGGTCGAGATTGTCGATGAGTTCGCGATAGCTTTGCTGGGAACGAGAAAGCACCTCTACGAGGCTATCGGAAGGCGCCGAAGGTGATCCAGAATTGGACGGAGACCGGCGCTCCTTCGAAGGATCGATCGACATGGTTGACTCCCGCTCCAATCCGGCAGCCGGACGATGTTCGCCCAGCCGAGATTGCCTCATCCTAAATTTTACAGTCGGACGCGGAGTGAACGAGGAAAGAAAGCCAGGGTCTACGCCAATTACTCAATAGTCCTCACGTACAGGTAGAGACCGGGCAGAGGGTGACCTAAAAAAAAGAACGGGCGAGCCCGGGTAAAGCGGACTCGCCCGCAGGGAATTCAGCAGATTGAAAGACTAGCTTTCGGCGATGGCGTCGGTGTCCTTGCGCAGGAAATCGAGCGCCGCCGCCTCCTCGGGCGTGAGATCGGGCTCTGCCGCTTGCATCTCCTCCTTGGGCATTTCGGTAAGGAGCTGGATGTTGCGGTAGCGCTCGAGGCCGGTGCCCGCGGGGATCAACCGGCCCATGATGACGTTCTCCTTCAAGCCGCGGAGGTAATCCACCTTCCCGGAGATCGCCGCTTCGGTAAGAACGCGCGTGGTCTCCTGGAAGCTTGCCGCGGAGATGAAGGAATCGGTGGAGAGCGACGCCTTGGTAATGCCAAGGAGCAGCGGACGACCAGTAGCCGGGCGGCCGCCGTTCTGGATGATGCGGTCGTTCTCCTCGCGAAAGCGGAACTTGTCCACCTGCTCCTCGAGAAGGAACGTCGTATCACCGACGTCCTCGACCTTCACCCAGCGCATCATCTGGCGCACGATCGTTTCGATGTGCTTATCGTTGATGTTGACGCCCTGCAGGCGGTAGACCTCTTGAATCGAGTTCACGAGGTACGCCTGCGTGTACTTTTCGCCCAAGACCGCGAGCAAATCGTGCGGGTTCAGCGGACCGTCAATGAGCGGCTCGCCGGCGCGCACATGTTCGCCTTCCTGAACGTTGATGTGAACGCCGCGCGGGATGGAATATTCCTTCATGGTGCGTCCATCTTCGCTCTCGACGTAAATCTTGCGCTGGCCCTTCGCGATTTCGCCGTACTTCACGATGCCGTCGATTTCGCTGATGACCGCGGGATCCTTCGGCTTGCGCGTTTCGAAGAGTTCGACGACGCGCGGCAAACCTCCGGTGATGTCCTTGGTCTTCGTGGTTTCGCGCGGGATCTTCGCGAGCACGTCACCCGGCTGCACCTCATCGCCGTCGGCGACCATCAAGTGGGCGCGGGATGGCATGAGGTACTTCTTCCGCATGCGGCCGGCCGAGTCCTTCACGATGATCGTCGGCTGATGCTTCTCGTCGCCCGGCGGCAGCGTCACAACAAGCTGCGAAAGACCGGTGACCTCGTCGACCTGCTCTTCGATCGTGATGCCGGGTTGCAAGTCCTTGAACTGGATCGTGCCGCCCGTTTCCGTAAGGATCGAGAACGTGTACGGGTCCCACTCGACCATGGTCTGGCCCAGTGTGACCGGCTGACCATCTTCCACCTTCAACCGAGCGCCGTATACGACATGGTGGCGCTCCTTCTCGCGACCCTTTTCGTCGACGACGGCGATCAGGCCCGACCGGTTCATCGTGATGAGAGTTTTTCCGCGGCCCTCGACAACCTTCAGGTCGATAAATTTCACGAACCCGTTGTTGCGGGCTTCGACCTTCGATTGCTCGGTGACGCGGGTCGCCGTACCGCCGATGTGGAACGTACGCATCGTGAGCTGTGTGCCAGGCTCGCCGATGGACTGCGCCGCGATGACGCCCACAGCTTCGCCCATTTCGACGAAACGCCCCGTGGCCAGGTTGCGGCCATAGCAACGTCCGCAAACTCCGCGGCGGGATTCGCACGTCAACACCGAGCGAATCTTCACGCGCTCGATGCCGGCGGCCTGAATCGCGTTCGCGAGCTCTTCCGTGATCTCCTGGTTGATCTCGACGATCACGTTGCCTTCGTAGTCCTTGATCTTCTCGAGCGAAACGCGGCCTACCACGCGGTCGCGCAACGGCTCGACTTCGACGCCGGCTTCGAGAATCGGTTCCACGTAGATTCCATCGGCCGTGCCGCAGTCGAATTCGTTGATGATCACGTCTTGGGCCACGTCCACGAGCCGCCGCGTGAGGTAGCCGGAATCGGCGGTCTTGAGCGCCGTATCCGCCAAACCCTTGCGGGCGCCGTGCGTCGAGATGAAGTACTCGAGCACAGCCAGCCCTTCGCGGAAGTTCGATGTAATGGGCTGCTCGATGACTTCGCCGGAAGGCTTCGCCATCAAGCCACGCATCCCGGAAAGTTGACGGATTTGCTGTTTCGATCCGCGGGCGCCGGAGTCTGCCATGACGTAGATCGGATTGATCACGCCCTGCTTGTCCTGCTCTTCCAGGGCTTTGAACATCTCGTCAGCAACTTTTTCGGTGACGTCCGACCAGATGGCGATGACCTTGTTGTAGCGTTCGCCGTTCGTGATCGCGCCGTCGAGATACTGCTGCTGGACCTTGAACACTTCATGCTCAGCCGCATCAACGAGCTTGTACTTCACGCTCGGGATGACCATGTCGCTGATGCCGATGGAAACGCCGGCCTTGGTTGCGTAGAGGAAACCGAGTTCCTTCAGGCGATCGAGCATCACCACGGTTTTCTCGAGGCCGAATCGTAGGTAACCGTACTGCACCAACGCCTGCACGCCCTTCTTCTTGAGAAGGCCGTTGATGAACGGCATGTCCGAAGGCAAGTGATCGTTGAAGATCACGCGGCCCACGGTGGTGTGCAGGAACTGCTTGTTCAGGTGAATCGGCTCTGTGTGCGAAACGTCCTGATCGTCATACGCGTTCGTAAGATCGATCACCTCGCCGGTGTAGCGCAGGCGGATCGGAGTGAGCAATTCCACCTCAGTGGCGTCGAGCGCCATGATCACTTCTTCCACCGAACCAAATGCGCGGCCTTCGCCCTTTGCTTTCGGCTTGGCCTTCGTCATGTAGTAGATGCCGAGCACCATGTCCTGCGTCGGAACCGCGAGCGGGTAGCCGTTGGCCGGCGACAGAATATTGTGCGAGCTGAGCATCAGCACCGAAGCTTCCACTTGCGCCTCGGGCGAGAGCGGGATGTGTACGGCCATCTGGTCGCCGTCGAAGTCCGCGTTGAACGC
>Ga0181538_10004150_pt1 | contig 13732 bp, 9 predicted proteins | sample PEATcosm2014_Bin_40_FD_119773 | JGI IMG/M metagenome (GOLD analysis project Ga0181538, IMG submission 119773) | Peatland microbial communities from MTU Mesocosm Facility, Houghton, MI, USA - PEATcosm2014_Bin23_30_metaG | ecosystem: Environmental > Terrestrial > Soil > Wetlands > Peat | place...
AAGACCGGGGAAACGCTGACGAGGTCCATGTTGGCTTCGTAGTAGGCGTCGAGGGTGCCGACGTCGCGCCAGTAGAGAGTTTCGCGGCTGTTTTCGTCCACGAAGTTATAGGCGTAGACGCGATGCTTGGAGATGATACGGGGGAGAATGTCCTTGCCGAAATCGTGGGAGGATTTGGGATCCTCGGAATCGGCGAGAAGGATGGGGATGAGGAGTTGCGTATTGAAAATGTAAATGCCCATGGAAGCGTTGCAATGGGCCGCTTTGTGGGGTGACTGCTTGGGCTTGGCGGGCTTTTCCTCAAAACCGATGATGCGCCAGTCCTTGTCGGTTTCGATGACACCGAACTGCTTGGCGGCTTCCTCGACGGGGATTTCGATGGTGGCGACGGTGACGTCTGCAGCGGAGTCGATGTGCTGCTGAAGCATGCGGGCGTAGTTCATCTTGTAGATTTGATCGCCGGAGAGGATGAAGACGAACTTGGAGCGCTCACTGCCGATGGAGTAGATGTTCTGATAAACGGCGTCCGCAGTGCCTTGATACCACTGCTGAGAGACTCGCTGCTGTGGGGGAAGCACTTCAATGAATTCGCCGAGGCCCATGAGATGAGACCAGCCGGCGCGAATATGACGATTCAGGCTGAGAGCTTTATATTGCGTAAGGACAAAGACACGATGGAGCGAAGAATTGATGCAATTGGAGAGAGCGACGTCAATGATGCGATAAAGGGCGCCGAAGGGAACGGCGGGTTTGGCACGATCTCTGGTGAGCGGCCAGAGACGTTCACCCTGGCCACCGGCAAGGAGAACTGCAAGGGCATCGCGCATATCAGGCATGAGTGTTGGCTCCCGAGGCAGGACTCTGAAGCAGTTTAGTGTAACAGCAGAGGCAAGGGGGAAGCACGATGAGAAAAAGGCGGGAGGAAATAGTTAGCAGGAGAGGAAGGGGTGACCAGAAAGGCAGTATGAGGCGGAGTAGGAGCAAAGAAAGGCGAAAGAAGGCTTGACTTGGGAGGCTGGAATTGACTACAAGAAGCCAGTACCCTCGTGAGATAATGTACCAGGTGCAGTGGCTGAAGTTGTTAACAGGCTCTGCAAGTAACCAATCCGAACCGGAATTGGGGTGAAGACCATTGGCAGAAGTAGTGATCCAGGAGAGTGAGTCTCTTGAGAATGCGCTGCGCCGATTTAAGCGCAAGGTGCAGCAGGAAGACATCATTAAGGAAATAAAGAAGCACAGCTTCTATATGAAGCCCGGCGAGAAGCGCCGGGCCAAAGAAGCGCTTTCGCGGAAGCGACTGCGCAAAAAGCAACGTCGCGAGCAGGATTAAACAACTGAACGAGACGCGGCTTGGCGCCGCACTTCCGGGATCAGGCCCCTATCAGGCAGAGCCGTTTTGGGTGTTTGTACATTAACTGCGCCCGCAGGCCCCAGGGATCCGTGCCCGGCATTCCCGGAGTACAGGTCTAGATACACAACCAGGCCATGGTGCAAGATGAGCCCGTCCCCGCTGCCCGCTGGGGGTCCCAGGGGAGCGGCTCATGGAATACCACGATCGAGTCCTGAAATGTTCGGAGTGTAGCGCGGAGTTCGTGTTCACGGCCGGCGAACAGATGTTTTTCGCCGACAAGGGGTTCAAAAACGAACCGAAGCGCTGCAAGGCGTGCAAGGCAAAACGAGCGGAGGGAGGCGGAGGAGGCGGCGGGTCAACGCAAGCGCGGGCAGAAACAAAGACGACATGCTCGCAGTGCGGAAAAGAGACCACGGTTCCTTTCCGACCGACGCAGGGGCGCCCGGTATTTTGCCGGGAGTGCTTCCAAGCAAGAAGGTCCATGGGCGCGGCGTAAACCAACCCTAACAACTGAGACTGAGGAAGAGGGCCATCGAAGTTGATGGCCCTTTTTTATTTGATGGAGGAACCTGAGTGGGCGAGCCAGGACTCAAACTGGGCCAGGGATTCAGGCATGTTGCGGCGGCCGTAGCCAAAGCGGATATGGTGCGGCTCATCGTAGACGGTACCGGGCAGGAGAAGGACACCGGCTTCGCGGACGAGGCGTTCGCAGAAGGATTGCACGTCTTGAGCAGGCTTGAAGCGGGCGAAGCCGATGGTGCTGGCGTTGGGAGGAGTCCATTCGAAGAGGTCGGGATGGCGGGAGAAGAAAGCAGCGAGTTGGGGAAGATTGTGAAGAACGATCTGGAGATTGCGGTCAATGAATTTCTGGCGGTGGCGGAAGGCGACGGCGGTGAGGAATTCGCTGGGTGCGCTGGCGCAGATGGTGGTGTAGTGCTTGAAGGAGATGATTTTTTGAAGAATGGAGGAGTCGCGGCAGGCGAGCCAGCCTAGGCGAAGGCCGGGCAAGCCGTAAGTCTTGCTGACGGATGAGAGGCTGAGGGCACGTTCATAGAGATCGCAAGCGGCGGGAAGGCGGCTGTTGGGATCGTGCTCGAGCTCGCGATAGACCTCATCGGAGAAGACGTAAATTCCTTGGCCAGAGGCGAGTTTCAGGACATGGTGGAAAACGTCCGCGGGCATGAGCAAGCCGGTAGGATTGTGGGGGGAGTTGATGTAAATGGCGCGGGTGTTGGGGCGAATGAGGGATTCAAGGGCGGAGAGATCGTGGGCCCAGGCGTTTGCGGGGCTGCGGCGCCATTCGGAAACGGTGGCGCCGGTGCTTTTGGGAACGGTAAGAGCGCTTTCGTAGCAGGGCGTTTCGACGATGGCGTGATCTTGCGGAGTAAGCAGGGCGTGATAAAAGACGAAGATGGCTTCTTCGGCAGCGGAATGAACAACAACTTGATTGGGATGAATTTGGGAGTACATGGTGGAGAGAACTTCGCGTAGCCAGGGAGCGCCGGGGGATTCGGTGTAGCCGCACCATTGGCTGAGGAAGGCGTCGTGAGCGCCGGGTTCGAGGGAGAGGATTTCCTGGATGGATTGGGACTCGGCGTCGGAGGAGGAAAGAAGGTACTTGGCGGAGAATTCGTGCTTGCCCATGTACTCTTCAATGCGGAAGGGAGAGATTTGCATGTGGGTGAGTGTGCCAAGAGGGAAGGCGGGGAGTCTAGGACCAAATTGAGCGGAGGAAGGACCGGGCACCCGGCAGTGGGTCACTTGTCCGAGTACGCCACTTATCGGGAGCTGAATCCCACAAAGATCGACGGGAGTATACTCTCAGTATCTTCTCAGGTCGTTTCCTTCGGGAGGAATCTTCATGCGCCCCGTCGTGATCGCGCTTGCTTGCTTTCTCGCAGCGCCACTTTTCGCTAATGAAGGAAACACGGTACTGTTGGCCGATCTTGGCGATCACGCCATGCAACAATCCCAGATCACATTGCCGGGCGGCAAGCCATTCCATTTGAAAGCCACCATCGCTGAGAAAGACAGCCCGGATTCGGATTACCAAGCCACAGTTGAGGAATACTGGGTTTCGCCAACGAAGTGGCGACGCACCATCACTTCACCGGATTTTTCCCAAACATTGGTTACCAATGGCGAATCCGTCTTCGAGGAGGACAAGGGTGACTATTATCCGGTCTGGCTTAACCACTTCGTGAGAGCGATATTCGATCCCCTGCCCATGCTGGATCAACTAAGGCAGGCAGGTATCCGTGCCTCGAAACGCGACCTTTCCGCAGGCCAGACCAGCTGTACAGACCTGCCTATGCGGGTGGACCGGTGGATCCTGTGTTTTACGGGAAAGAAAGCGTTACTGAGTTCGGTCTTCACCAAGGGATACGCAGCCGAGTTCAAAGACTTCAAAGGATTCGCAGACAAGCAAGTTCCCCGGCTCATCGAGAACACACCGGAGCCGGGAACGACCATTGACGCACGTATCACCGAACTGACAGAACTCCAGCAGTTCGATGAAACGTTGTTCGTCGTGGAGCACAGCACTCAACCAAAGGATCGCATCAAGAGCGTCCATGTTGAGCAAGACACATTTACGAAGCTTGCGCTTGGCAGCACCGATATTGCGTGGCCTCCGCAGGGAGGCGGCCCCACGACCGGCGGCTGTGCGGTGTACGTTGGGGTGGATCGCGCGGGAACTGTGCGCGAGTCATGGCCAGGGGGATGCGACAGCACCGGCATTGAGACCGCGCTGCGCGACATCGTTAAGACCTGGAAGCTTCGCACGCCAATCTCGAATGGGGTTCCCGTGCAAGTGGAAGCCCTGCTGGGTTTCACCTTTCATACAGAAGTACACGACAATCCGCTCCCGCTCTTGACGGACACGGAAATACGCCAACTGGCAACCAATATCGTAGAACCCAAATTCCCCAAGGGGCCGCGCGCCGCGCCAGCGGGCACTGAGGTGACCGTGCAGATCTCTGTTGACGAGACAGGAAAGCTCACGGGCCTGGGGAACACCCATCACGTTCCCGATACACTTTTCCTAGCCGCTTACGCGGCAATAACCCAATGGCACTTTCGGCCGTATATGAAAGACCAGAAACCGCAATACATTCACGCAGACGTCACCTTCCACGTGCCTTAACCAATCCAATAGAGGCACAGAGTTTCGTGCGCCATCGGTCAAGCATTACAGGTCCCGTTAAGGAGGGCGTTACCGGAAACGGACCCGCTACCGGGCGCCCCGATGGATGTAATTTTTGGAGGGGAGAGGGTATGATACTGCTCCGAAGTCCCCATAGAGACCTAGCGATACGGAGGGCCGAGAGATGGCTCACCGCTTCACCATCGGTGTCGAAGAAGAATTCCAGATCATTGATCCAGACACGCTCGAATTGCGATCGCACGTGGTGCAATTGCTGTCGGCGGCGGCGCGCGGACTGGGCGACCAGGTCAAGGGCGAGATGCACCAGTCTATTGTGGAGACGGGGACAAAGATCTGCGAAAACGTAAGCGAGTTGCGGTTGGAGATTCACCGCACGCGAAGCGAACTGGTAGCCGCGGCGGAAAGCACGGGGCTGCGTGTGGCGGCCGCGGGGACTCACCCGTTTTCGAACTGGATCGATCAGGTGATTTCACCGGGAGAACGATACCAGCACATCGTTGAAGAGATGGGGCAACTGGCGAGGTCGCTGCTGATCTTTGGCATGCATATTCATGTGGCCATGCCGGACAAACAATCCACCATCGATATGATGAACATGGTGCGGTATTTCCTGCCACACCTGCTGGCGCTTTCGACGAGCTCGCCATTCTGGATGGGGCGGAACACGGGGTTGAAGTCGTTCCGGACAACGGTGTTCCGGCGGTTTCCGCGAACGGGGGTGCCGGAGACGTTCGAGTCGTGGAGCGCGTACGAGAATTTCGTGAATCTGCTGGTGAAGCTGAACAGCATTGATAACGGGAAGAAGATCTGGTGGGACGTGCGGCCGCACCCGACGTTCGGGACGCTGGAGTTCCGCATGTGCGACGTGGCCACGAAAGTGGAAGAAGCGGTGGCAATCGCGGCGTTGACACAGGCGCTTGTCGTGAAAATTCACCGGCTGTATACGGGGAACATGGGCTGGCGGCTGTACCGGCGTGCGCTGATTGAAGAGAACAAGTGGCGGGCGGCGCGGTATGGAATTGAGGGAAAGCTGATCGATTTTGGGAAAGAAGAGGAAGTGCCGATGAGGCAGTTGATCCCGGAGCTGCTGGAGTTTGTGGATGACGTGGTGGACGATTTGGGGAGCCGGAGCGCGGTGGAGTACGTGCACACAATCATGAATGAGGGTACGAGTGCGGACCGGCAACTGCGGGTTTTCCAGCAGACAAGAGACCTGAAAGATGTGGTGCGGCACCTGGTGATGGAAACGCGAGGAAGCGCGTCGGATGGGCTGTCCACGGCGGCAGGAGTCATCAATTAAGAGCGGGCTTTGGGGATGACGGCGGGAATGAATTTTTTCGCAAGGAAAGCTGGAAGATGCGGTTGCGGAGGTGGGCGATGGTGAAAGTGGGATTGCTGTGCGGACGGGAGTACAGTTTCCCTCCAGCGTTTCTGGCGCGTGTGAACGAACTTGGGAAAAAGGATGGAGTGACAGCGGAGTTTGTGAAGCTGGGCGGGACACGAATGGAAGAGCCGGCCGAATACCGGGTGATCGTGGACCGGATTTCGCATGAAGTGGACTATTACCGGGGCTACCTGAAGCATGCGGTGCTGCAGGGGACGTACGTGATCAACAATCCGTTCTGGTGGACGGCGGACGACAAATTCTTCAATTACAGTGTGGCTGCAAAGTTGGGCATCGCGATACCAAAGACGATTCTGCTGCCGCAAAAGGGTTATCCCGGGGATGTGGACATTACTTCTGAATCGCTGCGCAATTTGAAATATCCGATGGATTGGGTGGGGCTGCTGGATTCCGTGGGGCGGCCGGCGTTTCTTAAACCGTTTTCGGGCGGCGGATGGAAGCACGTGTACAAGGTGAATAATGAGGAAGAGCTGCTGGAAGCGTACGACAAGACTTCGCCATATTGCATGACGCTGCAGGAGTTCATCGATTTCGAGCAGTATGTGCGGTGCTTCACATTCGGGAAGTCCGATATATTACCGGTGGCGTACGACCCGAAAGAGCGGAAGTACCTGGTGGAGCATAAGTATTTGTCGGATGAGTTGGGGGCGCGCGTAGTGAAGGACGCGCAGACGATCAACCTGGCGCTGGGCTATGAGATGAATACGATCGAATTCGCAGTGAAGGATGGAGTGCCGTACGCCATCGATTTCCTGAATCCCGCGCCGGATTTCGAGAGAGACCGGATCACGGAGTTCTATTTTACGCATGTGGTGGAGAAGATGGCGCGGCTGGTAATCGATCGCGCGCTGAGCGGGAATACGGCGAACACGTGGCCGCGCTGGGAAGAGATGCTGGGAATCGGAGCGCCGGCGGGATTTACGGGAGCACCGCGGACGGCTCCCGTGGCGCAGGCGGCGCAGAGTGCTCCATCGGGAACTGCGGCGCGATGAAAGCCAGAAAAAAGAGCAAGAAGGTCTCCAGTCCAGCGGAGTACTGGCACGAATTATTGCGACCGGTGGTGAAGAAGTCGCCGGGACTTGCGAAGAACTTTCTGGCGGATGTGCGCGCGGCGAAATTGACGTTTGGGCGGAGAGTGCACTGCCCGTTTTTGCGGCCTTATTTTCTGTCGCCTGGCGATGAGCAGCGCGTACGGCGAGTTTCCGAAACCATCGCAGCAGTGGCAGAGCGCGTGACGACCGCGGCGCTGAACGACAATTCCCTTTTCGCACAATTTCACTTGCGGCCGGAGGAAGAACGGCTGGCCCGGCTGCCGGCGGGGCCTGGACCGGCGAGCACGGCGTCGCGGCTGGATGCATTTCTTTTGCCGGATTCGCTGAAGTTCACGGAATACAACGGAGAATCGCCGGCGGGGGCGGGCTATTCGGAAACGCTCTCGGACATTTTCCGGAAATTGCCGGTGATGGAGGAGTTTGCGAAGCGGTATGAAGTGCATAGTTACCCGCTTAGTGCGAAGTTGCTGGATGCGCTTATTGCAACTTACGTGGAATGGGGCGGGAAGACGAGCCGGCCACAGATGGCCATCGTGGATTGGAAAGAAGTACCAACGTGGAGTGAATTCGAGATCTTGCAGGAACGATTTGAGGCGATGGGAGTGCCTGTGGTCCTGGCAGACCCACGAGAGTTGGAGTTTGACGGGAAGCAACTGGCGGCGAAGGGAAAGAAGATCGATTTCGTGTACCGGCGGGTGCTGATCAATGACATTGTGGCAAGGCCAACGGAATGCGCGGCGCTAGTGAAGGCGTACGAAACGGGGACGGTGTGCGTGGCGAATAATTTTCGCTGCAAGATCCCGCACGTGAAGGCGTTTTTTGCGGTTTTGACGGACGCGAAGAATGCAGGGCTGTTTTCCGCGGAGGAGCGCGACGTGATCCGGCAGCATGTTCCGTGGACGCGAGTGGTGCAGGACGTGAAAAGCGACTATGGCGGCAAGCCGATTGAATTGTTGAAATACGTACGGAAACGACGCAACGATCTGGTGCTGAAACCCAGTGATGAGTACGGGGGAATGGGTGTGACGCTGGGGTGGGAAACGGATGCGAAACACTGGGAGCACGCGATTGAGCAGGCCCTGCCAGGGGGAGAGAAAGCAAAGGCGCATGGATGTTGGATTGTGCAGGAACGCATCCCGGTGAGCCGGGACGTGTTCCCGCATATTGGTGCGGGGAACAAAGTGGATTTCCGGAAGATGCTGGTGGATTTCGCGCCGTATTTGTTCCGCGGGAAGCTGGCGGGATTCTTGACCCGGTTAAGTGCGACGGGACTGGCGAATGTGACGAGCGGCGGAGGGCAGATTCCTTCGTTCCGCGTGGAGCGAAGAAAAGCGTGACGCAGTGGCAGATTCCGTCTTAAAGCCAATTAAATTATTTTTGAGGAGTTTTGGCAGGAACAAGCAGAGGAATTTCCACGGAACCAATGCGGCCGGAAGAGAGATCGTGGACAGCCAGGCGAAGATGAACTTCACCTTGAGGGATGTCGATTTCCTGATGGAGTGGCAGGCCGGATTGCATAATTTGGGCATACTGTGCCGCTTGTAAGTTCAAATTGAAAGCGCGGTTCGCGACGTTGAGAACTTTGCCGTCACGGTCGTAGGCGATGGCAACAAATTCGATGGATAAGTGATGCAGGCCGTCGGAGCCTGCGAATCTGGCAACCGGGTGCATGTCGGCAGCGTAATCAATCCAAAAACGCTTAACAGGGCCCGACAATTTGTCGGCGAGCAGCCCAGCGGGACCGGCTTGCGATTCCAGGCCTTTGAGCGCCGGATCATCCGAAGGTAGAACGCGAACTTTAAACAAAATCTGTGAAGAAGCGGGTGCGCCGCGTTGAATGGCATTCGCAGCGAGAGTCAGGGGACCGTTCGAGCTGTGCGCATCAGGAGCATCCGCGAAATAGCCTTGGCGATACGCGAGGTGGTGGGACTGGCCGGACAGCGTAACCTGAATCTTACGAAATTTGCCGTCGAAATTGGCGTCGGCCGGCACATACGCCAGCGTGTAGTAGTTCTCGCCATTCTCGATTGCGCGCGCGATTGCTGCCTTGATGGCATTGCTGTCGAAGAAGGCTTGCCCACCCGTTTCTTCGGCGATTTGCAGCATGGTGGCGTGCTCTTCGGCGGTCGTCTGTATGAATTTGGAGTTGTCGCCGGCGAACGAGTTCGGATTGCTCCTGGCTCCGGCGGCTGGATTTCTGGCACGAGCGCCTCCGCCAGCGCGACCGCCGGAATTGGAAATACTGGAAGTTCCGTGAGAGGCGCCCGAATAATTTGCGTTCGAATTCGCCGCGTTGAACATCGAGGAGGTAATGAGGCCGCGGGCATCGATGGGATAGACGGACACACGGCTGGCAGTCAGGAGTTCACTGGTTTCTTTCAGTTGCTCGCTGTACTCCCGCGCCACAGAGAATTCGCCACCTGACGTGATGCTGGATTGGCCGCTGCGAGACCCGGAGGCCGAGGACATGCTGCTTAATGAAACATCCGGATCCAGACTGAGCGGAAAGGAGCCAGAAAACCAAATCAGGTTCTTGCGTCCGGGGATTCCGCCTAGAAACTCCGCCAATTGCTGCAAGGCGTCCATGGTCATCTGCACCCGCAAATCGATTTGGAACGCTGCTTGGTCGGCCTGAAATTCCTTGAGGCTGGCGACGACTTGCGACGACGCGCCGATGTCCTGCAAGCCGTTGACGAGATTCGTGGCAGTGGCATCGTCGGGGTTGGGAAGCAAGGGAGATTCGCCCGGGGAGTTTCGTTTGTCGTTTAAAGCCGCGAGCAAGGGAGTGCGATCAGAGGTAAAACCCTGCACAATACGAAGTCTTGAGGCCAGCGTGAAAATGGCGATGCGTGTGCCGTCAGGAATAGTTTTCAGATACTCGATCATTTGCTGGCGGAGGTAGGTTTGATCCTTGAGCGGAGTATTCAGGGCGTCGAGCAGAAGCACGTTGGCCGCGGTCGTCACAGTGGACTCGGGGAAGTTGCTGTAGGTATTGGGGGGAAGGGGCGGCATGCTCTGGACTTGAGAAGGGTTCGCCGAATTGTGCTCCTCGAAGACCTTGATGGTTTGCTCGCGGCCGTCCTCGGAGACTTGGAATGCCTGTTTCTGCAGACCTTTTACGGGCTTGCCGTCGTCGCTGACGATGACGTCAACTACAACCAAGCTTGATGCACTGCGAATGGTTGGCCCTGAGGTTTGTGGTGCCGCAGCTTTCGATTCCGAAGTTGGGGCATTCGCAGGCGGGGGAGTGGTGGAAGGATTCTGCGCGCACAATCCAGTAGCGAAAACGAGGAGAGGCCCCATCGTCAGCAGTGAAGGCAGAAGCGAATGTCTCATGCGGCAAGCACCTCCTGCGGAACGTGGAAGAAAGAATCAATCTAAGAAGGCGTTTATCTTACGTCATTCTGATCTTCAATTGTGCAGTTTGAGAAAAGCGAACCTTGTGCGCTGCGCGACGGCAGGACAAAGCAAGCACGCTCTACGTGCAGATGAACCGACAGGTTGCTCACAAACTTCCTCGAGTGCAGATTCTTGTTTACGACTTACCAAGCGTAGTGGACCTTATAGTTTACGATTTTTTCGCCGGCGGGAGGAATCTGAACAAGGAATTCGATCGTGCGGCTATCGAACTTGTTGAAGGGATCGGAATTCTTAACGATGTCCCAACTGGTCCAGCGATAGAGATGCTCGACGATGCGGACTTCGACCGACTCGGTTTTGTGATTGCGCACTTTGATCTCAAAAGATTCATCGATCCAGCGGGCATTGAAATCCGATCGGTAGTCCGTGCGAGTTCGCTCGCCGGTCATGTCGAAGGCGCTACCTGTAAAGAGGCGAAGCGTTTCGTCCTTTGGCGTGTGGTCGATGTTGTTCTCGCCCGTGAACTCGAGCTGACCATCGTCATCCCGACGATAGAAACGGACGCGGCCTTTCGGCAGCGGCATGCCAAGATGATTCTCGGTGCTGTTCTTGAATTCCTGCATGACCCAAACTTTGGGATTGGAGAGGACGCCAAAGCTTTCCTGCTGGCGGATGCTCTCGAGTGGCCAATTCTGATAGTTCTGGTCGACTTTGACGCCATCGTAGACATAGACAGTCTTGGATTGGATGCCGGCCGCGCGAACCATTTCGACTTGTTTGGTTTCACGGTCGTGAAGAGTGGTAGGGTGCTGGAGAGTGTAGAGATGGTATTCGTCGAAAGTCTTTTCGGTCACCGGCGGACCGATTTGCCCTCCTCCGATTCCAGCCTGGAAGCTACCGGCCATGAAGCGCACGGCCGGGCCGGGGGGAGAGACTTTGTTGACATCGCCCGCCATTAGTTTGATACGGGCGTCATGAAAGGTCTTGCCGCTCTGATTGTCGAGGGTCACCCAGCCAACGAGTTCGAGCACATTGGATTTGGGCGGCGCGATGACGTTGTAACTTGCTTCCCAGTTCATTCCTCCGGTTACATAACTGAATTCAGTCGATGCGGCGCCAGGTTTATCAGTTTGAAGTTCCCAAGAGAGCGTGGGCTTAAGCACCGTATCATCCGCGAGCGCAGGGAAGAGGGGCTGTCCTGGGAGGGAAAACTGCAGCTTGCCATTCACTTCAATCACCGGCTGCTCGCTGGCTTGGGCAGCCGCGGCTTGTTGAGCGGCATATTGTGGGTCGTACGATTGGAATGCGGTGTAGTGGGGCACATATCCGCTGCGGATGATTTTGCCCTGGACGGTGCGCGGGTTGCCATCATTATCGGTTTCCTGGAAATCGATGGTCTTGCCCTCGTAGAGCGAAAGGAGCAACTGCTGGGAGATGGGGTCATTGCGGTAATTCTGCTCGAGAATCTGGAGATGACGGCTGGTGTCGAGGGAGCGGAGAATCACAGAATCAGGCTCGAGATGGGAGGTGATGTCCGTAACCTCCACGTGGTTTACCCCGGAGCGCAAATTGAGGGGCAACTTCTGGCGCACGACAGCAAACTGCTGGTTGTAAATCGTGAGGGTTGGAGAATCACCGATCGGTTCTTCCTCGGTGTCAGAAGCGAACACCTGATTGAATTGATAGGGGGCTGCCCAGAGAAGGACTGTTGATAAGGAGAAGCTCAAGATGCGTCGAGTGAGGAGCATGTATACCTCCTGAGTGCGGCGGTTTGCCCAGTTAGACGCATGGCAGGTGCCAAGGTTGCCATCCGACAAAAGAATTACGCGGCTCAAGCAGGACAAATCGAGCCCTCAGTCCCAGACTCCTTGGCGCTTGCCGGGCATTCTGCCGCTGATCTCTACGTTTCGTAGAGGCCCGTAGAAGAAACCCGGTTGCAGCCTGACTCTTCAGAGTTACCGTGGTCGGAGCTTGCGGCAGGGCCAACTTTCGTCACTCGGGAGGGTAATCAAAATGAGGCTTCGTTCAGATTAGGAGCGATTGGCACAGCGGCCAGTTCAGGTAAAATAGTAAGAATGTCCTTTGGGATCGTACCGATTGAGCTGATGCCGGGCGCGAAGAACGCTGTGGACGTGTGCCTGGGTGTGCGCGCGAAGGAGCGCGTGACGCTGATTGCGGATGAGACGAGCCGGGAAGTGGCTGCCAGCCTGGAAAAAGCGCTGCAGGAAAGAGGAGCGGAGATTACCGGGTTGTTGCTGGAGGAATTTGGGCCGCGGCCGATGAGTGTCGCGCCAGAGGCGGTGCTGGGAGCATTGGAGAAAGCCGACGTTGGTATCTTGTGCATGACGCCACAGCCGGGCGAATTGAGCGCGCGGATGGCGATCGTGAGAGTGGTGGAGCGGAGGCAGATCCGCTACGCACACATGATCGGGGTGACGCCGGAGATCATGCAGCAGGGGATGCGGACGGACTACCGAATGGTGGACCAGTTGAGCGACCGGCTGAGGGAGCGGATGCTGCGGGCGGAAACGCTGACGGTGAAGACGGAGGCAGGAACAGCGATCAAGGCGCATTTCGACCGCGAGCTGGATTGGGTGAAGACGAGCGGATTGATCAGCCCGAGATACTGGTCCAATCTGCCGGCAGGGGAAGTGTTTACGACGCCAGCGACAGTAGACGGCCGATTCGTGTGCGACGCGACGGCGGGGGATTACTTCAACGGGAAATACGGAGATTTGCAGGCGACGCCGCTGGTGCTGGAGATCGCGGGCGGACGATTGCAGCGCGTGGAGTGTGAACGGAAGGACCTGGAAGAGGAGTTCTGGGCGTATTGCCACACGGACGAGAACAGTGACCGGGTGGGCGAGCTGGCGTTTGGAACGAATCTGGGACTTTCGCGGATGATCGGCATACTGCTGCAAGACGAGAAATTTCCGGGAGTGCATATTGCGTTTGGCGATCCGTATGGAAGCCAGACACACGCGAACTGGAAATCGCGGACGCATGTGGACGTGCTCACGCGGAATTGCGACGTATGGATTGATAAGGATCAGGTGATTGAGAAGGGTCGGTACCAGCTTGAACATTTGGGACTGGGGTGAGGGGAGCGAGTTCACAGTTTGCAGGCGGCAGTTTATGGTTTCGGAAAAAGAGAAGAGCGGAAGGAACCTAACGCAGAGGCACAGAGGACGCAGAGAAAAATAGGGTAACCCGAGGGCACGGTCGGGAGTGACTGTGCCACAGAGAGAAACCCAAGACCCAGGTAAAAAACCGTTACCTGGGTCACCCGACATCCGGTTCCGGCCAACATAGTAAGAGCGTCATTCAGACGCCCATTAGAACAATTTAGAGACGTACTCGCGCATCTGGTGTTTCCAGAAGGGCCAGTCGTGGCCGCC
>Ga0181538_10004151_pt1 | contig 13731 bp, 16 predicted proteins | sample PEATcosm2014_Bin_40_FD_119773 | JGI IMG/M metagenome (GOLD analysis project Ga0181538, IMG submission 119773) | Peatland microbial communities from MTU Mesocosm Facility, Houghton, MI, USA - PEATcosm2014_Bin23_30_metaG | ecosystem: Environmental > Terrestrial > Soil > Wetlands > Peat | place...
ACCACACCTGTCATTTACATCTTCTTTGACAATCTGGCGCAGCGCTTTGGCCAGAAATTAAACAAGCCGGAAACCGGAGGCGCGGAACTGGCAGGTCCGGCATGAACATCTCCGAACCCTTTATTCGCCGCCCCGTGGCTACCACGCTGCTAACAGTGGCAATTGCTCTCGCCGGGGGAATTGCGTATGAGGTGCTGCCTGTCGCGCCTCTTCCGGAGGTCGATTTTCCCACGATTTCCGTCGGTGCAGGTTTGCCCGGAGCCAGTGCCAACATCATGGCCTCGTCCGTCGCCACTCCCCTGGAGCGGCAGTTCGGCCACATTGCTGGTGTGACGGAGATGACTTCCGCAAGCAGCCTCGGCAGCACATCGGTCACCATCCAATTTGATCTCAGCCGCGATATTGATGGCGCGGCGCGCGATGTGGAGGCCGCCATCAACGCGGCGCGCAGTTATCTGCCCGCCAACCTGCCCGGCAACCCGACCTATCGCAAGGTTAATCCCGCCGATGCACCGATCATGATCCTCGGCCTTACATCGGACAAATACGGTCCCGACAAACTGTATGACGTAGCCTCCACCATCATCGAGCAGAAATTGTCGCAGATCCAAGGCGTGGGTCAGGTTACTGCAGGCGGGGGCGCGTTGCCGGCGGTTCGTGTGGACGCTAATCCCACGCAATTGGCCAGTTACGGTCTTACTCTTGCGAATTTGCAGTCCGTGTTGAGCCTGCAGAACTCCGATCTGGCCAAGGGCCAAATCTCCGATGGCATTGTGACCGCGGACATCATCGCGAACGACCAGATCTCGAAAGCGGATGATTACAAGCCGCTCGTCGTCGGTTATAAGCATGGCGCAGCTATCCGCCTGTCGGACGTGGCTGACGTGACAGACTCCGTGCAGAACATCCGCGCCGCCGGCTATCTGAACGGCAAGCGCGCGGTTACGGTCATCATCTTTCGCCAACCCGGCGCCAACATCATCGCCACGGTGGACAACGTCCGCCGCCAGCTTCCCCTCATCCAGGCATCCATTCCCCTCGGCATCGATACCACCATCGTTCTTGACCGCACCACCACCATCCGCGCCTCTGTCAGTGATGTCGAGAAAACGCTGCTTATTTCCATCGGCCTGGTCATCGCCGTGGTGTTTGTTTTCCTGCGCAACGGCCGCGCCACACTCATTCCCGCCGTCGCTGTCCCGGTCTCGCTGCTCGGCACCTTCGCGGTGATGTATCTGTTCGGCTATACCATCGACAATCTCTCGCTCATGGCCATGACCATTTCCACAGGATTTGTGGTCGATGATGCCATCGTGGTGATGGAAAATATCGCGCGCCATCTGGAAAACGGTGTGAAGCCTTTTGCCGCGGCGCTGGAGGGAGCGAAAGAAATTGGTTTCACCGTCTTCACCATCAGCATTTCGCTCATTGCCGTCTTCATCCCGCTTCTGTTGATGGGGGGGATCGTGGGCCGCCTCTTCCGCGAATTTGCCGTCACGCTTTCGACCGCCATTGTCGTGTCCATGATCATCTCGCTGACGGCCACGCCGATGATGTGCGCTTACTTGTTGAAAAACGAGCGCGCGGAAAAACATGGCCGTCTCTATATGGCCAGCGAAAAATTCTTTGACAAGGTCTTATCTCTCTATCGCGGCAGCCTGCATTGGGTGCTGGACCATCCGGTCCTCACTCTCTCCGTGCTCTTCCTTACCATCGCCCTCAATTTTGTCTTGATCGTCAAGATACCCAAGGGTTTTTTCCCCACGGAGGACACCGGAGCGATCTCTGGGAGCGTGCGAGGGCCGCAGGATTCTTCCTTCCCGGCGATGAACAACTCCATTCAGCAGATTGCCGCCGTGATCAAGAATGATCCTGCCGTCGCGAATGTGATTTCGTTTACCGGCGGGGGTGGGGCTACCAATGGCGGCTCTCTTTACATCGCGCTCAAGCCGCTGACGGCGCGCAACGTCAGTGCGGCTCAGATCATCGACCGCCTGCGCCCTCAATTGAACCGTCTGCCGGTGGCTTCCGCATTCCTCCAAGCCGTGCAGGATCTGCGCATCGGCGGCCGCTCCAGCAATGCGATGTACCAATACACGATCCAAGCCGACAACGTGCAAGATCTGTCCAAATGGGGACCGATCCTACTCGATGCGATGAAGCACTTGCCCGGTCTGCAGGATGTGAGCTCCGATCAGCAAAATGGCGGCCTGGAAATACTGATGAACTATGATCGCGTCACCGCGGCCAAGCTCGGGCAAACCGCAAAGTCGCTGGATTCGGCGCTTTACAGCGCGTTCGGCCAATCGGAAGTCTCCATCATCTATACGCAGTTGAATCAGTATTACGTGGTGCTGGAAGTCGCGCCTCAGTATTGGCAGAGCCCGGAAGGGTTGAAAGATATCTACCTTCAGACTTCCGGTGGCGGCAACATTCCGCTGCTCGCGGTGGCCAACGGGCAATCCAACACGACGCCGCTGGCTGTCAACCACACGGGCTTATTTCCATCGGTCACGGTGTCTTTTAACCTCTCGCCAGACGTGTCCTTAAGCGCTGCCACATTGAGTATCAGCCAGATGCAAAAGCGGCTCGGCGCACCTTCCACGCTGCAAGGTTTTTTTGCAGGCACGCTGTTGGCTTACCAGCAATCCCTCGGCACCGAGCCCCTGCTCGTTCTGACGGCGCTGCTGGCCGTTTACATCGTTCTCGGCATTTTGTACGAAAGCCTGGTTCATCCACTGACGATCATTTCCACTCTGCCGTCAGCGAGCGTCGGCGCGATGCTCGCGTTGCTCCTCTTCAAAGAAGATCTGAACATCATCTCCATCATTGGGATCGTTCTGCTGATTGGGATCGTGAAAAAGAACGCCATCATGATGATCGATTTCGCCCTTCAAGAGCAACGCGAGGAGGGAAAGAATACGACCGATGCGATTTTCGCGGCGTGCATGCTGCGTTTCCGCCCGATCCTGATGACGACTATGGCCGCGCTACTAGGCGCTTTGCCCTTGGCGCTCGGGACGGGCATGGGGTATGAGCTCCGCCGGCCCCTGGGCATCACCATTGTAGGGGGACTGATCTTGAGTCAAATGCTCACGCTCTACACAACGCCGGTCGTCTATTTAGCGTTCGACCGGCTGCGAATTCGGCTGCAAGGGAAGCGGCACAGCGTCCTGAACAACTCCGGGGCTGGGCCAGTTCCCAGTGCGGCAGATTAATTTCACCCACCCAAGCGATTCACGTCGCGAGTCGCGGATATAATCGCGCGCCTATGAGCACCAGGAGGATCGCGGTAAAAAGGATGACGCCATAGTCGAGACCCAGGCCAAAGACGCTCGTACTGCCGGCAAGCATGCAAGTGCGCAGGGCGTCGACGACGTATGTCAGCGGATTTAGATGCGAAATGGTCTTCAGCCAGCCGGGCATAATGGCGATGGGGTAGATCGCATTGCTCGCAAAGAACAATGGCATGGTCAGCACCTGGCCGACTCCCATGAAGCGCTCCCGCGTTTTCACAATGCACGCGATAATGAGCGAAAACGTCGAGAACAGCGTTGCCGCCAGCACTACAATAACGAGCACGTTAAGGAGTGCCAGCGGTCTCCAATTCAGTTTCACGCCCAGAAGCAGCGAGAGAATATAAACAATGACCGCCTGCGAGAGAGTGCGCGTGCCGGCGGAGAAGCCTTTGCCGAGCACAAGCGCCGCGCGCGGAGTTGGGCTGGCGAGGAATTTCTGCACAATGCCGAGGTCGCGCTCCCAGATGACGTTGATGCCGTAAAAGATGGCCACAAAGAGAACGCTTTGCGCCAGGATCCCAGGAGCAATGAAGTCCAGATAAGGAACGTTGCCCGTGTGCATTGCCCCGCTGCGTGAGAACACTTGCCCGAAGATCAGCAGCCAAAGGGCGGGCTGCAGGGCGCGGGTGATGAGTTCCGTGAAATCGTGACGCAGTTTGCGCAACTCAAACTCGGTGATGACGAACGTCTTATCGATGAAGCCGGTGAAAGGGTGGATGAATTTGGAAATCATAGGGTTGGGTTAACCAAGGCGCTGGGCGGTGGCGCGTTCGGCGGATACGTCGTGAAAGCTGCCGCCGGATTCGAGGGCGCTGCCGGCGTAGTGGACGAAGACCTCACTCAGCGTGTGCCCGGGTCCCAGCGAAGTTTCAAGTTCTTTGCAGGTGCCGAGCGCATCCACCTTGCCTTGCCGCATAATCGCGATGCGATCACAATGGCTCTCCGCCTCCTCCAGGTAATGAGTGGTGAGGAACAGCGTCGTGCCGTACTGAGCGCGCAAATCAACCAGATGTTTCCAAACGGCGTCCCGCGCAATCGGGTCCAACCCGACGGTCGGCTCATCGAGGAAGAGCACTCGCGGCCGATGCAGCGTGGACTGAGCGATTTCGAGCCGACGGACCATGCCACCGGAGTACGTGCCCACAAGGCGGCTTCCCTCGGCAGTTAGCCCCATGAACTCCAAAGCCTCGCGAATGCGCGCCTGCTGCTCGCGGTGTGGCAAATCATAGAGCTTGGCAAAAATCAGCAGGTTTTCGTAGCCGGTAAGCGAGCCGTCCACGGAGACCGCCTGCGGCACGTAACCGATCGAGCGGCGAACGTCGACCGCCTGCTTCGTTATTGAGAAGCCAGCCACCTTTGCCTCGCCCGAGGACGGCGGCAACAGAGTCGTAAGCATTTTGATTGTGGTGGTCTTGCCGGCCCCGTTGGACCCGAGCAGCCCAAACACCTCACCGGCGTTAACAGAAAGAGTCAGAGCATCAACTGCCGTAAATGCCCCGAACCGGCGTGTTAGCGTCTTGAGTTCCAGAACCAGTTCGCTCATAAGATGACTGCGGAGAATCGGGCTCGCGTCCTTTCCACCAGCTAGCCTGAATGGGGCTGTCTATTTCTCTGGCGCTTTCCAGGATGGGGCAGAGCCGTCGGTGGCTCGAAGTCCAGTGATCGAATCAACGTGAATGCGGAAGAAAAGCGGAGCGATGGCGTGGTCTCCCAGGCTGATTTGACGCTCGCCTAACGCATTTTGCCACCACAACTGGCGTTTTCCTAAGAGCGCTCGGGCATGTTCCCGCTCGGTCGTAAATCGCGGTTCTGGCAACTCCTGGTAGCGGCCCGTGGCGATCACGCTGGTCCACTCAGACTGGTTCGTGATTTCGTCCACTTCCAGGCAAACCTTGGGATTCGTCCGCATCCATTCGTTCTTTTGCCCGAAGGTCGAGAGGGCGTAAATAAATCCAGCTTCGTACGCGAAGTAGAGGGGCAACACGTAGGGCTGGTCCTCGCGCGAGCAACCGAGCCTTCCGAACGAAGCGTCGCCCAGGAATGCACGGCACTCCTCTTCGGCCATCTGAGTGATCACCATTGCCACACTCCTATTCTCTGGAACGGCGGTATGCGCCGCTTCGACTCCGCTATGCAATGTATTATTTCTTATTTGGTTGGCGTTTCGCTAGCGGTCTCTTCCGTCTGCTCTTCCGCCTTTTTCCAACTTGCGTTGAGAGTATATTCCTTCATGGCCTTCGCAAGAGTCGCGCTCTGGCTGCCGAGATCTTTCTGATAGACCACTCCGTCCTGGTTCACGACAAACGTCATCACGCCGGACGACCTGTATTCCGCGGGGTAGGCCACGAACGCGAAGCCTCCGGTCATCTTGCCGTCCACGATGTAGTTTTTCGCTCCGCCGGGGCTTGTGGCCCCCTGGCGCGTCAAGACGTGGAAAAAGTAACCGCGATAGGGAACCGGACCGCCCCCCTCGCTCTTGGAATTTTCCCTGGCAACGGCCCACGCCACCAGCGGCCCGATGGGACTTTGTGGCTGGCCCTCGTCGGCTTTCCAATAAAGCCCGTTGTGCTGTCCTTCCTCACTGAAAATTCTCTGAGCGTATTCGTTGTTCTGGGCGGAGTAATATTCCTTTTGTGCCGCCACCAGTTCCTGGCAAACGCGAATGGCGGACATTTCATTCCGGCCGATTCGCCGGTACAAAATCTCCTTTTTGCCCGCAGCGGTGTCGAAATACCACAATTTGCCCTTGCTCACGAGCGGAATGGGCGTGGGCCAATTGTGCGCGCCGATGTACAGGATCGTCGTTCCATCCGGCTCTTTTACCAGGCGGTGCATTTCCTGATATCTCTGCGCAAAATTCGCCCGGCTCTCCGCGTCCTCGGTCGCGTCTCCCGAAGAAACGATATCTTTTCCGTCCGGCCCGAGAATTTCCAGCATCATTTTTTCGTCGTTGCTTTGCGCCGCCGCCACCAGAGCGCTGCTCGCGTCTTCCGCGGATGCAAATGTCTTTTGGCCACGTTGTTGTGCCAAAGAACGTGTGGCCAGGCACCCTGTCAAAAGAACCACCACCACCGCCAATTTAGAAAGATACGCCCAATTCAATTTTTCGGAATTCAGGTTCGCTCGCTGCATTTGGCTTTTCTCCATTTTTGAATTTCACCATTCACCCTGAACACAACGAATCTTCGATTAGCGATGCCTTCCACCGCCGCCACCGCCGCCGCGCGATGCTCCACCACCCAAGCTGGCGCTTCCGCGTGACGAATAACTCCTCGCTTCTCCGCCGTGGTCGTAGTTACTGAAAGCGCCTGACTTCACGCCTTTCTGTCCTTTGGGTGCGGCGTATCCCCGTGCCGCCCTGGTATTTCCCTCGAACGGCCTGGCCGCTGCGCCGGGACGGTTGGCAACTCCGCCGCGCGCACCGAAACTTGCGTTGGGTGGTCTGTTCCCAGCGTTCCCACGGGCGAACGCTCCGCCGCGCGCGCCTCCACCTCGGTAGTAGGCATTCCGGTTATAAAACGTCCGGCTCGGAGAGTAGTACCTGCCGTGGTTAAAAACTGCGTAATGGTTGTGCCAATCGAATCCCCAATGGCCCCATCCCCATCCAAAGCCGCCGAAGAATCCAATTCCGAAGCCCATCCCCCACGAAAGATATGGGCCGCCAAACCAGATTCCGGGATACGGATACCATCCTGGCCACGGTCCAATCGGACCTCCATAAACCAACCAGGGGTCATACGCGGGGATGTAAACGGTGTTGGGGTCGGCCGGCTCAATCGTGATTTCCGAATCTTGCGTCGCCACGGTCTGCTGTGGCGTGCTCTTCAGATTGCCGGCTGCTTCCGCTTTCTGGCGCATCACCTGAACGGCATCCATCACATCCTGTTCCTGGTTGTAGTAGGCATCGCCCAGTGACGAAGTCCAGGAAAGATTCTTGTCCATATTCCCCAGGACGGAGGGGAACGCCGCCAGCGCTTTCACGCTCGGGTCCCAGGGTTGTTGGTCAACCGCCTGAGCTAGAGCATCGCCCTTCAGGTTTGCATTTGCTTGCACCCACCGGTCCGCCTCGACCACCTGCTCCGGAAACGTGGACGCAGCCAGAACCTGCGCCACCAGCGAGTCCGGATACAGTGCAATCGGTGCCACCAGTTGCTGCAACTGCTCGGGAGTCTGTTGCGCGTACGCTGGCGCCTGCGCGGCCTGCGCCGGAGCCTGTGCCGGGGCTTGTGCATCCTGGTACGCCGGCAGGTTCTGTGGCCAAGTGGCGAATAAAAGCGCCATCGACAGCAGGCAAACCAAGATATGTTTGCCCGCCTGAGCTCTTGAAAACCCTCCCACGCCTTCGATGATATTCATGTCTTCTACCCTCCTCTGCATCTTCATCGCTTCACGCCTCTTCTAGATATAGACGACAAATTCGCTGTTTACGTTACCTTTTCCTGTCTTATCCGGGCGGACTCTCAAGTTTGCCAGCAAGCACCGACACTATCTCTTCGACGTTGCTGTCTGCGCCTTGGCCAGCTGCTCTTTCGCTCCCCCGACAACCCGCGTGCTGCCTGCTGCGTCTTCGCCTTTTCCCTGGACGAAACTATCGCCTTTTGCCGACAACTCTGGGTTCGTCTCCACGCGAACGCTCCTCGCCGGGGCTGCTTTTGGCATCACTACCTCGAGCCTGCCATCGTTGAATGACGCCTTGGCCTTCGAGAGATCCACCTCACAAGGTAAATCGATAACGTGGAACATCAGTTGCGCGTGCCTATGCGAATGAGGGTGCTTTTCCGACTTGTGGTTTTCGTCGGGTTCGGTTTTTCCACTGATGCTCAACCGGTGCGGCTCGAGGCTCACCTTAATCTCCTGCCTGTGGAATCCAGGAAGATCGGCGCGTGCGGTAAGCCGTTCCCCAGATTCCGAGAGGTGGAACTTCACGGGCGTCAGCAGCTCGGACTCCGCGAGTAGCCAATCCGCTCGGTCGTTCCCGTGAACGTGCCCGCCTTTCTCGAATATCTCGTAGGCGCGCCGGGCAATCAGATTAGATACGTCTTGTGTATGCTCGAAAAGTTCATGAACCGACACGAGATTCACATCGGTGCTGATTTCTATGGATGATGATGTTGTTGTTGAAGATTGGTCTTTCATGGCTGCTTCCTTTCTGTTCTATGCAACAAATTCTTGCCTGCGCGCGAAGCAACCCGGGCATCTTTCAGGTCGGCGCCGTTCTCCGGGAGCATCACGAGTCCACGGCCCTGCGAACAAACTAGTTCACTGCCTGTCCAGTCGCGAAACACCGGGACATTTCATCGAGTACCCTCGCAAACTCCGACGGCCGCAGAGCTGGCAATCCCAGGCAATCTTTTCCATCATCAATGGCTGGCAGCCAAAAACAACTATCCTCGACCGGCAAGCAAAGGAACGCAGTAACCGGAAGTCCGGCCAAAGCCACCAGCAGGCCAAAGCCTGTTCCATCCGACAATTGCGTCTTGCTGAGCACTAAATCAACCGGGTGCGAGTTCAATAGATCAAGCGCCGCTCGCATATTGCCGGCCACATGGCATCGGAATCCCCAGCGGTGCAACTGTTCCGACAAGGCATACCCACTCTGCCAATTCTGTCCGATCAACAGAACGTCCCTGCCGGATAGCGTCATTTACCACCTCCAAAAAACTCGCTTCGGGGCGGTGAGCTGTGAATCGCTAGCGCGGATCAGTGCGTTGGCTGCGGGCTAACCGGGTTCTGGCTTCTGACCAACGCTTTGTTCGCCCATTCCTGAACGCGTTTCTTATTCGGATGTTCTGCCTTTGCATTTGCCGTGTCCGCACGCACAATCGATGTCCGGCGTGTGTTCCATTGCCTCGCACGCTGCGCTGCAATACTTGCCCGACGTTGCCACGCACGAACAAACGGGGTGCGCGCATTTCTGGGCTCCTGCGGTCGTCGTTGCGTTCGTGCTATTTAGTGGTGTCATTTCTTTTCTCCTGGCTGCGGGCCAACAGCGGGTGATCCAGGGCCCTATCCTAATGGCAACTAAAAGGCGTTTCTGCACAATACAGAACACATTTCAACTTTGCCGGCTGAGCGGCAACGGCTTATGTGGCCGGATGAACGCCGGTGTCTATGCTCGGCGCTTCGCTAAGTCGTTCAATGGCACGATCCATCATCCAGAAATTGGCGGCCGGCGGCCATCGATGCCAGTGAGTGCGCGCAATTCATGATTCGCTGGTCCAGGGGATCGTCTGTCAGCGTCGTGGGAGCAACGTAGTCCATGGATTTGTGCGATTCCAGAATCGCGTTGCTCAACTTATGCATGTTGTCGAATTCGTTGGTAAGTAAACCCAGAGCGTCGCGATCCGAATCCGTTGACACTGCCACGGACGCCAGGTTGAGGCTCTTGGCGGCTTGCACCCGATAGGCGCTCAACCAGTCCTCACTGATTGGGTACCCATGCTGGACTGCGTTGCTCAGGACGCTTCGCCATTCCCGGATTGCCGCCATTTCCTCGATCCCGGCTCTCAGGAACTCTTTGGTGAATCCTTGATTCGCCGGTTCGCTTGCCGAAGCAGGCGCCGGCGCCGGGCTTGTCGCGGAGCCCGGCAACGTCAGTATGATCTGATTCCCCTTGAAGCTCAGGGAACCGCTCACAATGCGGGCCAACGCATCGATTTCGACGTAGGATCGCCCGTTCATCTGCACAACGGGCGCATCTCCGGGCCGGCCGTTTACCTGAAGCGTCAAGGTCTGCTGCGCGGCTTGCGATAGCGCCATGATTGGCAGGGCCAGAAGCACCGCCAATAACCACCAATTGCTGAATGGCCTCTTTCGCATAGTTCCACGCCCCGGCGACGCTCTCCCCAACTCACAACGAACTGAGCTTCTCGTGTCCACCGCAGCCCAGAGTGCTTTCAGCACTCCGACTCTACGAAGCTGCCGCTTTCGCTTGCACCGCCTCGGTTTCGCCCACGAGTTCCTCGAATAGCGACCGGTAATGAATCATGGCTTGCCGCAAGTCCTCCGTGTTGGCCTGCCCCTGCGATTGACGCAGCGCGGTGTTGTGGGCCACACGGTAATTCTCCAGAACTCGTGGATGATCCACGGAAAGATCCGCGGCGCGCTGTTCAAAGTCGCTTACGGGATAGCCACGCTTGGACATTACATCGCCTAATAGTTGGTCGGCGTCCGTGACTGCGCCCCCGGGCCCGTCAACGAACCGCGCCTGGACTCTGGCCCAGGAATCGATGAACCGCGCACGATCGGCCGGAGTAAGTGGCCGGATTTGCATGGCCTCCACATGATCTGCGCGTTTGTCAAGCAGAGCTTCGGCTTTCCGCTGGCTCCCGCCTTCCTTCAAGGCCCGCGCATACTCTGCACCGCCAAACTGCGTGCGTAGTTTCTGTGTACGGCGTTTCTGTACAAAGAGCGCAACCGCGATGCCTGCGGCCAACACCACAATGACCCCGATAATTACCGCTATTTGTGTCGTGCTTAATGCGGATAGATTCATGACTTTCCTCCAGTTACTTACCGATACGTTCGCTCAAATCCAGGAGTCGCCACGGCTCGCTCGCGCGCAACCGCACCGCTTCACGGTTTTTCGATTACTTTTTCCACTTGGCCGATTTTCTTTTGAACTTTTCCTGCTATTTTTTCCCCTGTTCCTTCGTCTTCCAGGTCGGGGTTGTTTGTCAGCCGGGCTATCTTTTCCTTTATCTTGCCTTTTAGTTCGTGGATCTTTCCCGCGACTTCATTCTCAGTGCCTGTCTTCATGGGTTTTGTTTCCTCATCAGCAAAAAGTCATCCGACTTATTCCAGCAATGTCATGGTAAGGAAGGTCGGGCACGATTTCTGTTCACATCGGGACACTTTCACAACTTGTTCGTTTTTTCTTGAGGGGGGAGTTGCTTCTGGCGGCAGGGAGCGAGGATCTACTCGCTTGCTCGTGGCGCTCGCGGAAAAGTGAACTTAGTCGTGCAGTACAACGCTAAGGAGGGAATCGTTGACGTGGATCTCGCCGTCGTACTTGATGAAGCCCAGTTTCCTGAATTTGTTCATGAAAAAATTGACCCGGGAACGCGTTGTGCCAATCATCCCCGCCAGCATTTCTTGCGATACCTTGGGAAGTACTTTTTGAGGCACGCCCGGCGCGCCATAACGCGCCAGCAGCAGCAGAGTGCGGGCCAGCCGTTTCTCGCTGGAGTTGAAAAGCTGATCGATCAGGTCCGCTTCGACGCGGATGTTTCGCGCGAGCATATAAGTGATGAAGCGGTCGGAAAACGCGTGCTCCCCATGGAGCGCGCGAATCATCTCGCTTTTCTCGATGACCAGCAGGGTCGTCGGCGCAATCGCGGTTGCCGTCGCCATGCAGATGGGCTGGCCTGCCAGGCACCCCTCCCCAAAGAAATCGCCCGGTCCCAGAACTGCCACAACCGCCTCTTTGCCGGTCTCATTCACTACGCTAAGCTTCACGCCGCCTTCCTGAATGTACAGGACATTCTTTGCGGGATCGCCCTGCGCGAAGACGGTATCTTTCCCTCGAAACTTGGCTACTTTCCTCCCCAACCCAGCCGAGTCGAGAAACACTTTCAAATCAAACACAGGGCTTCTTGGAATCGCTTTTCTAGGAGAGCGTGGAACTTGGACGGGTACACGTTGAACTGCAGTAGACACCATACGATAGAATAGCACCAAACCCGGTTCCGAAAACTGTCTAATATTGAACAATCCGTGTAAGTTTGACACGGTGTTCATATCCTGCCACTCGCTCGGATAAGTCCTTAAATGTCAGTAGATTACCGGAAGATTTCTAGCGGTTTCGGAGGAATTTCCACAGCGAACGGTGCACCTCCAATCCTCCATCGTAATTGATGAATCCCTTCCTCCTGAATCGATTCATAAACAGATTCACTCGTGGCCGCGTCGTGCCAACCATCTCCGCTAGCACTTGGTGACTTAGGGGAGGAATCTCAACCACCGCGGGTCCTTTTCCATTCAAGTGGGCTAGTCGCAGAAGCACCCTCGCCAGCCTCTGCTCCGCAGAAGAAGTCAGGAGATGCGCCACGTGATCCTGATACTCCTTCACGCTGGACAATAGATAAGCCACCAGAGAATTGGATGTCTTGTTCTTCTTGCGCAGCAGTTGGAGCATCTTTTCTTTTTTAATGGTACGTATGGAGCTGGCGGTCAACGCGACGGCCGTGGACGTGCGAAGTGGGTAGCCTGCCAGGCACAACTCCCCAAAAAAATCATGCGCACCCAGTATCGCGGTAACCGCCGTTGGCTGGTGTTTCGTCTTGGTGGTGAGCCGCACCCCGCCCTCTTGAATGTAGAAAAGCGTGTAAGCTGCCGCTCCTTGCTTGTAGATGCTTTGTTTGTTCCGATAGTGCGAAATCGTGCCACCTAGGCTGTCTCCGGAGGTGAATCCCCCGAGGGGGGATGTCTTCCGCTTCGTGCCTTTCATATCTCGCTCCGCTCTTCCGCCGGCCATTCCATGCTCATGGCTTCCCCGCTGCCATCGCGGACTCCCGATGAGCTGCCTGTGACCACTCGAAAGCCTTCTTCGCATGCTCCAGTGCCTGCCTCGAATGTTCATGTCCGGTCTGGTGATCTTCCTTGCCGTGGTGCGTCGCAGCAACGCGGTGCGCGTGCGCGGCGAGTTCGTGGAATTCCGCAGCTCTTTGATGCGAATCATTTGGCATGGTTTTTCCGGTCCTCGATGTCCCGCGTATCTTAGAGCCATTCCATTTTTCAAACTGTCTAATTATGAACACTTGCACCGCAACCATGCGCTCCAGGCCGCACGTGGGAAGCGCGCATAAAGAGGTCGAAGTGAAAACAAATGTGGCCGTCACTACTGGACAGAAGAGAACGGCGCATTGTCTTCTCTGCTTGCGCTGGTAGGTGTCCCAAAGAGGACAGACGAAGCCCCGGGAATAAGCTACTAATCCACCGAAGGTTTAAGCGCAAGCGAGTCTTCCCAATATTCGGAATGCGGAGATGCCATTGGATAAATCAGCGGCGGGCAATCGGAGTGGTCAGCGGCAAATCTTGGCTGCGTGCTGGCTAGTATATGGAATTATTCGTCTCATCATGGGAGTCTGTCTCGTTCTCTTTAGCGGAACTGCCACGGTCATGTTTGGCGCTCTTCTCGATCGCGTGCCCAATCCGTTTGCATTGATGAGCGATTTTCACATCGTCTATGCATGCATCGTGGTCTTGGCGTTCCTTTGCGGTGTTTTCGGGGTCTTGGCTGGATTGGCCCTCTTAGCGAATCAACGGCCGGCCCGCAAGCTGGCTCTCATTGCAGCGTTCTTGTCAGTCTCCGAACTTCCCTTTGGTACCACTCTGGGAATTTATACTCTCATCGTCCTGCTTCCGGTACCGGATACATCTGCTGCAATCCGTTCCTAAGAACGCGCTGTATGAAAACGTCCGAAAGTTGACA
>Ga0181538_10004153_pt1 | contig 13728 bp, 14 predicted proteins | sample PEATcosm2014_Bin_40_FD_119773 | JGI IMG/M metagenome (GOLD analysis project Ga0181538, IMG submission 119773) | Peatland microbial communities from MTU Mesocosm Facility, Houghton, MI, USA - PEATcosm2014_Bin23_30_metaG | ecosystem: Environmental > Terrestrial > Soil > Wetlands > Peat | place...
GAGGCACGGAACGTCGCCCCGGCGCTCCGAGCATCGCGGGGGCGTAGCTCAGCAGGTTAGAGCGCTGCCCTGTCACGGCAGAGGTCGCGGGTTCGAGTCCCGTCGCTCCCGCCATTCGACCTATGTACGAACCCCGGCCCCGAAAATCGGGGTCGGCGTCGTCTTGGGGGCGCCGGGCCTGGTCTTGGGGCGTCTGGGGCCGTTTCTGGCCGGTTTGGGACGTTTCCTGGGCCTCCAGGAGGGCGTGTGCGAGCTGCTGGAGAGCTTCAAAGAACGGGGTTCGCTGCGCGTCGATGGTGTCGGGGTCGCAGACGGTGAGCGCGAGGAAGACGGCTTGGTTGACGAGCCGGCGGATGGTGGTGGGAAGCGCCTCGTAGATGATTTTGGTCTCATCCAGAAGGAGCAGGGCGTCATCGAGTGCTGCCATGACGTCCTCGACCTCGCGGTCGGCGGCCTCGGCCCATTGCTGGGCCTGGGCGCGCTCAGCCTCGATGCGCTCTTGCTCGGCTTTCAAGACCTCCTCGGAGACACCGCCTTTGTAGTAGAGCTGGACGAGCTTCTGCTGCTCCCCGGTGAGTTCGTGCAGGCGGCGGTTGTGGCGGTCTGACTCGCGGCGGGCGATCTCGCTCTTGGATTTCACGTAGGTTCGCACTGCGTCCCGTACGGTGTCTTGCTCGTCGTTCTCGAAGACCTCGCGCTGGTAGCGGCGGGCGATTGCCCGTTCGGTGCGCTCGACGGGGAAGTAGGGCGCCGCGCAGCGCTGGCCGCACGCGAGACAGGGACTTCCTGCGTGAACCTGCCAGGTACGATCTCAGACCAGCTGCTGCGCCAATCGGTGTGCGATTGCAGCAGGCTTATCTGCCCCTCATCTACCGCCCAAAATTGACCAGTCCCCATTCCGTCGTAGAACAGGAGGTCGCTGCCCGGGGCTCCGGGAAACGTGAAGTCATTCCCCGCAAACGTGCCGGAGATGATCTGCTTCCAACTGGTGCGCCATTCCCCATAGGATTGCAACAGCTCGATGTTGCCTTTGTCCACGGCCCAGAATTGACCGGTTCCCATTCCATCGTAGAAGACGAGATCGGTGTATTGAGTCGAGCCAAAGTCTCCTGGAACGATTTGCGTCCAACTGGAGCGCCAGTCAGTATAGGAGTGCAGCAGACTCATGCTGTCGTTCTCCACTACATAAAACTCGCCCGTGCCGCTCGATGCCTCGTAGAATAGTAGGTCACAGAGTCCGTCGCCCCCAAAATTGCCCGGAACGATCCGATCCCAGCTCGTACGCCAGCCTGAATAGTGCTGAACATGATCGAGTTTTGATTCGATGACGGAGTAAAAGTCGCCCGTCCCTGCGCGAGGGTCATAGACGAGCAGTTGCGTGAATCCTGGGGCCAGGGTGCCTGGGTCCGCCCCCGGAGAGCCGAAGAAGGTCCCTGCGATCAGCCGGCAGCCAGGACGCCAGTTTTCGACCGTTTGCTGGAGCACGAGATCCAACAGCCCGTCGGGCGTCACCTCATCACCACCAGGTGCATCGACGTAGTACAGCTGGAGCGTCCCGGTGCCGGAGTCGTAGAACACGAGCTGGCTCACGCCAGTGCCATCGAACACGCCGTCGATTATCTGTGTCCAATCTGTTCGCGAGCCGACCACCGACCGTAGCGTGGTCAGAAAGCCATTGTGGACACCGTCGAACTCCGCGAAACCATCGGAAGCCTCATAGAACAGAAGATCTGTGGACATCGCCTAGCCCCCTTGCGTGTGTGCGTTAGCCGTACCGGACAAGCTGGGAGTGTCCTCTCGCCACGCTGGAAGTCAAGACCGCGTCGTCATAGACCCCCCACTAAGGGCAGGCCGAGTTCGCGCACGCAACTACACACCCGTTTGCTGCCAGCACTATGGCGTCAGTGTCTCCGTCTAGACCGCTCAAACCGAGCCGCTAGGTCACCGAGCTAACGTCCGCGACGCCTTTCGCTCAACGCCGATTGTGCGGCGCGCGACGCCTGCTTGCTAAGCGACGGCACCGGGGATTGCGTGCACCGGGCCGGTCGGATAGCCTACTGCGCGACGCCCGCTGACCGGTGCTGTGGACCGCGTCATGGCCAGGTCACCTAAGCTGAGCATTGCACCGATGATTCAGACGAAACCCTATCCGCCGCCGCCCCAAGCCGAGCCGCTGTGGCCGGCCCTGCTTGCGATGCTGTTCACGATACTGCTGCAACTGGACCTTTCTGATCGCTTGACTGTGGGCCCTCCGTGGCTCTTGCCTGCGCTTGAGGGGCTGCTGCTTGTCGGGCTCATGGTGGCATCGCCTCGGCAAGTTGAGGGTAAGCATCGCAAGCGGAGAGTGATAGCCCTGACGCTCACCGGCCTTGTTAGCGCCGCCAACATCTACTCCCTGGGAGGACTTGCGCATTATCTACTTCATAGCCACGTCGCCTCGGGTCGCGCGCTCATTCTGTCGGGCGTCGTCATCTGGCTGACCAATACTATGATTTTCGGCTTGTGGTACTGGGAGATCGATCGTGGTGGGCCAGGGTTGCGGGCGGAAGGGAACGACGCTGCTCCGAGCTTCCTCTTTCCGCAGATGACTGATGACGCGATCCATCCCGCTAACTGGCGGCCGCAGCTACTCGACTATCTCTACGTGTCGCTCACTAACGCGGCGGCGTTTAGTCCGACCGACACGATGCCACTGAGTCGTTCTGCGAAGAGCCTCATGGGGATTCAATCACTCGTGTCGCTCGTTACGCTCGGTCTGATCGTCGCTCGCGCGGTCAATCTGCTGCCAGAGTGAACGCTCCTACTGGTCAGCCGGCGTGACCCGCCAGAACCGCTCATGCTAAGCGCTCGGCATCTAGGTGCTCGCTCGTATGGCCTTCGTCTCGCTAGCGTCGTCATCTGTGCCGTGGTGGCGGACTGGGGAACCAAGGCGGTCGCGCGGGCCCTCGTCCCCCGTGGTCGGCACCGCGCGCTTGTGCTCGGTTTCAAGCTCGTACATCTCCAGAGGGCCGCTCCGCGTTCTTGGGGAATCACGTTTGTCGTCGGCGCTATCTTGATTCTTGCAGCAGTTGGTGGCTGGTGGTGGGGAGCTCGCCGAAGTCGCAGTTCGCCCCCGATCTGGCTTTGGGGAGGTCTACTCATCGGTGGCGCAGCCAGTAGCCTGCTCGAACGGGCTGTCGTTGGCTCGACCACCGAGTGGCTGTACGTACCAGGAGTATCGGCCGTCAGCCTCGCTTATGCCGAGATGCTTGTCGGTGCAACAGGGCTCTTCTTTGCGCTCGGCGTCTCGCGGTATGAGTCCTCATCGTAGCCTCACTAGTGACGAGCGCACACGGCGTTATGTCATCAGCGGCGTACGAAAGTGGTGGAGGTCACGAGCGAGCCGCTGGCCAGCCCCGGATAGATTGCCTGTGGCGTTAGCACCCGCTGCTGTACCGCCAATACTTCGGCGTGACTTGGATCAAGCAGCAGTTCGATCCGTTCGTACGGGTCATCAGCCGATATCAGGTAGCCAGAGCGGCCGAGCAAATCGTGCCCGACGCCTCGCGCCTTCACGGTCGGCAGGGACGCAATCGAACTAAATATCGCCGCGCGTGTAGCAGCTCGCAGTGGAGCGACACCCAGCAAGTAGCCATATGCGCGCAGCAAAAGCTCTGGCGGCAAATAATTACCGGAGCGAGACAAGTGGGCTTCGACGGCCTGCCTGATCTCCGTCGTCGTCGTAGGCAGCTGTTGCGCTTCCTCGAAGGTCATCTTAGTACCGACAGGAAGAAAGCTATATGTGTCGGCAGGTCGCGTTACTGAATGAGTCGTCATACGGGCTGACGGCAGTCGCGGCGATCCCGCTGCTTGCCACTGCTGGCGAGCAAAGGTGGTAGCGAAGCGCCACGGCCCCGTAAAGCGGCCGGTGACACGTGCGGATGATGCCGACGATACCGTAACCATCAGTTCGGACGGCGCGAAGAGCGCAAACGCATGAGGCGAACCAGCATTCATGAAAGCACCACTGCGTTCCAACACCCGAAATCGCACCCCGGCATTTGAGGAACCTGCGAAGTCAGCGCGACCCGCAGCCGCCTGCGTTGTGGCGTAGCGAAGCATTGCTTGGGCGTTGGTGGCTGGCGGCTCGCGTCGATCGCCCTTCAGGCTTGAGGTTTGTGATCCGCATCCTGTGATCATCAGTACCCATGCGCCAAATACTGCAAGCAGTAGGTGTGGTCGTGGGTCTGGCACGCGTGAGTATTGCACCCGGTCTGCGTAGGAGAGCGGGTCGCAACCGGTTGGCTGCGACCCACATTGATCCGTTTCAGCAGGGGCTGGTCGTTAGGTCGACGGCTGAAATCGAGTCGTTAGCGCTGGGGTATGGTGGCTGCGGGTAGTACTGGTTGCCGTAGGATTCGTGTGAGCCGCCGGCTGAGATGCAGAACTGATACGTACCGGGCGGGTAGTTTTGGGCGACATATGTACCATTCTGGTGACGGTTCCAATCGGAACTGATCTTATCGTTTGCGCCCGAACCGACGTAAAACCATGAGTTCTTAGGTTCGCCCCAGTACCAAAACGAACCGGTCCAACCCGAATTCTCCCAGGCACAGTAGTACCCGTATGCGCATTGTTCCGTGCTGAGTGGTGAGACTTCGGACGGTAGATGCGTGGATGCGGGCCCCAGCGATCCGGGCTCGGCGACTGCCTGGACAGCCGTCATGCCCGACACGGCGATAGTCAGTGCGGCCGCTGCCACGCTGACGCTAAGTCTCAAAGCTCTCATACACTTTCCTCCTCGGGTGTAGATCGTGGATTTCTCTTGGATTGGAGGGGCATGCCCGCGCAACACGTCCCTACTCCGGGCACGAGCTAGCGTTCCGATCATGGGAACGAGTGCGATGCTATACAGATCGGTTGCGGCACGTCAAGAGCGATATCGAGATTGTGACGAGTCGGCAAACTGGAATGCGACCGAATAGCGCGCAGCCGACGGTGGGTGCGCGCTAGCCTCGGGACAGACATAGGGCTTCCGAGGGGGACGGTGATGTGGGCCGCATGGAGGCGACCCCCGGTGCGAACGATGACGCCTGTGCTTGACAGGGCAGCGACATTCGGCGCAAGGTAGGGCTTATGCGGCAGCCAGCATCAGAGTCGTCGGCGCAACGGCGCAAACCGACACCCCAGGGGCCTACGACACGCTTCTGGGAGGTCGGCCGTGGCCCGACAACGGCACAGGAGTTCGCCGTCCTGGCGGCTATGACCATCGCCATGTCTGCCCGCAACTGGGTCGAGGATCTGCACGCGGCCGGATCGTTCTCGGACGCCCAAGCGCCCGGCTTGAACCGACGGCTGCGGAACCGTGCCTACGAAGTGCTGCTGGCTCTGGAGCACCTCCACCAAGGCCCAACAGACCCGCTGGCTGGATTTCTCGCTCACCGCGCAGAGCTTGACGGGCAGACGGACCTTGAGATCGAGCCTATCGCCGCCCTCCGTGGTGCCATCCGAAAGGCCGTGCGCGACTTCGCGCGGGCCGAACAGTTGCCTGCGAGCACGGCGCAGAAGCTCGAAGAGGCGGCAGTTGCCGGCGCGACCGACGCCTATCGCCACTTACAGACCATCAACGAACAGACGTCCGCGATGCAGATCAGCTACCGCATCGGCATGGTCCCCCGCTACTGGGAACTCCCGACGAGCGATCCGGGGCTCGAAGGGATGTTCGCCTCAGCGAGACCCACAGATGCCTGAGCCGGCAGCCGACTGGGCCGCTATGCCGCCTTACGGATCGCCTCAGCGGCCCGAGCCCGAGCCTTCCGGCCGATCGGCTCCATGAGAAGCTCAAGTAGACTGTCCAGATGGGAAAGGGGGTTCGCACCTTGTCCCGAAGCTCCCGCCTTTGTTGCCTCATCGTCCGCGTCGGCTTTTGGGTGCTGGTTGCGCACCTCCGACGCGGCGGTGAAGCAGTGGGCGACCAGGGTCCGAGCAGCATCCGCGAGCTGGAGGCTGGAGCCAAGCACCTCGACGCTGCCCTGTAAGCGGCCTCCTTCCTCCTCGGTGCCGGCGCGTCAGTCGAGGCTGGCGTTCCTGTCAGCTTCGAAATGGCCGAGAAGCTCAGCCGGCGAGTGCGAGCGCCAGATCGGCTGCCGGCACACGGCTCGGGATCGTCAGCTTGATCTCGCCGTCACGGTCAAGTAGCCACTTGGCGTTCACGATCGTGATGGCGATGACCGCGCCTGCCTCGTCGTAGCGGATGTTGTGGCCCTCCGGCGTGCCGAACGACTCGGCTGGCATCCGGGGCTCGCCGACGCTCAGGTAGAGCACGTCCGCGTCTGCGTCGTAGGCGACGTTGTCGAACGAGAGGGTTCCGATCGTGATCGTCATCGCGGAAGGCCTTCCGGGTCGTTGTCCTGCCCAAAGGCGGTGACGAAGCGGTCGGCGTCTCCTGCAAACTCTACAACCACCCGCATCCACCGGAAAGGGAAGGGCGCACGGCACCGCAGCCAGTAACGCTCGCGGCCCGGGTACGGGTCGGGCTCCTGCAAGTCGGGCTGGCGGATCGCCTCAAGCAGCGTGTCCTGCCGGCCGGACATCTCGACATGGCGCTGGATATAGCGCCAGCGCTCCTCGGTCAGTTCGACGCTGCGGCTCTGCGGCGAGACGGCGCTCGCGATGACTGGGCTCTCGTCCACTCCGCCAGCTTGCCATTCTCGCCGGTCGCATTGCTACGTATCAGCGACCACGCAACGACAAAGAGGACGGCCGCCGTGGACAGCGTGCCCGCCGGGTTGCTCTCGTGAATTGCCCGCGCTGAGCGACCCCGGCGCGTCGATTTCCGCCTCCCTCATTCGTCTATAGGCTCGACAAGGCCCATCGGGTCGACGCAACCCACGACCTCAGGAGCGACCATGACCGGCTCTTCCACCATGGGAATCAAGACCGTGCTGCACCCCGTGTCCGACCTGCCGCAGGCCAAGGCGGTGTACGAAGCCCTGCTCGGCATCGCGCCGCAGGCCGACTCGTCCTACTACGTCGGCTTCGACGCCGGGGGCCAGCACATCGGCCTGGTGCCCGGCGGTGGGCCGCAGGGGATGACCTCGCCGGTGACGTTCTGGCAGGTGCCGGACATCGAGGCGAAGCTGGCCGAGGTGACCGCCGCCGGCGCCGCCGTCAAGGAACCCGCGCACGGCGTCGGCGGCGGGCGCCTGGTGGCCACCTTCACCGACCCCGACGGCAACGTCCTCGGGCTGCTCCAGGACCCGGTGGGCGCCTCCGCCTAGCATGGCGAGCCGATGAGCACAGCCACGAGGACCCGCGCGCGGTCGCCCGAGCCGCACGCCGCCGACTGCCAGGGTCTGATCCGCGTGCACGGCGCGCGCGTGAACAACCTCAAGGACGTCAGCGTCGAGATCCCCAAGCGGCGGCTGACGGTGTTCACCGGCGTCTCCGGCTCGGGCAAGAGCTCGCTGGTGTTCGGCACGATCGCCGCGGAGTCCCAGCGGCTGATCAACGAGACCTACAGCGCCTTCGTGCAGGGCTTCATGCCGACGCTCGCGCGGCCCGACGTCGACGTGCTCGAAGGGCTGACGACCGCGATCGTCGTCGACCAGGAGCGGATGGGCGCCGACGCGCGCTCCACGGTCGGCACCGCCACCGACTCGGGCGCGATGCTGCGCATCCTCTTCAGCCGGCTCGGGCAGCCGCACATCGGCTCGCCCCAGGCGTTCTCCTTCAACGTCGCTTCCATCTCCGGCGCCGGCGCGGTCACCCTCGAACGCGGCGGGTGCACGACGAAAGAGAGGCGCAGCTTCAGCATCCTCGGCGGCATGTGCCCGCGCTGCGAGGGCCGTGGCTCGGTGAACGACATCGACCTCACCCAGCTCTACGACGAGACCAGGTCGCTCAACGAGGGCGCGATCACGATCCCCGGCTTCAGCATGGACGGTTGGTACGGCCGGATCTTCACCGGCTGCGGCTACTTCGACCCGGACAAGCCCGTCAGGAGGTTCACCAAGAAAGAGCTGAACGACCTGCTCTACAAGGATGCGACCAGGATCAAGGTCGACGGCGTCAACCTGACCTACGAGGGGCTGGTCCCGAGGATCCAGAAGTCGATGCTGTCCAAGGACATCGACGCGCTGCAGCCGCACGTCCGCGCCTTCGTCGAGCGGGCGGTCACCTTCGCCATCTGCCCCGAGTGCGACGGGACCCGGCTCAGGGCGGAGCCCCGATCGTCGAAGATCGAGGGGATCAACATCGCGGACGCCTGCGCGATGCAGATCAGCGACCTCGCCGCGTGGGTGCGCGGACTCGACGAGCCGTCGGTCGCGCCGCTCCTCGAAGCGCTCGGGGCGACGCTCGACTCGTTCGTGGACATCGGGCTGGGCTACCTCTCGCTCGACCGGCCGTCGGGCACGCTCTCGGGTGGAGAGGCGCAGCGCGTCAAGATGATCCGCCACCTCGGATCCTCGCTCACCGACCTCACCTACGTCTTCGACGAGCCGTCGATCGGCCTTCACCCGCACGACATCCAGCGGATGAACGACCTGCTGCTGCAGCTGCGCGACAAGGGCAACACCGTGCTGGTCGTGGAGCACAAGTCGGAGGCGATCGCGATCGCCGAGCACGTCGTCGACCTCGGCCCCGGCGCCGGCGCCGGCGGTGGCCAGGTGGTGTTCGAGGGCACCGTCGAGGGGCTGCGCGCCAGCGGCACGATCACCGGGCGCCACCTGGACGATCGCGCCGCCCTGAAGCAGTCGGTGCGGACGCCGGAAGGGATTCTGGACGTGCGCGGGGCCAGCACCCACAACCTGAACGACGTCGACGTCGACATCCCGCTCGGCGTGCTGGTCGTCGTCACCGGCGTCGCAGGCTCGGGCAAGAGCTCGCTGATCCGCGGCTCGGTGTCCGGCCGCGATGGGGTCGTATCGGTCGACCAGGCGGCGATCAGGGGCTCGCGGCGCAGCAACCCGGCGACGTACACGGGACTGCTCGACCCGATCCGCAAGGCGTTCGCGAAGGCGAACGGCGTCAAGCCGGCGCTGTTCAGCGCCAACTCCGACGGCGCCTGCCCCAACTGCAACGGCGCCGGCGTCATCTACACCGACCTGGCGATGATGGCGAGCGTCGCCGCCCCCTGCGAGGTGTGCGAGGGCAAGCGGTTCCAGGCCGACGTGCTCGAGTACACGTTCGCGGGAAAGGACATCAGCGAGGTGCTCTCGATGTCCGTCGTCGCGGCGGCCGAGTTCTTCGGATCCGGCGAGGGCGAGAACGCTCCCGCGCACAGGATCCTGACCCGGCTCACCGACGTCGGGCTCGGATACATCAGCCTCGGCCAGCCGCTGCCCACGCTGTCCGGCGGCGAGCGCCAGCGGCTCAAGCTGGCCACCCAGATGGGAGAAAAGGGGTCCGGACGGGACGGAATCCTTGTCCTCGACGAGCCGACCGCCGGCCTGCACCTCGCCGACGTCGAGCAGCTGCTCGGCCTGCTCGACCGGCTCGTCGACTCCGGCAAGTCGGTCATCGTCATCGAGCACCACCAGGCGGTCATGGCGCACGCCGACTGGATCATCGACCTCGGCCCCGGCGCCGGCCACGAAGGCGGCCGGATCGTCTTCGAGGGCACGCCCGCCGACCTGGTCGCCGATCGCTCCACCCTCACCGGCGAGCACCTCGCGGCCTACGTCGGCGCCTAGATCATCTAGGTTTCGCCGCCCATGATGATCATCATGAAGCGGGTCAGGCCGTAGAGGATGCCGAGGGTCGCAAGGACACCGAAGGCCACGGCGACGATGCCGCCTCCAACACCCGAGAGCACCGCAAGCGCCACCGGCACGGCTATCGCCGTCAGCATCGCGAACAGCGGGAGCACCACCGACGGTTCGTGGAGCCTCGATCCATTCTCGTGTGACTCTTCCCTTGCGCGATAGGTCATGTACAACAACGTACGCGCGCCCGCGCGTCGCGAGATCCGGCCCAACCCCGGACTCTTCTGCGGGTTTTCCACACGGACGCCGCGGCTCGCCCGGCCAATAGCATCCCCGCCGTGAGCTCGGGCGATGACCGCCGCGTCCTGATCGTCAGCCACCCGGCGGTCCTTCCCGTGAACCAGGAGGTCTACGGCGAGCTGGCGAGCAGGGGCTGGGATGTGACGCTGGTGGTGCCCAGCCGCTGGCGCCACCCCTACTCGACCGACGCGATCGTGCCTCGAGCGCTTCCCGGCCTCGCGGATGCGTTCCGCCCGCTGCCGGTCGTCATGCGAGGGCGCCATCAGCGCCACCTCTATCTCGCGAACCCGTTCAGGTTGTGCGCGCAGGTGCGCCCCCAGGTCGCCTTCGTCGAGGCCGAGCCGTTCTCGGTGTCCGCGGCGCAATGGCGTCCCGCGTTCGTGCGCGCCGGCGTTCCCTTTGGCGTCTCGTGCGCGGAGAACCGCGACCGCCACCAGCCGGCGCTGGCGCGCTGGTCTCGCTCGCGTGTCCTGCGCGACGCGGCGTTCGCGGCCGCGCGCTCGCCCGACGCGGCTTCGCTCGTGCGAACGTGGGGCGCGCGCGGGGCGGTCGCCTGGTGGCCGTATGCGGTCCCGAGCTGGGAGCCGGTGGCGGCGTCGCGCGAGCGCCCGTTCACCGTCGGCTACGCGGGAAGGCTGCTGGAGAGCAAGGGCCTGCTGGATCTGCTGGCGGCGGTGCGGCGGCTGGACGCGCCGGTCGAGCTGCTCGTGCTCGGCGACGGCCCGCTGCGGACGCGCCTGGAGGGGCAGGCCATCCCCGGCTCGACGGTTCGAGTGCTCAACGCGCTCACCCATGAGCAGATGCCCTCGGGCTACGCCCAGATCGACGTCCTGGTGCTCCCCTCGCGCACGACGCCGACCTGGAGCGAGCAGTTCGGGCGCGTGATCGCGGAGGCCCTGTGGTGCGGGGTCCCGGTGGTGGGGTCGAGCTCGGGCGGCATTCCGCAGCTGCTGGAGCTGACGGGCGGCGGCCTGGTGTTCCCGGAGGGCGATGCCGACGCGCTCGCTCGTCAGCTCGCCAGGCTTCGAGACGATCCGGCGCTGCGCGAGCAACTCGCCCGTACGGGGCGCGCGTCCGTGCACCGGCTCTTCTCGGTGCCCGCGGCGACCGACCCGCTCGAGCGTTTGCTGGCGGACGCGGCGGCGGACACGCGCCCGGTCAGCTGATCGCGCCTATCCTTCCGCGGGCCAGCGCGCGCTCGTAGACGGCGAGCGTCGCCTCCACGTGGTCCTCGACGCCGAACGTCTCGCCGACGCGAACGCGCCCGGCCCGTCCCATCCTGCGGCCCTGCTCGGGGCCCGCGACGATACGTTGCACGCCCTGCGCCCAGGCCGCGGGCTCGCGCGGCGGCACGAGGTAGCCCTCGCGGCCGTCCCGGACGAGCTCCACGCAGCCGCCCACATTCGGCGCGAGCACCGGAACCTCGAGCGCCATCGCCTCGAGCAGCGCCCGCCCGAACGGCTCCTCGTGAGACGGCAGCAACAGCACGTCGAGCGCTCGCACCAGCTCGGGAACGTCGTCGCGCTCGCCGAGCCAGGAGACGCGCTCCTGCAGCCCCGCGTCGGCGACCAGCCGGTGCAGCCGCTCGACGTAGGCGATGTTGTCGAAGCGCGTGGAGCGCGCGACGAACTTGGCCGACCCGATCAGCAGCAGATGGGCGTCCACGTGCTGCGCGCGCAGCAGTCGCAGCGCTTCGATCGCCGTGTCCTGTCCCTTCCACGGGCTCAGCTGGGCCACGACGCCCAGCAGCACCCGGCGGGTGCCCGCCGCGCCCAGTCGCGCTCGCGCCGCGCCGCGGTCGATGCGCGCGGGGTCGAAGCTGGCGACGTCGATCGCCGGATGAACGACCTCGGGTCGCGCGTTCGGCGCGGAGGCCCGCACCAGGCCCGCCGTGTAGTGCGAGTTGGCCACGACGGTCGTCGCCGTGGCTGCGACCAGGCGCATGCTCGCGCGCGTCGCCGCGCCCGGGGGCAGGCAGTCGCGGACATGGACGATGCCGGCCGCGGGCGAGACGCGGGCGAGGCCGAGCTCGATGCCCGCCCTGATCGAGTTGGCGTGAACCACCTCGGCGCGATGCCTGCGCGCCGCGCGGTGCACCTGCACGGCGGCCATGCTCATCTCCGCCAGCGCGCGCGGTGTGTGCGCCGGGTGCAGCCGCAGGCTCCCGGCGGTGCTCGCGATCGGGGTCACGGGGATCCCGAGCTCCTCCACGGCCTGCGCCAGCCGGCCCGGCGGGCAGGCCACGCGCGCCTGCACGCTCGGCGGCAGCCCGGACAGGAGGATCAGCATCGAGCGCTCGGATCCGCTGACCACGGCGGTGTGGTTGACGTACAGGACCCTCACGAGCCCGTCCGCACCGGCCCGAGCAGCGCCGCTTCGACCCGTCTGGCGATCGCCGGCCAGCCGAACTCGCCCGCCCGCGCGGCGCCGTCCCTGCCGAGCCGCCCAGCCAGCTCCCGATCGAGGAGCAGCCTCGTCACCGCCTCTCCCACGGCGGCCGGATCGGTCGGGTCGACGAGCAGCCCGCTGACGCCGTCCGCGACGGCGTCCAGCGGCCCGGCGACGTTGCCGGCGACGACCGGCTTGCCGTACGCGTTCGCCTCCAGGTAGACGATCCCGAAGCCCTCGCCGGCGAGACGGCTCGGCATCGCGAACACGTCCGCCCGCCGCAGCCAGGAGTTGCGCTCCTCGTCGGAGACCGCGCCGAGGAATCGCGCCGTCCCGTCGAGCCCGCGCGAGCTCGCGAGCTCTTCGAGGCCCGGACGCAGCGGTCCCTCGCCGATCACCACCCACTCGACGTCGGGCACACGCGCGCGCACGTCGGCGAGCGCGCGGATCAGCACGTCGTGCCCCTTGTAGCTGTGTTTGAGCTGGGCGATCGTCAGCACGGTCGGACGCTCGGCCGGCAGCGCGCTGGGATCGCTCGGAAGATCGACGCCGGGCGGGATCAGCCTCAGATCCGCGGGCGAGGCGCCCGTGGCGGCGATCAGCGAGGCGGTGTACGCGCTGATCGCTATCACCACGTCCGCATGCGCGGCGGCGAACGCCGAGAGCCTCGGTTTGCCGAGTATCTCGTTCGCGTAGAAGTACTGCGCCGTGCGGCCGCCGAGCAGACGTCGGACGACCGCTGCGGCCGGGCTGGCGATCACGTGCGCGCTCAGCGTCACGTCCGGCCTGAAGCGCAACGCGCGCCGCAGTCCGCCGGCGTTCAGCGCGAGCATCCTCGCCGGCCCTCCGCCGACGTGCGCGTCAACCCGCCGAGTCGCGAGCTCCCCTTCTGCGTCGAAGCGTCCCGCGCCCGGCTGCGCGAGTGTCACCACCTCGGTCTGGAATCCGGTCATGGCGAGCGCGAGCCCGTGAACGAGCGCCTGGACGCCTCCATGGGCGGGCGGGAAGTCCGGGGTGAGGATCAGCAGCCGCGGCCTGCCGCCTGCGCGCGGCCTGCCGCCTGCGCTGTCACCTGCCACGTGGGCGCCGGCGGTCAGGAGCGACCGCGTGATCGTCATCGCGCAGGCGTCGCGCCGAACATCTCCGCCCACGTCCGCATCGCGCGCCGCAGCAATGTGAACTCCTCCTGCTCCAGCGGCAGCCGCTCTGCCAGCTGGGCGTAGGCGCCGGGTATCGACTCCTCGGTGAGCACCACCGAGTCCACGGCACGCCAGAACGTCTCGTTGACCGCGAGACCGCGCGACTCCTTCGCGAGGTTGGCGAACACGTTCGAAGCGCGCTCGTGGAGGACCGC
>Ga0181538_10004157_pt1 | contig 13724 bp, 12 predicted proteins | sample PEATcosm2014_Bin_40_FD_119773 | JGI IMG/M metagenome (GOLD analysis project Ga0181538, IMG submission 119773) | Peatland microbial communities from MTU Mesocosm Facility, Houghton, MI, USA - PEATcosm2014_Bin23_30_metaG | ecosystem: Environmental > Terrestrial > Soil > Wetlands > Peat | place...
CGTTTTGTAGACCTTGTTCATATCCCCGAATTCGGACAGGTCCGCCATGTAGACGGTGACAGACACGACATCGGACATCTCGAAACCGGCCTGCTCCACAATCTTCTTGATGTTCCCGAGCGCAGCCTCGGTCTGGGGTCCAATGCCTCCCTCAGCCAGCTTGCCGTTGACGGATCCCTCCTGGCCGGCGACGTACAGGGTGTTGCCCACCAGGATGCCGTTGCTGAAAGGCAATCCTTGCGCGGTGCCGGGCGGATTAATCGCCCGCTTTGCCGAGGAGCTCGCGGGATTGCCTGCGGCCATCAGGGACGCTGCCGCCAGGTGAGCCATCAGCAGAACTGCCAACTTCAGTAGTAGTTTGTTCATGGTGATAAGTCCTCCTTAATTGGTATTGTCGTAGGGGCGGCCCTTGTGGCCGCCCGCGGGCAGCCCGTCAAATGACGGATAGCCCCTGGCGAGGAATTTGGACAGCACCTCGGTCATGCTGAGAATGGTGAAGTTCCCCATGTGTAAGTCCGTTGACATGGAATCCGGAATGAACCCCTGCTTTACGGCGGGCACGGCGTTCCGGAACCAGAAGCTCCCGGCTCCATGCCCTTACCCAATTTGACAGAGTACGTCCCCTTTGCTCTGGAAACAACAGGGCGTAAGCTTACCGCTGAGCGCAGGCTAATTCAAGTGCAGGCCACCCAAACTCCAGGTAACGCGTCGACGAAGTGTCACGTTTGATAATGTGCTACGGGGGAGGCCGAGGTTTTTCGCGCCAGCGTCGCGTTCTCAGGGATTAGCCTATGTTATTTGCTTAGCAGAATGGTGATAGTGCCTGGGTTCGCTCCGCGCCAGCCCGCCGGCATTGGGGAGGGAGAGGCGCCGGTGAGCGTTGCGAGCCTTTACAATCCCCCATCACGGGGTTTATTCTCTCAGTCGATCTCTCACCATGAGGAGGGCCAATGTACAGGATTTTGGGATCGTTTTTCGGGCAGGCGGTAGTTCTGTTATTTGCCGTGGTTATGCTGAATGCGGCTGACACGCCGCAGTCCAGGGGGCCGGCAAAGCCGGTTTACCGAAAGCCGCCCAAAGTGATTACCGACATCCTGGAGTCTCCCGCGCCGCCTACGACGCTGGTGAGTCCGTCGCGGGACCGTGTCCTGGTGATTGATAGTCTGCGGCATCCGCCCATCGCCGATCTGGCGCAGCCCATGCTTCGGATCGCCGGCCTGCGCATCAATCCGGCGACCAATGGCCGCCACCATCCGCCGCGCCACATTGGCCTGAGGCTGATCACGATTGCCGACGGCAAAGAGATCAAGCTCGCAGCGCCGGCGGATGCGTGGCTGAGCGTGCCGCTGTGGTCTCCGGACGGCCGGCGCTTCGTGTTCACCAACACCAGCGCCAGCACCATCCAGCTCTGGCTTGGGGACGCGGCGACGGGCGCGCTGCGCCGGATTCCGGGTGTAGCCATCAACGCCACGTTTGGCGAGCCCGTGCAATGGATGTCCGGCAGTAACGAATTACTGGTGCAACTCGTTCCTCCGCATCGCGGAGCGCCCCCAGCGGAGTCCAGAGTGCCGACCGGGCCGACGATCCAGGAGAGCGCTGGAAAACCTGCGCCCGTGCGAACCTACGAAGACCTCCTCCAAAATGCCCATGATGAAGACCTGTTTGAATACTACGTCACATCGCAGCTCGCTCTGATCGATGTGCGAAGCGGCAAACTTAGAGAAATCGGGAGGCCCGCAGTCTTCGACCGCATCGCCCCCTCGCCCGACGGCCGGCATATTCTGGTGGCACGCATCGTTCGTCCCTACAGTTACCTGTTGCCTGCCGAGGAGTTCGCCAAGGAGGTGGAAGTCTGGGACCTCAACGGCAAGCTGGAATACAAACTCGCTTCCCTGCCTACCACCGAGCTTGTGCCCGTTGAGGGAGTGCTGACCGGGCCGCGTGATTATCAGTGGACGGCGACGCAGCCGGCCACGCTGGTCTGGGCAGAAGCGCTCGACGGGGGCGATCCGAAGAAGAAAGTCCCCTTCCGCGACCACCTGTTTCTCTTCCCTGCCCCGTTCACCGGCAGGCCGGTTGAATGGGTGAAGCTCGAACAGCGCTTCATGGGGCCCGGGTTCCGCTCGAACAGCATCCTTTTTGGCGAGAAAGAGGGCTTGGCGCTCGTCCACGACTACGACCGTGATCGCCGCTGGCTCCGCACCTTTGAGATCAGCCTCGACCATCCCGGCCAGCCGCCCGCGTTGCTTTGGGAGCGCTCCATTCGCGACCGCTACAAGGATCCGGGCTTTCCGGTCATGCGCACCCTGCCTGATGCCCAGGAAGTGATTCTGCAACCAGGGAACGCAATTTACCTCGAGGGTGCAGGCGCTTCGCCGAAGGGCGACTTCCCGTTCCTGGATCGTTTTGACTTGTCCACCCGCCAATCCACACGCCTCTTCCAATCGGGCGACAAGACCTACGAGTCATTTGTCGCGCTATTGAGCGACGACGCTTCGCGCTTCATCACGCGCTTCGAGACGCCGGACGATCCACCCAACTTGTTCATCCGTGAGCCGGCACACCCGGATGCCAAAACCGCAGTGACGCATTTCCCTGACCCGGCGCCGCAGTTGCGCGGCATCTCGAAGCAACTCGTCACCTACAAGCGGAACGACGGCGTCCAACTCTCCTTCACGCTCTATCTGCCGCCCGATTACAAGACAGGCGAGCGCCTGCCCACCATCGTGTGGGCGTACCCGCTTGAGTTCAACGACGCGGCGACCGCCGGGCAGGTCTCCGGCTCGCAATACCACTTCACTCTGATCGGCGGGATCTCGCACCTGTTCCTTTTGACACAAGGCTACGCGATTCTCGACAACGCTACCATGCCGGTGATCGGCGATCCGGAAACCATGAATAACACCTACGTCGAGCAGATCGTGGCCAGCGCCAAGGCGGCCATCGATAAAGCGGCGGAGATGGGGGTAACCGATCCCAACCGGGTGGGTGTGGGCGGCCACAGCTACGGCGCTTTTATGACCGCCAACCTGCTGGCCCACTGCGATTTATTTAAGGCGGGCGTGGCGCGCAGCGGGGCGTACAATCGCACCCTGACTCCCTATGGGTTCCAAAGCGAGCGGCGAACGTTCTGGGAGGCGCCGGAGATGTACATGAAAGTTTCGCCCTTTGCCTATGCCAATAAGATCAAGGCTCCCATCCTGCTGATTCACGGCGAAGCGGACGACAACTCCGGCACTTTCCCGATTCAAAGCGAGCGCATGTACCAGGCCATCAAAGGCAATGGCGGAACGGTGCGGTATGTGACGCTGCCCTACGAGGCCCATGGATACGTGGGACTGGAGTCTGTCGAGCACACACTGTGGGAAATGATCACCTGGTATGACCGGTGGGTGAAAAATGCAGGGAATAGGGACTAGGGGCTAGGGACCGCTTGCTTTGATGATCTCAACACCAAATCACCACCGGAAGGGCGGGGCTTTAGCTCCGCCGCTGATCGCGGGAGGTGTATGCACAGGGCTTTAGCCCCTGAAGCGAAATAATTTCAGGGCCTAAAGGCCCATTCAGGCCTGCGCCCCTAGGCGGCGGGGCTAAAGCCCCGCCCTTCAGCTTCCGCACGGCGATCTCCCTAGCCCTGCGCCCGGAGTTTCAGGCGGCTCTTGTTCGTTTCCAGGAAGGCCTTGAGGTCTTCGGCGGTATCCAGCAGCTTCAGCCATTGTTCGTAATAGAGGGTCACCGGAAAGCGTCCCAGCCCATAAACGCTTACGCCGCCCTTTTCGCCGACTTTAAACTCCAGCTTGCCGGTGCGCTTCGAGCCCACTTGCTTCTCGAGCTCAGCAATTCTGGCCAGCAACTCTTCTTGTGTCGGGTCCGCCATCGGATGCATCCTCCTTGTGGTGACAGGCCGCCGTCAGTTCTGCTTCGCGCGCCGACTGCCTATATGACAGGGGTCGGTCCAAGCCTGCACGATCGCACTTAAAGTCAGGAGCATATCATAGCCGATTTCGGAAGGCAGTGGTTAGTGGCTAATGGCAGCCAACTGCGCCCTATCATGACAGTAAAAATATGACACATAGGGGCACGTCTGCCCCAGCAGACGAAGCATCCGGTTGTAGGTTGGCTGCCACTCTGGTCTTGCTCGATCGCGAGATTCTCTCCGGCAACGCGGATGGGACGCTGATTGGGGCAACCCGTTTGCTCCTAATCCTCCACCATGTGGTACACGGTTTGTTCCGTTTGATCCGAAGGTTCGTCGGTGTCCAGGTGTATAGTGCGGCGCCGAACGCTTTTTCCATCAAACTCGATTTTCACAAAGTACCCTTCTGCTCCGTCGCCCACCGAGAGTTCCAGGGTCGAGATTTCCTTTCCGATGATCAGCGTGGCATCGTTCAAGTCGCCGAGGTCGGCGTATACCGAACGCCACACAAAAACCGGTTTACCGTTCTTGACGATCTTTATTGTTTCCACGATGCTGCAAGGAACTCTGTCGATGACGCAATTTGAATCTGGTTGGTATAAATTGCTCTCGCTTTGGCGCCATGTTCTCAATTCGCGCGTGTAAATCGTCACCTTAACCGTGTTGGTCCCGGAAGTAACCTCCAAGGTGATTTGCCCTTTTGATGCCACACGCACGCTCCGCGATTTCCCGTCTCCGGACGAACACACCGTGAGCAGAGTGCATATCCACAACGGGACAATCAGGTGTTTGGACATGATGATGGGCCTCCTCTCACTGTACCGGCACCCAGTGGAACCTCGGAGCCCGTTGTTTCGGCCTCCGCGACTGAGCGCATGTACTTCAATGTGGTGCCGGCGGGTGCGTAGCACACGCACACAGCTCTGCCGGTATCAAAGCCGATTCCGAAAGGCAGCGGTTAGCGGCTAATGACACTCCGCGTGGTGCGGGCGTGACGCCCGCACCACAGGACCACTGGGCCGAAAGTACTCTTGACCACGTTGTGTTATGTTGGCAAGATGGTAACCTGGGGGAGCGGGAGAACATCCCGCCATGGGGATTAGAGCGATGAAGTGTCCAATCGTAAGGATTGTTACCCTGGCCTTGCTTGCCGCCTGGGGAGTTGGTGTTGTCCTGGCGCAGGACTCACCGAGTCCGGAGTCTTTGGCAGACTTGGCGCGCCAAGCCAAAGCGCAGCGGGCAAAGTCTCGTGAAAAATCCAAGGTTTACACCAACGAAGACATCGAGGCGCTCCAGCCTCTGCCCATGGGCACTACTGACGTCCCGCCGGGGGAGCCAATCGCCCAGCCTACAACCGGCAACAAGGTCGGGAACGATGCCCTGAAGGCTCGCCACGCTGAGGCCGGCAGCGAAAAGCACGGAGAAGAATACTTTCGCGCCCGAATGGGCAAACTTGAGGAGCGCTTGGAGTTGGACCAACGGGAAGTCACGATTCTCCAGCAGACATTGGGCCAGAGCCAGATAAGGTATTACTCCGATCCCACGCAAGGCTTGTTACAGTCGAGCGGGCCCATTGCCGGATCCGACATCCACAGCGAACAAGATCAGATCGCCAAGAAGCAAGCGGATGTTGCTGCGGATCAAGCGGCCATCGATGACCTGCAAGTCGAACTGCGTCGCGAGGATGGCGATCCTGGCTGGCTTCGTAATGTCCCTCCCGGGGAGCCGAGGGCAAGCACGGCAGAGCAGCCCGGAGCCCAGGGCGAGAAAAACTGGGATGCACGATTCAAGGTGGCGCGCGCCCGTCTGGCGGAGGCCGAGGAACAGCTACAGGTCACCCAAGACGAACTAAAACTTCTGCGGATCCAGGATGTGCACGCCCTTAACTCCAGCGCGAAAGCAGAGATGGACGGCAAGGTCAAAGACAAAGAAGACGACGTGGCGCAGAAACAACAGGAGAAGGACGCGGCCCAGAAAGCTCTGGAAGAGCTGCAGCAAGAATTTGACGCCGCGGGCGCGCAGGAAGATGTTGTGAAGCAGTAGACAGGGCGTGTGCGGCGGTTCTGCGCAAGTGCCTAGTTGGCTTAATCAGCACAATTTTAGATGAATGAACCTCGGAAGGGCGGGGCTTCAGCCCCGCCTCTCAGGCGCGCGTGGTTGAATGGGCCTTTAGGCCCTGAAACAACATTGCTTCAGGGGCTAAAGCCCCATGTTTCCTCCCGAGGTCAACAGCGGGGCTAAAGCCCCGCCCTTCCGCTTCTGACAAACTTGTTGGCTTACCGATTCGGCTAAACGCTAGGCCGCTTTCTCCGCCAGATGAAGGGCCGCGATCCCGCCTGTAAAATTCAGATAACGGACGTTCTGAAAACCCTGCGCACTCAGCAAGTCTGCCAGCGCCTGCTGGTTGGGGAACCTGGCCACAGAATCGTGAAGATACTGGTAGGGTCCGGGAACGCCGGAAATCCAGGTTCCGACCCGCGGCAACAGATTACGGAAATAGAAGCGAAACAGCGGCCCCAAGACTATCCCTCGAATCTCCGAGAACTCGAGAATGGCCAGCAGTCCGCGCGGCCTGAGCACCCGGCGGATCTCCGCGAGGCCAAGCGTGTAGCTGGCCAAGTTGCGAAAGCCGAAGGCCAGCGTGACGAGATCCAGAAACGCATCAGGAAACGGCAAAGCCAGCGTATCAGCTTCCAGGAACAGCGTCGAACGCCGCCGGGCCTTTGTCCTTGCGAGGAGGAGCATGGGGCGGCAGAAGTCCGTTCCGAATACCCTGCCGGCTGAATAATGTTCCAGTTCGAAGGCCAGATCGCCCGTACCGCAACAAAGGTCAGCGGCGCTCGAACCGGGGCGCTCCAGGACGTGGCGCAGAGCTTCGGCCGTAGCTTTCCGCCACGCTACGTCTCGGCCCAGCGAAAGGAAATGGTTCAGGAAATCATAACGGGGCGCGACCGCTGCAAACATTTTACGTATGGCGCGGGCAGTGGATTCAGCGGTCTTTGCAGAACCCCGATGGCCGGAGGGCGGATGGAGGTGGGGAGGGTCATTCATGTCAACCGCCCCGCTGCACTTCCCGAAACGCAGTTTCGACGAGGTTTGTGGGGACCTGGTCTGAAATCCTGACCTTGCCGATTCGTTCAGGAATGACCCAGTGAATACGCCCGCCGACCGCCTTTTTATCCTGAGGCAACAGATCCAGGATTCGCCGTACCGCAAGCCCTTGGAGGCCGGGCAAGGGGCCGATGTCGCGCACCAGTCGGGCGATCCGCTCGCTTTCGGAGCGCTCGGCCGCTCCCAATAACTCTGCCAGGCGCAGCACCATCAGAATCCCCCAACCCACCGCCTCTCCATGCAGGAACCGCCTGTAGCCGCTTGCTTCCTCGAGGGCATGAGCGAAGGTGTGGCCCAGGTTGAGCACCCGGCGCAGGTCAACTTCGCGTTCATCGCGGCTCACCACGTCGACTTTCACCTTTGCCGCTCGCGCTAGCGTGTCCGCCAGGCTGCGCGCGTGCTTCGGGAGGAGGTACGATGACGTGGCTTCGAGCTGTTTGAAAAAGCCTGGCCCCGAAAGGATGGCGTGCTTGGCGACTTCAAAAAAGCCGGAACGAAACGAGCGCTCGTCGAGCGAAGTCAGAACCTCAGGCTCAGCCAGCACCAGGCGGGGCGGGTAGAACGTCCCGAGGAGATTTTTCATGGACCGTACGTTGACCGCGGTTTTGCCGCCGATCGCGCTGTCCACCTGGGCCAAGACCGTAGTAGGAATCTGGACGTAATCGATACCGCGCATGTAAATGGAGGCCACAAAGCCGCCCAAATCGCCAATGACTCCTCCCCCGAAGGCCAGCAGAAGTGAACGCCGGTCGGCCCGCTGCCGGAGCAAATCAGCTCCGACCCGTTCCGCCATCGTCATACTCTTCGAGTTCTCTCCCGACGGAACGAACACGGCCCGCGCGCTTTTCAGTTTGCTTTCGCGGAGGAACCTTTTTCCCCAACGATCCCACAACGGCTTTTCCGTGAGGATGAAAATCGCCGAGTAGTGGTCGTGTGGGAAGTCGGCAAAGGTGCGCCAGGCGCCGCGCCCCGCATGGACGCTGTATTCGAAACCCTTGGAAGTCACGCAGAAGCGTTTCATAGGCAGCTATCAGCTTTCAGCCGTCAGTTCTCTGCTCTCAGCATTGGCCCGAAATGTTACTGATACCACGACAGCACACCGGGCCGCAAGCGCCGCCGGGCCCTTCCCCCCGCTGTAGGGGGACGGCTTGCCGTCCCCGCGTTTCTGCCGGCCAGGCGTGGGTAGGGCAAGCCCTACCCCTACAGCGAGAATTGGGAGGCCGCCTTTCCACATCGATGATGTCATCCTGAGGAGTCCTGATTCTTGGGACCACGAAGGAACTCCGCAGGACTCAAGCACCGCGAGACACCGCTGAGATTCTTCGGCCCAACGAACGGGCCTCAGCATGACGTCTCGTGGCTGACTTGCCAGGCACTAAGCACTAACTACCAGCCACTTCTCTTGTACCTGTTGCAGCCTTGTGGGGTGAAGGCTATCATTGAAGGGATATGTCGGAAAGGAAAGAGCTGCAAACGGATTTCCTGATTGTGGGTGGCGGGATTGCCGGCACGCGGGCGGCGCTTGAACTCGCTCCAATCGGCTCGGTGCTCGCTCTCACCAAAGGCGAACTCTACGAATCCAGCACGGAGTACGCGCAAGGAGGCATCGCCGCGGCGCTGGCTGAGGATGATGAAGTGGGACTGCACCTCGAGGACACGTTGCGCGCCGGCGACGGCTTGTGCAGCGAAAAAGCGGTGCAAATCCTGGTGAGCGAAGGACCGCAGCAGATCGAGCGGTTAATGGCCTGGGGAATGCGCTTTGATCGTGAAGGAAGTAAGTTGGCCTTCACGCGTGAGGGCGCTCACAGCCGTTCGCGCGTCCTGCATGCTCAAGGTGATTCCACCGGCAGCGAAATCCTCCGCGCCTTGATGGCCAGGGCGCGCTCCCGGCGCAGCATCCGGTTCCTGCCGCATTCCTTTGCGGTGGACCTTCTGGTGGAGGATCGGCGGGTCTGCGGAGTGACCTTCCTCGAGGAGAAAAGTTCCACGCTCAAGACCGTGCGCGCCAAAGCAGTGCTGCTGGCGACGGGAGGATTGGGGCAGGTTTACAAGGAAACTACGAATCCCGAAGTTGCCACCGGCGACGGCGTGGCAATGGCTTATCTCGCCGGCGCGCTGTGCAGCGACATGGAGTTTGTGCAATTTCATCCCACCGCCCTGTACGTGAAACGAGCCCCGCGTTTCCTGCTTTCCGAGGCCTTGCGCGGCGAAGGTGCTTGTTTGCGCAACGTGCTCCTGGAACGGTTCATGCCCCGATATCACGAGGCGGCGGAATTGGCTCCGCGGGATATCGTCTCGCGCGCCATCATCATGGAGATGCAAAAGACGGAAAGCGAGTGCGTCTACCTCGACATGACGGAGCTTGACGCCGGGCAGGTGAAGAAGCGCTTCCCGCGGATTTATTCGACTTGCCTGAGCTACAACATCGACATCACCGCTGACCTGGTGCCCATTCGCCCCGCTGCACACTACGCCATGGGCGGAGTTGCCACCGACTTGCACGGCGCCACGACCTTGCGCGGCCTGTACGCCGCCGGGGAGGTCGCCTCGACGGGTGTCCACGGCGCCAACCGGCTCGCCAGTAATTCCCTGCTGGAGGGCTTGGTGTTTGGGGCCCGGGCTGCCGCCGCAATGATCGAGCAGCGGCGGGAATTCAAGCCGCCCTCGCCGTGCAAGGTTCCCAACACTCACCCGGGCCATGCTGTGCCACGGCACGACTCGAAGGCCGGCGAGGCCGAACCGGTTCGAGTTTCTGCGCAAGAATGCGTGGACGACGTTCGTTCCCTTTTGTGGCATAACGTGGGCATCATCCGCAACGGCAGGGAAACTTGCGATGCCTTAAGGCGGCTCAACTCGCTTCTACCACTCTGCCACTCCGGCTCCTCCAGCAAATCTCACGAGGCGCGCAATATTCTGGAAGTCGGCAGGATCATCACGCAATGCGCGCTAGCCCGGCAAGAGAGCCGTGGCGCCCACTATCGCTCAGATTTCCCCTTGAAAGACGAAGCCGCACCCGGCAAACATTCGTTCACCTCCAAAGACGCCCCGGTTTTCTTCGCGTAGACAGTTTTCAGTAATCAGTTTTCAGTGGTCAGTGCTTCTGGGGGGATTTATCCAATTCCTCGAGTGAAGCGGCGACGACTCGGCCCACGATGGTAAGGCTCAAGGGGCTGCAATGATCGGGTGTGTCCTGGGCGGTATGCCAGTAGCTCCCGTTAGGTCCGTAATCAAGATCGATCAGGTCGAAAGCTGAGACGCCTGCGTTTACGAACGGAATGTGGTCGTCCTCGACCGCGTCCTGGCTGCCCACGAAGTACTTGGCGTAGCCGAGGTGCTGGGCGGTCCTGAAAACCAGGTCCGCCAGCCAGGGAGTCGAGTTCGATTCCCGGGGTATGCGGAGTTGTGCATCGCCGATCATATCCACCAGGATCAGGGCCTTGATGCGGCTCAGTTCCCCGCTTTCCGAGAGCTTCTCCACCAGGTGGCGGCTTCCATAAGTGTTATCGGTGCCCGCCCACTGAGTCCGGACCGCCTCTTCCCCATCAAAAAAGACCAGCCAGCAATTCAACGTGCGCTTTTGACCGTTCAGGACGCGAGCCAGTTCCACCAGCAGCGCCGCGCTGGAGCCGCCGTCGTTGGCTCCCACGAAACGGAAATCGTCGAATCGTTTGGTATCGTAGTGGCCGGCCACGATCACCGTCTCGCGACCCGAACCGGGAAACTTCGCGATGAGGTTGGCCATGGGAATTGGCCCGATGGGGGTTGAAGCAGTAAAGGAATCCTCTTCGACCTCGGCCCCTGCGTCTCGAAGCTCATGAATGAGCCATTCACGCGCTTTGAGCAGAGCCGGGGAGCCGGAAGGCCTGGGGCCGAAGGAAACAAGGTGCTTAAGATCTTCGAAGGCGCGCCCGCCGTTGAAGCCCGCCGGCTCAGCCGGTGTCAAAGGCGAGGCGAAACCAAGGCACACGCATCCTGCGACCAGGACCAGCAAAAACCGCCGTGCCGTACGTTTAAGCCTCAGCACGTTGTTTCTTCCGTTTCCTGCGCCAATAGACCAGCCAGGAAAGCCCGATGCTGACGATATAGAGCCCCACCATGGGAATCCAAAGCATGAATAGTGTGGCGAAGTCCGGAGTGGGTGCGATGGCAGCGGCAGCGACGGCCGTCAGGAGCACCGCGTACCTCAGATGCTTCAGGAGGAACTTGGGAGTGACAATCCCAAAGATCGAGAGGATGAGAATAATGACTGGAAGCTCAAAGACCACACCGACGCCAACGATGATGGTCATCGCGATACTCCAATACTCGTTGATGGTCACCATCGGTTGGAAGTCGTGGCCGAAGTTCAGCAGGAAGTGTAGACACGGAGGGAATGCCAGCTTGTAGGCAAAGAACCCGCCGGAGATGAATAATCCGCTCGTCAGCCCGACGAACGGCCACACATAGCGCTTTTCATGCCGGTACAGACCCGGAGAAATGAATAGCCATAGCTGGTAGAGAACGTACGGCGAGGCCACAAAAAGGCCCGCCATGGCGGAGATTTTGAGGTAGAGATTAAAGGGATCGATCGGGTTCGTGTAGACCAGCTTGTCCGGCATGTGCAGGGCGCGCAGAGTGTCGGTGAGGGGTTTGGCCAAGTAGCCGTAAATTTTTTCGTGAAAGTAAAAGCAGACACAGAATCCAACAACAATCGAGAGGACGGAACGAACCAGCCGCTTGCGGAGTTCCTCGAGGTGCTCGAGGAACGACATCTGCTTGCCGCTCAGTTCTTCGTCCTCAGGGTCACTGTCCGGGTTCTTTGGGGGTGGGTTCTGGATCGTTGTGGCCATACTTTGGGCTTGAATCGGTTGGGCTCTCCTGGTAGCGGTCCAGGTTATTGATTTCCTCTTCCAGCGAGATCTTCAGCTCGTTGGACGCACGTCGTAACTCGCCCAAACCCTTTCCCAGGGTACGCGCAATCTGCGGGAGTTTCTTGGGCCCAAACAGTAGGAAAGCAATGAACAAAATGAACGCAATTTCCGGAAATGCTCCACCAAACAAGGTCAACCTCTCATGCACATGATAGGTGAGGGCCGAGGGGATGTCAAGCAGGATTCCGGCGCGTAACCTGCGCGACTTCCTTGGATTTGCGCTGGCGACGCACCTGGGGCGGCGGCGGCGCCGGCGGCAGTTCTTTGATGCCTGCCCTTTCGCGCAGGGCTTTAGTAAGTTGCTGGGGGGTTTTGATCTTGCCGTCCAGTTGGTCCATGAATACGCTCTCAATGATCTGGTCGAACTTGGGCCCAGGCTTGAATCCCAAGGATTGCAATTCCGCTTGCGGCCGCTTGGCCCGCATTGGCAGGTATTTGGTAAGGTAATTCTTCACCCGGGACTGAACCTTGGCTTGGGGGCAGTAAACCAGCAGGTAGAGCAGGAGGTTACGCGACTCCTTCGACAGCAGGTTATAAACCTGATGCGGCAGAGCGGCTTTCGAGCCCGCGAGCACGCGGCTCAGCTTCTTGGCGTCGTGCTCGAGGCTGAGGACCTCCTTGATCACCGTTCCGACTCGCAACACTTTCTTCGCCAGTCTCTGTTTTTCAATGTTGCCCAGCTTCTCGACCAGGGAAAGGAAATTGACCAGATAGGGATCGACTCCTTGGGCGAGCCCTGCCGCCGAACGGCTTTTCGAGAAGTGATCGTAGGCGATGCGTACCGACGCCAGTTTCTTGTCCAGCCCTCCCAGGAGTTTCCGCTCGGCGAGCATCTTCAGAATACGGGAGGGGTCGGCCTCTTGCAAAATGGCGCGCAGCTCGCGACCTTGTTGCTCCGGCGTCAGCCGCTCCCAGGCATGATTCTCGAGGGCGGTCTCGAGATAGTTCTTGGTTCGCTCCTCGATCGTAAAATCCAGCCGCAGGCCGAGCCGCAGAATACGGTAGATGCGCACCGGGTCCTCAGAGAAGCTGCGCGGATGTAAGACCCTGAGCTCATGACGTTCGATATCCCCGGCGCCGTTCGTGGGGTCAAGAAGCAATCCCCGGGAGTTGGGATGCAGCGAAATGGCCATGGCATTGATCGAGAAGTCACGTCGCCGCAGGTCTTCAAAAATGGTAGCGGACCGGGACTCCGCGCGCTGTCCCGGCCTCGGGACAACGTCCTCCCGACACTGGCCCAACTCCACCCGTACTCCATTCGAAAACCAGAGTTCCAGCGCCCCGGCATGCGAATCAAACTCCTGATACTCAAGCGCCAAAGGCCTGGTTCTCCCCGCACCGACGTGGGTTGTGGAGCCCGTCACGGGTGAGGAGTCTTTCGACTCCAGGCGGCGAAGAAGCTTGAGGGGATCGCCTTCGACGGCGAAATCCAAATCACGTACTACCTGCTGGCCGTAGGTCAGATCTCGGACCGCGCCTCCCACCAGATACAAGTTGAATCCTTGCTCGTAGGCCGCGCGGCTGATCAGGCTTAGCGCGCCGTCTTGCTCTGGCGAGAGCTTGCTTTCCATCAGAAAGTTATAGTCGCTCATGGGTATGCGGCGTCCGTTTCGTTGAAAACCCAGGGGCCTGAAGCTCAGGCTCGAGGATGGTGGCTCTGATAAACCTGCTTCAACCTTTGCTTCAAAACGTGCGTATAGACTTGCGTGGTCGAAATATCACTGTGCCCGAGCATAAGCTGGATCGAGCGCAAATCAGCTCCCCGTTCGAGAAGATGCGTGGCAAAA
>Ga0181538_10004158_pt1 | contig 13722 bp, 10 predicted proteins | sample PEATcosm2014_Bin_40_FD_119773 | JGI IMG/M metagenome (GOLD analysis project Ga0181538, IMG submission 119773) | Peatland microbial communities from MTU Mesocosm Facility, Houghton, MI, USA - PEATcosm2014_Bin23_30_metaG | ecosystem: Environmental > Terrestrial > Soil > Wetlands > Peat | place...
CCAGGCGTCCCACAGCAGTTCCACTGCGCGATCGAGCGGGCCGTGATCGATTCGCTCGGCAATCTCGCGAATGCCGCGCAAATATTTCTGAATGTAATCGCCGTTCTGCATCGTCGTTCCTCCACTCAAGTTGCGCGTTGCGTTTCTTCGAGTCGTACCATCGCGCCGGTCCGCGCCGAATCGTACGCGGCGCCCACCAGCCGTAACGCCTCCCAACCGTCCCACCCGTTGCCTTCCGGCGGCCTCTGGTCGCGAATCGCGGCCACAAAGTCCGCCCATTCCGCCGCCCAGGACGTGTCTTCGCCGGAGAATTCCACTTGCTGCTCGACTGGCGCTCCGGTCGAACAGCGTTCCCCGATGATCAACCGCTCCGGTCCGTAGCTTCCGCCGAGGCCTTCCATCTGCAAGTAACCGCGATCCCCGAAGACCTCGAGCGAGAAAAGATTTTTCCATTGCGTCCAGCTCGCATGCAGCGAAGCCACCGCTCCCGTCTTCGATCGCAACAGACAAAACGCGTTGTCTTCGACCTCCGCCGGCCAAAACGAACGTGCCAGGGTCGCCGTGACTTCTGAAAATTCCCCCGCGAACCAGCGAAACAGATCCAGCGCGTGGATTCCCTGATCCATGAGCTCGCCGCCGCCGCTCGATGCCGGATCTGCGCGCCATTCGTGCTCGTAGCCGGTTCGCCCGCCATGGCCGTAGCGGCAGCGCAACAGCAATAGCCGCCCGATGCGCCCGCTCAGCGCGAGTCGCCGCGCCTCGGCGATCGCCGGATGAAACCGGTGATTGAATCCGGTTTTGAGCGTGCATCCCGCGCGTGCGGCTGCGGCGACCACTGCCAGTCCTTCCTCGGCGGTGCGCGCCAGCGGTTTCTCGCACAGCACATGTTTGCGCGATTCGAGTGCGGCAATGGAAATCGGCGCAAGCCACTGGTGCGGCGTCGCAACGATCACGGCCTCGACGTCGCGCGATTCCACAAGCGCCGGGGCGTCAGCGCACACTCGTGCGCCGAACAGCCGCGCAAACTCCTGCGCGCGTTGCGGGTCACGGTCGAAGACGGCCACCACCCGTGCGTTGCCCACGCGCATCAGAACTTCCGCGCGCCGCGTTCCGATGCGGCCCGCCCCGGCGATTCCGATTCCCAGAGTCATGGCGTTTGACGGACCTCGCTGAAATTCCGGCCGTCGATGCGGCGCAGCGTGTAAAGCGAAGACGTTTCCAGTTCAGTTGCGCGCTGCGGCAGAGACTTCCAATCGTCCCAAACGGCGCTGATCAACCGCCCGGTGATTCCCTGCGCTTCAGCAGAAGCCAAGAAGACGGCCAACTCCGCCGCGCGCTCCGGAGAAGTGCCGCCGGAATTTCTCTGTTCGAGCGCCTTGGCGTGGAATTCGCGGCCGGCGCGCTCGCCCGCCTCGAGCACTTGATCGAGCATCCGCGTGTTCACGGCGCCGGGCGCGATGGCGTTGACGCGAATCCCCGCGTCACGCACTTCTTTTGCCACCGTCTCCGTCAGGCGCACGATGGCCGCTTTCGAAGCGCCGTAGGCGCTGAAGCGGGGCAGCGGCGCAACCGCGCCCCCACCGGAAAAATTCACAATCACGCCGTAGCGCCGTTCGAGCATGTGCGGCAGGACGGCGCGCATGGCGTGCATCGTGCCGATTAAATTGATTTCGATCGTTTCCGCCCAGGCGCCGGGGTCGCATTCTGAGAACGGCCCAATCGGGCCGTAAATTCCGGCCGCGTTCACCAACACGTCCAGTCCGCCGAACTCTTCAAGCGTCTTGGCCACCATGCGTTCCACGATCGCGCCATCTCGCAAGTCGCCCGGTAACGCCCACGCCCGCGCACCGCTCGCCTGGATTTCTCGCGCGACGCGCTCAATCTCCGCGCGTTTGCGCGCAACCAGCATCACATCCGAATTCGCCCGCGCGAACGCCCGCGCCACCGCTTCTCCGATTCCACGGCCGCCGCCGGTGATGAGAACCACTCTCCGCCTCAGGCGCTCCGTGCTCATGGCGCCGCTTTCTCGAACGAGCGCGAATTCGTTTCGCCCAGGCCGACGCCGAAATAGGCGAATCCTGCAGCTTCGGCGGAGGCGCGATCGAGGAAGTTGTGCGCGTCCACAATCGCCGGCCGGGCCATCGCCTCGCGCAGGCGCTCGAAATCAATCGCGCGGAACTCCGGCCAGGGGGTCATCAACACCGCGGCGTGCGTTCCGCGCGCGGCTTCGTAGGGATTGGCGGCCAATTCAAGGCCGCGCGTTTCCGCGTTGGCGCGGCTTACTTGCGGATCGTGCGCATGCACGCGCGCACCCGCGGTACGCAACAACCGCGCGAAGTCCAGCGACGCCGAACGCCGCAACGTATTCGTTCCCGGCTTGTACGTCAGGCCGAACAGCGCGACGTTCGCGCCGCGCAGATCGCCGCAGGCCGCTCGGACCCGCTCCGCCAGCCGCGGCAAGCGGTCGCGATTCACTTCCAGCGTGGCGTCGAACTGGCAAGTCTTGAGACCGGCGCGTTCGCCGAGCCGCCGCAGAGTCTGCACGTCGCGCGCTAACGTTCCGCCGCTGAAGCCCGGCCCGGCATCAAGAAACGCCCGCGCTCCGATGCGGCGATCGTGGCGCAACACGCGCACGACTTCGCGAACGTCCGCGCCTACGCGCTCGGCCAGATCCCCCAACTCGTTGGCGAAACTCACGGAGGTCGCCAGGAACGCGTTGACGGAGTGTTTTGAGAGTTCGGCGCTTTCCCAACTCATCGTCAAACAGGGCGCCTTCACCGCACCGTAAATCTCAAAGATTCGCCCGGCATCGTCAGGTGACGCCGCCCCCACCAATAGGAAGTCCGGCTTGAGAAAGGTTTCCAGTGCCTGGCCCAGCCGTAGATTCTCGGGCTGGTACACGAATCGCGCGCCCAATTGTGGCGCTATTCGCTCGACGCGCGCCGCGAGTTGCGCCAGCGTCCCCACCGGCACCTGACTCATCACCACAACCAACACGCCCGGCGGGGCCGCGCGGATCACTTCGTCCACTGCGTCTTGGATCGGGCGCAAGTCGCTTTGGTCGTCGTCGTCCACCGGGGTATCGAAGGTCAGAAAGACTGCTTCCGGTGCTTGGCCGACGGCTTCCGCAATGGAATCCACGAATTTCAGCCGCCCGTGGTCTTGCTCGCGCGCGATGGCAACCGCAAGCCCGGGCTCGAATACGGGTTGGATTCCCAGCTGGAGGCCCGTCAGGATTTCCGGGTCGGGATCGGTGGCGCGCACTTCGTGCCCCAGCGAGGCGAGCCCCGCCGCCACCACCGATCCCAAATGCCAGAGTCCGATCACGGCGACTTTGCTCATGCGCGTGCCACCTCCACACGGCTGTTCGTGGACGCGTAGAAGGTGCCGTCCACGAGATTGGCGACCACCTTGGTGCCTTCAAAATCGAAGCGGTAGCGCATCTCCCGCAGACCGGCCCGGCGCATCGCGTCGCGCAGCCGCTGCTGATCGCGCTCCGTGTAGAACACGAAGAATCCCCCGCCGCCCGCGCCTGAGATTTTTCCTCCGAGCGCGCCGTTCTCTTTCGCACAGTCGTAGAGCTGGTCGAATCGCGGATTGCTGACGCGCGACGAAAGCCGTTTCTTGGCCTGCCAGTGGCGATCCAGCTCCAAACCGAAATCGGTGAGGTTGCCGCGTTCCAGCATTTCGCGGATGCGGTAGCCCATCTCCTTGATCGCGTGCAGGCTCTCCACTACTTGCGGCGCCGCCTGGGTTACGCCGCGGCTTTGCTCGGACAAGATGTCGTGGCTCGAGCGTTCCGAGCCGGTGTAGAAAATCAGCAGGTTGCGCACCAGATCGTCGAGCGTGCTTTCGGAAATTCGCGCGCGAGAAACTTCCACGCGGCCGTCAGGGGCAATGTCCAGCACCGTGAGGCCGCCGAAGGAAGCCATGTACTGGTCTTGCTTGCCGATAGGTTTTCCGAGAATGTCGATTTCTAACTGGCAGGCCTCTTCGGCGAGCGCCTGGTAATCCACCGGTTGGCGGCAGAGCGTCCGCAGTGCGTGCAGCAATCCCACTGCGTAACAACTAGAGGAGCCCAAGCCCGTCCCCGCGGGTACGTCTGCCATCGAACTGATCTCCAGACTTCGTTCGATGCCCGAAAGACGCATCGCCTCGCGCGCGATTTCGTGCAGCAAGTCGTCGCGGTGCTCGACGATCTCCGAACGGGAATACTTCACGCGCACCAGATCGTCCACGATGGGCCGATTGACGCTGATGAACATGTACTTGTCGAGTGCGGCGGCGAAGATGAATCCGCCGTAACGCGAGTAGTAGCTCGGCAAATCGGTTCCTCCGCCGCCGAGCGTGATGCGAAACGGTGTACGTGTGATGATCATTTCCGACGCGCCTCCTTCAGGCGCCGGCCCCCGCCCGCAAGACGCCGCGGCTGGCCATCTCCGCCGCGGCCTGGTCCGTCGTGTCCGGCACATCGCGCTGTTCGCGAACCCACGCGACGTAGTCCCGGATAATTTGCTCCACGGTGTTTCGCGCTCGCCAGCCGAGCCGCTCGAGCTTGGCGCTCGAGGAGACCGTGTGGCGCGTGTCGCCCACGCGAAATGGGCCGGTCACTACTGGCGGCAAATTCGAGTCGCACGCCGCCGCCGCTAGGCGCGCAAATTCCAGCACGGTGATGCCGCGCGGCCCACCGACGTTGAACACTTCGAAATCGGCTGCGGGAGATTCCAGCACGATGCGGTGCGCTTCCGCGACATCGCGCACATGCACGTAATCGCGCAGTTGCCGGCCGTCCTCAAACACGATGGGCGGCTTGCCATGCAACAATCTCTGCGTGAACGTCCGGCAGACGCCGGAATAGGCGTTGAAGGGTGAATTGCGCGGGCCCTGCACGATCGAATAGCGCAACGATACGCTGGGAATGCCGTAGCGCCGGCCTAGCGACAGCGCCAGTAGCTCGATGGCGTATTTCGAGATCCCGTAGGCCGTATGCGGATTTGCGAACAGCTCTTCGAGCGGAGCGGGGGCAAGCTGCCTTCCGCAACGCGGGCAAATGTGTTCCCACTCGCCGCGTTCGAGCCGCTCGATCGGACGCGGGCCTGGATCGAAGACGCCGTGTTCCGCGCAGGTATAACGCCCTTCGCCGTACACGGCTTGCGAACTGGCCAGCACGATTTTTCGCAGCGGCAGCCGCCGCTCGACGGCGATCTCGTAGAGCAGCGCCGTGCTTGTGGTGTTCACATCAAAAAAGGTGCTGAAGTCCGGCATGTAATCCTGATAGGCGGCGAGGTGAAACACGGCGTCGACGTTTTTCAGCGCGAATTCCCAAGCGTCTTTGTCACGCACATCCCCTTCGAAAAACTCGACTTCGCGCGGCAAATAGTCCGGCAATCCGCGAGCGTGTACGCGCGGCTGCAAGCTATCCATCACGCGCACGGCATAGCCGGCTTGCAGTAGGCGGTCGCACGTATGCGAACCGATGAAGCCCGCTCCGCCGGTCACTAGAACTCGCTCCACTCGCATCCCTCTTTCTTTGGCCGGACTCAGTACGCGCCGCGTCCGCGCAAGACCACCGGAATCGTCTTCAATAGAATTTTGCAATCGAGCCACAGCGAGGCCGATTCGATGTACTCCAGGTCCAGCCGCGCCCACTGATCGAAGCTCTGAATTTCGTTTCGTCCATTGACCTGCCAGAGGCAGGTGATCCCCGGTTTCACACTCAACTTCCGCCGCTGCCAGAACTCGAACCGCGAAGCTTCTTCTGCAAAAGGTGGCCGCGGACCGACCAGGCTCATGTCGCCCCTGAGGACGCTCCAGAGTTGCGGCAGTTCGTCGAGGCTGTAGCGGCGCAGGATGCGTCCCAGCGGCGTGATCCTTGGATCCCCGCGCAATTTGAATACGGGCCCTTGCATCTCATTTTGTTCGAGCAGGGCGGGCTTGAGTTGTTCGGCGTTGGCCACCATGGTGCGGAATTTGTAGCCCGTGAACGGTTTGCGGTTCACGCCCACCACGCGCCAGCGATAAAAGACCGGGCCGTCCGGCGAAGTCAGTTTCACGGCGAGCGCCAGCAGCAGGAACACCGGCGAGAGCAGCACCAGCAGCGCCGCGGAGACGGCCACGTCAATCGCGCGTTTCGCAACCAGATAGCTGAAGGAGTGATCCACGCTGGAGAACGCAATTGCCGGGAATCCCGCCATGGGCTCGAGGCGTATGCAGGTTTCGTCGAGCGGAGTGCCCAAGTGGCGCAGATAAAAGTCCGGCAATACAGCCACCCGCAGACCGAGCGTCAAGGCCGCGTCCATTCGCTCGCGGAAACCAGGAACGCGGTGCGGCGGCATCGCCACCACCACCAGATCCACGGGATGCGCGAAGAGGTAGGCGTCGATCGCGTCGGTTGAGCCCAGCAGCGGAATCCCTTCCACTTCGGCAGAGGCCGTCTGCGGCTCGGGATCGAAACAACCCACGAGTTCGTAGCCCGAATCCGGGGTTGCGCGCGCCGCGCGAACGAACTCTTGCGCGCGGCAGCGCGTCCCCACCACGACGGCGCGCACGATGTTGTGCGTGTGGGTGCGCCGCGCGGCGAGCCAAGCGGCCAAACCCTGACGTGCGATGAGCGTGGCCGGCACTGCCAGCAATCCGAAACCGAAGATCAGCAGCCGGCTCATCGTCGTGGACTTTGCGGCGAAAATAATGAGCGTGAGAGAAGCCAGACCCAGCGCCGAGACCCGCAGCGTCGCGGAGACTAGCTCTCCCGCCGAAACTCTGCGGATCGAGAGCAGACCGTAGCGTTCCATTAGCAGATACCAGAGCGGGAAAATCGCCAGCAGCAGCCACGCGTATTCGCGGAAGGGCGCCAGCGTCCATGGCCCGCTACGCAGCAGGGGCCGGTAGGCGGGCAGGAGGCGGTAGGACAGATAGAAGCTCAGACCCAGCGCCACAGTCTGTCCCGCAATCAGCGTGCGCCGCCCGAACCGGTCCTCGGTGAACTCGTCTTTTCGTGCCGCCACTCGCGTACCTCAGCCTCTCGTCACAATTGCTTTATTTTTTCCAGCGCTCTTACGATTGCCCTGCGCGCGCCGCCATAGTGGCCACGGCGCGCGCCGCGTCTTCGTTGAATTGCCGTACGGTGTCCCGGCTGTATCGGTGATCCATCATTTTGGGCAGCAGCGCCGGCGGCACCGTAACGACTTCCGCGCCCGCCTGCGCCGCGCGCTGCACGTCCATCACCGAGCGCATGCTTCCTGCCAGCACGCGCGCCGGCAGTTCCCATTGCCGCAGGCAGTTCCGCACGTCGGTGAGCAGTGCGGCCGGATCGCCGCCTTCGTCGGCGACGCGCCCCGCAAAAATGCTCACGTAGGCCGCGCCCGCTTTGGCAGCCAGCAGCGCCTGATTGAAGGAGAGAATCGCCGTTGCGTTGACCGGTATCCCCGCGCGCGAGAGCGCGTGAATCGCGCTCAGGCAGGATTCGCCTTCCTGCGTGATGACTGGAATTTTGACGACGATGTTCGACGCCCAGCGCGCGAACACGCGGCCCTGTTCCGCCATTTGGCTTGGCACCACGGCCGTCACCTCCACCGAAAGCGGCCGGTGACCCAGCAGCGCCGCTAGCCTGCGCGCAGTCTGCTCCAGGTCGGACGCTCCGTCTTTCAGCAGAATGGACGGGTTGGTGGTGACGCCATCCACGACGCCTTCCGCCAGCCAGCGCGTCAGTTCCCGTTCGTCCGATGAATCCAGAAAAATCTGCATGTCGCTCTCCTTGTCGTTGGTTACCGGATTTCAAGCTGCGTCGTTGCGGCTGCTGGCATCGCTTCCGGAATAGTCGTAACGGTAGTAGCGATAGTAGTAGTCGTCGCCCGCACGGACGTCGAGGTTGTTCAGCACGACCCCGATCAGGTTCGCGCCCACGTCGCGCGCGCAGCCCTGCGCACGTTGTGCGAGTTCCCGCGGTGTCTCTCCGCCCTTCACCACCAGAATCATTCCCTCCGTCAGCCGCGCCAGAATGCGCGCGTCGGAAACGTTCAGCAGCGGCGGCGAATCCACCAGAACAAATTCGTATTGCTCACGCGCCTGATCCAGCAGCATGCGCATGCGCTCGGAGGAAAGAAGCTCCGCCGGATTCGGCGGCACCGGTCCGCAGACGAGCGCATCTAGATTGCCGATGCCCGTCGGAAGCACTGCCGCGCGCCAGTCCTGCTGGCCGGTGAGGTAACTGACCAGGCCCAGGCTGTTTTCCAACTCCAGTGCTTTGCGGATGCTTGGCCGCCGCAGATCGCCGTCGATCAGCAGCACGCGCTTGTTGAGTTGCGCGAGGGAAATCGCCAGATTCACCGAGATCGTGGTTTTGCCCTCGCTCGGCCGAGAACTGGAGACCAGTAGCGTGCGAGGCGGGCGGTCCGCGGTTGAAAGCAACACCGAAGTGCGCAGGCTGCGAAACGCTTCCGCCAGCGCCGCCGGCGTTTCGCTTCCGCCTGCGATGCGGTGCCAGGAATTCCCCGCAACGCCGAGGCGCGATGCGTGCCCGTTGCCGACGCTCTTGGCCGCGCCCGCCGGCAAACCGTACACACTGCTGTGGTGGCCGTTCAGCGATTCCACCGACGGAATCAATGCCAGGGCCGGCAGATCGAGATAGCGTTCCACGTCTTCCGAAGACTTGATGCTGTTGTCCAGATGCTCTTGCAGGAATGCGGCGCCCATCCCCAGTCCCAGACCCATGACCGCCGCGAGCGAAAGATTGAGCGGCAGGCTGGGCCGCGCCGGCTTGCGCGGCGGTACCCCTGCGTCCACCACGCGGATGTTGCTCGCCTTGAGCCCTGCGGACACCCCGGCCTCTTTCAGCCGCTCAAGCAGCCCTTGGTAGAGTTGCCGGTTGGTGTCCACCTCGCGCTTCAAAATGTTGTATTGCACCGAACGTCCGGCGACTTGGTTCGCATTGCTTTGTTGCTGGGTGAACGCCTGCTGGACCAGCGCCTCGCGGCGCACCGCCGCGAGATAATCGTTGCTGAGTTGATCGGCGGCGCGCTGCCGCTCGCGCACGATCACGGTGTTGATTTTGTCTTCCTGGTTCTGCAGCTCGCGAACCTTCGGGTAGTCCGCCGTAAATGTGGTTTCGAGCTGCGCTTTCTGCCGCTCGACCTCGGTTAGTTGCTCCGTCAGGTCCTCGATCAACTTGTTGTCCGCGACGCCCGGCAACGAATCGAGATCGCCTGCCTGCACCAACCGGTAGAGCGACTCCTTCTGGTAACGGTCCGCCTGCGCGCGCGTCAGTTCCTCCTGCAACTGGCGCAGCCGTTCGTCCACGATGTTTTCCGTCGCGCCCGATTGGTCTTCGAGATAAATCAGGCCGTTTGACTGCGCGTAGCCCTGCAGTTGCAACTCAGACTTTTCGAGGCGCGCCTTGACGTCCTGCAATTGATCGGTCATCCAATCGGTGGCTTTTTGCGTGGCCTCCCAGCGGACGCGAAGGTTCTCTTCGATGTCGGCTGCGGCGATCGAATTGACCACTTCCGCCGCGAGTTGCGGGTCGCGGGATTCAAATTGCACTTCCACCAGCCGGCTCAGTTTCACCGGCTCGACCGTCAGCCGTTCGCGAAATTGCGCGAGCGCGACGTCCACATCCGCGGGATCGGGCGGCGGCGGACTGCCATCGAGCGCAGCGCCAGCAGCCGCAGGGTGTTTCGCTTTCGGATTGAATTCAGGAAGCAGATCGAGACGCAATTGCCGAATCACTTGCCGCGCCAGCGTGTCGCTTTGCAGCACCCGGTATTCGGTCTCGAGATAGGTGTCCGAGACAGACTCCATCTCGAACAGTTCCTGCACCGTGAGAATGTTGGGATTTTCCTTTTCGATTTCGAGCAACGCGTTGGCCCGGTAGATGCGCGTCTCCTTCAGAGTTCCAAGGAGCACCACGGTGAACAAAACGCTGAACACGACCAACACCGTCCAGCGCCGCTTCCGCAACATGCGCCAGTAGGTCAGCAGATTCGCCTGCTCCCGCATCTCCACCGTTCCCGGGCGCGCCGCCGGCCGGCCGAGCAGGCGGTCGAGCCCTTTGGTGGTGGGCTCGTAACGCTGGATCGTGGTTTCGGTTTCCGTTGACATTGCGATTCGTTCGTCTCCTCGCTGGCCTGCTGGGCAATCTTTCCGCGCTACGGCAAGTGGTAAATCGCCAGGCCTGTGGCCATGGCCACGACCGCCTCGGTCCCGCGATAGAAGCCCGTGCGCGCGGCGCTGTTCGGCACGAAGACGATGTCGCTCGATTCCAGCCGCGGATCCTCCGCCTTGCCGGTCAGAATTTTTCCGAGGTCAATGGGAATTTCGCTGCGTTGGCCGGTAACTGCGTCGGTCCGGATGACTATCGCCCTGCTCCGCGCCGCCGTGCTCGTCAGGCCCTCCGCCAGCGCCAGCGCCTGCAAGACCGAAATTTTCTGGTTCGCCGTAAGAACGTAGCCACCGGGCTTTTTCACTTCGCCGACCACGTAAACCGTGCCCCCGCGCGTGACTTTCACCACATCGCCGGGGTAAATCAGAATGTTGTCCAGGGGATCGGCGCCATCCAGCAGTCGCGCAAGACTGACTTCAATTGTTTCCCCCGCGACGGCTGTGGCCCCGTACGGCGCGCTGCTCAGGCTGCTATTCGAGGCTTCCGCCCCGTTGGCGCCGGGCGCGTTTGCCGCCGGCCTCGGCGCTTCGCTTCCTCGCACCACGATCACGGTGTCCCCCGCATCCTGCGCGATGCCCGCCGCTAGCGACAACACTTCCACCAACGAAGCCACTCCCCGAATCTGATACACGCCCGGCTTTTCCACGGCCCCAAAAACCGAAACTCCATGGCTCTGCATGTCCAGCACGAACACGCTGACTTGCGGATCTCTCATGTAGTGCCCGCGCAGGCGGTCGGCAATGGATGTTTCCAGTTCGCCAGGCGTCCGCCCCGCGACCTGAAATGCGCCCAGCAAGGGAAGCGAAATTTCTCCACTGGCCGATACGCGTACCGAGCGATTCAGTTCCGGCGCATCGAATACCGAAACCGCCACGAGATCGTTCGCGCCGATGTGATACTCCGGCGCAGCCGCCTCGCCCGGCAGCCCTGGTACTTCCGGCTCGCTTGCCACACTGTTCCCCCCGCCGAGCTGCTCGATGCGCTGGTTGTAGTCCGCAGTCGTCCCTGCTGGCCATGCCGGCGCTGCGGAATCATTGCCTGGCGGCTGTTCCGATTGCCCCAGCAGGGGCACGCAAACCGTGGCGACTAGAACTCCCGACGCGAACACCAGAGCCAGGCGTTGCGCAATCCATCTCCAGTCAATCTTCCAGCCCATCTCCCAACTCATTGCTCCCCCTGTGATTCGTGTCGCCCCAACGCGCACGCACACCCGCGCAGGCGCCCGCCGCAATCCTTTGTTCTATTCGGCGCTTTCTTGCGAAAATTGCTTCGCGGTCCGCTTCAAGAGTTCAAAAACGGAACTCTTTGAGGCCGCTTTCTACCTGTCCATTGCAAACAGCGTGCCAATGCATTGCGGAACCCCTAATGCCTCGCGCATTCTGTTTCTGGGTTGTCTGGGGATATCCCTTCGGGTATCTTCCCTACTAACAATGGTCGATATTCATTGCCATATCCTTCCCGGCCTCGACGACGGCCCCGACTCCCTCGACGAATCCCTGAAGATGGCGGAAATGGCGATCGAGGATGGCATTACCCACGTCGTCGGCACGCCCCATGCCAACGATCAGTTCAAGTTCAGTCCCGAATTGGTCCGCGGGCGCCGAGATGAACTTCAACAACTGCTCGGCGATCGCCTTCAACTTGCCACCGGCTGCGACTTTCATTTGAGCTTCGAGAATCTTCAGGATATTCACCAAAATCCGCAGAAATACACCATCAATCAAAAGCAATACCTGTTGGTCGAGCTGGCCAATTTTGCGATCCCGCCCACGATGGACGACACCTTGCACCACCTTCAGCTCGAAGGTCTCTCCCCCATCATCACGCACCCCGAGCGCAACGGCCTGCTCCGCGCCCAGCCCGAACGGCTCTATCGCTGGTTGCATCAGGGATGTTTCGTGCAAATCACCGCGGGTTCGCTGCTCGGCCGCTTCGGGGAACGCACCATGCACCTGGTTGAAAAGTGGCTCGCCGAGGATCGCATTCATTTCTTTGCCAGCGACGCGCACAACCTCAGCGGACGCCCGTTGCGTTTGAAAGAGGCCTGCGAGAGGACGGTTGCGTTGCGGGGAGAAGAAGTCGCCAAGGCGTTATTTCAGGACAATCCGCTCGCCGCGTACGAAGGACGCCCTCTGATCTACGAGCCCGAGCAGCCGGATCCCAGCACGCGCCGGCGTCGCAAGCGATTCTTTTTTTTCTGAGGAGCTTGATTTCAGCCGCGGCCGCGTTTCGGTCGCGCTTACGCGAACACTTCCAGAATGTCTTCGTAGCGTTTGAACGGCGCAATCATGTACGCCCCGGCGAGTTCGGTCCGCGCCCACTCCAGCATCCGATGTGCCAATTGGAAACCCACCTGCCTTGCTCCGGCACCTGCCGCTTCGAGCTCTTTGAGCACCGGCTGGGGAATAATAATTCCTGGGACTTCGTTGTTCAGCCGCAGCGCCTGCTTGTAACTGGTCAGCGGCCAGATGCCCACCAGGATCGGAACCGCAGGTTTCCCCCCGATGCGTTTGCAGAACGCGCTCCAGTGCGCGGGATCGAAAATCGGCTGGGTCATGAAGAAATGCACGCCCGCTTCGACTTTGGCGTGATAGCGGCGGATTTCGTAATCGAGGTCATCGGCAACGGGATTGAGCGCCGCGCCGATCGTGAAATTGGTCGCGCCGCCAAGCGTCTTGCCGGCCCAATCGGTTCCTTTGTTCAGCCGCGTCAACACCTGCACCAACCCAATCGAGTCAATTTCGTACACGCCGGTCGACTCCGGGTGGTCGCCGAGGGAGGGGGGATCGCCGGTGATGCCCAGAATGTTGCGCACGCCGCCGACGGCCCAGGAGCCCAGCAGGGCCGCCTGCAATCCGATTAAATTCTGATCGCGCGTGGTGACGTGTGGAATCGTCTCGACGCCGCGTGCGGCGAGCGCCCCGGCCAGCAGCAGCGCATCCATCCCCACGCGCGCCATCGAACCGCTGTTGATGTCGATCGCGTCCACCTTGCCGGATTCGAGAATCCGGTCCACCTGCTCGAACGTCCGCTCCAACTGAATTCCCTTCGGAGGATCGATTTCCACCGAAACTACAAATTGCCCCGCTTGAATTTTTCGCCACAGCACGCTCTCCGGTTCGCGCGACACTTCACGGCGCGGCGCCGCTTGAGACTCCACTCGGGCTGCCGCTTTCGTCGACGCCCCCGCGGGATGCAGGCCGCGCACCGCTTCCGCGATGGCGCGCACGTGTTCCGGTGTCGTGCCGCAACATCCGCCCAGCACGCGTGCGCCGAGCGCCGCTGCTTCGCGCGCGAACTCGGCGAAATACTCCGGCGAGGAGCGCGGGTACACGATGCGGTCTCCGATGCGCCGCGGAATCCCCGCGTTGGGCATCGCCGAAAGCGGTCGCCCGCAGCCGGAAAATTCCTCGAGAATCGGCAGCAGGAGTTGCGGCCCCAGGGTGCAATTCGCTCCGATGGCCTGCACCTCCAGCTTGGCCAGGCGCTCCGCCACTTCGCGCGCGCGCGTGCCGCCGAGCGTCTGCCCTTCCTCGGAAAACGTCATTTCGGCCACGATGGGCAAA
>Ga0181538_10004160_pt1 | contig 13718 bp, 18 predicted proteins | sample PEATcosm2014_Bin_40_FD_119773 | JGI IMG/M metagenome (GOLD analysis project Ga0181538, IMG submission 119773) | Peatland microbial communities from MTU Mesocosm Facility, Houghton, MI, USA - PEATcosm2014_Bin23_30_metaG | ecosystem: Environmental > Terrestrial > Soil > Wetlands > Peat | place...
AATGTTTTTTGCAGTGGACTTTTTAACATCTTCTTGTACCGTGGAAGACAATCTGTCCAAATAGGCCATGCGCATGCGTTCTTGATCGTCCTGCTGTGGTCCTCGCACCTGATAAAGAATTATTTCTGAACCCAACTCTCGGGCGAACTCTTCTCCATAGGGAAGGACTATTTCGCCCGTCTCAGTACCATCTAATGGCAATAGGATTCTTTCGAACACGTTTCCTCCGAATTATTAGAACATTTGAATTTTGATTTTAACCTCGACAGAGGCATTCTAAGTAGTCATATACAACCGACAAGGTGAGCTCGAGCCGCAATCATGACAGATATGACTTCTAAATTGGGTAAATTTGCGATTTTGATTTAATTTACCATTATTGAGGTAAACTGTTTCAAAGGCTTTACAGGCTGGGCAGAATGCCATGACCTCATTCAATTCCCGTGGTTAACATTGCAAGCATCCTCCCAGCTAGCATTTTGAAACCATTTTATGTGATTTGCCATCAAATAGTCATAAAATTGAACAAAATTGTATTACGAAATTATGGCATTTCTCCCATGAAGTCCCGGAGGTCCGCACGAACCGTTCATCGTGTCTGCTGGAATTTCTGAAGATTACCAAGATCTTGGATCCTGGTAGCTCAATGAAAAAAGAATGTGGATCGATTTACCACAGGCTATTGGAAATTCGAATGTATTCACTGTTTCAGATTGATACCTACTGATTTAGTTTAGTCGCAATTTAGTCGCAAGATTCCGTCAAAAAACAAAAATCACTATTTACATTAGCTGTAATTATTTGCAAATTCTGATCGTTTTCGTTTCTTTTAAAATAACCAGAATATCGCTAATATCCAGAGAACAAGCCCTATGATACCAATCCATAAACCTGCTAATGCCTGCCCTCTCCCTTCAAGATTAGGGTCTTTCTTCATTTTGTTTAGGGCAATTGCGCCAAAGATAATAGCGAATATCAGGCAGGGATTAATGATGATGCCAATAAGCCCTAGAATCAACGAAGCTGTTGCATGCCCACTCTTTCGTTTTGCTGGCTGGACATTGTCGTTTGTTTGTGGTGAAGCAATTGGGGTATTTGGCTGATCTAATGGTGCTCCGCACTTATTGCAGAATTGGCTGCCGCCTTCATTCGGTGCCCCGCATTTAGGACAATATACTGTCATTTTATCCTCCATACCAATTACTTTGGGTCACTACCATGGCCATTTTATTATCCTTTTTTTGATTCACGCGACTGGATCCAAATGTTTTTCGTCGCGTTTATGCTTGAAACTTGTAATGATGCTACAGGTCCAGTCTGACATCTGCCGATGAGTTTCCTTTGGTCTTTTTTTGCAGTGCGTCTGTCAAACCTAAGGTTCCGTCGTGATCAGAGCTTTGATCTGCGTTTGTGCCGGGTTGAACTAGTTCCAGTTCATTTTCTTGGAACATCATGTCATACCCCGGTCTTGTCAGCCTTCATCATGACATAGCCTTCCGGATTTTCAGCAATCTTAACAATGGTGCCTTCCCATGTAGCGAGCTTATACCCATCAGGCCAACCAGGCTTATCTAAAACTTTTACTCTATCACCAACTTTGAAAATGGACATCGTAATCTCCTTCTCACGTAATTAACTATTTGTTGTTTCCATTCACGTGATTTCAGAAGTTAACAAATATAATGAATAAAAATATCTCGGTAGCATCGTGGGTTGGGGCATATTGTGCTCTGACCCGGTAAGTTTCTGCCTTTATCTAGGGCGATTGCCTCAGCATTTTTGTATTTGGCCCCGACGGGAATTGAAAATCCGGCACCGCAATAAGGACAAGTCACTGAAACATTTTTCGAATACATTTTTACCTCCGTCCAGCTCCGGTTTAAACAGAAGTATTTATAGTTACTCTAGTTCGCCAAGTTCCTGAAGTCAAGCGTTAAGCGATGTAACTTCCACCAGTTTTAATAAAGATTTAATATAAACCTCATTGACATTGTGTTGTTCTAATTCATATCATAAAGGCGTGCGTAATAGATTGAACATGCCAGTGTTAAAATGTCTGCGGTGTGGCCACACCTGGATACCAAAAAGAACTATGGATCCAAAGTACTGTGCTGGTTGTAATTCTCCTCTTTGGAATAAACCAAAGATAAAGCAGTCGGGGCCCAAAAGAGTCATTCGTAATTAGGGAATAAATAAGTGGCAACTATTTTTGAGCGCGTCAGAAAAGTCGTGGTGGAGCAGCTGGATGTGGACGAAAAGGATGTCGTCCCCTATGCTCGATTTATCGATGATTTAGGCGCGGATTCCCTCGATTTCGTGGAATTAATAATGGCACTGGAAGAAGAATTTGAAGATGCCAATTGAATTATTGAAATATCTGACGGAGATGCCGAGAAGATTGTTACCGTCCATGATGCTGTAGATTACATTACTAAACTTGGTATTGAGCAGTGAGATACACTAATGCCAACTATAACCTGGGATTATCTTTGTAATTTTTGTAACCGACCGATAAATCGTGGCAGGCCAACCATTCTTTTTGCCACCAATAAACCCCTGCTGTTGGGAATCGCGCATTCGACGTGCGCTACTAATAAAGACAATTTAGGCCGGTATCAAATGAATCCGCCAAATCATCTTTTTCCAGTACAAATAGCATTTCTAACTCAATTTTATCCACTATTGCACGCTCTGCCAAACGTTCTTACGCCTAACGCGGCCCTTCGTCAATGCATGGCTGACTTTGTTCATCACTTTCCCTCGTCAATAATTGATCCCATGGAGTGTTTAAACCGTTACAAGGAGATGCATCTGGACAAGCCAATTGCGTATGAAGGCGATTTGGGAGCCGATTATATTGAATTCTTAGCCAGGGTATTGAAAGCGGCTAAAGTGCACCCGGTAGATATTGAGTTCGACTTCCCCTAACCTCGAGCTAGTTGCAAGAGTCAGTTAAGTTCAACACTTTTGCCCAGCCATGATTCGCCGTCCGAAATTGCGATATAATAAAACCAATTTATATTTAATCCACAGAGTTGCGAAAATGATACCAGACGCAAATGGATATGAGCCTAAAGAACGAGATATCCCTGTTCTTTTAGATTCTCTCCAAGAACTGTTCCAAGAATACGGAGACAAAGTTACTCCAACTGAACTTGCGGAGCGGATGGAAAAGAAACTCCGCAGGCACATCTCCCCATATGTTACCGCTTATCTTTACACGACGCTGGGATTTGTTTCCAGTCCCAGGAGCCATTACACGGGCAGAGGGTATTACATTGTTCCCAATCTCAAATTATTAGCAGAAAAACGAGCCCAATTCTGCAAAACTGATAATAATGAATCTGACAAAAGCCAATGACCAAATTAGCTTAATTTGTCGAAGAGGAGCGTTAAATTTGAGTGCAATAGCAAATTTTGAAGAGGATGCTGCCGCGATGCTGGATTCTCTTTATGAACTATTTCAAGAACGTGGGGATAAGGTTACGTCGACACTCGTAGCCGACAGAATGGAAAGCAAAATCGATCGACACATTAGTCGCAATCGTGCCGCTTATTTGTATAGGTTGCTTGGGTTTTATTCTAGGTGTGGGCAAGGACATGACGACGGATCTAAATATTATATTATCCCCGATTTTGATTTGTTAGCACTGTTACGAATGAAATATTGCAAAATGGACCCAAATGAAAAATGAGACATTTTTGAGATGAGAAATATCAAGAGTTGAATTCGGATCTAGCAATTCTACTCGCGCGCAACCCCAATCGCTTCTGCAAACTTTGGCATAATTGGTAAAATAACATTATGAGAACATACAGCCGATTTGAAACCGACTTAGCCTTTCAGTGGGTGGATAAATTTTTCAAGCTCATTGAACTAATATTTGAAATATCCGGTGACGATGAAAAGGGTGTTCCTCCCTCTACGCCGACATACGAAAGTGAGCTGCAGTTTCAGGAATTGCGGCTCTGGTTTTTCGCACATCAGCATAAGTTTATGCCTATCTGGTCAGAATTCTGGCACGACAAAATTCCCAAAAAATATTTTGAATATGTTGCCGAGGGCCAGGAATATTTCGAAAATCCATTTTTGATGCTTTATAAACCCTATAACTTGAATCAGTTGGCATATCGTCTGGGAATTAACGAAAGTTACAATGCCTGGGAGCCGACTGAAAACGTTGAAGACATGATAGCAGATATTTCAATCGATTTTTCTCTGGAAGTATTGCAATTCATCCATTATATTGGGGAATTTAGCGAAGATGACAACAACGATATAATAGCCAGTTGATTTATTGAATTATTCTGAAGCTAAAGTCCAATCGCCTCTGCCACTTTTGCCCAACTCTTGTCCTGTTCACCCTCCAATCTGCGAAGGTAAACCGTGGTAACTGCCAAACTGCTGTGATCCAGAAACCGGCTGACATCTTCCACTGTTTCTCCGGCATCGCGTCGTAACTTGGCGGCAGTGTGCCGAAAGATATGTACTCCGGAAGGTGTAATGCCAGCTTTTTTGAAATATCGCTGATTTCCAATGCCCAACCTGCCAATGTCCATTCTTCCATGTAAATTACCCTGGGGGTGGAACTTTCCTTACAAATTCCATGAAGTTTTTTACATTGGTGGAAACGCTGGTTGCCTTCATAAGTCGCCCGGCATCATTAACCACGGCAAAATCCAAATTTGAGATATGTTGTCCATCCCGATATATTGCATTGAGTATCTCCTTATTAAGATGATTTTCACTACATCTTACTAAAGGGATAACCATGGTTTCATTTTCTCAAACATAGTGTGTATAGCCAAATTTTGATAAGATAACCCCAATTAATCTAAAGTTTAGAGACGATCATTATGTCTTATCGCTGAACCCAGAGTCGGGCGATAAACGTAATATCCTATTTTTAAAGGAAGGATGCTCTAAAGTTCCCCAAGGCCTATAAATACGTGTGCTGATTTCATGAAGACCTCTAGTCATGTCACATTGCCCTACGCACTCCGCCGCTTCATCATCAGCTTCAAACTCACGATTCCAAGAGAGCAATGACCACACAAGAAGTCCGACGAGAAACAGGAGCACCATAATACCTATCGAAAATTCTGAAACACGAGGAGACATCGAAGATATCAGCAAAAACAATACTGCAGGTACGAATACTAATAGGGAGTTTTTTTCTTTTTTTGAATGTCCACTTTTGATATGTCCGAGTTCGTGAGCTAATGTTCCTCTCAAGGCTGTGTCACCAAGCCCATTAAGGAGAAGACTTCCAAATTCGATTGTTCTATCATCGGATTGTGCTCCATTAAATCGTGGCACAACTTTAAGGATTATTTGTTTATTTTCAATGCGCATGGCGTAAACCAATTCAGATAGCATCTTTGATGCTTCCTGGGTTCTTGAAACATCTGGAGAGCTTAGCCGTTTGTTTTTAAAATACGCTCGAATAACGTGAAATAAATATGGCAAAATCCGGCTTAAAGAAAACAAGAAAATAACGCCCGCCAAATACTCATAACCAATGGTAACGGGTCTGATTAATACCAGAATAACTATCAAACATATAATTGCGATCAAAATGAACACGCGATCAATTTGCATTATCTTCTTCATGAAAATGATTATATCAGTTTAAGGAATTGATCAGCCAACCATGACCCCGTTAAAACACTATGAAACGATGACTATGCTTGCACTTGGATACTCCTCTGACCGCTAAATTCAATTTTTAATTCTCTGGTATCGTATTTATTATATTATTACTCATTAAAACTCAATTAAAGGATTGTTAAATTTTTGTTATAAGTACATAGTCGTCTCTTGGTATATTATAATTAAGTTAGTTTTGGAGCTTGCCTGTCCCTTAAGCTCCTGTTTTGTATGAGAATTACAAGTTGCGGATAGTGCGAACAAATGGTCAGAAAAAATCCAATAAAAACTGCCAAAATAGCAAAAATTCAGCTGTTATTGGAACGATTTGATGGTAATCCCATATTGAAGCCTGATCCCAAACATTTTTGGGAGACCAAAGCGGTTTTTAATCCAGCTGCAATTTACGAGAATGGGAAAGTGCATATCGTTTACCGTGCTATTGGTGAATCTGATGTTTCCGTGTTAGGTCACGCCTCAAGTTTGGATGGATTACATATTAACGAAAGACTTGATGAACCGATATATGTGCCGAGAGAACCTTTTGAAGGAGCCAGCACTGCGCATCCATATGCCTACCAGTCTGGTGACATTTATATCTCCGGAGGTGGCGGGATGGGAGGTTGTGAAGACCCGAGATTGACCAGAATCGGCGACCGAGTGTACATGACTTACGTTGCCTATGACGGGCATAGCCATCCGAGAGTTGCATTAAGTTCAATATGTATTGATGACTTTCTAAACAAAAAATGGAAATGGAAAAGGCCCGTGCTTATCTCACCACCTTATATTGTCGACAAGAACGCCTGTATTCTCCCGGAAAAAATAAATGGCAAATATGTTATTTTCCACCGAGTTTTCCCTAACATCTTAATTGATTTTGTGGACGATTTGGATTTTGATGGAAAGAGCCGCTGGCTTGTTGGGCAATATACGATACCGACAAGAGCTTTGAGTTCTGATTGGGATAATTTAAAGGTCGGATGCGGTCCCCCACCGATGAAAACCAAGTATGGATGGCTGCTCATTTACCAGGCTGTCGGAAGCAGCGATGAATCGCGCTATAAAATTGGCGCTATGCTGCTTGATTTGCAGGATCCAACTAAAGTTTTAGCACGTACAAAAACTCCTATTTTAGAGCCACTCGCCGCTTATGAAAATGAAGGCTGTAAATATGGCGTGATTTACCCCTGTGGGGCTGTAATCATTGAAGACCGATTGTTTGTGTATTATGGCGGAGCGGATACGGTAGTTGGTGTCGCAACGGCAAAACTGGAAAGCTTTCTGGAGCGTCTTGCGGAGGACCACAAAGAGTCAAACCCAATGAGCCTGCCAGTAAATCCCAAAACCCAATCTTTCGAAATGCCGGACCAAATAGAAGGATTTTGTGATAAATGCCGAAGAGTAAGGTTAATTAGAAATCCCCGCCATATCATTCTAGACATGCGGCATGCAATTCAGGGTATTTGCCCTGTCTGCGGCAATAAAATAACAACGATTGTCAAATCCAAATCTGGTATTGACGAAGACATGGTGCCACATCAAATTAAAACCAAGAAAGATGGCAAACTTCCAAAATAAATAGCCTATTTTTGATTGATTTATTCTTTTTATTTCTGCAAAGAAATTATTATGCATTGTAACTACATGCAAAAGGATGTATTACATGTCCATAGAAATGAAACGTTCTGAAGAAAATCCCATTTTGATCCCAATGAGTGAAAACAGCTGGGAAGCGGATGGAGCATTTAACGGATGCCCTGTTCATGACATCGGCAAAATTCATTTTGTTTACAGGGCTGTCTCACAACCTCAGAGTTTAGACGGCTTTGAATTACCGCTATCCACCATTGGTTATGCATGGAGCCGTGACGGAATTCATTTTAAGAACCGCCGTCAATTTATTAAACCGGAATATGATTGGGAGAAGTTCGGCTGTGAGGACCCTCGTGTTACCAAATTAAATGGAAAGTTCTATGTTTTCTATACTGCGCTGTCAACTTTCCCTTTTTGCGCTCCATGCATCAAAGTTGGGTTAGCTACAACCCGCGATTTTAAAAAGATCGCCTCGAAACACTCGATTACACCTTTTAACTCCAAAGCGATGTCGCTTTTTCCGGAAAAAGTGGATGGCAGATATGCTGTGGTTTTGAGTGTCAATACGGATCTTCCTCCAACAAGAATTGCAGTGGCTTATTTCGACCGCGAGGAGCAGATGTGGGACCATAACTATTGGGATGGATGGTACTCGCTCCTGAGCGATAATATTATTCCGCTGGAGAGATCGCCCAAAGACCATATTGAGGCAGGTGCGCCTCCAATTAAAACCGAATATGGCTGGTTACTCATTTATTCACATATTCAAAATTACTTCGCGCCGCCTGCAATCTTCGGCATCGAAGCGGCGCTGTTAGACCTCCACAACCCTCAAAGAATCATTGCTCGAACAGAAGGACCCTTACTGGTACCTAGAGAGGAATACGAAAAATACGGAAAAGTAGCGAACGTTGTTTTTCCAACTGGAGCATTAGTCAAGGAGGGTAATCTCCATATTTATTATGGAGCGGCAGATACTACCTGTGCAGTTGCAACTTGTAAATTAGATACTCTGCTTGAAGATATGCTAGAGACAAAAATCAAACAGGTAAGACTCAACCGCTTCCCTGGCAATCCGATAATTATACCCGACCCGAAATTGAAATGGCAGAGCCGCGCAGTTTTTAATCCCACAGCTTTATTTGAGTATGGAAGAGTTCATCTGGCTTACCGTGCGATGTCAGAAGATAATACGTCGGTAATCGGGTTTGCCTCGAGCGCTGATGGTTACAATTTCGATGAACATCCAACTGAACCAATATATGCCCCCCGTGAAAGCTTCGAGGAAAAATTAGTTCCAGGCGGCAATTCCGGTTGTGAGGATCCCAGGTTGACCAGGATTGAAGATATTGTTTATATGCTGTACACCGCTTTCAACGGCAGGAGCGAACCCCGTGTTGCATTAACTTATATTAAGCTGGAAGACTTTATAATGCGGACCTGGAACTGGTCGCTACCTCAATTGATATCCCCGCCCAACACGCCTGACAAAGATGCCGCTCTTTTCCCCAAAAAGATTAAAGGTAAGTATGCTTTTCTGCACAGATTAGGAGTAAGCATCTGGTTGGATTATGTGGATAACCTGCAATTCGGGGATAACAACTGGCTTAAGGGGATCATGATAATGAGCCCCAAGGACGAATTGCCAGACACAGAAAAACTAGGCATAAGTGGACCACCAATAGAGACTAAAGAAGGGTGGCTGTTGCTTTATCATTGTGTTTCCCGAAGGACACAGCCAATGACTTACTATGTTGCGGCCGCTTTGTTGGATCTGAAGGATCCATCGAAAGTTATTGCCCGGCGGAAAGTGCCAATTTTAGAGCCGGAAGCGCCTTATGAACTGAATGGCCAGGTAAATAATGTCGTCTTTCCCTGTGGTGCGGTAGTCATTGGTGAACAGTTATTTGTGTATTACGGCGGCGGTGACAGTGTTATTGGTGTTGCTACGATCAAACTTGGGACGCTATTAAATAGCCTGATTACATGGGGCCAACTCGGGAATGAATTAGAGAAGTTTGCTCAGATCCATTAACCAGGAAAGAAACGTATTCATATTGGTTCTAGGGAGAGGATTAGGCCGGTCGACAGTGTTCTGTTAATATGTTTTGACAATGATGGACACGAACCGTTCATCGTGTCTGGTGATTTGTCCTACCATCAGACCATAGGAAGTTTATTTGTAACCAATCATGAATAGTCTTTTAAATGGGAAAAGCACCTTTCCATTGGTTTGAATTGGATAATCAATTTTTATTTCAGATAATACTTCGTCCTCAAATTGTAGCTTCTTTTGGTCATTGAGACGGTCTAAACAACTAAATACGGTTTCATCCCGGTACTACTTGTCCATTCAACTATCGCAGATTGAGATTCTAAAGCATGAATATAGTCTGTTTGCCACAATTCGATGGTCTGATAACTTGTGCTTATTAACTCATAATAGAATTTATAATCATAACGGGTAAATGCTTCTGCGCAGCCTTTGGTCGCATTTTTCCATTTTTCCTTGTTTGCTATTTTCTGAATTATTTTCGAAATAGGCATCTCATCAAATCTCGGAACAGATACCGCAAGTACTCCTCTTTGATTTACGAAACTGTAGAGTTTTTTAAAAAGTGATTCATGATGAGGAATCCACTGAATTGTAGCGTTGGAAAAAACAATGTCAAATTTATCACTAGAAGTGTATTTAGACGCATCTGTAATTATCCATGTATTATCTGGATAACTCTTCTTTGCTTTTTCAATCATTTTTTCAGTCTGTGTTCATTTCTATTAACCTCCAGGTACTTGGTGATAATTAGAATATATGCAAATTTGTTGGGACATTCCAAGTCTGACTACCCAGAGTTACAAGCGGATTCACTAAGGTGACCAATCATCAATTTGGTTAGAAGTATATTCATTCAATTTCATTGATAGTCGATTTAAGATTAAATCCAGTTGTTGGCGTTCTTTCCTGGTGAGAACTTTTAAACATTCTCTCATTGCATCACTATGTTTAGCGATTTTAAGAAGTTCAATACTTTTCTGGGTTAAACTAATAGCCAATAGCCTTGATTTAGATTTGCCTTTGCTTCTTTCAATAAATCCATCCTTTTCCAGCATCACTGTTTGCCGAGAAATCACATCAACTTTTCGGTTAAGAGCCTTAGCCATAGCAGATATTGTTGCTTTTGAACCAAGCTCTTCAATGAGACGTAAAACACGAAGTTGGCTGGCAATGATGCCCAACGGACTTAACTCTCTTTGTCTCAACCAAAACATTTTATGATGCAGGTCAGCGACGGATATCCGTTATTCCAGATAATCCTTAAGTTTACGACTACGGCTTGGGTGACGCAATTTGCGAAGAGCCTTGGCTTCAATCTGGCGAATGCGTTCACGCGTGACCGAGAATTCCGATGCCACCTCTTCCAAAGTTCTAGCTCTGGCATCCTCCAACCCAAAACGGAGTTTCAGTACTTTCTGTTCCCTCACGCTCAGTGTCAATAATGCCTCGCGAATATGCTCCTTTAATAATTCGTTGGTGGTATGATCCAAAGGTTCTACAGCATTATGATCCGGTATTACATCACTCAGGTAATTATCTCCGTCCTCGCCCATCGGCAATTCCAAAGACATCGGCAATTGGGCTATTTCCATGAGCTTGCGAACCTTGCCCGGGGTAAAGCCAAGATGTTCGCCGATTTCTTCATGGGTTGGGCTACGGCCATATTCTTGTGACAATTCCAAAGTTGTGTTTGATAATTTACTGATAGTCTCAATCACGTGCACCGGAACACGAATCGCACGTGCTTGCTCCGCTATCGAGCGTGTGATGGCCTGGCGTATCCACCATGTGGCATAAGTTGAAAATTTGAAACCTTTGTGGGCATTGAATCTTTCTGCTGCACGCATTAAGCCGATGTTCCCTTCTTGGATCAAGTCTTGGATAGACATCCCATGCCCAACGTGTCTTTTTGCAATACTGACTACAAGCCTTAAATTAGCCTCAATCAGCTCATCTTTGGCAGTTTTTGCCTGCATTTGAAGTTGTTCAAGATATTCACAAAGAGAGGCTTCTTGTCCTTCAAGACTGTTGATGAACTTCCGGCTATTTACGAGCTCGTGAATAGTTTCTAAAGACACCTTAGGGGAAATCTCTGTGATGACATTTTCTGGAAGCAGCGCAATGTCAATTGAAATAGTGATCAATTTAGATTCTGCAGATTCCAGAGGAAGATTCAAATGTTCCGCCACAAATTGCACTATGGCTTGATCAAGTACTCCATATATTGCCGCTTGCAATTTCTTGTCGATAACAGTTTGACGAAAACCGGTATTTTCAGGCAGACCCAGATGATTTTTAAGAATGTGTATAATTTCGAATGAATTATCCAGTTCCAGCATAATTTCCTGAAAAACACGCGTGGTGGTTCGCTTTCCCTGTTTTTCTAATCGGGATTTAATCATAGAAATATGTTCCCACAATTCAATCCGGCGGGCAGCTATTTTTTCTTCATGGGCACTAAGAAGCGGTACATAACCAACCTCCTGGAGGTAAAGACGCAAATTATCATAACTCAGCTCTGCTTCATTAACTGAATCAGCTAACTCCAATTCTTCCGGTTTGAAAGCTTTACCAACCTGATCTGGATCTAATATGCGATTTTCATCTGAACTCAATTGCGATTCTTTTATTGTATTTTTTACGGTTTCACATGATATCCTGTTTACCACGTCTATGGTCATTCCCCATCTCCTACGAATATTGGTAATAACTATTGTTAAATCAAGATAATTTTTCTCAAAAACAACCACGCGAGAACTGGTTCTCTTGGTTATGAATAACTCATTCTGGAAAACAGTTTTGACATCTGACCTTTTCTGCCATCCCATCCAAATTATGATCAGACATTTTTTTACTTTTCATACCTGGATTTTGTTCTTGACCAGAAATAGGCGTATCTGCCTTTTTCCGACATTACCAACCATTTCATCTGGAACAATACTTTCCGCACTGAATCCACCATTATCTTTAGCCCCTTTCCTTAGGGTACTTCTACCGGGCCACACGAACTATCATCACTATTTTCGTCGTTGCTGGAAATGTCATCTGTCCAATAAGTTTCAACACTCTTAGCACCAAGTCTTCGACAAAGATAAATCTCATTGTCTTTAATCGAGACTTCGACCTCAAGTAGATTAGCGCGTTCTATTTGGTCGAGATTACTTTCGCCCACAATCCACCTTCCTAATCTAATAATAGGCCGCGCATGTTTAGTATCGATTAAGATAATGTAAATATTTTATTAAATTATGAGTTTATTAAGGGTTTTTTCCCTTGCTTTAGTACTATCGTCTATTGCCGATGGGACATTTAGGCGATTCCATCACAAAGCATTACCAAGTATCTTTAGATAGGGTTGGTAAAATGTGACCTTGACAACGTAAATACTCTTAATTATTTGGTGGTGAATCCCAAATCGCAGAAAACCGGAGGTTCAACATGAAACTGCTATTATTTTGCATTGCAATCGTAATAATTCTAGCAACAGCGTTGTCTATATGCAGTTGCACAGAGACAGATCAAATCGCATTTATTATGAACAATCCATCCCGGTTTAATGGTCAGACGGTAGATATTAATGGCGCAGTTGAAAATACTATTTGGGATTCCGCTGTATCTCGTGGTGCCTATCAGGTATTTGATGGCTCCGGTGACATTCGGGTAGTGCCGGACCAGGCACTGCCGTCCAAAGGCATCGAAGTAAATGTCAAAGGAACCCTAGCTCCTGCTTTTACGCTCGGTAATGAGACATTGGGCACCGTCATTAACCAAACCCAGCGGAACTGAAATTTATTTCTAATTCCCAAATATCAGAATTGCTATTTTATTTCTGGTCTGCGCCATGCCGCATCTCAGCATCTACATTGAACATAACAAATAATCAATGCTATTCTGCCATGATGTAAATTCGTAATTTGCAGTAAATATTTAATAAAAGATTTACATATTCTTAACACAAACAAAACATGAGGGCTTTAGAATTAAATTGGGAAGTGGAAAATTAAACATGATTTTTAAGCTCTTTCTTTTCTCTTTTGGAAAACACCCGGTTCACCACCGGGTGTTTTTCTTTAATCCGTATTTAATTTGAGTGTAGCGCCAACAGATGAAATCATTGAATATCTGATAAAGATGCCGAGAAAATCATCACCGTCCAGAATGCTGTAGATTATATTAGTAGATGGTTATCAAATGATGGTTGAAGTCGAGCCGGGAGCTATCGTAATGCCTACAATAACATGGAAACATAATTGCTATTTTTGCCAGCGTCCGATAAATGGTGGCATACCAACTCCTGAGTTTCTCATTTTCCCGATTTTTAGCAATATTTGTTATCAAAATGTGGATTTTCGGGTCACTAATGGGGATGAAAACAGATTTATTATGGCTTAAAATAAGCCATGGCCTTCATTCGGA
>Ga0181538_10004161_pt1 | contig 13717 bp, 13 predicted proteins | sample PEATcosm2014_Bin_40_FD_119773 | JGI IMG/M metagenome (GOLD analysis project Ga0181538, IMG submission 119773) | Peatland microbial communities from MTU Mesocosm Facility, Houghton, MI, USA - PEATcosm2014_Bin23_30_metaG | ecosystem: Environmental > Terrestrial > Soil > Wetlands > Peat | place...
ACCAATGGTCCGATGAAGACGCCAGTTTGTTCGTAGCTCTATACGCTGAAAAATGGGGCGAGGATTTAGCCCTCCGGACATACGCCAGCCGCCTTCTGGGCGCGGAGGAAAACCTGGTCCTGCATGGCGGAGGCAATACCTCGGTCAAAGGGCTTTTCACGAACGTCCTAGGCGAGAAAGTCCCGGCCCTCAATGTAAAAGCCTCTGGCTGCGACCTGGCCAACATCGAGCCTGAGGGGCATTCCGGAGTCGACCTCGAGTATCTCAAAAGGCTGCGCGTGCTCGAGGACCTCTCAGACGCCGCCATGGCAGACGAGTTCCGCGCCCATCTTTTCAATCCGCACGCCGCCACGCCATCGATTGAAACACTTGCGCATGCTTTTCTGCCCCACAAGTTCATTGATCACACTCATGCGGACGCTGTGCTGGCGCTGACAAATCAGGCCGACGCAGCCATGCGGGTGCGTGACGCTGTTGGCGAAGATGTAATCGTATTGGACTATGTGAAGCCCGGTTTCAAACTGGCCAAGGCTGCGGCGGCCGCCTTCGAGTCTCAACCGCACGCGAAGGCCATGGTGTGGATGCGGCATGGGCTGGTCACCTGGGGGGCGACCGCGCGCGAGTCTTATGAGGCCACCATCGAAGTGGTCAGCCGGGCCGAGCGGTATCTGGCACAGCATGCTGCGAGGCCTCTCGTCGTGCAGGTTTCGACTCCGCCTTCGCTGGCGGAACAGCGGTTGACTGCCGTTGCGCCCTTGGTGCGCGGCTTGCTCGCTGAGCCGAGCGGGAGCGCCGATCGGCCCTACCGTCGCGTCATCCTCCAGTCCTTGACTGATCGCGACACGCTGAATTTCGTTGACTCGGATCGCGGCAAGCAGATCGCCGTCTCCCCTCCCCTCACTTCTGATCACCTGATTCGCACCAAGGCTTTGCCCCTTTGGATTGATGACCCGGCCTACGAAGACCCGACGCGCCTGCGGCAGCAGCTCACGAACGCTCTTGAAGAATACAAAGCCGCCTACAAGGCCTACGTCGAGCGCAATTCCTCACGGCTCCCCGAAGGTCTGGCTACGTTCGATCCGCTGCCTCGCGTGCTGCTCTTGCCGGGTCTGGGTGCGCTCTGTGCAGGCAGGAATGTCCAAGATGCAAGGATCGCGCGCGATATTACGGCGCACACGCTCGCGGTCAAAACCCAAATCGCGGCGATGGGAACGTATGAAGGACTTTCGGAAAGCCACCTGTTTGAAATGGAGTACCACACCCTCCAGCATGCCAAGCTCGGAGCACGGGACGAACTGCCGCTGGCTCGAGAAGTCGCTGTGATCACGGGCGCGGCGGGCGCAATCGGCTCGGCCATTGCCCAAGGACTGCTCGAGAATGGCTGCCATGTAGCTGTAACGGATTTGGCTGGACAACCCTTGCAGAACCTCGTCGCGGACCTCAAGGAAACCTTCGGCGAGCGCGTTACAAGCGTAGCGATGGATGTGACGGATGCGGCTTCCGTCGCCCATGGGTTCGAAACCATTATCAAGACCTGGGGCGGTGTGGATTTGGTGATCGTTAACGCCGGGGTCGCCCTCGTCTCATCTTTGGCGGAGATGAAGCTCGAGGCTTTCCAGAAGCTCGAGCGGGTGAATACCGAAGGAACGCTCCTGACGCTGGCGGAGGCAGGCAGGCACTTCAAGTATCAAGGAACCGGCGGCGACATCGTTGCGGTTTCGACCAAAAATGTATTCGCTCCGGGCGCCAAGTTCGGGGCCTACAGCGCCACAAAAGCTGCCTCGCATCAACTCGCTCGCATCGCCAGCCTGGAAATGGCCGAAATCGGGGTGCGCGTCAACATGGTCTCGCCCGATGCCGTGTTCTCGCATGGCTCGCGCCGCTCCGGCTTGTGGGCGGAGGTTGGTCCTGACCGCATGCGTGCGCGGGGATTGGATGAAAAAGGGCTCGAAGAATACTACCAGAATCGCAACCTGCTGAAAGCCCGCGTCACGGCGCAGCACGTGGCCAACGCCGTGCTGTTCTTCGCCACCCGCCAGACGCCCACCACCGGCGCGACCATTCCTGTGGATGGAGGACTGCCGGACTCGACGCCGCGATAGCCTTTAGACTTTTGACTTTCGACTTTTGACTTCCGACTTTAACCTTTACCCTTTACCCGTTATCCTTTACTCTTTACTCGAATGGCAGTCGCGCCAAGCTCCGCAATCCGCGTGATTGGAATTGATCCGGGACTGAACACCACCGGCTACGGTATTGTGGTTTGCTGCCCGGATGAGGTGAAACTTCTTGAAGCCGGAGTGATCAGAATGCCGCGCAACGAGGGCGGAAACCTTCCCGAGAGGCTCGAATCGCTGTTCGTCGAACTTCGAAGGGTGATCGAGGAATTCGGCCCCCAGGCGATGTGCCTGGAGGAAGTCTACAGCCATGCGAGTTACCCTCGAACCGCAATCCTTATGGGGCATGCCCGCGGCGTGATTTGCCTGGCAGCGCGACTAGCCGGAATCCCAGTGCTCAGCTTTTCAGCCAAGCGCGTGAAGCAATCCGTAACGGGCAACGGCAATGCTTCCAAAATCCAGGTGCAACGCGCGGTGCAGAATTATTTCTCACTGCATCGGGTCCCCCACCCGCCGGACGTGGCCGACGCGCTGGCCGTCGCACTGTGCTACGTGAATCTGCGGGTCCGGCAGTTGGCAGTGGCATCGTAGGGGCGGTTCGCGAACCGCCCCTACCTCGAGGAGATTTAAACTGATATCCGAAATCACAGGTGAAGTCCTTTACGACCGCATCGAGCGCCAGTCGCTGCTGGTGCGCGTTAGTTCGCTCTGCTATGAAGTGCTCGTGCCGTCGGGTATTGCTTCGCGCCTGCGAACTACGCCGCCTACCGAGCGGCATAATCCCTTAACCTTTTACACCATTTATTACATCGACGGGGGCTTAGGCGGCGGTCACCTTACTCCGAGACTGGTAGGCTTTCTCGACCCGCTCGACCGCGAGTTTTTCGAAGCGTTCACCACCGTTCCCGGTGTGGGATTTATGCGGGCGCTCAAGTGCCTGATACGCCCGCTGAACGAAATAGCCCTCGCCATCGAACGCGGCGATACGGAATTCCTGAAGCAATTGCCCTTTATTGGCGCCAAAACGGCGGAGCGCATCGTAACCGAACTGCGCGGGAAAATGGCCAAGTTCGCCCTGGCGCGAGCGGAAGAACCGCTTTCCGTGGAGCGGGAGTCCGGGGCGGAACTCAAGAAGGAGGCGCTCCAGGTGCTCGAGCAGTTAGAATATTCACGGGCAGAAGGTCAGCGCATGGTCGACGAGATCTTTGCTCGGCACAAAAACCTGAAGACCACGGAGGATTTCCTGCGGCGCCTGTTTGAACAATTGCATCCTGGGAACAAGGTCTGACCGCATGGTAGCGCTGACCTTCAGGTCAGCACGCTGCCACGATGCCGACCTAAAGGTCGGCGCTACAACAGGACTCACGCGGGCAAGCACGGCTTGATTCCTGACACTCGAAACCTGAAACCTGACACCTGTTATGCGAGAGCGCCTGGTATCACCGGACCTGATCTCGAAGGAAGAGGAGAGCTTCAACCGCAGCCTTCGTCCGCCCACGCTGGAGGAATATGTGGGCCAGAAGAAAGTGGTGGAGAAGCTCTCGATCGCCCTGCAGGCCGCCCGGCAGCGCAACGAACAGCTCGAACACGCACTATTCTACGGCCCGCCCGGGCTTGGCAAGACTACACTTGCCTATATCATCGCCAACTATATGGGCTCGAAGATCACCACCACTTCCGGCCCAGCCCTCGAGCGCACCGGCGACCTTATGGGTATTCTCACCAACCTCGCTGAGGGAGATATCCTGTTCATCGACGAGATCCACCGCCTGCCGGTGAACATCGAAGAATTCCTCTACCCTGCCATGGAAGACTTCAAAGTGGATTTCGTGGTGGACAAGGGAATGTTCGCCAAAACCATCAATGTGCCGCTGAAGAAATTCACGCTGATCGGCGCCACCACGCGCGCGGGCAGTCTTTCTGCGCCGTTGCGCAATCGCTTCGGCCTTTTCTATCACCTGGAATTTTACGCCGTCGATGAGCTCCGCCAGATCATCACGCGCTCGGCGGGCATCCTGAACGCCCGCATTGAAGAATCCGGGGCGATGGAGGTGGCCCGGCGGGCTCGTGGAACTCCGCGCATCGCTAACCGCTTGCTCCGCCGGGTGCGCGACTTCGCGGAAGTGAAAGCCACGGGCGAAATAACTCCCGACGTAGCAAGAGATGCCCTGAAGCTGGAAGGCGTGGACGACGAGGGGCTGGACGATCTCGACCGCAAATTCCTCTCCATCATCATCCGCACCTATCAAGGCGGCCCTGTGGGAGTGGAGGCTCTTTCCGCGACGCTCAATGAAGAAGTCGATACGCTGGTAGATATGGTCGAGCCTTTCCTGCTGCAACAAGGCTTCATCAGCCGCACCAAGTCGGGACGCAAAGCCAATGAACCGGCATACAAGCACTTGAAATTGAAGCCGCCGGCGGGCGTTCCGCCGTCACTTTTCGAGGAATGAAGTCGAAGAGTAGGAGTCAGGAGTCGGGAGTCGGAATACAGAAACTGCATTGTCATTGCAGCCAAAATACCTCGCAGTGTGAGACACGCAATGCGAGATTCCTCGCTGCCCTGAAAGGACTCCCCTCCTCAGCCGGAGGAGGGGCAGAGGGTGGTGAGTGGTATCGTCAGCGAACGGCAACCACGCATGGCCCCTCGTAGCCAAGGAGGGGAATCGTTTTCATCACGGCTGGTGAGCTGCAGAATCATGAAGCCTGCGCTCGCGATGACGTGCTGTTTGTTGCTATAGGTTGTCGCAGGAGATTCCGAATTGAATGACGTTCGGGAGACAACGCCCGCACCGAAGTTATCCTTGCCGGCCAAGCGGGTCTTCCTCTCCCTTGGCTCAAACCTCGGTGACCGGGTGGCCAATATTCGCAAGGCGCTCGAACAATTGGCGGGGGTCGGCGTCGCCACTACCCGGGTCTCTTCGTTTTACAAAACCGAGCCGATGGATTTCCGGCCGCAAGCGTGGTTTGTGAACTGCGTGGCGGAAGCGGAGACCCGCCTCATGCCCATGCAACTTCTCAATGCAGTGAAGACGGTGGAACGCGCCCTGGGCCGCCGCACGGGCGTGGCGAAACGCCCACGGGCGATCGATATCGATATTCTGCTTTACGAGAGCGTGGTGGTGCGCTCGGCGGCGTTGACCATTCCGCACCCTCGCATGGCGGAGCGCCGATTCGTTTTGCTCCCGCTCCGCGAGCTTGCGGGGAACATCCGGCATCCCGTCTCGAAGCGAACCGTCTACGAGATGCTGGCGGAGGCCGGTGACACAAATCAAGTGGTGCGATTAACGACGTAGAGGCGGCTTTACGCCGCTCAGGTGGCGAGGTGAACTCGCCTCTACCCTAGCGAGGGCAAACCTGTGGTCACATCTGGTGCTTACGACGCGCCGCGCTTCATCGCCGTCGAAGGTCCGCTTCGCGTGGGCAAGACCACGCTGGCAGATATTCTCGCGGAGCGCCTTCAGGCGGTCCGCGTGTACGGCCCTGAAGACAATCCCTTTCTAGAGCCGTTTTACAAAGGGAAGGCCGGCGCGGGCTTTCAAGCCCAGTTCTACTTTCTGATGAAGCGCTACACGCAGCTTCGCGAACTGGACCAGGCTCCCAATCCACAGCGAGTTGTGGTGAGCGATTACATCTTCGAAAAAGACAAGATATTCGCCTACCTCACCTTGAACGACGTTGAACTCCAACTCTACGACCAGTACTATGCCTTGATGGCCGAGCAGGTGCCGATCCCGGATTTGGTGATATACTTACAAGCGAAGCTGGAAACGCTGAAGAAGCGCATTGCAAAGAAGCAAGCGCCGTTTGAAGGCCGCATCTCGGACGAATACCTCAATGCGGTGGTGAATGCTTACGAGCACTTCTTCGTTCATTATAAGCGCAGCGACTTGCTGGTGATTGATACGTCCGAGATTGACTTTGTCGACCGGAGCGAGCACCTGCAGGAACTCCTGCAGCGGCTGAGCCGGCCGGTCAAGGGCACGCAGTATTTTCTGCCGCTTGGATCCGCGTCCGCGGACTGAGACGGTCGTGAGTGACTTTTGTTGCCAGGTCCCGAATCGGCTGAATCCCCGCTACCGAGCCATGCGGAGTACGACCCTCGCGGGAATGACCGGTTTTCTCAGCAGCGGCTTGGCGACCGGAAGCGGGTTTGACCCTCTCTGTCCAGTCAAGTGGAGGCCCTTCCGGGTCCCCGGCCGCTCTTTGATGGGCGCCGGAACTCCCGCCCTGCGACAGAGAGGGTCTTTTCATTTTGGATTTGGGATTTGGGATTTTGGATTCTTGACACTCGACTTTTGACTGTCGACTGTTAACTTCTCTGTGCTGGAGAGACTGCCATGGACCACAACACTGAGGCCGTGAGCAAAGTGACCGTGCCTTGGATTCTGGAACGCAAACTCAGGGGCGAAAAGATCTCATGTTTGACGGCGTACGACTATCCCACGGCGCGTTTGGTCGACGAAGCGGGAATCGACTTGATTCTGGTGGGCGATTCCGTTGGCCAGGTGGTTTTGGGCTACGACTCGACGCTGCCGGTGACCGTGGAAGAGGTACTTCATCACCTTCGAGCCGTTCGCCGAGGCACGCGCCGCGCGTTGCTGGTGGCGGACCTGCCTTATGGCGCGTACCACGTGAACGATGAGAAGGCGCTGGAGGCTGCAATCCGGTACGTTAAGGAGGGCGGAGCTGAAGCAGTCAAACTCGAAGGCGGCAAAAAACGCGCGGCGCTTGTGCGGCGCATTGTCGATGCGGAAGTTCCGGTGATGGCGCATATCGGGCTGACGCCCCAGTCCGTGCATGGCATGGGAGGCTATCGAGTGCAAGGCAAAACCTGGGAGTCCGCAACCGAGCTTCTGAATGATGCCGAGGCACTGCAAGATGCGGGGGCTTTCGCCCTCTGTCTCGAGGGCTTGCCGCGGGAACTGGCGGCCCTCATTACCCGCCGCTTGAGTATTCCGACCATCGGGATCGGAGCCGGCCCCGACTGCGATGGGCAGATTCTGATCTTCCATGATCTGGCGGGTTTATGTTTCCAGCCGCGAACGAAGTTTGCCCGCCTTTATACTGATACCGCGGCCAATCTGCGTCCCGCCCTTGCACAATATCGCGAGGATATTGCGAACGGCCGTTTCCCTGACGACAGCGAGTCTTATCACTGGCCTGCGGGCCTGCGGGAGCAATTCGAACGAAGCTGCGCCGCCAAATAAAACATGAGCACGCGTTGGATTTTCACTGTCGCGGAGATGATATCGTTCGCGACGGAGGTGCGCTCCCAGTCAAAAACCCTGGCGCTCGTTCCCACCATGGGCGCACTTCACGAAGGACATCTCAGCCTTGTCCGCCAGGCAAAAATACAATGCGATGTGGTGGTTGTTTCCATATTTGTTAACCCCGCCCAGTTCGGCCCCTCCGAAGATTTCGCGCGTTATCCTCGCAACCCCGAAAAGGACTTCGAGCTGCTCGAATCTGCCAAGGTACATGCCGTCCTGGCGCCTTCGGTAGACGAAGTCTTTCCCGCCGGGTTCTCGACCTTTGTCGATCCCGGCCGCATTGCCACCGTTTGGGAGGGCGCGCAGCGGCCCGGGCATTTTCGCGGCGTGGCCACAGTGGTTCTGAGGCTTTTCAATATCGTGAGACCCGACATCGCGTTCTTCGGCCAGAAAGACTTTCAGCAAGTGGTTATCATTCGCCGCCTGGTCGAGGATCTGAACTTGCCGGTGCGCATTGTGGTTTGCCCTATCGTCAGAGAAACTGACGGCTTGGCGAGGAGCTCACGTAATGTCTATTTGAGCGCGGAGGATCGCAGGGCGGCGGTGCTCCTCTCCCGCAGCTTGAAGCGCGCCGAAGGATTGGCGCAGTCCGGCGAAGCGGATGTGGAGACGCTCTTGGCGGAAATGGGGAAGATGTTCGCCGCGGAACCGCGCCTCCAAATCGACTACGCCGCCATCGTGGATTCGGCCACCCTTGAACCCGTGACGCATGCGCTCCCGGGCTCAGTGGCCCTGGTTGCCGCGCGCCTGGGGGCGGTGCGCCTCATCGACAACCTGATTTTCGGCCCTCCCGGGTCAAGTCCGGAGATGAAGCTGCAGCTCGCCTTGACTGCCCCACAGCCTGCGACGGAGAGCGCCGCTTCTGCCAAACCTGAGATCGATAGCTTGCGGATAAAGATTGAGAATTGCCGCGATTGCGCCGCGGTAAACTCGGTTTCGCTGCCGGCCCGCGAGTTTCTGCTCAAATATCTGAAGCGCGACTACCCGACCCTGGATGCGGTTCGCGTGCTGGTGATCGGGGGATGCGCTCCCATAGGCCCGTCCGACTCGCCGTACCGCAACCCGGAACCGCCGAATGCCTTCTTGACCCGACTCTATGAACTGCTTGGCGTGAAGAGCTTCACAGAATTCAAGGCGAGCTTCGCGCTCACCGACGCCGCGCGCTGCCACGCAGTAGGCAACCGTGTGGATGAAAGAACTCTCGAGTATTGCGCCAAGCATCTGCGCGAGGAATTAAAGCTCTTCCCTTCCGTGCAGACTATCGTCATTCTCGGAGACTACGCCTACCAGCAATTCCAGAGACATATTCTGGGCCGGAAACGCGCGAGCATCAAACCCCTCCCGGAGCTCCTTCGAGCGGAAGGCTGGGCGCAGGAATCGGTGCGGCTGCCATTCTACGGCGAGCGCGACTTGTGCGTCCTCTATTGCTACCATCCCACGTTTGAAAACAAGAAGAGCCCTTCCATCGCCGCCTACCTGTGCCCGCAACCGTGAGAGTCCGTGCGCCAACTCGATCAGACTCATCGCCCGGTTGATGCGATGCTTATCTGCTCGGTGGGTCTGCGGCCTGGACCTCGAAATGGTCTTTCACTTCCCATTGCGGTGTTGATCCCTCGGGATTGGCGACGCGTATCATGGTGGCGGTGAGCTTGTTTCCCTCGAAAACGAACTTCAGGTAGTGATAATTGGGGAACTCGTTGTTCTGGTAGAGATCGGCCGGCGTGCGCACAATGGGATGGGGCTTGGCGCCTCCGCCGCCGGCCACGAGATAGACGATCCCGTCCTGATAGAAGCGCTCGTAATTGTGGATGTGCCCCGCCATAACCACGAAGCGCGCGCGGGATTTCTCACGGGCCTGCGCCAGGAATATCGCCAAGGCGTGTTCGTTGGGGCGCCCGTTGTGGCTGCGGTCGCCATTAGCCTGCACGTCTACCACGGGCGGGTGGTGCAGGTCGAACAGAACAAACCGAACGCTGGAAGGCAGATGCGCAAGCTGGCTTCCGATCCAGGCGATTTGCTGGCTATCCGGCATGAAAGAGGAGTTACTGTCCAAGCTAAGGACGTAAACCGAATCGCTCAGCTTTACCGAATACCACCGGAGGCCGTGCAGTTCCGGAAAAACTCTCCACCAATTCTCGAGACATTCGTGCTCGAATCCAATGAATTCGTGATTGCCCAGCGCGGGGTAGACTAACAGGTGAGCATCGCGCCAGATCTTTGTTTCCGCAAGATACACCTCATAATCGCCCGCCAAGCCTCCCCGCCAGGGCAAATCCCCACTCACCAGCACAGCGTCCGGCCTCTCTTCGGAAATCTTATCCACCAGCCAACGACGCACTTTCGGATTAGTCGCCGAAGTCTCCTTCGGGTTAGTAAAACGCGTGTCTCCGTAGACGATGACGCACAGCGGGCGAGAACGATCAACGGCTGGCCGGACGAAATCGGGACCGTCCGCTCGTGCTTCCTGCGCCTTGGCAGGACTGGCCCACAAGCGGCCGAGCAACACCAGACCGATACCGCTCACACACCGAAGCAACAGACATCGAGAACGCATATTGGTTAAATCGGACCCTGAGACAGCGCGGACCGTCCACCACCGAAGGCCCGTTGCCGGTTGAAGTGCCAAGTCCAGCCTGAGGACAAGGTCACGGCTGATGAAACACCCGGCCCGCTGCTCAAGCCCTTAGTACCGCCAGAATTTCCTGGATATGGCCGTCCACTTTCACTTTCGGGAAAACGTGAGTTACTTTACTATTACCATCTATGATATAAGTAGTTCGTGCAATACCCATCGACTTCTTACCATAAAGATTCTTCTCCTGCCATACCCCATAAGCTTCGAGCGTGTGGTGCTCAGTATCGCCGGCCAGCGGGAAATTCAGCTTGTACTTGATTTTGAATTTCTCGAGCGCCTCGACACTGTCGCCGCTCATTCCGAGAACCTTCGCTCCCAGCTTGTCCAGTTCTTTTTTGGCGTCACGGAACTGGTTTGCCTCGCTGGTTCAACCAGGTGTATCGGCTTTGGGAAAGAAAAAGAGAATCAGGGTGTGCCCCGTGAAATCCTTCAGGCCGACATTTGCACCTGAATCGGAGGGCAATGAAAAATCCGGCGCGGTGTCACCAACATTCAGCATAAGTCACTCCTCTCCTGGCAACTCTACCTTGAATGGATTCTTAAACTCAACTCCCTCGATAACCCGGCCGTGCTGAAAATCCTCGCTCAGGATCTGGGGTACCTGATTAAGCTTGGCTGTGGCCCAAATCTGCGCGTCCCAGAACGGCATCCGATAAGCAACGCAACCGCGGCCAGCCTCCAGCACGACTGCACGCGTGATATCCAGCGTGCTCCACGTTCTCAAATGCCGCTCGAGTTCCACGTAGGCCTGGCGCGGAGTTAGAGGCTCCGCCAACTTCCGTGTGACAATCCGGAAGAACTCACCCAGAATCTGGGTGCTGAGCGTCCCGAAACCTCGGGACTCTAGCCAATCCAGGATTGTCCTAGCCCGTTTCTGCTTTTGGTGTTCGGACCGATCGTATGCGTAGACAAGAATGTTCGTGTCTACGAGATAGCTATCGTTCATGGGCATCTTCGCGGGTCCAACGCCGGCCGCCTTTCAGAGGTCCGAGGCGAATAAGGGAGTCGATAAAATCGCGCGACTTCAGCCAAGCTTGGTGATCCCGCTGCTGGGGCAAGGGTTCTGCCAGGATGCGGTCCACGCCGGCGCGCAGAAGGTTGCTTTCGGTGGTGCCGTAGCGACGGGCCAAGGCTCGAAGCCGCTGATCCTGATCCGAGTAGATATAGACCTGTTTTCTCTTCATTCTCATTCTTAAGCGCCTATACATCACATTATACATCATCCCGACAGAGGAGCAACAATCCCGCAACCCTAGTCATCCCAGCTCTTTTTTCAACACCTCCTGCACCAGTTGCGGATTTGCCTGACCGCGCGTAGCTTTCATCACCTGGCCCACAAACCAACCCATCGTCGCCGTCTTGCCCTTGCGATATTGTTCCGCCTGCTTGGGATTGGCGGCGATGATCTCGCGGGCCACAGCCGCGATCATATCGGTGTCCTGAATCTGTTCCAGGCCCTGCTCGGCGATGATCTGGCGCGCGGTTTTGCCGGTGGCGAACATCTCCACGAGGATTTCCTTGCCCATCTTGCCGCTGATGGTCGCTTTGGCGATGGCCGCCACGAGTTCCGCCAGAGCCTGGGCCGGGATGGGCGACTCGGTGATTTCCTTGTTGGCTTCTTTCAACAAGTAAAGAAGCTCGCTCAGCACCCAATTGGCAGCCAGTTTGGGCTCTCCGCATGCCTTGGCAACCTGCTCGAAGTAATCCGCCAACGCCCTCGAGGAAGTAAGCTGCGCGGCATCGTAATCCGTCAAACTGTAGTCCCGCAGAAAACGCTGGCGGCGCGGCTCCGGCAGTTCCGGCAGCGACCGTCTCACCTCTTCTTTCCACTCTTCCGTGATCACTACGGGCAGCAAGTCGGGCTCCGGGAAATAGCGGTAGTCGTGGGCAAATTCCTTGGAGCGCATTCCGTAAGTGCGCTGCTCGCGGCTGTCCCACAAACGCGTTTCCTGGTGAATGGTTCCTCCATCCTCAACAATTTCAATCTGCCGCTCGATCTCGTATTCGAGCGCCTTCTGAAGGAATCGGAAAGAATTCAAATTCTTCACTTCGGTCTTAGTTCCGAAAGCGGAGGCCCCGGCCTGCCGCACGCTGACGTTTGCGTCGCAACGCAGGCTGCCTTCTTCCATGTTGCAGTTTGAAACCTCGAGATAGAGCAGCAGACTTTTCAGTCGCGTCAGATAATCGTAAGCCTCCTCAGGCGTGCGCAGGTCAGGCTCGCTGACGATCTCGACCAGAGGAACGCCCGAACGATTGAGGTCGATGTAGGAATTGCGCTCCGAATCGGGAAACCCTTCGTGCAGAGACTTCCCGGCGTCCTCTTCGAGGTGCACGCGCGTAATCCCGATGCGTTTTCGCGACCCGTTCACCTCGATCTCGATCCAACCGTCCTCAGACAGAGGCTCGTCATACTGCGAGATTTGATAGCCCTTGGGCAGATCGGGATAGAAGTAGTTCTTGCGGGCAAAGCGCGAGCGCGGGTTGATGGCACAATTGAGCGCCATGGCGGCTTTCATAGCCATGGTCAACACTTCGCGATTCAGCACCGGCAGCGCTCCCGGCAAACCAAGACACACGGGACACACGTTGCTGTTGGGCGGATCGCCGAAGCGCGTCGAGCACGAACAGAAAATCTTCGACTTGGTCAAGAGCTGGACGTGCACTTCCAGGCCGATTACGGCTTCATATTTGGTGCGAACCTCGGTAGCAGCAGGCATTGTCCCTCTCAAAATGCGGAATGACCCTGACCGGAAATTATACAAGTGTCGAGTTTCAGGTTCCAGGCGTAAGAAGGTGTGAGAAATTCGGAACGTGTCATCCTGAGCGGAGCGAAGGATCTCTGCAGTTGCTCGTAAATCGCTGAACGCTAAGAAACTGCCGAGATCCTTCGCTTCGCTCAGGATGACAGGCGTCAATTCTCTCACAGGTTCTAAGGCGCCGTGTCTCGGTTTGAATTCGCAGCGCCGAGTTTACCTCCCGACGCATCGGCGTATAGCCGTCGCTACTTCATGTAGCCCCGTTTGTGCCTGTCCAAATCTGCCGCTTGCGACTGGCAACCTTCGCTTCGTTTTGCACAAAATGCGCTGTTCTTGCACCTTTTAGCGTCCGATTTGTGCTGATTTGCGCGCAAAACGCACGTATTTTGCAGCATTAAAAAAGATGACTTCCTTTGTTTTCAATAACTTCCTCGCTTCGTTCCCACTATTTTCAATTTTTTGTAGTTCCCCCGCTTCCCGACCGCCACAGGAAGATTCCACGTGCCTGGCCGTCGGCGAACTGCGCAGATCGCTTGCGACGATTTGTCCGCTTTCTGACCACGATAGTAGGCTATCACAACCGGACCGGCTTGTCAAGCGAAAAGTGCAAAAGACCAGAGCCCCGTTAGGGGCAGAATAATGTGGCCCACGGCGTAGCCGTGGGAACACGGCCCTCACCCCCTCGCTCCCCCTCTCCCGCTCGGGCGGGAGAGGGGGAAGGGGAGAGGGCGGAATCACCAACCCCCACGGCTATCGCCGTGGGCCACACTATGCCGCCCGCCACGCGGGCTGAAGTTGCCGCCTACTCCAGCGCATTGGGTGCGCGACATAGAAGTTGGAATTAGGCGGCAATCGCCGCCCGACGGCTCTCCCAGTAATCCTCAAAGCCGCCATTGAGATAAGCACAGCGCAGGGCTAGGATGGCGTTGGCTCCCCGCA
>Ga0181538_10004164_pt1 | contig 13703 bp, 9 predicted proteins | sample PEATcosm2014_Bin_40_FD_119773 | JGI IMG/M metagenome (GOLD analysis project Ga0181538, IMG submission 119773) | Peatland microbial communities from MTU Mesocosm Facility, Houghton, MI, USA - PEATcosm2014_Bin23_30_metaG | ecosystem: Environmental > Terrestrial > Soil > Wetlands > Peat | place...
GTCGGGGTCAGCGCGCGGTGGAGCGGCAGCCGCCCCTCGCGCAGCCGCGCCACGTACGGCTCGAAATCATGCTCGTTCTGAAAGTGCGTGCCGCCCACATGCGAGAATGATGCCACGCCCAGAGCAATTAAGTCCGCTCCCTGCCACAGGCTGTCCCGATAGACGAATCGCGTGCGCTTCGGGTCCTTGACCGCCGTATAGCCGCTGGCAATTGTGTAGCCCGCCTTTTCCAACTCTGCAAACGCATAGCGCACCCAGCCCCGTTTGGTCTCCCAGTCGGCAACCGGCGCCGTTAACCGCCCTTGCGCCTTCATCTCCTGGTAGATCTGCGTGTTGTATGGGATTTCCATCTGGTAGATCGTGATGCTGTCGGGTGCGAGCTCAATGGCCTGACGCACAGACTCTCGCCAGTTCTCCCCCGTTTCCTCCACCATGCCGGCGATCAGGTCGATGTTTATCTGGGGGAAGTCCAGCTCGCGGGCGAACTGGTAGGCGCGGCGGATCTCGGGCGACCGGTGGGCGCGCCCGTTGATCTCCAGCACATGGTCATTAAAGTTCTCCACACCCAAGCTCAGGCGCGTAACACCAATCTCCCGGATGACCTTTAGCTTGTGGTCCGTCAGTGTCCCCGGCTCGCATTCAAACGTCACCTCCTCTGCCTCGTCCCAGCTCAGGACCGACTTCATCCGGTCCGCCAGATGACGGAGCTGCGATTCAGACAAGTAGGAGGGCGTCCCGCCCCCGAAATAGACAAACTGCGGTTTGCGGCCGCCGATGAACGGCTTTGCACCGTAAAGCTCAAGCTCGCGGATCGCCAGCTCCAGATACCCCTTGATGGCCGTGGAATCCTTGTCGGTATAGACCCTAAAGTAGCAGAAATGACAGCGCTTCCGGCAGAACGGGATGTGCAGGTAGAGCCCCAGCCGGGTGCCTGGCGCCGGCGGCCGGCTCAACGCGGCCGCCACTTCTGGCACTCGCTCCGGCTTCCAAAACGAGAACGGGGGATAATTCGAGACGAAATAATTCCCGACCGTGGTTTCTTTCTCTGCCGGGATTGTTGCCGGCCGCGGTTCTGCAATTGCTAATGTCATGACATTTCCTGATCGCCACTCGCACCGGCGTCAACGCCCCGGTCCCGAATGGAACACCTCCAGTATCAAGCAGGTTCAGTAATTTCTCAAATTATCATTGCTGGCCATTGCGTATCCCGAATTGCCACGGTCCGCAATCCTCCGGGAAACGGGGCCGGCCGAGGTGGATCGAGATCTACAGTTTGGGCCGTGGCGGCTCAGCGGTCGAGCGCGGCGAGGTGCTTTACAATCTCGATGTATTCTTGCAGGGCTCGTGAATCGTTATGCCGGTTCCAGGCGATACAATAGTCACTCCTGACCGGGGGGACCAGGGGCCGGAAGACGACTCCAGGGTGGGGCAGTCTCTTGATGTGCTCGCGCGCCAGCGTGACGCCCAAGCCTTCGGCGACAAAGGTCATCAAAGCGGTCTCGAGCTCAGCGTCTTGTAACACCCGCGGGGTAAAGCCTGCCTGCTGGCACGTTGCGTTGAGCCAGTCGCGAAAACCCGGGTGTGTCTTCTCGGACATGCCCACAAAGAACATCGTTTCCAGCTCGCCCAGTCTTACCTGGCGCCGGCTGGCCAGCGGATGCTTTGTCGGGAGGACAACGACGGTTCTGTGCCCGGCGATGCTCTCCCATTGCAGGCCAACAGCGGTTATCGGTGGGCGCAGCCCCACAAAGCCCAGATCAATCTTTCGCGCCTCCAGCGCGCGAAACTGCTCTGCCGGAGTCATGTCGAAGAGGTTGAGCGCAATGTGGGGAAACGTTTGCCGGAAAGCTTTCAGTGTTTCGGGTAGCAGCTCGAAGTCAAAATTGGACAAATACGCGATGTTCAACTGGCCGGTCTCGCCTCGGCTGAGACGCTGCACCGCCAGGATGCTTTCCGTCGCCAGGGCCAAAATGCGCCTGGCATCGCCCAGGAATGCGCGACCTTCCTCAGACAAGGCCACGTGGCTCTTGGAACGGTTCAGGAGGCGCACACCGATTTCCTCTTCCAGATTATGGATCTGGCGAGTGAGCGACGGTTGCGCTAAGTGCAGCCTAGCGGCGGCCTTGGTGAAATTCAGATCTTCCGCCACCGCCACGAAATATCGAAGGTGACGCAGTTCCATAAAGTGAGCGCTAGTCTAGCATGTTCATACATGTTGGCAACCGGTCAAGGGCCGCAGAGCCGCAGAGCCGCCTCCGCAACGGAATTGCCTTAAAATAGCGGAGGCCTTCTTCTCTGTTACCTCTGTCGGCACCTGTTTAAAGGCGACCCATAGTTTTAAGGTATCGCCAAGGCGCTTTCTAAGTATTGGCACAGGCAGAATCACGGGTCCAAGCTGTTGGCGTGATGAAACCATATGCCCGCAAGGCCTCGGTTCTTTGGTTGGGGACACGGAAGCGTGGCAAAGGCGCCATCACCACACCAAGTGCTGCCCTGAAGATGGCCCTCTTCGCCGCCGGCGGCGACATCAAGCGACAGGGCACCAATCCGCCAGAGTTGGTCGCGGCCGCTCACGCGGGCAGCTTCTCCGTGACCTTGGCTAATGAACTCGGAGTGGCCGGTTACCGCCCGCGTCAGATTGACACGACGGCGACGGTCACGATGGAAGATATGGCCGCCGGGTGGACGATGACTCAGATCCATCTGGACGTGATTGCCGCGGTGCCCAAGGTGGCGGAGTGCGACTTCGTGGATGCTGCGCTGCGGGCCAAGGCGAATTGCCCTATTTCACGAGCGCTCAACGCCAACATCTCGATGCGCGCCAAACTGAACCGGCGGGAGGCGCCCCCACGAATCAAATCCCGGCGCATTCTTAAAAGCATATAAGAGTTGCGCTGGTGAAGAAGGCCTTTTGACAGAGCCCCTAACACCCAGCTTGGCAGGGAGGAGACGAATGCCCGAATGGCCCGCCCGGACGGCTCAGGCAACGGCGCAGTAAGGCTGCAACCAGGGTGGACGCCGGGGCCTATTTCTTCTTACCAGCCGCCTGCTTTGCGGCGATAGCTTGCTGCTTCTTCTGCATCGCACCACTGGCCTTGGCCTGCTTTTGCGATGCGTGCTTGCTCACTGATTTCGGGGACTTGTCGCCCATGATGTTTATCTTTCGTCTGATGGTTTAATCACCTCCGGCATTACCTGTTTCTCCGAAGGGACTTTACTATGCATCTTGATGGAAGGCTTTGCAAACCGCCAAAGCAAAGTTTGCGATCTAAGACGATCAACGCCGCCAGCGATTTCCGCGTCCCGCCGAGGCGGAGCGGAAGCCCTGGTGCCTCCCAGAACCTCCGCCGTTGAAACGTCCCGCTGGCGGGTTAGGGTGATGGCCATAGGCTGGAATGGCCGGTCGTTCTCGCTGGCCCTTTGGCGCTCCAGCGGGCGCGGCAGCCGTGTAGTTGAAGCCTTCGGAGCGTTTGCGCACGATCCCTCGGCCAATGAAGCGTTCGAGCGAGCGCAAGGCACTCTGATCTTCAGGCGTTACGAAGCTGATGGCGTCGCCCACTGCGTGCGCGCGGCCCGTCCGGCCAATGCGGTGGACATAGTCCTCGGGGTGCATCGGGAAGTCATAATTGACCACATGGGAGATGCCGTCCACATCGATCCCGCGGGCGGCAATGTCGGTCGCGACCAGCACGCGTACGGCGCCGGACTTGAAATCCTTCAAGGCGCGCAGGCGCTGGTTTTGTGAGCGATTTGAGTGGAGCGTAGCGGTCCTGATCCCGCTGGCCTCGAGGCTGCGCGCGATACGGTCGGCGCCATGCTTCATGCGCGAGAAAATCAGCACCATGTTGAGGCTCGGCTCGCGCAGCAAATGCACTAACAGGGCCGGCTTAAGGTGCTTGGGAACCTCATAGACGAGCTGGGTGACGGTCTCCGCCGGGTTGGCCCGGCGGCCGATCTGCACCGTCTTCGGGGCGCGAAGAAACTCGTGCGTGACTGCCTCAATCTCCGGCGAAAGGGTCGCCGAGAAGAGGAGCGTCTGGCGTTTCTGAGGCACTGCTCTAACGATGCGTCGGATGTCTGGCAGGAAACCCATGTCGAGCATGCGCTCAGCTTCGTCGAGGACGAGGAAGCTGAGCCGGGAGAAATCGCAAAGCCGCCGCCCCATCAGGTCGAGCAGCCGGCCTGGCGTCGCCACCAGCAGGTCCACCCCAGAACGCAGCGCGTCGATCTGTGGCCGTTCGCTCACTCCGCCATAGATCGCGGCGGCACGCAAGGAAAGGTGCCTGCCGTAACCGCGAACATTCTCCTCGATCTGGGCCACCAGCTCACGCGTCGGCGCCACGATCAGCGCGCGGATATGCCGCGGGCCGCCATCGCGGCTCATCGCCGCTAGTTTCGCGAGGATCGGCAATACGAACGCCGCCGTCTTGCCGGTGCCGGTCTGGGCTATGCCGATGAGGTCATGCCCGGCGAGGATTTGCGGGATGGCTGCCGTTTGGATAGGCGTGGGTTCGGTGTAACCGGCTTCCTGGACGGCTTTGAGAATGTTGGCCTCGAGGCCAAAGGCACGGAACGGCATATATTAATTGATTAACTTGAGCCAAAACTGTTCTGCGGGATAACCAAAAGATGGGAAACCAGATCTTGGAAGCTCGCCGAGCGTCTGAGTATACACCGAAACGAGGCGTCCGCAATAGAGAATCCATTCTATACGATCCATCCAGCACGTCCCCTGCCCCGGCGCTTGCCTGCGCTGTCGAATCCTGCATGTTGGGGCCTGACAGTCTTCGCGCGCGAAACGCCCGGTGCTTCAGCCTTGGACAAACACGCTCCCGTGGTCTAAGTTACGTTATTCGACAGAACGCCTCGTCCGACCAGGAACAGCCGATTCAAGGGAGGACCGCGATGTGTTATCTGGGCGTGAATCTTGGCGCCCTGACGGTGAAGGTGGTTGCTATGCGCGACGGCACCCGGGAGGCCAGAGTCGCCACCCACCAGGGCCGTCCACTTGAGGTTCTTAAGCAGTTGCTCGCGGCGGCCACGTTTGCCGACGCTAACTACTTCGGCGTGTCAGGGCATCGGGGGCACATCTCCGAGGTGGCGGCTATTCAGAGAGGATTGCGAGAGCTGCCTTCCCACTTTGACGCGGTGGTCTCGCTGGGCGGAGAATCCTTCCTGGTTTACCTGCTGGCGGACGGACGGATCGCCAACGTGCTGTCGCATAACAAATGCGCCGCCGGCAGTGGGGAGTTTTTCGTGCAGCAGATTGGGCGGATGGGACTCGGCCTCGAGGAAGCCATCCGGCGCTCGTTCCAGGGGAAGGTCGTGCCGCTAGCCTCCCGCTGCTCGGTCCACTGCAAATCCGACATCACGCACAAACTCAACCGGCAGGAAGCCACGCCGGAGGACATTCTGCACACGCTTCACGACAGCATGGCCAACAAGGTGGCTGCGCTTTTGGACCAGGCTCAGCGTGAGCTGCATAGAGTGCTACTGATCGGCGGCCTGACCCACAACGGAGCCCTGGTGGCTGCGTTGCGGGAGAAGCTCCCAGCCACGGAGTTCGTGGTGCTCCCGGAGAGTCCGTGGTTCGAGGCTTGGGGCAGCGCCCTGCTGACGCGGGACGAGCCGCTTCATAGGTCACCGAACGTCTCCGTCCGGCCCAGGCTCAGCCACTTGCCCCCACTGAATCGTTATGCCGACCGCGTCGAGGTCATCGGCGCAGCCGTCCGGCAGGCACCGCCTGCGGGCCCCATGGTCCTTGGGGTGGACGCTGGATCGACCACGACCAAGGCGATTCTCCTCGACCCCGAGACGCGTGAGGTGGTCGCCTCTCATTACACGCGCACGAACGGTGATCCAGTGACGGCGGTGCGGGAGTGCCTTCGGTCGCTAGCCGGCCAGGTCAGCCACGGCAGGGTAAACCTCGTGGCGACCACTGGATCGGCCAGGGATCTCATCGGCGCTTACCTGGGCACCGAGCATGTGTATAACGAGATCTCGGCTCAGGCAGCCGGGGCGACGCACTTCGCCCCGGATGTGGATACGATATTCGAGATTGGCGGCCAGGACTCCAAGTACATTTACTTGCGCAACGGCGTGCCGATTGATTACGCGATGAACAACGCTTGTTCGGCCGGCACCGGCTCCTTTCTCGAAGAGAGCGCCCAGGGAGACCTCGGCATTGCGGTGTCGGACATCGCCGACCTGGCGCTGGCCGCGCCGGCGCCGGTGCAATTCAAGGCCATGTGCGCGGCGTTTATCAACTCGGATATCCGCTTGGCGCAGCAGGAGGGGCATTCGCGCGGCAACATTGTCGCGGGGTTGGTCTATGCGATTGCGGCCAACTACCTCAACCGCGTCAAGGGCGCGCGTTGCGTGGGGCGAAAGGTCTTCTTGCAAGGTGGTGTTGCCTTGAATCGCGCAGTGGGGCACGCTTTTGCCCACAGCTTCGGGCGCCAGATCGTCATCCCGCGCAGCCCGGAGTTGCTCGGAGCCTTGGGGGTCGCGTTGCTGGCGCTGCAACGGACTGGACAGGGGTGGCCCCTGGAGTATGAAACACGCGACCTGCTATCTCTGGCCGGGCCGGAGCTGAAGCTAGTGGGCCGCTTCACTTGCGGCGCTTGCAAGATGGCTTGCAGCATCGATCGCTTTGAAGTGGCGGGCCGGCGTTTCCCATTTGGCGGCCGTTGCAGCCTCTTCGAGAATGTCTGGAAGCGCAGGTCGCGAACCGCCCCTGCTGCCGACCTGGTGGAACAAAGGGCCAGGATACTCTTTGGCTCGAATTCCCAATCCCCAGCGAAGGCAGGGCGCGCCGGGGACAGCGCGCCCTGCCATGCTCGCTCAATCACTAAACCCATTGCCCCGGCTCCTCAACCCGCGCAGCCGCCTCTTTCTCCGCTCCAGAATGCGAAGCTGAAGGTCCAACATTTTCTGCCATCTTCTCTCCTCCACACTCCATCCTTGTCGCCTTCGGTTTCCGACCCTCAACCCTCCATCGGAATTCCGCGGGCGCTGACGACGCATTCGCTGTTCCCGCTTTACTCGACCTTCTTTTCCGGCTTGGGTCTGGAAGTGGTGTTATCCAATGTGGACCCTCGGGGCGAGTTGAAGTCTTATTCCGGGTTTTGTTTTCCCGCGCAGATCGCTCACGGCGCCCTGCTAGACCTCGCTGAGCGAGGCGTTGGCCTGGTCTTCCTCCCGCACGTCGTGCGCATGCCGCAGGACAACCAGTGCCGGGATTCTTATTTGTGTCCAGTCACCCAAGCTGGGCCGTATTTCCTGGCCAAGGCCTTTCCTGACCTTCGCTTCCTTTCGCCCTTGCTTGATTTTACCCGCGGTTACGAAGCCGATGCTGCTCTTGTGGAGGTGGCTGTCCGGGAACTGGGAAAGCCTCGTAGCCTGGCCGAGCAAGCCTGGGCGGCGGCCGTACGAGCTCAGACGGAGGTCGAGCGCGCCCTGAGCGAGATGGGGCAGCGCGCCCTCGCAGAAGCTGTGAAGGCGGGGAAGCCGGCGATTCTGCTGGCGGGCCGCAGCTACAACGCCTTTACACCCGAGGGTTCGCAATCAGTGGGCAAGAAGCTCTCCAGCATGGGCGTCACCGTGATCCCAGCAGACTGCCTCGCGCCGATCGGAGAGGGGCCGACGGTGTGGTACGCAGCCAACCAGATTCTAAATGCGGTCGCGCTGGCCAGGCAGCATCCCAACCTTTTCATGCTTTGCGTCAGTAACTTCAGTTGCACCATCGACGCCTTCACGCACGCCATGCTCGTCTCCGAGTTAGGCGCCAAACCCTACCTCATCCTGGAGATCGACGCTCACACTGCCGACGCCGGGGTCCAAACCCGTCTCGAGGCCTTTCTCGACATCGTGGCCAACTATCGGGAGACGCAAGCAAGCCCGCGCGAGCCGTTCACGCCTTGCCGTCTGGCTTCGGACGGCCAGGTCATCCGCGCCGACGGTGCGCGAGTTCCGCTCACCGACGCGCGCGTGAGGATCTATTTCCCCAACTTCTCGCAATATCACGCCCAGGCCTTTGCAATGGCCGCCCGTTGGCTCGGCTTGCACCCCGGCGCGGTGCTTCCACTGGACCGCAGCCAACTCGAGCGCGGCCTCCAATACACTTCGGGCCGCGAGTGCCTGCCGCTACCCATCTGCATCGGCCAGCTCCTCCACATCAGCGAGCACCATCAGCCCGACGAGATCGCCGGATTCTACATGATCCGCGGCGGCGCCCCATGCGTCAGCGATTCCTATATGGGCTACTTCGAGCGTTTCATCGCCGAGCAGCGCCTGGCGGACGTGTTCCTCCTCAATCCCGATGCGGACAACGACTATCTCGGATTCGATGCCACAACCCTGGGACAGAATCTCTCGCCTGCCATTGTTTTGGCCGACATCCTGGTCGAGATGGAACATGTGCTGCGGGTAGTGGGTGCGCCTGGCAGTTCGGAACGACTGCGGGAGCGGTGGCAGCGGTTTGCCGGCGCGACAGGCTCGCTGGCCCAGTTTCAGGCGGTGCTGCCCGAATTCGTCGAGAGCTTGGCGGTGCTGCCGCAAACTCGAAGTCCTTTGACCTGCCCGCGTGTCGTAGTCACCGGCGACTTCTTCACTCGGTTCAGTCCGTTCTTCATGGAAGGGGTTGCTGAGCTTTATGCCGAACGCGGCATCATACTCAAGCCGGTTGACCTGAGCGACCTGCTGCTCTATGGCGCTTATCACCGCGTGGCCGAGTCTGCCAGCGGTTGGGGCATGAAGCCAGGCGGGCTGGCGCTGGCCCGGGCCTGCACGAGGATCTTTCAGCCGGACGGAAAGCACTATCTGCGCAAATGGGCCGACTACCAGGCGGAGCGGTGGTATGAGCAGCATTTCCGCGGGCTCTTCCTCAAGACCGGTCTGCTGGTGGCGGGGCCAAACGAAGTCTCCTCGCTGTTTGAGAAGGCAACTGAACACGTCTCCCCTGCCCTCTATGGCGAAACCATTCCGACCATCGGCAAGGGGTTGGAGGCCGACAGCGAGGGCTACGATGGGATCATTGTCATCGGACCGTTTAACTGCCTCCCATTCCGGATTTCGGAAGCCATCCTGAAGCCGCTGAGCCTGCAGCGTGGCACCCCCATCCTGACCTACGAAAGCGACGGCTACGCCGTCTCGCCCTCTTTCCTCAGGCAGGTCGATGTCCACATCCAGCAGGTCCTCGATCACGCGGCCAGAGCGCCCGGGTAGTGCAGATGCGGCTGGCGCACGACGAAACATGCCATGGGGAGTTTCTCGTTGGCGAAGCAGCCTCGATAAGGGAGATCTCCTTTCTGCAAGTTGGCCGAAAGCCACGGAAGTACTTGGGCGCCAATGGGATGCGCTGAAACCATCGTAATGCGGCTGCTAAATGGCTATCATCAGGCCGCCCGCCATGGCCTCGCCCAGCGCCCCCGTAGCGCTTGCGGGCCCCGCCGTTGCCTCGCCGTAGGCTCGCGCTAGTCACACTAACCCGGGGTTAGTGTGACTAGCGCGAGCCTACGGCGAGGCAACGGCGAGGCAACGGGGAGACTGCCGCCCGATCAGCGGGAATGGGCCGGGTGGGTGGCGGTGATTGAGGGGCCTTCTGAGAGAGCCAACCACGGAGGCAAAACTAGATTTGCGGCCATTATCCACCCGTTTTCTCTTTCCTCCTTCCAGGAGCGTCAATTTGCCAGTAACCTTGGCCCACAAACGCCTCAGGAACAGGCATGAGCACCATATCTGAGCCAAAGCGGTGTCCCAAATGTGGCGGGCCGATTCCGGCCGAGGCGCCGCAGGGACTTTGTCCCAAATGCCTGATGCAGCAGGCCTGCGTCCCAACCGAGGTCGGGAGGAAGGGCGAGTCGGCCCAATCGTTCCCGCCGACGCATGAGGAACTGGCGGCGGCATTTCCCCAACTTGAAATTCTGGAACTTATCGGCCAGGGCGGCATGGGGTTCGTCTTCAAGGCGCGGCAACCGAAGATCGAACGCCTGGTCGCGCTGAAGATTCTTCCGCGGTCGCTGGCCGCCGATCCGGCGTTCGCCGAGCGGTTCACGCGCGAAGGCCGCATGCTGGCGCTTCTCAACCACCCAAACATCGTCACCATCCATGACTTCGGCCAGGCTGGCGGCTTCTTCTACCTGCTCATGGAGTTCGTGGACGGGGTGAACTTGCGCCAGGCAATGAAGGTGGGCCGCTTCACACCCGCGCAGGCGTTGTCAGTCGTGCCGAAAATCTGCGAAGCGCTCCAGTTCGCGCACAACGAAGGCATCCTCCACCGCGACATCAAGCCGGAGAACATCCTCCTCGACTCAAAGGGCCGGGTGAAGATTGCCGACTTTGGCATCGCCAAGCTGGTAGAAGGCAGGGAATCGGCCCTGGGGCAACCCGGTCCTGCCGGGCCGGCCCTCGCTGCCAATCTCACTGAAACCGGCAAAGTCCTCGGCACGCCGCAGTATATGGCGCCCGAACAGCTCGAACATCCGCAGGACGTGGATCAGCGCGCTGACATCTATTCGCTCGGCGTGGTCTTCTACGAGATGCTCACAGGCGAGTTGCCCATCGGCCGCTTCGCGCCGCCTTCGGAGAAATCCGCCGTGGATGCGCGCGTGGACCGGGTCGTGCTCCGGGCGCTGGAGAAGGAACGTGAACGGCGCACCCAAACTGCCGGCGACGTGAAGACTCAGGTAGAGGCGATCGCTGCGAGCGCCGCCGTCCCACCGGCCGGGCACAGGCCAGTGGCCGTCCCCGCCGCGCCGGCTCAGCCGAAGCCGGATCGGTTTTGGAGGTGGTTCGCGGTGGCGGTCCTGGCTTTGATGGCGATTCCGGTTGGCATTGCAGTGCTGGGCATATTCGCGGGGATTGCCATACCAAGTTTCGTGAAAGCTCGCCAACGCGCGCTCGCCAGCCACCAACAGCAGTTGGCCTTTCTAAGTGCGACCAATCCAGTGGCCGCGTCAGCCGAAAACTGGTCTCCGCCGGTGGCACCGGGGGGCACGCCCGATTTGCAGAAGATCCTGGGCGACGCGAAGGATTTCATGTCGAAAGGCGCCTACGAGGAAGCGTTGCAACGGCACATTTGGTACCACAACCACGCGTTGGAAATCGACCCGGCCCACAGCGCCGTTCGCTTGTCATTTGCCCTTTCGGATTGGATGGAATTGGCACGCCGCTATCCGAAGGCCAAACAGGCATTGGTCGAGATTCGGGATAAGAAGACGCGCGATATTGCCGAGGGGCGAGGCTATTCCGAGATGGTCCAGGAGGTGCAGGCCATTAACCACGAACTGCAAGACGATGACGCGACGTATGCACTGTTCAAGACCATTCGTGAAAAGGATCCAAAACTGGCAGGGCAGTCCTATTTCTATCTGGAGACTTTACTGGTGTCGAAAGGCGAATATCAATGGTGCTTGAGCCATATGGGCGAGTCGCAGAGAAGATTCGATTTGATCCGGCAAAGCTTTGACATGTCCCGGTCTCCGCCCGACGCCTCGGCAATGCTGAAGAAGCCCGCCGAAGACCGATTCGTCGGGCAAACCCGTCAGTTGATTGAAATTCTCGTCGCCACCGACCACAAGACCGACGCGGAAAGCATCCGCGACCAGGCCGTCGCCGTCCTGGACGATCCGCGCTTGAAGTCCGCGGTGGACGATGCGGAGCAAAAGGTTGGCAAGTAATTTGACCTCCGAACTTTCAGCATCGGCCAGCATCGGGCAAGGGGCCTTCGTCACCACGCAATGGACACGGGTGTTGGAGGCGCGGGGCAATTCGCCGGAAGCGAAGGCAGCGTTGAGCGACTTGTGCGCCGCCTATTACAACCCAGTGTTTGCATTCATCCGCCGCAGTGCGCCGGACGAAGAAACCGCCCGCGACCTCACGCAGGAATTCTTCGCCCGGCTCCTCGCCCGGCACGGCATTGACAGCGTTGATCCGCAGCGGGGTCGTTTTCGTTCCTATTTGTTGGGCGCGGTGAAACATTTCCTCGGTGACATGCGCGAGCATGATCACCGCCTGAAACGCGGCGACGGGCAGCCGCTTCAACCCATTGAGCCGGGAACCGACACCTCGCCCGGCCTGCAGTTGCCGGACCCGAATGCGCCAAGTCCCGAGCGGGAGTTCGATCACAAATGGGCGCTGACGCTCCTGGACCGCGCCCTTGCTGCGCTGACCCGTGAACACGAGGCTTCGGGGAAGGCTGATCTGTTCCAAGCGCTCAAACCCTGGCTGACCGGCGACACCGAAAACATCTCCCAAGCCCAAGCCGCCGCCCGGCTCGGCATGAACGAGGGCGCGATCAAAGTCGCCATTCATCGCCTCCGCCGCCGCTTTCGTGAGGTCATCAAGAATGAGATTGGCCAGACCGTGAGTGATCGCGCCCAAGTGGACGCGGAGCTGCATTATCTTTTGGAAGCGCTGTTGTAAGCTGCTTCGAGCACCTACCCGCCCGCGAATACTGGGCGAAAGTTCGCCTCGGTGAGAATCCGCGCGACCTCCTGGCGTTTGTCTCCCTGAATCTCGATTTGGCCATGCTTCACCGTGCCACCCGTGCCGCAGGACTTCTGCATCGCCTTCGCCAGTTGTTCCTTTTCCGGCAGACCGATTCCGACAAAACCCTTTACGACCGTCACCGTCTTGCCGCTGCGCCCGGCTTTTTGCCGAATTATGTCCACCCGGCCACGATTCTTCCGTGCCGGTTTGGCTTCGGGCCGTTGACTGGAATCCGCCGGTGAGCTTTCAGGCGCCGGCGGAAGCCCTTCACTGGATAAGGCGCCAAAGGGATTGTGCCCAAAAGCCTGGCCGCCGTCCGTGGGGATGCGTTTGGGATCGTTCATGCGTGTTATGCCGAGAGGGGTTTAGTGTGGATATTTCACACTCGGGAAAGCCGCGTGAGGGCACGCGGCGTACAGGTGTGTTGTGAGCCTGGTGCCCTCACGTTCCGCCCTGATCCGCGTATCTATCGGCGGGTAGAACATGAGAACTAATCACGGAAGTTCGTAAACTGGAGCGCCACGGGGAAGTCCTTGGCCCGCACGGCGGCGATCACAGACTGCAGATCGTCCCGGCTCTTGCCGGTCACACGCACCTGCTGGTCTTGAATCTGCGTGGTCACCTTGAATTTCGACTCGCGGATGAAGCCAGTGACCTGTTTGGCCACCTCGGTCTCGAGGCCCTGTTTGATCTTGATCACCTGCCGCGCGTGCCCCAGCGGCGATACGTCCGGCTCGCACTGCTCGACGTTTTTGAGGCTGATATTGCGCTTGGCGATCTTGCCGATGACGATCTCCGTCAGCGCCTTCAGCTTGAACGCGTTATCGGCCGAGAGCTTGATCTCGTTCTTTTCGAGCACGATGATCGCGTTAGTGCCCCTGAAATCGAAGCGGTTGGCCAATTCCTTGTTGGCGATGTTCACGGCGTTCTCGATTTCCATCGAGTTGACCTGGCTGACGATATCGAATGATGGCATAGCCACATGCTAATCCGCCGCCTGAGAATGGGAAGGCTTTTGAAGCCTTCAAATTACCTGCGCGCCTTTGCTTTTTCAGGGCTTGCATTCCCTCGATGGCTTGTGGCACTGTTTCCGCGTGTTCGAGATGAAGGCGAAGCCTTCGACCGGTGACGCGTAACCGGCCTTTATGTCAGGGTTGGCTGGGTAGCTCAGTTGGTAGAGCAGAGGACTGAAAAGCCCACGGGCAAAGGTCGCA